>Ga0209755_10000081_pt1 | contig 169022 bp, 134 predicted proteins | sample TergutCo191P1_FD_187301 | JGI IMG/M metagenome (GOLD analysis project Ga0209755, IMG submission 187301) | Cornitermes sp. P1 segment gut microbial communities from Petit-Saut dam, French Guiana - Co191P1 (SPAdes) (version 2) | ecosystem: Host-associated > Arthropoda: Insects > Digestive... | reverse complement strand
TCTTGCGAGAACTTCAGGTTTCATTCTTGCTTCGAGTTCACTAATTGGATGTAATTTCTTTAAAGGTTTTTTTTCTCCCATATTCTTATCTCCTTTCATCAAGATACTGGCGATATATTTCTTCTGCCTGTTTTATCAGGCTTTTATAAAATCTTTTTTCATCTTTTCCTTTTTTATCTCCTCCAATGAGCAGAACAGCTTTCCGTTCTTCATCAAAAATAAAAGCAACTCGAAACACATTACGCTCAGTATTTGCTCTCAATTCTTTGAGGTTATTCAATTTGCTTCCCTTCAAAGTATCTGCATGAGGGCGTGGTAAATGCGGACCATATTCCTTTAGAAATTCAACTTTCATCTGAATTGAGGCTTGACCATCATCAGTTTGCTCAAAAAACCAAGAATCATATTCATCTGTTGTAATTAATTCCCACGCCATCAATAATAATTATATGAACTATTATTCATATAGTCAAGAGCTATTTTTGACATTTACTGTAGCACAAAACTGTAGCATTTTGGTCTTTTTCCCTGTTTATCACCGCTTTTCTTACGCTAATATTGCTTGACATTCTTCTATACTATAGTCTACTCTGTGATAACAAAAGACAAGCAAAATCAAGGTTGACCTTCACTCGTAATGTGCAGGTCCCGGGTTTGATTCCACTTTTTATTTTAATCTAATAAATGTCTAATTGTAGTAATCGTATCCTCAAAACTAATATCCTTCGCATATAAATATTCCTTTCTATATCGTTCCCAATGCTGCTTAAGAAACGGACTTTCCTCAATAACCTTAATTATTTCAGGCGTATTACTTATTTTCTCAGTTGTTCCTCTGTGTTCCGAAGTAGCGGAAAGTGCTTTATGAAAAATACCTTTGTTAAAATCTTGTGTTTTTGAAATAAGATAGACATCGTAGAAATCACGAGGACGAGTATTTATTACACCTCGGCGCAAAATTGTTTCAACTTTCTCAGCTAGAATAGTTTCGATATTATAAGTCCACAGTTCAAATTGAGCTGATGAATTAAAAAACGATTTAAATATTCTCTTTACAGGTTTTGGAGTAATAACATCTCCGGTTGTTATATCTATAGATAACGGAGCGTTAATAGTCTCGAATATTGCATTCAATGAAACACGGAAACCACCATATTCATCATCATCGCGGATGAATGCTATATCAGTAATATCAAAATTAATTTTATCATTTGCAGGAACAGAACAGATAGTATTTATAATTGTTTTAATGTGATCTTCGTTAAGAGTCAAGGAATGAACAGTTGCGTCCATGTCCATTGTTGACCTTGCGTCCAAACCTGACATGGCTGCAATTAACAATCCGCCTTTAAGGATAAACTTTTCCTTATATTCTGATCTGGAAAGTCTGTTAAGGAAACGTTCAAAAAAATAGTTCTGTAGTACGACCTGCGCGGATACGCCCTTTGTTTTTGCGATATTCCTGATTTGTCCCTTCAAGCTCATGGCATTCATGTTATTTCTCCTAATAAAAATCTATAGCAATACTTCCAAATACTGATTTAATATTTTTTCAACGCCGAATTTCCCGGCATATTTATATAAACGGTGTAAATCCTTGTCTTTGCTTTTGGAATAATTTTTCAATGCTTCAATGACAATTTGTTTATCAATTTTATTACGGCTTCGTATTACATCACAAAGCGTACGTTCCAAATCATAAGTAGTTATATAATTTCCCATACCGGACATTTTTTCTGTTTTTCCTAAATCAATAAGTTCTTGTTTTATATAATATATTTTACAGGAATTCTTTAATGCAGTTGATGTTTTATATGAACTGGGAACAGTAATTGAATACCGGATGGGAGTACGGTCTGTCAGTTTGTGAAGGAAAAGGGCTGTTTCATGTGAGTAAATAATTTTTTGTGCGCGTTGCTGCATCCAGAAAAGCGCGTCATCCAATCCACCGGGAGATATATAGATGCCTCGTTCGGCTCGCTCTAAAAGTCCTGATTTTACAAAACTGGCTAATCGCTGACGCAGGATTCCAGCCTTTGCCGCTTGCGAAGCGGCAAACATACCGTTTCCTTGAGTAAGTAAGTTTTGTATTATGGATATATTACTCATTTTCAATCTCCTTTATACACTTATAATATATACAATATCAGTGTATATGTCAATATATGGAAACTTAAGAAAATTATTGATAATAAATATTCTTTATTATATAGTAAATTATCTTTATATAATGATAAAGATAAAAAATCAATAAATAGGCGAGGCAAATGAATAAATCTACAGAACTTGGTAAAATTTTAAAGAATATTATGAACATGAAAGATATTAGCCAAGAAAAATTGGGAAAAGAACTTGGTGTTTCAGAATCCAGCATATCTAACTATATTACAGGGAAAAGTATTCCAGATATGGAATTTCTTTTAAAATGCGTAAATCGTTTCAATATAGAAGGTAAAGATTTAAGAACACTATTTTCGAGTGCATTTTTTTATTCATACAAAAATAATCAAAAAATTATTATTGATACTCGTAATTTCGCAGAGGAACGAATTAAACCTTTAATAACTGTGATAACAACATTACTATTATACCAAGGAAAAATTTCTTTCCCTCCTCCCATAACCTATCATCCGAACATTGTACAGTTAATTGAAAATATTGAGACAAGCCTCAATGAGTCAGATAATGAAAAATATTTAGTACTTAAACAACCTACATAATAAGAAAAAAAAGCAATTCCGAGTGACACTAAAAGTGATACTTTTTTTTCAGAATTTTCTCTTTACATTATGACACCTTATGATATATATTGAAACCCAAGGAATTATTAAGGAATTTTCGTTATAAATGGCAAAATTCATTCCTTGAATACTAAAGAAACAGTGTGATACGCCATGCAACAGACAATTCTTTGAATGGCATTCAAGAGGTCAGGGGTTCAATTCCCCTTAGCTCCAACAGACTTAATGAATACTCTTGTTTTTCAGGGAAGTAATGGTGAAGTTCATGATGGCGGATTCGGTTAGTTTATGGGTCATGAGATTGTCTCCTAATTCAAAGTTCCAATTTCTTCTAGTTTTATACTTGTAAGGATATTTGGCGCTGCATCCCAAGCATCGTTATATCTCATTCGCGAATCATAAATACATTTACTAATTAATTTCTTCATTTCTTCTATTGAATTAGCGCCAAATAATGGAAGAACTTTTTCACAATATCTTTTTGATTGTAATCTTGTCCGCTTTTAGGTTTACAACATTCTTCAATTACGGGAAAATTCTTTTTAAATTCTACATAAGAATAAGAATTTTCATTCCTATTCCCGTCATTTAAATAATATGTTCTCACAAGCATTTTATTTATTTCTCCATATTTATCAAAGTGTAATAAGATAGCAGTTGTACAAATAAATGATTCCCAAATAAAAAAGAAATAAAATTCTAAATTAGCTGGAAAATATTGTGATAGATTTTTCGTATTCATTACATTATTATGTAAGCTTTCAAAGAAATCTGCGGCAATTTCACCAACAGGTAAATCTTTTTCAATTAATGTTTCAAAATAATCTATAAAATAATCCCGAAGCGGTTTAGAAGCTTCAATTCTTTTTATTAGCAAGTCTTCATCAACCGGCTTATCTAACGGAAGCCCTGATGATTTTAATGCATGAGAGAACTCATCAACAGCTCTGCGTATTAAAAAGTCTGCTTTAGATGAATTGCCTCCGTTATATCCTTTTATTTGCTTAATTAAATCTCTAATCGCAGATAGATTTATATCTTCTTCATCCAGCCATTCCGGCGCTTTCCTTAATTTTGGTTTAGTATATTCAGGTTTATTATGCAAGTTACGAAGCAATTGCTCATACTGCTTTTCATAATTATCTTCATCTGATAAATCAAAATAAATTCTTGATTTAATATAAGCAGGTATATAAGGTTTATTATTTTCATCTTTTTCAAAAATAATAGGGATAAATTTTTCTTATTTAACTTTTCCATATATTTCTGAGGAAATGATAACTGTTTCATCTCCGACACCGCCTTCCCGTTCATTGGCTTTTAGAGTATATGATTTATCGCAAATTATAAGAACACGAGTTATTTCTTGATTATTTACAGCCTGTTCCATAAAAACATACTTATCCTGTCCTTCTTTTAAGTCCCATTTATCGAAAACAACATCAACACCGTTAGCAACAAGCCTCTCGGCTAGCTCTGATACCTTTTTGCCTATAACCCATGAGTAAGATATAAATATTTTCGGAATACTTGCGTTCATAAGTTTTTATCCTTACAAAAAAACAAAACACAGTTCCAATTTAAGAATTTTTAATCTCTACTTCTTTCCGGTCAGACTGCCAAGCACTCCCCGCACAAGATTGTTGGTTGCGGTTCGCGCGGCGGATTTAACGGCGGTCTGAAACACCCCGTCTTTCTTTCCGCCTTTTGGACCAGTTGACCCGAAAACAAATTCTTTCATTTCCTGTCCAAAGCCTTTTTGTGCAGGAGCAGGCTGCTTGATAGTTTTCGCGGCGCTTGCTTTATTGCTGCTTGCCTTTTCTGCGCGGCTGGTAAGCAGTTCATAAGCGGATTCCCTGTCTACGGCTTTCTCATATCTTCCGTAAAAAATGGACTGTTTAATCAGGCTGTCCTGTTCGTTAGGCGTAACAGGCCCAAGCCTTGACCCCGGCGCTATTACGGAGCATTTCTGAACAATAGACGGACTGCCTTTTTCGTCAAGGAAAGAGATCAGCGCTTCTCCCGTCCCTAATTCCTGAATTGCCTGTTCGGTGTTAAAGGTGGGATTGGCTCTCATTGTCTGCGCCGCGGTTTTTACGGCTTTTTGATCCCTTGGCGTAAAAGCGCGCAACGCGTGCTGCACACGATTGCCTAATTGCCCTAGAATTTTCTCTGGAACATCCAGCGGGTTTTGCGTAACAAAAAAAACACCTACCCCTTTTGATCTAATAAGACGGACAACCCTTTCAATCTTCTCAAGTAAAACAGGCGGTGAATCGGCGAAAAGAAGATGAGCTTCATCAAAAAAGAAAACAAGCTTTGGCCGCGGCATGTCTCCTATTTCCGGCATTACTTCAAAAAGTTCGGAGAGCATCCATAAAAGAGTTATTGCGTATAATTTAGGCATATTATAAAGCTTATCTGCGGCAAGAACATTTATTATGCCTTTTCCTGATGCGTCCGTACGGATGAAATCCATAATATCAAGCATCGGCTCGCCGAAAAAATTGGAAGCGCCCTGTTCATCAAGAGTCAGCAGGCCGCGCTGTATCGCTCCGACAGAAGCCGGGGTAATATTTCCGTATTCAGTTTTAAAATCATTCGCGTGATCGCCTGCATATTGAGTCATCGCGCGCAAATCTTTCATGTCGAGTAACAGCATGTTGTTATCATCAGCAATTTTGAAAATAATCTGCAGGACGCCCGACTGCACATCGTTTAAATTTAAAAGACGCGATAATAACAGCGGCCCCATATCAGAAATTGTCGCTCGTACAGGATGGCCTTTCTCGCCGAAAACATCCCAAAAAACCGCGGGATTTACGCGCGGCTGCCAATCTGTCACGCCTATCTTCTCAAGTCTTGCGTTGAGTTTTTCGCTCGCCGCAGCGGGCATCGAAACGCCGGAAAGATCGCCTTTAACATCCGCGATAAAAACAGGAATTCCCGAAGAAGAGAATGATTCCGCCATTTTTTGAAGAGTTACGGTTTTACCTGTTCCGGTTGCTCCTGTTATAAGACCGTGACGGTTCAGCATTTCAGGTAAAATTACAATCTCAGATTGCTCAATCTTCGATTGCTCAATCTTTGATTGTTCAATATTTTTAGCGATACATAACGGCGCGCTCATAAAAACTCCTTATAACAATTTTTATTTTATAATATTAGCATGGTATTGGTAAAAATACATATTGATTTTTAACCGTTACCATAACAGATGAATATATAGTATAATAAATTAACACTGCTTTAGGAGAAAAAATGAGGAAAAATCTGCTTGTTTTATCGCTGAGCTGCGCGATTTGCGCCGGGATATTTGCTCAAAACATTTATGTGAGCGCGTCCGGCAATGACAACAACGACGGATTAAGCGAAGGAAAAGCGGTAAAGTCTTTAGGTATTGCTGTATCAAAAGCATACGCGGCAAACAGAAATGTTGTAGTAATTGGAACATTAAACGGACAAAGCGAAAGTTATAACGGCATATATAATAAATGGAGTTACGGCGCAATCTTCAGGATAGCGGACATAAACCGAGAATTAATTATATCTGGTAAACCGGACGCCGCAGGTTCTGAGCGGGCTGTCATATCAGCTGAAGGTTCCGAAGCGGCAGTATTAATAATTGACAACTCAATAATCCGCTTTGAAAATATAGAAATTTCAGGCGGCGAAGGCGAGAATGGAATGGGAATTCAAATTATTAACGGCGCAAGCATTACATTGGGACAAGGCGCTGTTGTAAAAAACAATGAGTTATTTGGCGTTTTTATTTACAAGGGAACCTGTACTGTTAACGGCGGAGAAATTCGGGATAATCAAAACAACGGCGTTGTGGTATTCGAAGAAAGCAGTTTGATATTTCGAGATGGTTATATAAGGAATAACCGGACGCCCGATAATGGAGGAGGTATTGCGATTACAAACAAAGGCAGTTTTATCATGACAGGAGGAATGATCAGCGGTAATTCCGCGGCAGCGTCCGGCGGAGGAGTATTTGTTTATACAGGCGGCAGATTTGATCAAACAGGCGGAATTATAAACGGCAACTCTGCAAACCAGGGAGATAATCCCAATGTAAGCAGAGCGCTGGGAACATTCGGCGCAAATCCGTAATGCACGGAAATATAAATTTTAATAATATGAAAAAAAAGAAAAATATAAATTTTATTACCATCACAATTGTAACAATACTCATTCTATTTGCAAGCATAATGGCATATGCGTTTGCACCCGGCAGCCAGATAGAAATAACCAGCCGTCAAATGCAGGGATTAATCACAGCGATAAAACAACAGCATTTTTCTCAATATTATGAATACAATGAGCTTTTTTTTACCGGCGGTAAAGGCTATGAATTTAAAAAAGAAAATGCAAATAGATTGATTATTTATTTAGGCGGTTTTGGCTGGGGATCCGCGATAGAACCCAAATGGAGCGGCAAATTAATTGACGCGCTGTTAGCTATAACAGAACTGAGCGAAAGATATACATTTTTTATTCCGGAAAAATTTAACCGTGAAATTGGCGTTTTATATGGATTGGACATTGAAGAAAGACAGCGCTACACAATAGACAATCTACTGGATAATTATTATAACGTGATTTCAGAATATCTATCTGTAAATAATTTTGAATCTATAATTATTTACGGCGCGTCAGAAGGCGCTTTCATCCTGCCTTTATTATATTCACGCTTAAATAACCGCGGCATTACCGCTCTGGTATCAGACGCGGGCGGAGGCGGGCTTTCATATTTTGAACAACAGCAGGTATTACTTGAAAAATTCTTAAAAAACGATAAATCATTCGCCTCTCTTACAGCCGCAAAAGAAGACCGCTCAATTATTGAATATTATTATGAAACATGGCTGCAAACTTTTCAAAATCCAACATTTTCCGATTCTATTGATTTTTTTCTTAACAGCCCTATGACATATAAATGGTTCGCCGGTATTACACAATTAAAGCTGCTCGATTATTACAAAAATATAAACATCCCAATTTTATTTATACACGGTAATTTAGATACAACTGTTCCGGTTGAGACAACGCAATTTATAGAAAATAATCTTAAGGACAAACTTTTTGATTTTTATTATTACGCTGAAATGACCCATAACCAGATAAAACAACAGGAATATCTTCCGCAAAACGATATAACAGCCTGGATTTTAAAGATTGATCAATAAAAAAACTGTTAAAAGCGCATTTGACATTTTCTCCCCTGTTTAATAGAATGAGTCATACAAAATTATTTTATATAGGAGCCCATATGGCGCAACACCAATTTCAAACAGAAGTAAGCCGTCTTTTGCATCTTATTATCCACTCCCTTTATTCCAACCGGGAGATTTTTCTTCGGGAGCTTGTTTCTAATGCCTCCGACGCTCTGGACAAGTTAAAATATCTGTCAGTTGCGGATGAAGCGTATAAAACTCTCAATTTTGATCCGCGGATCGATATTTCTTTTAATAAAGACGCAAAAACTTTCACAATATCCGACAACGGAATCGGCATGAACGAGGCGGATTTAATTGATTCGCTCGGAACAATCGCCCGTTCAGGCACAAAAGCGTTCCTTGAAAAACTCGCAGAAGACGCCAAAAAAGATTCTAATCTAATCGGCCAGTTCGGCGTTGGATTTTATTCCGCTTTTATGGTCGCTGAAAAGATCGAAGTTATAAGCCGTAAAGCCGGAGAAGCCGCTTCATGGAAGTGGACAAGCGACGGTAAAGAAGGATTTGAAATAGAGAGTTCGTCTCGTGACAGCCAGGGTACTACTGTTACATTGTTCCTTAACGAAGATGGAACAGAATATACAAACAAATGGTCAATCGAAGATATAATCAAGCGTTACTCCAACCATGTGGCGTTTCCGATCTATCTGACCTATGATGAAAAAGAGTGGGATGATAAAGGCAAGGAAAAAGGCAGTGTTACAAAAACCGACAGGATAAACTCGGGAACCGCTTTATGGCGGAGATCCAAAACAGAACTTAAGGAAGATGACTACAACGAGTTCTATAAACAGTTTTCATACGCTTCGCATACGGGGAATGACAGCGACACGCCGTTACACTACATCCATACAAAAGCCGAAGGAACCCTTGAGTACTCAACCTTGTTCTACATTCCGAAAAAAGCACCGTTCGATTTATACAATGTCGATTACAAGCCGGGCGTTAAACTATATGTAAAGAGAGTTTTTATTACGGACGACGACAAGGAATTAATGCCGACATATCTTAGATTTATTAAAGGCATCATCGATTCTGAAGATCTGCCTCTTAATGTGAGCCGCGAAATACTGCAGCAGAATAAAATACTTTTAAACATAAAAAACGCTTCTGTAAAAAAACTGCTCAGCGAATTCAAGCAAATGGCAGATAACGCAGTCTCAGGCGGAGATGAAGCAAAGGAAAAATGGGAAACTTTTATAGAACAGTATAACCGTCCTTTAAAGGAGGGGCTTTATCAGGACTTCGCGAACCGCGACGCGATTCAGGAACTTGTGCGTTTTAAAAGTACAGCATCTGAAGGTTCAGACGGCAAAACCGTCTGGACAAGTTTCGCCGATTATGTAAGCCGGATGAAAAGCGATCAGAAAAATATTTATTACATTACAGGCGGCGATGAAAAAACGCTGCGTTCTTCTCCTCTATTGGAAGCATACCGTGCGAAAGGTATTGAAGTTCTCATCATGCATGACGATATTGATGACATTGTGATTCCCTCATTACATAGTTACCGGAAAGAAACTCCGGGCGCGGACGGAAAGAGCGAAAGCCAGAGCTGGGAGTTAAAAGCCGTTAACCGCGCTGGCGCGGATGAGGAGTTAGGTGAAAAGAAAGACAAGGCCGCAGAGAAGGAAGCGAAACCTGTTATTGAAAAGATAAAAAAAGCGCTTGGAGATCGCGTAAAAGACGTAAAATTATCCCGCCGCCTGCATGATTCTCCCTCCTGCATTGTTGCGGATGAAAACGATCCGTCAATGCAGATGGCGCAGATGCTCAGGGCAATGGGCCAATCCTCAATGACAGAAACTAAACCGATCCTGGAAGTAAACGGCGATCATCCGATTGTTACAGGTCTTAAAAATATTGACGATGAAGATCGAATCGCCGATGTCGCGGGAGTGTTACTCGATCAAGCGCTTTTGGTTGAAGGCTTAAAATTAAAAGATCCTTCGGATTTCGTCAAAAGATTAAACCGGTTATTGGTAAAATAAAGATATGAACCAGCGAAAAATTATTATAATCGGCGCTGCCGGAAGAGATTTTCATAATTTTAACACATTCTACCGCGGTAACAGCGCATACAATGTTGTCGCTTTTACCGCGGCTCAAATTCCCGATATAGCGGATCGAAAATATCCGGCGTCCCTCGCTGGCGGCTCTTATCCGAATGGCATTCCGATTTATGCGCAGGACGATCTGGAAAAACTAATCAAAGAGCTTGACGCCGATGAATGTGTTTTTTCATACAGCGATGTTCCCTATCAATTTGTTATGAGTTTATGCGCGAAAGTGAACGCCGCGGGCGCTGATTTTAAACTGCTTGGCTATAAAAACACAATGCTTAAAAGCACAAAGCCTGTAATCGCTGTCGGCGCTATCCGCACCGGCTGCGGAAAAAGCCAGACATCGCGCAGAATAGCCGAAGCGCTGATTGCGCGTAACAAGAAAGTAATCGCGGTGCGCCACCCAATGCCGTACGGAGACCTTGAAGCCCAGAAGGTGCAGCGGTTCGCCGCAATCAGCGATCTTGCCAGACACAGCTGCACAATAGAAGAGATGGAAGAATATGAGCCTCATATCGCGCGCGGAAACGTAATTTACGCCGGAGTGGATTATGAAGCGATCCTTCGCGCCGCTGAAAATGATCCAAATGGCTGCGATATCATTTTGTGGGACGGCGGAAATAACGACTTTTCATTTTATAAGCCGGATCTTATGATCACTGTTGTAGATCCTCACCGCCCCGGCCATGAACTTTCCTACTATCCGGGAGAAGTAACACTGCGCTTTGCCGACGTGGTAGTCATTAATAAAATCGACAGCGCGGACTTTGACAATATTCAAACAGTCAGAAACAATATTGAAAAAGTAAACCCGAAAGCGGTAGTAATTGACGCGGCATCCACAATAAGCGCCGACAAACCTGAAGCAATTCGCGGAAAGCGCGTGTTGGTAATAGAAGACGGCCCCACTCTTACACACGGGGAAATGAAAATAGGAGCGGGCATAGTAGCGGCAAAACGTTTCGGCGCGGCGGAAATTATCGATCCCCGCCAGTACGCTGTCGGTAAGTTAGCTGAAACATACCGCATCTATCCCAACATCGGAAAGTTATTACCGGCAATGGGTTACGGAGAGCAGCAGATGAAGGATTTATCCGCTACTATCGAAAAAACCGATTGCGATTCCGTAATTATCGCGACGCCGATTGATCTTCAGCGGGTAATAAAGATTGATAAACCCTGCGCACGCGTGGAATACAGCCTTCAGGAAATCGGCCATCCCGATATTGATGATGTTCTGGATGGATTTTTAAAGAAGATGAAATTGTAATTTTACAGCCACAATGCTGCTGTGGGAACAGCGAAAAGGTTTTCTCCAAATTGAACAATTCTGTCACCGGAATATAAAATGATGCCAACATACACATTTTTATTTTTGACAATGTTTTCTTTAAACCAGATTTGCGCTTTAAAGTCTTCTTTTGAAACGCCATGCCCGGCTTTCACTTCAATTCCAAGAAGAGAACCATCATCACGTTCAACAAGAAAATCAATTTCCCTGTTGAGCCTGTCACGATATTGAAAAAGACTGTATTTGGCATCTAAATCAACTTGAGCGGCTAATTCCTGAAAAACAAATGTCTCCATCAATTTACCTGAACGATCATTGTTTATAATTGTGTCATTTAGATTCCATCCAAGAACTGATGTCATTATTCCCGTATCTGCCGCATAAAATTTCGGGCGTTTTCCAACCCGCTCATAATCGGTTTTTAACCAAGGAGATACTTTTTCAAACATATACATATAAACAAGCGTGTTTATATAACTATCCAATGTGCTTTTATTAATTGAAAGATTTGCGGTTATCTGAGATAACTCCATGAATTTTGCGGACCACGACGCAAGAATGCAGATAAGACTCTGTAAATCATTATGACGGCGAATATTCGCGATATCTTTTAAATCACGCATGAGTATCGTGTTTATATAATCAATATGCCATTCTTTTCTGTGCTGAAGATTATTAATTACAGCTGCTTCAGGATAACCGCCGCGGAAAGCAAGTTCAAAAATGGTTTCTTTGTTATACCCGCTTATTATAGCGGGAAAATTCATGTTAAAAGCGCGCTGCAGGAAAGCAGGTTCTTTGTCCATGATTTCAGCGACAGTCAAAGGACGCAGGCGTATATATTTTACACGCCCGGCAAGGCTGTCGCTGATAATTGGCAGTGTCAGAATGTTCGCGGAACCTGTCAGCAGAAATTGCCCGGGGCGGTTATCATTATCAACAACTTGTTTTATTTCCGGAATAAGTTTCGGCGCTTTCTGGATTTCATCGATCACCATTGTACCGGTATTGTTATGCACAAATCCTTTGGGATCAGACAGCGCGTAATCCAGCAAAAAAGTGTCGTCTAACGAACGGTAATCTTCGGGTTTAATTACAACCTGCTGTGAAAGGGTCGTTTTCCCTGTTTGTCTTGCGCCGGACACAGCTACAACACGCCTTCTGGTTAACGCTTCTTTAACATTTTCTGTTTGCCAGCGTTTATGTTCATTTAACATAACATCCTCATTTATTTATGCGAAAAGCATAATAGAACCTCTGCGAAAAGTATAGTGGAACTTCTGCGAAATGTATACTACAACCGCTGCGAAAAGTATAATAGAAAACCTTCAATCCTGATAAAAATAATAAAAAACCCTTGACATTGCCTCTCTAGTGTGCTAGTATATTAGTACACATATGGAGGTATTATATGCCATTATGGGAAGAATGGAGACTGGCGTTTGATGACCGGAGTCCGATTTTCCGTCAGATAATTCTTCAGTTCAATCAGGCGTTTGTCAGGGGAGATATCAAACCGGGAGAACGCATTCCATCCATACGAGAGATATCAACGCTGTTGAAGGTGAATTCAAACACGATACAGCGCGCGTATCAGGAGATGGAACGGAACGGACTGATAAACAGTAAAAGAGGCACCGGATATTTTTTTACGGAGGAAATGGAAATGATTGAAAAAATGCGCCGTGAACTTGCGGTTAATTCTCAAAACCGTTTTGTTGAAGAAATGCGGGCATTAGGTTTCGCAGACAGGGAAATCCTGGCAGATCTGGAACTATTTATGAAAGAAGGAGAAAAAAATGGAAGTTAAGGAAAAGCCGCCTGTTTTGGAAATAACAGGTCTTGAGAAAAACTTTGGAGGCTGTGAAGCTTTGCAGGGTGTGGATTTAACTATACCTGCCGGGCAAATCACAGGATTATTGGGGCCGAACGCGTCGGGAAAAACAACGCTGTTAAAAACAATCGCCGGTCTTCTTCAGCCGACAGCCGGAAAAATTAAATATTACAATAACGCGGAGAGCGGGCCGCAGGCGAGAAAGACTGTCAGTTTTTGTCCGGACACTCTTGCTTTCCCGCAATGGATGAAAGTGCGCGACGCGTTTACTTTTTACCGCGAGATGTACGGTGATTATTCACAGTCACGCGCCGATGAGCTGACGCGTATTCTGGAACTTCAAAGTGTTATGAATAAATATGTTAACAAACTCTCTAAGGGAATGAAAGAGCGGCTCGTGCTTGGCCTGACTTTTTCCCGCGAGACTCAGGTTTATCTCCTTGATGAGCCTCTCGACGGAATAGACCCTGTGGGAAAAATGCGCGTAATAGATACTATAATCGCGATGAAACCGCAGGACTCCTCCACTCTTGTATCAACGCATCTTGTAAAAGATATAGAGCGAATTTTTGACAGCGTGTTTTTTCTGTCAAAAGGAAAGATAGTGTTTTCAGGCGACAGCGAAACCATTCGCGAAGAAAAAGGAAACACAATAGAACAGGCTTACCTGGAGGTATTTACATCTGACAATTATAACGGCCCTTCTATTGCCAGACAAAAATCAAAGGAGTATACAAATGAAGGCTCAATTTAAATACGCGTTTTTAGCCGGGCTGTATTTCAGAGGTCCGGTATTCGCGGTAATTTTTATAATGAACGGAGTGTTTCTGATACTTGGAACATTTGGACTGCTTCCCCTTCCTGCGCTAATCACGGCTGTTTCACTCGGCGGCGTTGCGATAGCTGTAATGATGACAGCCTGTATTATCGGTGATATTCATATAGGACGGAGGATGTTCGCGTCTCCTGAAAGTTATCTCCACGCATTGACTCCCGTTCCGCGATGGAAAACATTGCTCGCGAGTATTATAACAATGACAGTGATGGATTTAATATCAATGGCTTATGTTATTTATACAGAGGTTTGCCTGTCTTTTATTCTGGCAGGCGGCAATATTTGGGGTCAAATACGGGAAGCGGCGCGGCTGATGCCGGAAATGGTGACATACATTATCTTGTTAACAATTCTGCTTATAGCCGTATATATTTTAATATTAATGATAATAATGTTCAGCGTAACGGCAAAAAAATCGTTTCTGTTTAAAGTACCGGCATCCGGATTACTGGCTTTCCTTATAGCGTGCGGATGTATGTACGCTGCAAGTTTATTGCAATTGTTAATAGCTCCGTTCAGCCATGTGCAGCGTTATCTGTTTATGATAATTATTACGCCGCCTGCGGCCGGTATAGCTATACCTTTTTTAATCGCGCTTACGCTGCTTGAAGCCGCAGGTTTGTTTGTACTGACATCAAAACTTATGGAAAGGAAAATTAATTTATGAAAAAGCAACTAACATCAATATTTTTCACGGTAATTTTTACAGCAATTATCATGATTTTTTCAGGCTGTGTTTTCATCAACATTGGAAACGACTCTTCATTCGGCGATTCAATTCAGGCAAGCGGCGACAGAGAAACATATGAGCTTATTATAGGCGCGTTTAACAAAATAAAGATTGAAGGAAACTGCGAAGTCCGTTATAACAACGGAAATTCCAATACTGTTACTCTGCTCGTTCAGCCAAATGTCAGGGAGTATTTTTCAATTGAAACCGTTAATGGAGAGTTAATCGTAAAAACGACGAGAAGAATCAATTACGGTCCGAATAAAGGCCCTGCACTGACCGTTTATTCCCCTGCGTTAGATCAGGTAACAATTGACGGCGCGGGTGTTTTTACTGCAAATGAAAAAATCACAACCGATTCGCTGGCTATTAATATCAGCGGAGCCGCCGCGGGAAAGGCCGAACTTGATGTAAATAATCTTACCGTTATTATAACTGGCGCCGGAAGTCTAGAATTATCCGGAAGAGCTGATGTCAGCGCTCTTACATTATCCGGCGCAGGCAGTTATAATGCGTTAACGCTTGCAACTCGTGATGCGACAGTTAACATGGCAGGCGTTGGATACGCTGGAGTAAACAGCTCGGATATACTCCGCATTAACGCAAACGGCGCCGGTTCGGTGGAGTATAAAGGATCTCCCAGCCTTGATCTGAATACCAGCGGAATGATCGGCATAAAAAAGGTTAACTAGCGGGGATACGATTTTTATTATTAAAGTCGTTCAGAAACTGAAGTGTCCGGACAATTTTTATACAGTCTTTCCATAATGCGCCGTGTTATGGAAAGAATGTAATAAAAGGAAGAAGAATTTATGAAAAGAAATTTACCGGCGTTAATCATCAAATTAATAATTTCCGTTATAATTGTTGTGTGGTTTTTAGGCTGCGCGGCAAAAACTGTGACTGCGGCGGGCAATCAGGAAACTTATACATACACAGTAAGCGAATACAATAAAATCAAAATAGAAGGCAGCTGTGAAATACATTATTACTCAGCGCCGTCGAATATTGTAACGCTGGCAATTCAGCCGAATCTTTATGAGCATTATGTTGTGGAAGTTATAAACAGCGAATTAATTGTCCGTCCTAAAACAAATATTAAATTCGCCGGCAGAAAACATCCTGTACTGACAGTCTCAACGCCGGCTCTTAATCAATTGGCTGTTTCAGGAGCGTCTGAATTTACCGCGCATGACAAAATCGTTTCCGATTCACTGAACATAAGAATCAGCGGAGTTGTTAACGGTAAAGCTGAGCTTGATACAGACAGACTGTTAATTAATATTTCCGGTTCGGGAAAACTTGACCTGTCCGGCAGAGCTGATACTGTTGATTTGGAATTATCAGGCACAGGTGAATTAAACGCGTTATCTCTTCTCTCGCAGGAAGTATCTGTTGTTCTTTCAGGCGCAAGCAAAGTGAGAGTAAATTGCTCAGAGCTTCTTAAGATCAAAGCAAGCGGCACCGCGACAGTTGAATACAAAGGCTCTCCTCGTATAAACCAGGACACAAGCGGAGCTGTAACGATAAGAATGGTAAACTGAACGCCGCGTCTTTTCTTTCACATAAAATAATAACAACAATTTTATTTCAGGCTGATTTCAACTACAGTATTAATTTTATCAGGCAGCGGATAGTTATTGCCGTGTCCCGGTTTAAGATAAAGGAACTCATGTTCTTTGTATTCGCTTAAGTTCCATTCTTTTTTGGGAATTCGCACTTCGCTTCCGTCGGAAAGAAGCCGCGCTTTATTAAGTTTTCCGTCCATGTTCATAAGGCAGATTGCACCGGCTTGCGGCTCATAAATGTGCGCGTATAATTTTTTACCGTTTTGAGTAAAGCGTCCCCATTCAGGTTTAGGGAAATCAGATAGGCCGCAGCCGTAAATGCTTTGTGAATTTTTCTCCATCCAACAGCCAACTTCTTCAAGGATTTTTACTGAAGCCTGAGGAATTCTTCCCTTTGGATCGGGACCTACATTCAAAAGAAGATTGCCGTTTTTTGAAACACATTCCACAAGCATGCGAATTACCATATCAGCCGGTTTCCAGTGCTGGTCTGCCGCGCTGTAACCCCAATTGCAATTTAAAGTCAGACAAGCTTCCCACGGAACACTTTCGCCTGATTCATTTACAATACCTTCTGGAGGAACCATCTGTTCAGGACATGCGAAATCTCCCGCGAAATCAGACGGATTGTCCGTGAGAATTGTTCCCGATTGTTCGCCCGATCCTTCAAGACGGTTATCAATGATAATGTCAGGTTGAAAAGATCGAACCATGTTAATTAATTCCTGCGCCTTCCATGCGCCGCCTGCCATTTTGCCGTAAGAAAAATCAAACCACATGATGTCCAGCTTTCCGTAATTTGAAATTAACTCGCGAACCTGTCCGTGCATAAATTCGATGTAACGGTTAAAATCTCTTTTTTCGTTACTGTAAATTTTATTATCGCGCATCGGATGGTTCCAGTCCTCATAATGCGGAAAATCATCGTGGTGCCAGTCGAGAAGAGAGAAATAAAGGCCGGCGCGGATTCCTTCGGAGCGGAAAGCGTTAAGAAACTCGCGGACTAAATCTCTGCCCGCGGGAGTGTTAGTTGATTTATAATTAGTCAGTTTTGTGTCCCAAAGGCAGAACCCGTCGTGATGTTTCGCGGTGAGTATCGCGTACTTCATTCCGGCTTTTTTTGCGAGAGCGGCCCATTCTTTTGGATCATATTCCTCAGCTTTAAACTCATTAAAAAACTGCTGATACTCTTCCTTCGGCATTTTTTCCACGCTTCTTACCCATTCTCCTCTTGAAGGAATCGCGTAAAGCCCCCAGTGAATAAACATTCCAAAACGCGCGCCGCGAAACCATTCTGTCCTTGCCCATCTATCCTCAATATTTTTTTTTGCCATTTTCTCCTCCGTTATCCCGCTTCCGCAAAGGGGAGTATTTCAATTTTATCATCAGATTGAAGTTTTGTATCAAGTCCGCCTGTCAGCATTATTCCTTTTCCGTTCACTAAAAAGAAACATGTATTACTGTTTAATAGAAATTCTTTTAAACGCTCTCCGTAATGATCACTAAGTCTGCCGGCAAGTTCCCGCACACTCACGCAGCTTTCCGCTTCGAAAAATTTATCGCCGTTTGTATACTCAATCACATTTCCGTAAAATAAAACTTTCACGCTGCTCCCTCGCTCTGCACGGCTCATGCATGGTTTTTATTACACACTCCGCACTCTTCATTCTGTTTTATTTCGATTAAATCAATACTCATTCGCAGCCCGTCATACATTAACAGTTTATTTTCAATCGGATTCGGTAAGCCAAGCAGAAATAAAAGAGCAATGTTTGCTTCTATTGTTCCGGTGATTCCTGCTGTTACGCCAAGCACGCCGGGCGTTTCTTTTTTCGCCGCTGTTTCTGGAAAGATGCAGTTAAGACATGGTGTACGCGGAGGATTGGAAAATAAAACGCGTCCTGAAAAACCGTTAATGCCTCCGTCAATGTATGGAATATTTAACAAAACGCAGGCTCTGTTAATAACAAAGCGCGTTTTAAACGAATCGACCGCTCCTAAGACAATATCATATCCGGTAAAAAGAGCCGCCGCGTTTTCATCTGATAAATGCTCATTAAAAGAATTTATCTCTATCTTGTCGTTAAGAGCGCAAAGTTTCTCTTTCGCGGAAATTATTTTTAATTTGCTGATATCAGTAGTGTTATGCAAAAACTGACGGTTTAAATTACTGAGCGCTACTGTATCGCTGTCGATAAAACCCAGCCGCCCTACACCCGCTGCGGCAAGATATGTTAACGCTGGAGAGCCAAGCCCGCCGGCCCCTGCTACAAACACAGAAGACCGCGCAAGTTTCTCCTGCCCTTCATTTCCGATTTGCGGAATAATTATTTGTCTTGAATACCGTTCGCTCATATAACTTTTTATAATGTTTCACTTAGAAGGGCTTCTGTTTTTTCCGAGTATTTTTTTATCATTCTGTATGCGACTTCTTCTTTAAGCATGCCGTTAAGGCTTGGAGTTTCAAAGAAACGCTTCGGCAGTTTAACATCATTTTGTTTAAAACCAAGCATGTTTTTTATCTGCAGTTTAGTTTGATAAATGCGTTTGCCGATTGCGCTGAGATCGTCATTAGTAAGGTTCCAGCCTATGGAATTGAGTGCGTCAAGAATGGTCTGTCTGTCGTAAATCTTTCTCGCGAACAGACACATGATAAGAGAGTTGGTCATGCAGCGTTCAGATTCTTCGTTAAACAATTTTTCCACAAACTCGTCTTCGTTAAATTCATTTTTTCCCTGATCAAGACTGTAGCCGCCATTGCAAAGGTGAGAGTGCCTCGCTCCTACCGCGGCTCCTACAAGCGATCCATATCCTGTGTGGTAGCCTGACATCTCATTACCCGCGATATTCATGGCGAAATCTTCGCCGCCGTATTTCTTCGCGGCGTAACGGCAGCCTCTGCCAAGCGCTTTGTAAAATTTATTTGTCCCTGCGGCAAGATGATCAATCGCATTTATATACCCTTTTGAATCGCCGAACTTTAAATCGACCAATGTATCGTTTAAAGAAATAAAACCTTTTTCAAGCGCTTCTGTCGCCCAGCCTAAGCATACGCCGGTGCTCATGGCGTCCATACCATGTTCTTCAACTTCTTCTATTATTGAAAGAATCTGATCTGTAGTTTTTACGCCGATGAATGTGCCAAGCGCGTAAATCAGTTCATAATCATAGCCGACGCTCACAGCTTCGTATTCGTGGCCTTTATCAAACTCATTGCGGTACATGCCTATATGAATACAGCCTACAGGACAGCCCGTGCATGACATTTTACGGACAAGATTTTTTTCCGCGAACGCTTCTCCGCTGATTTGATCCGCGTGTTCAAATTTATTAGCGCGCATATTAAGAGAAGGAAGTCCGCCTGAATTATTTAACGGAAGAATATTAATCGGCGTTCCTACATCATGATACTTTGACATAAAATCAGTGCTGGTGCATCTTTTATAAATATCCCTGTAAACTTTAAAGTATTGCTTTTCATTCAATATGGGAATCGAACGGTTGCCATGAATCGATATCGCTTTCAGGTTTTTGCTGCCCATACAGGCGCCAAGCCCCATTCTGCCGAAATGCCGGAATGTATCAACGTTTACGCATGCAAACGCGACTCCGTTTTCTCCGGCGGGTCCGATTCTAATAATCGATCTTTTTCCTGCGCTTTCGGCCTGCTCCCGCTCTCTGACCGTTCCTCCGGTTTTACTGACCGGCAATCCCCACATTGCCCTCGCGTCGCGCACATTTACGCTGTTTGTAGAAATTGCAAGATAACTGTGTTTTTTTGCTTTGCCTGTTATTACAAGCGCGTCATATCCTGCCATCAGCATGGACATCGCCATACGGCCGCCGGCGTAACTTTCACCAAGCTCGCCTGTCAGCGGAGATAAAAACATCGCGACTGTTTTTGTCAGTACAGGAAAAATATACGCACCCGCTCCTATGGCAAAAACAATCGGCTGCTGAGGAGCCGCAGGCCCGAATTCGTGTCTGACATTTTCCTTAAACAATACGCTTGCTATACCGACGCCTCCGAGAAAGGGAAGAAGATCCTCCCGTTGTTCAATGCGTATTTTTTCAGTCTCAAGATCGATATACAGAACTTTTATATATTTTTCATTCAACATGTTCTCTCCTAAAATCGAAGATTTTAAAAATCGTAGATTTAAAAATCGCAGATTCAAATTGCAGACGGCTTGTCGTCTTCCTGTAACTGCGCAGATGTATGTTCTTCTTTTACTTCAACCATCACAAGACAGCCGTGCGGACAATAATGCGCGCATATACCGCAATGGCGGCAGATAATCGGTTTTTTAGTCTCTTCATCAAAATAAACCGCGTGCACAATGCAGGCGTTCTCGCACTTGCGGCAGCCGATGCATTTTTCCTTTACCAAAAAAACTCCGCCGCCTTCGCGTTTTTCAAGAGCGTGTCCCGGGCAGACTTCCATACACGCGGCGGGATCCTTACAGCCAAGACAGGTAATAGCGATAAAACCGCTTGACATGCCGCCTGTGGTACGGACTTTTATCGCGCTTTTTATAAGCGAGTGATTTTTATAATTTACTGTCGAGCAGGCGCTCATACAGGAAAAACAACCGAGACATTTTCTCATTTCTTTTGGTTGAAGAATTTTTGGCATTTTTCCTCCGAAAGTAATTTATTTTTGCAAATAAAAACGCAAATTACAAGATGACAGAAAAATGACAGTCATTATTGTTGTTTTTTAAGATAAAAAGAATTGAAAGAAAATTTAAAATATACCGCCTCATTCTCCCATTGACACTTAATTATATAAATTATTAAATTATTAAATAGAGAAACAAAATGCAAATAACTGGGCTTGTAGCTGAACTGGTTCTCCAGATTGGCGTTATTTTACTTGCTGTAAAACTTTTAGGGTATCTGGCAAAGAAGATAGGAATACCTTCAGTGCTTGGGGAACTATTAGCCGGCGTAATTATCGGACCATATGCGCTTGGAGGCGTTTCGCTTCCATTCTTCCCGCACGGTATTTTTCCATTGGCAGAAACCAGCGGGCTTGCGGTCAGTGTTGAGCTATACGCTTTCGCTACAGTAGCCTCGATCATCCTGCTCTTTGCGTGCGGTCTTGAAACCAACCTTAGTTTGTTTTTGCGCTATTCGGTCGCGGGCGGAATAATCGGTATTTCAGGAGCTCTGCTTTCATTTGTCGCTGGTACATTATGCGGCGCATTAATTTTTAATTTATCTTTTTTTGATCCCCAATGTCTTTTCCTGGGAGTAATCGCGACTACAACCTCTGTCGGAATCAGCGCCCGGACTCTGACAGATCGAAAAAGAATGGACTCTCCCGAAGGCGTTACGATATTAACAGCCGCTGTTTTTGATGACGTCCTTTGGATTATTTTACTCGCAGTTGTATTAGGGTTTGTTTCTATAATGAGCGGAACAGGCGGAGGGCTTTCCGCTCCCGCGTTATTATTAATGGCCGCAAAAATTTTTGTTATCTGGCTTAGCGTAACAGCCCTGTTTTTATTTTGCTCAAAATTGATTGCCTCATTTTTAAAATTATACAAGCACAGTCTTGATTTTTCCGTTCTCGCTCTCGGAATCGCTTTGGTTCTCGCGGGACTTCTTGAAAAACAGGGATTCGCGCTTATTATAGGCGCGTACATCGCAGGGCTTTCTCTTTCAAAAACCGATATAGCCGCCGTTATACAGGAACGCATCCGTCCATTGTACGAATTTTTTGTGCCGATATTTTTTACTGTAATGGGAATGATGGTAAATGTCCGGGAAGTGCTTTCACTGCCGGTATTGATTTTCTCAGGTCTTTACACATTATGTGTAATTCTGGCAAAAATTATCGGAGCAGGCGGGCCTGCGCTGCTTTTAGGATTTAACCGCACAGGAGCGCTGCGTATCGGTCTTGGGATGATCCCGCGCGGAGAAGGAGCGTTAATAAGCTGCGGCATAGGGCTCGCGTTGGGAGTCCTTGACAATCAGCTTTTTGCCGCGGTAGTTTTTATGATATTTCTATCCATTGTCGTATCTCCTCCGCTGCTTGGCATTATGCTGAAAAGACAGAAACAGGGAACAAGGAAGCCTGTAAAGAACGATGATATCATTCATGAAACATGGGTATTTGAATCTGATGATATAGCCGATGTTGTTATGAACATGCTTTTACAGGAACTTAGATCAAGTAAATTTTACGTTCAGCGGATGACAAGCAGCGAAAGTTATTCCGCTCAAATCCGCAAGGATGATATATCCATTACAATTTCCGAAGAAAAAAATTCGCTTGTTATAACTACCGCAAAGACCGATATGCCGCTTATAAAAAACGAGATTTACGAAGTAATTCTGGATCTTGCTCATTCTATAGAAAAGTTAAAACGGTCCGCGATTCCTATGGAATTAAAAAAAGATCTGCTTGATACAGACGCGCGATCATCAAAGGATTTGCTCGCTCTTATAGAAACTCAATGTTTTAACATGGAATTAAAAGGAGAGACAAAAGAAGAAATTATTTATGAACTTGTAGAAATACTTGAAGCGGAAGGTAAATTAAATGATAAGGAAATGGTTTATAATGATGTTCTTCAGCGTGAAAAAGCTATGAGTACCGGCATGGAATACGGCATTGCCCTGCCGCACGGAAAAACCGATGGAATAAAGGAAACAGCGGTAGCCATAGGCATTAAAAAATCAGGAGTTAATTTCGACTGCACCGACGGTATGCCCGCGCAGTTATTTTTCCTGATAGTTTCACCAAAAAAATCCAGCGGCCTTCACGTGCAATTCCTCGCAGCCATCGGATCAATCCTTGGAGATGAGACGCTGAGACAAAACGTAATCAGCGCGGCAACGCCTCAGGAAGCGGTGGCAATGTTAAGAAAAAAGAAACCCTGAAACTAAAACCCCAGAATAGATAAAGTGTTCCGCACCCATCCCTGTTCCGCGCCGGTATAATTTGAAGAACCCTGCATAATTCTTAAAAGTTGAATTGTCTGCGAGGATTGAGTTTTAGTGTTTGCTATAACCTGTAAAAGCACATACATAATATCCCTTTCCGATGTTCCCCACGGACCGCTTTGTCTCCTGACGTTAATTTGTCTGAGGAACTGTGTAAGAAGATCGACCGCTTCATCGCTTTTTACAGCGGACAAAGTATTAGCAACTCTGATGATTGATTCAAAATCCCGGTTAGACGTTTCAAAAGCTTCCCTGTAAGTTCTTTCAAGATAAGCATATACAATGTCGCTATGATCTTTATGAACTCCCAAAACACGTATCGTGTCTATTGATTCCATACGCATGAATCTTAATTGATTCATTGTATCGGGGGTCGAGCCAATGGCGGTATAACTTGCTTCAAGAGCCGCAGCGGCTACTTTCGCCTTTGCGTTGTCAGGCGCGCGGCTATGCAGTAATTCCTCCCACGCCTTGTACTTGATAGCAATACTGTTAAAAGGATCTCTCATAATATCGTCAATAATATCGCCGATGACTTCACCAAGAGCGTCAATAATATTAACAAGAGCAACTGAAGCGATATCCCTGATATCGGTATCGTACCATCCCGCCGAAGCGATAAGAATGGGTTTAACGCCGACCGGTTCGCATAAGGTTTCCAGCGCGTGAACAGCGCCCGGCACAACCCTTTGTATCTGGCTCTTAAGCTCCTGATTAGTAGTAGCTCTCGCGTTAAAACCGCTCAGAATTTCGGCAATATTGTAAGCGTAATCTTTAGCGCCTACCTGACCCATCGCGACAAGCGCTTCATACATGAGGTAACCGTCGTTTTGCTGATGGGCTATATCAAAATATTGAATTAAATACCAAATATCCGTAGCCGAAGGAAGATGTTTCTCTGCCGCAAGTCCGCGGAGAATAAGTCTTGCGGCACCTTCAATAGCCACCCTCTGGTTACTGCCGGAAAAATTCGGAAGACTCCGGATAAAAACACTAATGGCGTTTTGATAAAAATCGCCGATTCCTGTCAGATTATCATCACTGACTACCTGTAAAATATCAAGAAGATCGAAAACTGTCGCGCCGCTTCTGTTGTATTCCGCAGTATAAAAAGACATATCTGGGCTTTGAGCAGAGACAGTCATCCCGATTAATAATAAAAAAACAATAATTATATAAGTTCTTTTCATAATCAATAATATACCACCAAATATCAGAATTTTCAATAGTTAAAAGAACTTAATTCCTTTCCTGAACCTGGCATAATTTCCGGTAAAGACCGTCCTGTTCAACTAACTGCGCATGGCTGCCGCGTTGAATTATACGCCCTTTTTCAAAAACAAAGATAACATCTGCGTTCCGGACGGTGGACAGGCGGTGGGCGATTATTACGATTGTACGAGTGCCCGCAATTTCATTGATAGCCTGTTGTATTTGCGCTTCGGTGCGGACATCAACAGAAGCTGTGGCTTCATCAAGAATGAGAACAGGCGCTTTGCAAAGGACAGCGCGCGCGATCGCGATCCGCTGTTTCTGTCCGCCTGAAAGTTTAACTCCTCTCTCTCCAACCTGCGTATTGTAGCCGTCAGGCATCAGCATAATATCATCATGTATTCTGGAGATTCTCGCGGCTTTCTCAATTTCCTCAAACATGGCGTCTGGTTTAGCAAACGCGATGTTCTCTTCTATAGTTCCGTTAAATAAAAATGTATCCTGTAAAACCAGAGAAATATTCGGACGAAGTGTTTCCAGCGTTATGTCCTTAAGACTATTTCCGTCAAGGCAGACTTTTCCGTTTGTCGGATCATAGAACCTGGCGATAAGCTGGCTCAGTGTTGTTTTACCTACACCGGTCGCTCCGACTAACGCGACCATTTGCCCTGGTTTAACATCAAACGATACATTTTCAAGTACAGGAACATCTTTAATGTAGGAAAAACTTACATTTTCAAAAGTGATTCGGCCTTCGGCAATTCCAATTGGCTTTGCGCCGGGACAATTTGTAATGCTGTTAGGAGCGTCCAATATTTCGATTACACGCTCCGCGCCCGCGAGCGACTGCTGAGCGGATTCAAGAAGCTGGGCAAGCCCGGTAATCGGCGCGTAAAATAACGCGAGGTAAAGCAGGAACGCGACAACATCCTCAACCGAAAGCTGATTTCGAAAAGCGTAATATCCTCCGAATCCTACAACAATTACGCTTCCCAGCGAAGTCATAAACTCGACGCTCGGATGAAAAACCGCGTTTAATCTTAAAGCGCGAAGCATATTGTGAGTAAAATCTTCGCCTTTTTTCAGAACTTTTTGCGACGCTGATGACTGCCGGCTGAAAGCCTGTATTTCCTGTATACCAGAAAAATTATCCTGCAATTGCGCGGAAAGCTCGCCCTGAGACTTTTGCATTTTACGGAAATTGGGACGCACTTTCTTGCTGAAAAACCACCCCGACACAAGAATAAACGGAATTGGTATGCAGGTAACAAGCGCAAGCTGCGCATTGATGCTGAAAATAATTACAGTTACACCCGCGAGAGTTACAAAGTTTGTTATGATATCGGGAGTAATGTGCGCATAGATTAATTCAAAGGTAGCGACATCATTCATTACTCGGCTTAAAAGTTCGCCGGTTTGTTTATTATGAAAATAATCCATGGAAAACGACTGTATCGCGTTATAAACTTTCATGCGCAGTTCAAGAACAAGTTTCCATGCCGCTCTGTGAGAGCAATAACTGCTCATGAATCTGAAAAGAATGCGTATAAGAAACAAAACGAGTAATCCGCCCGCCATCCAGATAACAGTTGAAAATTTTTCCCGCGTCATGCCCTGCGCGACAAGGCCCGTCATATTCGCCATTATGCGCGGAGCGATCAGGTTTACTCCGGTTAATAAAAATGTTCCCATTATTGCAAGTAAAAGCCACCATTTATATCTGACAGCTTCTTTAGCAATACGCCATAATGTTTTCATTACCGTTTACCATGAATGCTGCCTTCCGTACGCGTCACGGAAGACCAGATTTTTTTCGTCATCGCGCAGTTCATCGCCGCGTTCAACGCCGCGCGCGCGCGTGAAGTAATTGAACGCCGCTTCAGCCGAGGCGGATGCCGGTAATTGCGCGGACGCTTCATATAAACACGGATCGTAAGCGCGGATTGTATACCCTTTTGGCGCGAGCACATTTCTTGTTATCTGTAAAAAATTATGAAAACCCGCTTTGGCCATTTTATAACCGTAGCCGTCCGTGCCGCGCGTTTCGTTAATGCTCGCTTCCGCGGATGTAAGATAACAGACGCGTTTTGTTTCACCGGCTTCAAGCAAAGGGAAAAAAGCTTCCAGCATCGCCATCGGCCTTATCACATTCGCATCATAAAGTTCGTGCATAACCTCGTCATTCAACCCTGAACGCACATTGAAATTATCAAGTCCGCTTCGCTCATCGCTGACATCAATATATATATCAATACTCCCCGCGTCTTTTTGCAGCGCGGCGGCAGCGTCTTTCAGTTCCGGGGGAAGCAATGTTATGCCGTCAGCCTGTCCGCTTCCTATCGCATAAACCTTATAGCCTTCCCGCGAAAATACGCCGGCAAGTAATTTATCAAATTCTTTTTTAAAACCTGTTATCAGCGCTGTTTTCAATTTATCTAATCTCCATAATTTATTAAAACGGCCATTCCTGACCCAAATAATCGTACATCAACATACGGTGCTCATCTTTAAGAGGAGTCTCAAAATATTTCGCGGCATGAGCAGCGGTATCCGCGGGATCCAGTACAGCCGTTTCTGAAAGAGTTCCGTCAGGCATTTGCCGCTTCATCCATCCCGGATGATAAAGTCTGAAAGTATAACCCTGCGGAAAAAGCAGGTTGTGCATCAGGCGCACTCCCATGTTCAGGGAGCTCTTGCTCATTGGATAAGGATAACTCCCTCCGGGACGGTGTTTCATCAGTACAATGCAGGATACTTCGGAGGAAATGAAACACAGCCTTTTTAAGCCGCCTTTATCCAGCAGGGGCAGGAAGCGCTCAACCAGATGCGCGGGACCGAGAGCGTTAACGCGAAAGCTGTTCCATGGAGCTGTTAAATCCATAGGAGGCTCATCTATACTGCACTGAACCTGCCCCATTAGCGCGGCGTTGGAGATAATCATGTCAAGCGAGTCTGTTTTTTCAGCCGTTAAATCGCGCGCTCTTGCGATTGAAGAAGCGTCGCCGACATCCAGAGGAATAATACGCAGCGCGGGATTTTTTTCCTGTTCCAATAGATTGTAATCCTGAAGGAACTTGCCGCCGTAGACTGTCCATCCTCGTTTAAGGAATTCCTTACAAAGAGCAAATCCAAGACCGCGATCCGCTCCGGTTATTAATACATTAGGCATGAGAATAATTTACCAAAATATGTTAATTGATACCAGATGTGTATGACACTGCCTCATTTATCCGTAAATTTCTTTGGCAAGTTCAAGAATTAACGCTAACCGGTGTTCCAAACCGGGGTTATGCTCAAGATTGTTACTCCATAAATTATTTTCGCCAATAACAATCACAATGACATCAGCGCTTTCAATGTATTTTTTAATCCGGCTGCGATATGTCTGATCTTTTCCGCCTGCGTCAAAATTGTATAAATGCGAAATGCTGGAAAACTCAAAATCCTTGATTGCGTATTGGATTTGCGTTTCAAGAAAACTGTCGCCAGTCATAAATAATGTCCGCCCGTTTGAGTTATTGCTTTTAAACTCCAGCTGTTTACAGCCGGAGTTATGCAATGTTTCAATTTCTATATCAGGCTTGTATTCAACATTATAATTGATTGATATTATATGCTCGGTTTTTCGCACAGCTGGTAAATCCTGATTATACGGATAACAACAAGTTATATTATACGGTGTCGTAACAATTTTCCGTACATCAATTTCATATTCAGTAATACTTATACCGCTGATATCAGTCTGCGCTATTCCCGCTTTACTTTGGATTTCCTGCCACGAAACATACGCTCCTAAAAAGTTATGATGACCGTTATACTCATCATAAGACATGTAATCCGGTTCAATCGCGAGATATTTATTTTTCGGGTAGGAAAAACTTACGTTTGAATTTCTGTCGATATACGAAGAAAGAGAATCCAGTCTGTTAATACCGGTTGTCCTGCTGGTTATATAATTTTTTCTGGGACAAACCTGGAATATTATTTTTTTATTAAGCGATTTAAAATAATTATCCGCGTCAACAAGCATATTTAAAAAACCGGTAAACTCGCTAGCCTCTTCTTCTTTAAAATCATTTTTAACAGATTCTTCTATAATGTCCGGTTCGGTTAATATAAATTCTTCAATAACATCCAATTCACCCGGATTTTCAGCGGAATGTTTTCCGAAAAATTTATTATAATATTTGTTATATAAAGGTATTAAACTATTGCGAAACGGGAAGTTATCCTGATAGTAAGCGTCAAAGTTAGCGCCGAAATTTAAAAATGAAAATTCAAATTTGCTCAGGTTCCTGTTTTCATTTAGTCCGTCTCTTTCAGCTGATAAAACGTTTTTCAATACGGGATATGTTACGGCGGGTATTATAAGGAGAGCGATAAAAACACAGGATAAAAAACGGTAACGGCTTTTAAAAACCCAATTAATTTTTTTCATTCATTCATCCTTAAAACTGAAAGTATATAAAAGGATTGTAAGTATTGTTCGCCAGCATCAGCAGAACAAGCCCAAACAGCGCAAATAAACTAATTGCTTCAGCGAAAAACAGTATATTATTAACCCATTTTTTACTTTTAACTTTTTCAAATAATTTTAACGATAAAAGCTTTGTTGTCCAGAGCTGAATAAAACCGCTAAATAAAACAGCAAAAGGTAAAACAAAAAAAGCGTTCATTGTCAAATAAGAATCCTGTGTTTGTCCGCCGCTTCCGTAACTGCCAAACATAGCCGCGGTATATTGTAAAGCGTATTCAATATCCGGCGAACGGAAAAATACCCACGCAATAAGAACTATAACTATTGTATATAACCAATTTATTATTTTTATTTTTTTTAAAACTCGACCTAAAAACAATCTTTCAATAACAATAAAAAACGCGTAAAACGCGCCCCAAACAACAAAAGTATAATTTGCTCCGTGCCAAAGACCGGAAACAAGAAAAATTATAATGATATTAATGTATGTTTTAAACACGCCTTTACGGTTGCCGCCCAGCGGAATATAAACATACTCGCGAAACCAGCTTGTTAAAGAGATATGCCATCGTTTCCAGAATTCCGTAATTGAAGCGGATATATACGGATAATTAAAGTTTTCTTTTATCTTAAAACCGAACATTCGCGACAAACCTATCGCCATGCACGAATATCCGCTGAAATCATAATATATCTGCAATGCGTATAAAACAATTCCAATCCACGCGGCGCTCATGCCAAGAACTGACGGGCGGCCGGCAAAAATACTGTCCGCTGTTTCGCCAAGAACATTCGCAATTAACACTTTTTTCGCTAGTCCGTAAATAAATCTTTTTACCCCGTAATAAAAACCGCGCGAGGAATGTTCTCTGGTTTCTATTTGCTGTTCTAAGTCAGCGTATTTAATAATAGGTCCGGCAATCAGCGCGGGGAATAAAGATATATATAAAGCCAGCTTGAAAAAATTTTTTTGCGCATTAACTTTTTTGTTGTAAACATCAATAGCATAAGACATTGCCTGAAACAGATAAAAAGAAATGCCAATCGGCAAAAGAACCTCAAAAATATTTAAACTTCGCGATGTTATTCCCTCGATAATACTGATAAAGAAATTAAAATACTTGAAATAGAATAATATGCTTAAATTCGCAAGTAATAATAAAAAAAGTCTGTGTTTCTTTGGTTTTGATTGATTTTCGCTGTCTTTGCCGGTTTTTCCATAATCTTTAGATATCCATAACGCGCCAAGATAATTTACTGTAATTACCGACAGCATTAATAATAAATACCATGTTCCGCCCCATGCGTAAAAAAATAAACTGACAATAAGTAAAAATATATTACGGTATATAATTTTTTTCTCAGGCAGGATATGATAAATAATTAAGCACAACGGCAAAAATAAAAACAAAAATGAAAGCGAACTAAATAACATATCTTTATCCTAGCATGTTTATAAAATAACTGCCGTCTTCTGATTATAATCATTTTAAAATAAAAAGTTGAGGCTGTTCTGAAACTATCCATGTTTTTTAAACAAGCTCAGTTATAATGAAAATTCATTTAAACAGGAATTGTAATCAGGAACACTGCTCCTTTATCATCTTCGGAGCGCAGTTTAATATTGCCGTTTATTTCTTTTATCCGATCGCGCACCAGATTTAGGCCGATGCCTCTGCCGCCGTGGACGCTTTCAGCGTCAGCTGTACTGAACCCGGGAGAAAAGATTACTTTATTAAGAGCTTCCTTGTTGGCCGCGTCTTCTTTTTTAATTAAATTTACGCTAAGAGCTCTTTGCGCGATCTTTTTATAATCAAGGCCCTGTCCGTCGTCGCTTAATTTAATATTGATTTTTTTATTACTGTCATCCATCTTAATGGAAAGTTTGACAATGCCTGTTTCGCTCTTGCCTTTTGACGCTCTTGCTTCAGGCAGTTCAATTCCGTGCACCGCGGAATTACGGATTAACTGCATAAGAATTTCTTTGATTATACGCCTTGGGCCGATATCAATAGCCTGCGCGTCTATATCATTTGCGACAAATTTAATTTGTTTTTCCAAATCTTCGGCGGCTTTTAAAGCAGTCTTTGTTAATGATTCGATAAGAACTTTAACATTCTGCCTTTCTATGCTGCCGCCGCTTCCGGAATAAATCTTAAGCTTGTCAATAATATCTCTGAACCCTTCTTTTTCAACTGTGAGCTTTTCAATTTCCATTGCCAGATCTAACATTTCAGCGAAAGGAACATCGCCTTGCATTTCGCGCAGTCTCTTGATATGTGATTCAAGGTTATGCGCTTTATTGCCAAAAATGTTCAGCCCCAGAATTACAGCATTGGATTTAATCGCATGAACAGACTGGTAAATTTTTACAAGCGCTTCATGCGTAGTTAATGTATCGTTTTTAAGAATCGTAGTGATATTATCAAACTCATATTCCATATCCTGCATAAAATCGCTGAATACGCCGGGTTCAACCTGGATAAGTTCAAAAAGAGACTGCATTTCTTCCTGCCGTCTGGCTTCTTCATCCGCGAGCCTTTGTTGTAACTCCACTCTGGCGGTTATGTCGTATACGGTTACAAGCAGAAAAACTTCGCCGCGCCCGCGTTCGACCGTCGCGAAAGCAAACTGAAATACTTTTCTGTCGCCGGTTTTTTTATTAACATAATGAAGTTCGTTCAGCGGGTTAATTTCATCCAGCATATCCTGATCATAGGAGCGATCAAGAACCATTTTAAAATAATCCTTGATTGAATTAAGTTCGTTTTCGCTGACAGAATCCGCGATCACGTCGGTAAAATATTTTCCGTGCAGCCTTGTATCCACGAGCATTTCTTCAAGGTAACGCGAATAATGATCCTGAATTATATAATTACTGTCCATGAAAAAAAGACCAATCTTCATGCTGTCTTTCATTACGGCTATTTCATCGCGCTCTGCAAGATGCGTCATGTCATATAACGATATTAAAGCGCCTCCGCTTCCTCCGCGAATGCCGTAAGTAGCCGCTTTAAAATAGCGCTTTTGTCCGTTAAGCGTAAATTCCCAGTCTTCCGCGTAACCGTCTTTTTCTTTAAGCATTTTCGCGGCGTATGTTTTCAGGCTTCTTCCCGGGAACAGATCCAAAATCGGCCGCCCCTGAACCATCAGCGGTTCATCGGTATTGCTCAGCTGAGACAAAGTTCTGCTGGCATATACAACTTCATTGCGTTCATTTATCATCGCTACGAAATTTTCTGTTGTATCAAGGAGATCCACAAACGACTGTTGATTTAAAAGAGCTTTGCTTAAGTGAACAGTAGCGGCCCTTGTTAATATAAGCATGATAATTCCGGCAAACAGGAAAACAGCCCAGTTAATCAATATCGTAACCGGCGCGCTGGTTCCGCTGACAGGCGAGCCGCCGAAAATCATTATTCCGGTTAAAATATTCTGAATGATAAAAAATGTTACAGTTCTGTTAAAATGCGAGTATATACAGCTGATTGCCAGGAAGATAAAACCGAAAATTAAAAAATGATCGGTGTTCCAGTTAAAAAATAAAATAAGACTGATATAAAACAGCAGTAAAACAAACGGGAGATTAAACGCTAAATTTCCCCGTTCTACAGTGCCCCGCAAAATAAAAATAATTACGACCAGAGCAATTAACATTACAGGCACGGCGTACGCGTAATTAACGCTGGCTGTAAGGGTTTCTAAAATAAACGCGGAGCAAATAAAAACAAACACCACAATGGCAGAAATGTTTGCTATTTGCCTGGATTTGACATTGCCTGTCTTTTTTTCAGCCATGGATTACCACCCTTAAAGAGCCGAAATCGAACCCAGCGGGTAAGATAAACCTTCCGCCGCGACAATCTGCGCAGCATGATGAACTACATTCAGATTGATATCAGTATCCAAAAAATATTCATTATCCAGTTGAATCCACATTTGTCTGTCAGTGTGAACAGTGATTTTTTTCCCTTGAGTAAAAAGACAATTTTTGGGCCGTTTGCCGTTCAGATATCTGCTAACAGAAGCGAGCGTTCCGAGCGGATTTGATGCCTTAATGAGAGCTATATCCAAAAGCCCGTCGTCGGGAGTAGCGTCCGAAGCTCCTGTTTTTTTTCCGGCCTGATAAGGGCTATTCGCGATATGAATAAGGCTGTATTGCCCTGAATAATCCAAATCATCAATAGTAATTTTATATTCCCTTGCGGCGGAATTTTTATCAAATGCGACGAAAAAATTACCCGCGAAAGAAGGAAAAATCGAAAACAGAAAATAACTGCCCTTGTTTAATCTTGATTTAAGATCTTTTAAATTTTTGGATATGGCGGAATCCATCCCGATATAACAGGAATTAAGCGCATAATTAATACCCCATCTGATTATATCCGTCGGAAGCGTTTTTGCGTTTACAAGAGCCGGTATATCTTTAAAGGATTCCGTTTTATCATCGCCGAAAATTTTAAGAAAGCTGTTGGATTCTACATACGGAACCAGCGCGAGCTGCGTATTCGGAAAATGAGCGACCGCATTGATGCAGTCAAAAAGCACTTCTTCCCCGCCAATCGCGTATATTCTGATAATTTCGCCGGAAGACGCTTTTTCCGTTTCTTCGTTAATTATTCCAATGGCATTTCTGCGGTATCTTGAGAATTGAATGGAGAAGTCTAGTTTTTCCTGAGTTCTGAAATACTGTCCGATGCCGTCAAGGATATTATCCATTTTCCATTGCTGGTTGTAAAATGCTTTTGGATCAAACACAAAAACATGTTTCATTATAGACTCTCCTGTTTAATTATCAGGCTCAAGTTCAATCGCAACCATTAGGTGAAAAATATCGTTATCAAAGGCTTTATGCGGAATACAAAGAATTCTTGTTTGTTTACTGGGCCATGCGATTGAATGTTCTTTTCCTTTAATAATGGTAGGAATTGAAATAACAATTTTGTCTCCGTTCGGCACTTTAGGCTTTATATTACCTGCTATGATGTTGTTAATTTCGCCGATAGCGTCGACAACATCGGCGTCAATATCCGTGTGGCCCTCGCCGGCGAGTAAATCGGTCAGTTTAATCGACAGATCGGTTTTCATGGAAACTATAACAGCTCCTTTAACCGCGCCTGAAAGACCTATTACAGCGGAAATATCCCATTCAAATCCCTTGTCCGGGTCCAGAAAAAACGGATGCCTGGGAGATACATCCACGCCGACAAATTCCTTAAACGTGTTGACAGTAACTTCTACAAACGGCTCTACATAGTCCTGCAATTCTACCATCATTTTTACATCCTGAACAAACGAAGTTTTGCCAATTTACTTTTAAATAAATCAAGTTTAATTGGCTTGGTAATATAATCAGTGGCTCCGTGTTTTAACGCTTCAATTACATTAAACTTGGCGGCCTCGCTGGTTACCATAATAATAGGCAGATCTTTATACTGATCCATCGCTCTAACCTGTTTCAGAAAATCGATTCCGGATAATCTCGGCATATTCCAGTCAAGCAGTATTAAATCAATAGTTTGTGTTTCAAGCAGCGATAACGCTTCTTCACCGTCTTTTGCTTCAATAAAATTAATGGCGGACTCAACTCCGGAGAAAACACCCCTTACGGTGCTCCTCATAATTCTTGAGTCATCAACTATCATTATTGTTACACCGGTAGGCATATTTTCCCCTTTATACACAAATTAAAGAAAATACTCTCTACAATATGTATAACAATAAATGCAATAAAAGGGAAGTGAATTATTAATTTTTTTTAAGATTTTGAGGCTTTTCAAAAACTTACAAACCGTGAACTTCCATTTTAAAGCATACGGTTTTTAGAGAAACTGCCTAAAATTTCAACTTATTAAATAGCGGTTTTATTTAATTTTACATGGAATTCCGCAAATCAAACCTCCATGAAACAGACCAGTCCCATTTTTCTGGAAAATCCGGCGAATCGGCTTTTATGCTCAAACGTCCGTGTTTAAACCGGGCGGATACATTCATTGAAAGCCCCCATTTATCAGGTTTTTCGACAATTAATGAATACTCAGCTTTTACCCTGAACTGTAAAAATGCCGGCGACCAAATAATCTCGCAGCTTGCGGAAGTTGAGTTCCAAAGCCATGAGTCTCCCAACAGCGGAAAAAGCGGCGGATTTGTTATCGCGGATAAACCCTTTACAGAACCTGAAAAATTTATGCTGAACAGACTGTTAATTCCGATTTGGCGCAATGATACGCTCAAACCGATTGTTCCCGAAAAACTATCGCTTGTTTTTGAATGATTTACAGCGTTCCTTCCGGCGGAAAAAGATATTCTGGTTAAACGGATCAAATTATATCTGTTAGCGGCAGAAACCGGAAAACGATAATAAACATCAGTAGTGCTGCGGTTAAAACCTTCGCCGAAAGCAGTCCCGCGCAAAACAACGTCTAATTTAAAAAGTGAATTATATCTGCTCTTCCATTCAATCTTGCCCGCGGTCCTGAATCCTTCTCCGTGGCTCAAACCATCTCTGTAAATAAAACGCTCTCCCGCTCCGTCCGCCGCAAATGATACAGACAGCGGCCGTTCTCTTGCGCCAAACGGCAATAACGGTGTAAATGTAACGCCGAAATTAGCGTAAATATCCTTCCCCCACGCGAATGTTTCAGAGAAAGAAAAATCAGAGCTGACGGAAAAGAGCGGGCTTAAAAAAAGAATACCGGCGGCAAAAAGACGGTATTCACGCTCTGGTAACGGAGGAGGGTTTGAAAACCATGCTTTAGCTTCCGCCGGAAGAAGTTCTTTTCCGGTGAGAAAAAGATCGATCAGCAAATTTGCGCTTTTGTTAAATAAAAAATTAACGCCGCCGGAAACAGCCGGAGTAAGTTCATCTGTTTCAGTCTGAGCGGAAATAAAACTCCTGAATTTCATGCCGTTATTTAAACCGATAAGAGGACTGGATAAATAAAGATATACCTCGTCTTCTTTTGCGCCGGAAGGCGTTGTTTTTAAATCCGCCGCAATTACGCTGTGATTCTCCGCATAAGGAGGCGAACGAATCCAAGGATTTTTAATTCTGGCAGGCAGCCCCCATTCATCAAGAACTCCGTACAACAGGCGCGAACCTGTAGGTTTATGATATATGCCGCCTGTAAAATTGGTTATATCTTTTTCCGGCGCCGGAAAAAATTCATCCGGTTCAAACGCGTCAATGTCCAGACTGAGCGTGCGTCTGTCAAGAACCTGAGCGCGAAACGTTAAATTGACCGGGAGAATATCCAGCTTAAACTCCGCGCGGTTTTGAAGAGGTCCTGTCCATTCGATTGAAGCGCTTTCATCCCATGAACCGCTTAATAACAGGTTCCATCCGAATAAAGGTTCTTTCGCAGGCGTCTGCGCAAAGATACCAGAGGCCCCGCCGTAAAGACCGAAGAAAATAACAGCGGTAAAAATAAATAAGTTTTTCATATCTTTATATGGGTTGTAAACGCCGAAACGCATGACCGAAAACGAAAGAATTTTATTAAAAATTAGTTTATACTGAAAAACAGCCAGAATATTTTATGTGGTGGAAAAATAATATTGTCTATCAAATTTATCCGCGCAGTTTTCAGGATTCATCCGATACGGAATTTCCAAATGACGGAATAGGAGACATTCCGGGAATCATATCGCGGCTTGATGAAATAAAGGAACTCGGCGCGGGCATCATCTGGCTTTCGCCTGTTTATAAATCACCTGACGCGGATAACGGTTATGACATCAGCGACTATTATTCAATCAATCCGAAATTCGGAACAATGTCCGACATGGAAAAACTTTTTTCCGAAGCAAAGAAACGGGATTTAAGAATTATCATGGATCTTGTGATCAATCATACTTCTGATGAACACTTCTGGTTTCAGGAAAGCAGAAATCCGGAAAGCCCTTACCGTGATTTTTATATCTGGCGTCCCGGAAAAAAAGACAAACGCGGACGCAGAAAGCCTCCTAATAACTGGACAGGTTTTTTTATGGGAGACACATGGGAGTACGATGAAAAGAGCGGGGAATATTATCTGCATCTTTTTGATAAAAAACAGCCTGATCTTAATTATAAAAATCCAAAAGTGATTGAAGAGGTAAAAAATATTCTGCGCTTCTGGCTGGAAAAGGGAGCGTCCGGTTTCCGCTGCGATGTGATTAATATTATTTACAAAACAAGCCTTGAAGACGGAAAAAAAAGCCTCTCTGTTCAGGGATTGGAACATTATAAGTCACAGGAGGGAAACCACGCTGTGCTTCGCGGGTTAAGGCGCGATGTTCTTGATAATTACGATTGTTTTACGGTCGGCGAAACGGTTTTTGTAGACTTGCAAGACGCGAAACTTTTATGCGATGAAAGCCGCAAAGAACTTGATATGCTTTTCTTTTTTGATCATCTTGAAGTAGACAGGGTTATAGCCCGTTTTATTCCTAAAAAATTCCGCGCGGACAAATTATTGGAAAAAATGACAAAATGGCAGCGGGGACTTGAATGGAACGCGATATACCTTGAAAACCACGATCAAACAAGAATCGTATCGCACTTCGGCGCCGCAGAAAAGGACCGCGCAAATGACGGAAAGCCAGGAGTATTGTGGCAGCGCAGCGCGAAAATGCTGGCTTTATTTCAGCTAACGCTGCGCGGCACTCTGTTTATTTATCAGGGACAGGAAATCGGCATGACCAATTTCGATTTTAATAGTATTGACGAACTTAACGATGTGGAAAGCCGCGGTTTAAACAAATTAATGAAAAAACTTTTCATTCCCGCGTTCCTTCGCTGGAAATGGATTAAAGCTTCTTCCAGAGATAACGCTCGCACTCCAATGCAGTGGGATGGCGGTGACAATGCAGGTTTCAGCAAAGGGAAGCCGTGGCTCGGTGTTAACCGCAATTACAAATATATAAACCGCGCTTTACAAAAAAACGATCCTGAATCAATTTTAAATTTCTATAAGAAATTAATCTCCATGCGAAAGGAAAACAGCTGCCTTATTTACGGCGAGTTTATTCCTGTTTATTCCGATTCAAAAATTATAATATATCAGCGCAGGCTGGACGGCGCGGTATTTACAATAGCGCTGAATTTTTCTTTTTCCAAAGTAAAGATACCGGAAAAGCACGCTGCTCTTTTTAAGAACACTCAAATAATTTCCGCTTCGGGAGAAAAAACAGAAGGATGCCTGCTTCCCTGGGACGGAGTTCTTGTAACATGACAACAGTGTATTTAATTCACCGCGCGCAATCCGATAACACTGTCCGTGACGCGAAATCACGGCCGTTAACAAATAAAAAGCTTGCTGACTGCCGGAATAAAGCGCAGGAGCGAAACATTGCGGCGCTAAATCAGGATTTCATGGACATGACAGGTTAAACGCTTTAAGCGGTAAAAATGGCTTTTAATGAACTAAATTGATCTCTTAATAGTCTAATCTACAAAGAATATACAGCGATATTTAAAGGAAAAAACAAATGAAAATCAAAGCAAAATATATAGAAATAATGATTTTTTGCATAATTATCTGTTTAATAATAATTCTTCCTGTAATAAAATTTATACAACACAGGAATTTCCCGGAAATAATATACGGCCCTGATCTTAAACAAAGAATCAATTTAACTATGCCCAAAAATAAAAGCGATGCTTATGCGATTGTTTTTTTTCACGGCGGCGGATTTAGCGGAGGAGATAAATTATCGTATCCTTTATTCTTAAGAGAATTCGCAGAGAATAATAATATATTCGCGACAATAGGATACAGATTAATTAAAAAAGGTTTAATGGGAACAGAATCCGCAATTACTATGAATGATATTATAGCAGATGTTGACGCCGCAATAATGAAAATATATGATGTTTCAAAAGAACAGGGTATTAATATAAAAGGCGTTATTCTTACCGGTCATTCTGCCGGAGGGCATATCGCTTTGCAATACGGCTATCAATATTTCAATGAAAATGATAACCGCGAAATAAAAATCATTGCATGTATCAGCATGGCAGGCTCTACCGATTTAACCGATATTTTTTGGCCGGCAATGTCTCATTGGGGTGAGAATTTAGATAAAAGATTCCAATCACATTCCTGGAGAATAACAGAATTAACAGGTTACCCAATAGTAATAGATCAATACAATTGGACAGAACAGGATAATTGGAATGAATATCAGGGATATTTAGAAGCAATTTCTCCAATAACATATGCGAAAATTAATCAAAAATTACCGCCTGCCTTGCTGGTTCACGCGCTTGATGACATGTGCGTACCTTATAGCAACTCATTTAAATTGGCAGAAGCGTTAAACGGCGCTTCTATTCAAAATAAACTCATCACTGTAACAGGAAGCGGAAACAGTCATTTTTTAGGCGGTAAAATGAAAAAATTATTAACGCCATACAGGTTTTCTAATCAAACATGGGTAAATGAAACAATAGCGTGGATTCAGGCATTTTTAAAATAACAAAATTGATTATATATCTGCTTTGGCCAGTTCTCCTCTCTCGCGCAAGTCAGACAGTATCTGCGCGTGAAATTGCGCGTCTATTTTAAACTTCATCCGGTAAATAATGTAACTTACAATTATACACAGCATTGGAAGGATCAGCATCGCGGCTTTCATAAGGAGAACGCCTTCAGGCGCTATGTCGGAGGCTTCGCTTGCGGTATTAATGCCGGAAATAATTACAACAGCGGCGACTATTCCGCTCCCTACCGCGCCGCCCATTTTATTAATCAGCGGCTGGATAGAAAATGAAATGCTGTCATTCCGCTTGCCTAGTTTCCAGTGCCCGTAGTCAACAGAGTCGGCAAGAAACATCAGCATTAGAAGCTGAATAAATGACTGCCCGAAAAATATCAGAACGCCTGCGATTCCGATAAAGATCATCGTAGTAACGGGAGCAAAGAAAAATATAATATAACCCGCAACAATAGAAACAATAGCGCCGGTATAAAGAGTTTTGCGGCTGAACTTTTTACTGAACAGCGGAAAAACCGAAAGGGCTGTTAGCTGCGATATTCCAAGAATCGCGGCAAACGCTGAGTACATTCCTTCATTGCCGTATACATATTTGAAAAAATAAACGCCGAAGGATGTCGTTGTCATATAACCAATCATAAAGAGCGACATAGAAACCGCTGTAATAAACAATTGATCATTTTTATAGATAATACTGAACAGCTCACGAATTGGAGTGCTTTGCTGTTTATTTATAACAACTCCTGTTTCTTTTACTCCGAATATTGTGACGCACAGCCCCATCGCCATGAATACAGAAATCAAAACTGAGAAAACGAAAAAACCCGTCTGAGGAGAGCCGAATTTCTCTCCCAGGAATCCTGTCAGCGGCAGTATCGCGACAACTACAAAAAACAGTCCTATATTCGCGAAGATACGGGCAAGGGCTCCCATTTTCTCGCGCTCTTTCTGATTGACGCTTAATACGGGAAGCATTGACCAGTAGGAAATATCATGGAGCGTATAGCTTATACCCCACATTAAATAAAAAACTGCGAAAGCGATAATAAAATCTCTGCCCTGAAGACCGAAACCGGTAAAAAGGAGAATTGTAAAAACCGGAGAAAGAACCGCTCCCGCTGTCAGCCACGGTTTGAATTTTCCCCATCGCGTGTTTGTGTTATCGACAATAAATCCCATCAGAGGATCAGTTAAAGCGTCAAAAATACGCGCAATGAAAATAATTCCGGTTATCCACCACATTGTACTGTCAGGCAGATCCAGAACTTCAGAAAGATAAACAATTAAAAACATGCTGACGATGGCGTAAACCATGTCTCTTCCGATAGTGCCTAAAGAAAAAGTTATCCGGTTACGGACAGAAATGTTTCCCATGCGGAATTATAACACAGATTAATATCTGTTATCAAACACCCGCGTTGATTTCTTCTCGCTGCGGGGCAGTTCTCCCATGCCAACCGCTTTCGCTTTGGGAGTAAGGCCTATTCTCTGTTTAAACTCATGCTCGACAGTTTTCTCAAGCGCGGACGCGTGCGCGTCTAAATCAAGTTTTGTTTCAAAGAAAAGAGTGAGTATGTCTTTGCCGTTCAGATGATCGATCATGATCTGATACTCGCTTGAGACGCCGTCAATTGCGGCGAGAAGTTCGTCCACTCTGCTTGGGTAAATAATCGCGCCGCGAACCTTGACCATGTCGTCCGAGCGCCCGATGATTCTGTCGATCCTTGGATACTCGCGCCCGCATGCGCATTTACCGGATATCGCTCTTGTAAGATCATGCGTTCTGTAACGGATTAAAGGCGCGCCTTCTTTTTGCAGAGTTGTAATTACGATCTCTCCTGTTTCGCCTTCAGGCGCAAGTCTGCCTGTTTTTGGATCGATGATTTCATAGTAGAGGTAATCAGTCCACATGTGCATTCCGCTGTTATTAATGCAGTCAATGCCGATGCCGGGCCCGTAAATTTCCGTCAGTCCGTAGATGTCGTATAACTCAACGCCGAGTTCTCCCGCAATGCGCTGACGCATCTTATCTCCCCATCTCTCTGATCCTATAATGCCTTTTTTTAAATGAATCTTGTCACGCACTCCCCTTTTTTCAATTTCTTCGGCAAGTAAAAGCGCATAAGAAGATGTCGCGCATATAACTGTCGATTTTAAATCGATCATCATCTTTATTTGTTTGTCAGTGTTACCCGGCCCCATCGGAATAGCGAACGCTCCGAGCAGTTCAGCTCCGGCTTGAAATCCAATGCCGGCTGTCCATAAACCGTAACCGGGTGTTATGTGAATACGATCCAGCCTGCTGCATCCCGCAGTTTCATAACAGCGCTTAAACATGATTGCCCAGTCCTGTACATCTTTTTTTGTGTAGGGAATAATAACAGGCGCGCCTGTCGTTCCGGATGATGAATGGACCCGCACAATTTCTTCATCGGGGACAGCCTGAAGCCCAAGCGGGTATGAATGGCGGAGATCTTCCTTGTCGGTGAAAGGCAGTTTTTGAAAATCCTCAATGGATTTTATATCATTAATATTAATTCCGGAAAAATGATTTTGGTAAAAAACGCTTTTCATCGCATGGCTTATTGATTTTTTTATTTTGTCTAACTCATTTATTTGCATATTTTTCCGCCTGTCTCAAAAGCGTTTAAGTTCATCTCCAATATACGCCGCGAAAGATTTTCTTTCAATACATCTTTAAGAGTCTGCGCGTCAAACGGGAATATTCCGCTGTGAGCCGCGACTCCTAAAAGAAAAACATTTAATGTTTTAATATTCTGCCCGCTGTAAAGAAGCTGTTTACTGTCCGCTATAATCAGCTTGTTTATTTTTGATTTAAGATAGTCCGTCATAACTGCCGTTTCGTACGCCGGTTTCGCGGTGCTGCCGCACACAATAACAGCGCCGTCTTTATTTAAAAAATGAAGCTGCCGTACAGCTTCAGCGGCTTCAAACGCGATAAGCGCGTCTGCTTTTCCTGATGGAATAAGCGGAGAGAAAATTTTATCCCCGATACGGACATGGCCGAACACCGACCCTCCCCGCTGAGCCATGCCGATTGTTTCCGTAGTGCGTACGTCAAAACCTTTTTTCATTGCCGCAGCGGCGATCAGCTTTGACGCAAGCACTGTACCCTGCCCTCCGACTCCGGCGATTATCAAATTAAATAACATGTATCGCTCCAACAGGGCACAGATCAATGCAAATACCGCATCCTGCGCAAAGCGATGAATTAACCGCGGCTTTGCCGTCCGTAAAACTGATAGCGGGGCAGCCAAGTTTTCTGACGCATAACGCGCATCCTGTGCATTTAACTTCTTTAATATCCGCTTTTCCTTCTACGGCGGCAGATCCTTTTATATTAACGCATGGCGCTTCAAATAAAAGCACCCGCACTCCTTTTCGTACCATTAAATTACGAACCGCTTCCATTGATTTCTTTTGGTTAAACGGATTTGCTTTTATAACCACCGAAACACCAATCGCGGTTACAATTTTTTCGATGCTGATTTTATCCGGCTTTGTGTTCATCATTGTAATACCCATACCAGGATGCGGCTGGTTTCCCGTCATCGCAGTTGTAGAATTGTCAAGAATGACTACTATTATATCTGTCTGATTATAAACAGCGTTTATAATTCCAGTAATGCCTGAATGAAAAAAAGTAGAATCGCCGGTAAAAGCAAAATGAACAGTATCGCTTTCAATGCGCTGAAGTCCCTGCGCGACCGTGATGCCTGCGCCCATACAAACGCATGTGTCTACCATATTAAGCGGCTCAGCGTTGCCAAGTGTATAACAACCGATATCGCCTGAAAAAACCGCAGGTCTTCCATCTGACGCCTCTTTAACCGCGAAAAAAGACGCGCGGTGCGGACAGCCCGCGCACAGCACCGGAGGACGGACAGGCGCAGTGAAAGGAGAATTGAACGCTGCTGGTTCAGACTTAGTGGAATTATCAAAGAAAACATTAATCGCTTTCATAACAGTGTCCGGGGAATTTTCTCCTGCGATCTGAATGTAGCCGCTTTCTTTACCGAATACCTTTACATTTAAATGATGCTTTCCGCAGAGGCGAAGGAGTTCATTCTCTATAACCGGATCAAGTTCTTCGATGACCAGCACCTCATCAATATCTTGTAAAAATTTTAGCGCTAGTTTGTCCGGGAAAGGATATGCCGATATTTTTAAAAGCGCGTAATCAACGCCTTTTATCTCCTGTGAATTTAAAGCTTCCTGCGCGTAAGCGTAACTTACACCGCCTGACACAATTCCCTTTCTTTGTCCCCCGTTTTTATGCGCGGCGTTTTTGATGTAAATGTTTTTTTCATAATCAGAAAACTCATCACTCATCGCTTTGAGGTTTTCTATCATTTTAAATTTATTAGAGTAAGCAAGACGAGGGAAGATAACCCAGCCGGGATCTTTTATAAATCCTCCGGGTTTTATTTTGGGAAGATCATCAAGGATTTCAACAGAAGCGCAGCTGTGGCAAACGCGCGTAGTCGGGCGGAAAAGCACAGGAGAGCCGTACTTTTCTGAATGAGCGAACGCGTCGGCAATCATTGTGTACGCTTCCTCGGGTGTGGACGGATCGAACAGCGCGACTTTCGCGTGCTTTGAAAAAAATCGGGTATCCTGTTCTGTCTGCGAAGAAACCGGCCCCGGATCATCTGCGGCAACGATCACCATTCCGCCTTTAACGCCCAGATACGCAAGACTCATCAGCGGATCGCAGGCGGCGTTAAGACCGACCTGTTTCATTGTCACCATAACGCGGGCTCCGGCGAACGCGGCTCCGGCCGCGACTTCCAATGCTGCCTTTTCATTTACCGACCACTCAACATAAATGCTGCCGTCATTATATTTTGCGGCGGTTTCAAGCACTTCCGTCGAAGGCGTGCCAGGATAACCTGTTACAACGCTTACACCCGCGCGGATTGCGCCAAGAGCAATTGCTTCATTGCCCATTAAAAGGCGTTTCATTCATTAGAATCCTTTTCTCTTTTTAAATTGATTATTTTTAAAATAACAATAAGAACAGCGCCAAAAGCGGCGAGAATGCCGAGTATCATAAATTTCGCGATCTGACTGTCGATTTGGTTTAACGCGACAGGAAATAAAAGAGCCGATAACATAAACCCGATCATTACAGCGCCGTAATTGGAACCGATATTTTTAATACCGAAATTTTCCGATGTCAATACCGGATAAAGCCCTGAATACCCTCCGTAGCAGAACGCTACAAAGGCAATAATTACAATCAGCAATATGCCCTGCGCAAAACAAAGCCCAAATGCACCTAACGCTGTTACGGATAAAATGATGATGTCAGCGCCTTCTCTTCCGATTTTATCGGATAATAACGGCGCTCCTAATCTGCCAAGCGCGTTCGCGATTCCTACAAACATAACAAGGTATGTCGCAAATGATTCCATTCCCCTGCTGCCGGCAAGGTCTTTTAAATCAGGATTAATGATAAAAAAAACAGAAGTGCCGAACATTAATGACAGCGCGATTAAATAGAAACGCGGCGTTTTGATCATTTCAAGCGTTGTGTATTGTTTTCCCCTAAGAACGGCAGGAGCGGCATTTGGAATTTGATCCGGTGTTTTAATAAAACCGAATAATAAAAGAACGGCTGCCGCGAAAACACCCGCTAAAATAAAGAAGGTATAGTTTACATTAGATTGAAACACATTGTTTAAAATAGTGACTATAGGCGCGAAAATTACCGTAGAAAGCCCGAAGGCGCAAACAGTAATGCCGGTGGCAAATCCCCGGTTTTTAGGAAACCACTTCTGCGCGGCGGTGATAATCGCGTTATATGCAACTCCAACGCCGAAGCCGCCGATCACGCCGTAGAACAAATATATAAGGAATACAGGCGCTGTGTTTTGCGGAATAAGCGCGGTAAAGAACATTCCCAATGCAACCATAATGCCGCCGGTTAAAACAAGAATGCGGACACTGTATTTTGCCTGGGCTTTTCCTCCCGCAAGTATCCCTATCACAAAAAAACAAAGCATAAACGAAGCTGTAAGTCCGGTGTCATAAGGAGTCCAGCCGTAATATGCGCTGACAGGATTTTTAAAAACGCTCCAGACATATATAATTCCTAGAAAAAGCTGAAGGAATGCTCCCGCGCATAAGACTTTAATGCCTTGTTTGTTCGCCCTGATACCCGTTGACTGTTCCGGTTCAATAATAGATGCCATATAATTCTCCTTAAATTAAAAGTATACAAAAAAGGAAAAAGAATAACTATATAAAATTAAATGATGCAGTTCCGGAAAAAACTCAGATATCATGAAATATTTATCCCTGTTCTGTTCTGTACATTTCTTCGATGTTATCCAGAAAAGCTTTGTGAAGATCAGATAATGTATCGGCGGTTGTGGTTTTTTTATCTTTATTATACTGATTAATTCGTTCTGTCAGATTTATAACAGGAGCCGCTTTAATAATCACTTTCCGCGGGAAAATGCTTACCCTGTTCGCATAAGCTCCGCCCATTGTGCGGTTGGCAAGATCATGAAGATTCTGGATAAATTCGATTTTGTTATGAAGAGCGTCGTCTTCCGCAGGAAGCTGTCCGCGGAAATACCAGCAAAGATCGGCAAGCTCCTGATGGCGCGAAATATACCACGCTTCTCCTGCCGCAAGATCCATAACGCTACGTTTAATTTGCGTCATTTTATTAAGATTGTCTTTGTATATACCGGGCAGATAAATCCGATCCCAGCAAATTTGGCGCACCCTATGCTGCCGGGTGAAAAAATCACCTTCTTTTTTTAAATCAAGTTTACGCTCGGCGGTTTCCAGCGCCGCATTGGCGATTTTCTCCATACGTTCTTCAGCTGAAAGCGGCGCGGTATTGGCAATATTATACCGGGTTTCGTTTAGTTCAAGGATATGATCCCTGCATTTTCGAATTCTCTCTCCGAAAGGAAGTTTTCTTTCTTCCCTGCGCGAGTACCCGCAGAATTTTTCTATATTCCTTAAAAGTATTTCAATGGTTAATTTTCCCCATGAACCAAAACGGTAATGAATAGACAACGGAAGAATTTCAACAGGGCAGTTAATATTCTTTTTTTCAAGATGACGGACAACGCTAAAGCCGATTCGTATAACGCCGGGTTCAAGGCGCGGAACAGAATCGGTCGAATAGGAAACCTGCCCTTCCGGCGCAATTGCCACAGGAAACGGTCCGTCAGAAATCGTGTTGTATATTCTGGTCATTCCCCTGATATCCACTTTTGAATGATATATCGGCATAGCTCCGACATTCGGCATAATATACCGCGCTACCCAGCCGCCCCATCTTATCACATCATAGCCATAAACAAATATCGCGTGAGGCCAATGAGAAAAATGCACCCCTTGCTTTGCCGCGCATCTTCTTAAGTGAAAAAGAAAAAACCATGCTAGTAATTGCGGCTCTCCGCCGTTAGGATGTCTGAAAGCGATTATGCATCTGCTTTTACCAGATAACGCTCTGTTAAAAGCATCAAATAACATTTTTTCTTTATTAAGAACAGCTTTGGATACGCCGTAGAACAAAAAAAGATAAAGCCTGCCGAAAATTTTAAGAAGGAAAAGAACAAATATTGATATCCGCGGTTCAGGAAGTTTGATATCAGGCGACGCCTTTATAACAGGCTTTTTATAAGGCTTATACATGGGCTTGTTACCGGAATTATACCAAAATTCCTTTATGGTATCAACGCTTGACCGGAGATAAGATTCAGCATAAACTGCTGGTATGTCAAACGCTCTATTAAAAGACGATCCCATGTTTAAACCATGGACTTATGCCGAATATAAGGAATGGGAATTAAAACCCGGCGAACGTTATGAGATAATTTACGGCGAAGCATACGCAATGTCCGCGCCTGGTGCATTTCATCAAATGATGATTGCTGAACTAACCAGACAATTTGGAAATTTCCTGATTAATAAGCCATGCAAAGTATTTCCAGCTCCATTTGATGTGCGTTTATTTTATGAAAAAGACGAAAGCGATGACACCGTTGTGCAGCCGGATCTCACTGTAATATGCGACAGGAAAAAGATAGGTAAGGAAGGAGGCAGAGGAGCGCCTGATTTAATTGTGGAGATTCTTTCGCCTTCCAATACAGCAATTGAAATGCAAAAAAAATATAATTTGTACCGTTACGCCGGTGTGCGTGAATACTGGGTTGTAGACGGAGAGAATAAAGAGCTTACTGTCTCTCTTTTTAACGGAAATAATATTATAAGCAGGACATACAATGAAAAAGATTCAGCGCCGGTCTCAGTCCTTGAAGGTTTTTCTGTTGAACTGGAAAGCGTATTTACGGCGGAATAAAATAATTTAGCGTAAATTCATTAACCTAAATTAAACACCGCCCTGACAGCATAATATATCATAATAGAACCAATAATCAGTTTTGCTCCCGTACCTAAAATAAAAGCGAGAAACGCGCCGAACGCTACTTTTAACGGATTGATTTTTTTTGTAGTATCAATATTTGCTTCGCCGGTTTCGCTCTGATCAATCTGCCTGCCTGAAACAGCGTTAATTTTTTCTTTTTTCGCAAGCACGGCGTTATTGATCATCTCTCCTGTCAGCGCGCCCAGAAACGGCCCTAATAAAATTCCTATCGGAGCAAAAAAGATCGAGCCGGCAATAAGTCCCAGAAGCGAACCGGTTACTGCCTTGCGTGAACCGCCGAATTTTTTTGTCATCCATGCCGGCAGAATATTATCAATTACCATTATCGCTATTGTAACTGCGCCCCATATCAATAAAAAAGCGATACTGTATTCACCGAATCCGCTCCATTGTATCAGCAATAATCCGAAAAAACTTATGGGCGGCCCCGGCAAAACCGGAACTACAGAACCAATGAGCCCTGTTAGCAGAAACAAAAAAGCAATAATGACAAGAACTATTTCCATTTGTTTTTCACCCTATATATTAAAGTTATTCAAAAACTGAAGTTTCCGGACAACTTTAGATTAAATTAAATAACGCCTGCGCTTTATCCATATTATAAATTATGGAAACGCAAAAGAGACATCTGCTTTCACAGACAGCGCACTGTAAACATTCGTCTCCTTTATGTTCAATGATAATGAGAAAGAACTGACAGCGGTATATTATCAGGATATTTATTAACACAATAATATTTATACCATGCTCAAGCGCCGCGTTAATTGTTTTCTTAACCTGCTCATACGGCTTTCCGTCCAGATGTTCGCATCCATGCCCGATAATACCCGCTTCTTTCCCGTGTTTCCGATATCGCGGTAAATCATGGAAATAATTTAACAGAAAAAATGTTTTTTGGATATATGATAAAAATAATACTTGTATTAATTGTGTTTTTAATAGAAAGTAAAAGAAGGAGTATTTATGAGTAAATTTATTATACCTGACGGATACAAATCCATTCTGTCAATATATGAGACACAGACCGCGATTGGAATGATTAAACGTTTTTTCGAAGATTATTTATCAAAGGCTCTTAATTTAAAACGCGTTTCCGCGCCCTTGTTCGTTGAACCGAAAAGCGGATTAAACGATGATTTAAACGGAACTGAGCGCGCTGTTGAATTTGAAATAAAAGAAACCGGAACAAACGCGGCGATAGTTCATTCGCTCGCGAAATGGAAGCGCATGGCGCTGTATAATTACGGTTTCCCGGCAGGAGAAGGCCTTTATACCGATATGAACGCGATACGCCGCGATGAGGAAATGGACAATCTCCATTCAATTTATGTAGATCAATGGGACTGGGAAAAAACAATAGATATAATGTCGCGTAACGAAGAATTTTTAAAAATGACTGTCGCCGCGATTACCGGCGCTATTTGCGATACAGCGGATAAAATTAAAGAGATGTATCCGGCTTTGACGGTTAATCTTTCGCGTGACGTTAATTTCGTAACAACACAGCAGCTTGAAGATTTATACCCAAATCTTTCATTTAAAGAAAGGGAGAACGCCTATGTAAAAAAATACGGTACAGTGTTCATAATGCAAATCGGCGGTGTTTTAAAATCGGGCGGCAAACATGACGGACGCGCTCCCGATTACGATGACTGGACGCTTAACGGCGATATAATGTTCTGGAATGATACACTCCGGTGCGCTTTTGAAATTTCTTCCATGGGAATCCGCGTTGATGAAAAATCGCTTGATGCCCAGCTGACAAAAGCAGGCTGCGGCGACAGGCGTAATTTTCAGTTTCATAGAATGCTGCTTGAAGGAATACTCCCTCTTTCAATGGGCGGCGGTATCGGGCAGTCAAGATTGTGCATGCTCCTGCTCCAAAAAGCGCATATCGGAGAAGTGCAGGTATCGCTTTGGGATGAAGAAACACTTTTAAAATGCAATGCCGCAGGAATCGCTTTATTATAAAACGGATTTTTGAAACAACTTGATTGATTTTAATCAAACGACAGGTTGCCGAACAAGTCCGATGTATAAAAATATCTATAAGATTTCCAATATTTCAGAAATTTTTTGAATGGTTCTGTCCGGTTTTATATCATAATCCTGCGGTTTTAAATTTTTCGTATTAATCCAGACTGAATATATTCCCAGTTTCTGCGGCGGTCCTATATCCCAGACAAGATTATCTCCAAGTCTTTCCAGTTTTTCATCATCAACATTTAAAAAATCTTTTAATGCCAGCTTTACAACCTCCCTTCTTGTATGCGCTAGATTTTTTCTGCCGATTCTGTGACGCTCCGGATCGCTCCAGTACCAGCTTTTTGTTTTTATAATTTTATCCAATAAAAAGGATTTATCTGTTTTTATGTTATTTTCATGGATAAAGATATCTATTGCTTTGTTCCATGCCTCAATTGATATAAGATCGAATGCCATAAGCGTATCGTCAAGATCAAAAAGAACAAGATCAATTTTCATAAGGTTAATATAGTATTTTTACCGAATATTCGGCAATATAAAAAAACAATTTTGCTCGTAAATATCAATTTTGATTAATTTCCGTATAAATAATTAACATTCCAAACAAGGATTATATCATGACAGCTAAAATGAGGTTATAATAAACAAATGATAACGTTAACTGTCAGTCAAGCCCGTCAATTCATGCTGCTAAAACACGGTTTATTGGGTGATTATAAATTTACCGGAAAAAAAGGAGCGTTTGATTTTATACGCCAATGCGGCTGTATCCAATATGACCCTGTTGATATTTGCGGAAAAAACGCGGAACTTACCTTGCAATCGCGGATAAAAGATTTTTCAAAAAACATGCTTGACGAGCTGCTTTACAAAGACAGAAAATTATTTGATTATCCCGATAAAAATCTTTCGGTTATTCCGGTTGAGGACTGGCCGTATTTTGAACGATACAGAAAAGCCGCGCGGGAAAACGCGAAGCGGTATCCGGAAATAAAAACTCATGTTAAAAATGTCAGGTCATACATAGAAGCCAACGGCGCAATTTGCTCAAATGATATTGACATTGACGGCGGTTTTTTTTGGAAGTCGGCAATACACTGGAGCGCCGGAAATAAACTGTCACGTTCAGCGCTTGAACATATGTATTCAACCGGAGAGCTTGTCATCCATCATAAAAAAGGCACGAGAAAATATTACGATCTGTCGTCGCGTCATATACCGGAAAGCATTTTAAACGCGCCGGAACCGCTGCCTGATGAATTCGATCATCAGAAGTGGCGCGTTCTGCGCAGAATAGGGGCTGTTGGCTTATTATGGAACCGCCCGTCTGACGCCTGGCTTAATATTTGGGGAATAAACAATGAAACGCGTAATAATATATTCAACGCATTATCTGAAGAAAAGAAAATAGCGGCCGTTTCCGTCGAAGGTTTACGCGATTTATTATATATAAATAAAGATGATATGCCCCTGTTAAACGCTGTACCGCAAAATCCTGATATAAAAAGCAGATGTGAATTTATTGCTCCTCTGGATTGTTTTATGTGGGACAGGAAGTTAATTAAAAAGCTTTTTAATTATGAATATACCTGGGAAATTTATACTCCTCCAAATAAACGAAAATACGGGGTTTATGTTCTGCCGGTACTTTACGGGCAGCAGTTTGCGGGGCGCATTGAGGCTGTCTGCGAGAGAAAAACCGGAACGCTCATTGTAAAAAACATTTGGTATGAAGGCAATTTAAGACTGACAAAAAAAATACAAGCTGCGGTTGATAATTGCCTGAAGCGTTTTGCTGTTTTTAACGGATGCAAAGAATTAAATTGCTTTATTAAAGATTAATATGTTATAATGACTAAGATAATGACTGATAAAAATATATTCGCAATACCTGTCGCAAAAAAAAATCAGACGTCCATGAGACGCAGATTAATAATATTTTCTGCGGTTTTGTTTCTTTTTATTTTGCTGCTTGGAAGCGTTGCCTTTATATTTTTAATGGATCAAATAATACACAGCAACTCAGGAAACGAGCTGACAAAAACAGTAGAAGTTGAAAGACTCAGGCTGGAAGCCTTTATAAACGGGAAAATCGCGATTATCCTGAAAATGGCCGACTCTCCGTTAATTAAGCATTATTTTTCAAACCCCGAAGATTCGTTTCTTAAGCAAATGGCGTTTGAAGAAATCGAAGCATACAGTCGCGTGTTGTCGGAAAAACCGGTTTTCTGGATAAACGATAAAGATAAAATTTTCTATTCAACCGATCTTGCGGAATATATAATCGATCCGCATAATCAGGAAAATTACTGGTACGATATGACTCTTTATGAAACAAAAATATATAATGTTAATATAAATTATAATCCCGACCTTGAATCAACAAATTTGTGGATTAACGCTCCGGTTTTTAAAGAAAAAAACATACCTCTGGGAATTGTCGGAACAGCGATTGATTTAACGGATTTTATCAGTAATATTTTTCTGGAATACAACAGTGATTCGGATTTATATTTTATAAACAGCGCGGGAGAAATTACAGGAGCGCGCAATATTAATCTTGTTAAGAATAAAGTAAGTATAGAACACGTGGTCGGAAGTCAAACTGCCGCAGTAATTATGGATCAGCTGGAAAATATAATACACGGCGAAACAATATTATTTAACATAGCAAACGCGAGCGGAATAGCCGCACTCAGCACAATTGACGTTTTAAACTGGTATATAGCCGCAGTTCATAAATTCACGGTTCGGGAAGCTCTTCATACAGGCATGACTGTCCTGTTTGCGGTAATGATAATTATTATTTTTTCCGTCTTTACGGTATTTAATATATTTTTCACAAGGCTTCTTGAGCCGCTCCACCGCATGGTTAATAAGATGAGCACATTATCAGGAGACTGGGAATTAAATCAAAATCATGAGATTTCCAGGAATGATGAAATAGGAACATTAGGCGAATTTTTAAATATGACTATAATAGATCCGCTGACAGGAATATTTAACAGGCGTTTCTTTGACGGCAATATGAAAAAAATGATTAAATCACTGTCCCGCACAAACAGTAAACTCAGCCTTTTAATGGTTGATATTGATTTCTTTAAAAAATACAACGATACCTACGGTCATGATATGGGAGATAACTGCCTTAGAGAAGTCGCCGGGGCAATCTCAAAATGCATCATCAGAGAAGAGGATTTTGCCGCAAGATACGGCGGAGAGGAATTTGTCGTTGTACTGCCGAACACCGATGAAGACGGAACGGCGCTTATCGCGCAGAGGCTTCTTAGCAAAGTCCGCAACTGTAATATACCGCATATAAAAAATGACGCAGCGGGTTATGTTACAATTTCTATCGGCGGTACAACCGGCATTGTAAATTATACGCATGAAGGAAACGATTATGTAAAACGAGCCGATGCGGCGCTTTACATGTCCAAAAATAACGGACGCAACCAGTATACATTCGAAAAATTTCATCAATAGTATTATCCGGAAACTTCAGTTTTTGAAACAAGCGTAATTAATTCCAATTGCTAATAAAAACATTTTCTGTTAAAGTAATTAAATAATGAATTACGCCGAAGAATCCCTGAAAAAACATTATATGTGGCGCGGAAAACTGGAAATTGTTCATAAGATGCCGGTGGCAACACGGGAAGATTTATCGCTTGCGTATACCCCGGGCGTCGCTCAGCCGTGCCTTGAGATTCAGAAAAATCCCGAGAAAAGCTGGGAACTGACCGGGCGCTGGAATACAGTCGCTGTTGTTACAGACGGCACCGCGGTTCTCGGTCTCGGAGATATCGGTCCGGAAGCGGGAATGCCGGTAATGGAAGGCAAATGCGTTTTATTCAAAGCATTCGGCGGAGTGGACGCGGTTCCGCTTTGCGTAAGATCAAAAGAAGTTGATGCGATTGTAGAAACAGTTTCTCTGCTTGCGGGCAGCTTCGGCGGCATAAACCTTGAGGACATATCTTCTCCGCGGTGTTTTGAAATAGAACGTAAATTAAAAAAAAAATGCGATATTCCGGTCTTTCATGATGATCAGCACGGCACAGCGATAGTAACGTTAGCTGCACTTCTGAACGCGTTAAAGCTCACAGGAAAAAGAATTGATAATATCAGCGTTGTCACGCTTGGAGCGGGCGCCGCCGGAATAGCCGTTATCCGTCTTTTGCAGGCCGCGGGGCTGAAAGACGCGGTGCTTTGCGATCGAAATGGAGCGATTTATAAGGGAAGGCCGGATCTTAACGGAGAAAAAGAAGAAATCGCGCGTAATTCAAACCTGCAAATGAAGAAAGGATCTCTTTGCGGCGTTCTTCGCGGCGCGGATGTGTTTATCGGAGTTTCAGCACCGAATACAGTAACTCAGGATATGGTTAAATCAATGGCGCCTAACGCGATTCTTTTTCCGATGTCAAATCCGGTTCCAGAGATAATGCCCGATGCGGCTATCGCCGCGGGCGCCGCTGTAGTGGGAACAGGCCGCAGCGATTTCGCGAACCAGATCAACAATGTCCTTGCTTTTCCCGGTATTTTCCGCGGCGCGCTTGATGTCCGCGCGAGAGACATCAATGAAGAAATGAAAATCGCCGCGTCTTACGCGCTTTCGAATCTGGTAAATGAAAACGAGCTGCGAAGCGATTATATAATTCCCGCGGCCTTCGACCCCAGAGTAAAAGACGCGGTAGCTAAGGCGGCGGCAGACGCGGCGATAAAAAGCGGCGTCGCGGGAATAAAATTATGAAAACCGGAAAAATTACTTTGTTATTGGGGCCGATGTTCTCGGGAAAAAGTTCTTATTTGCTGAATGAAATAGAAAAAGCCACAATCGCGGGAGTTCCATGCTGTATAATCAGGCCGAAAACGGATACAAGGGAATTTTTTACTCATTCAAAATGGGAATACCATGATTTTGACAATTTTAACGCGGACAATTTAAGAGATATCCCGGCTGATAAATATGATGTTATCTGCATAGACGAAGGCCAGTTTTTTAACAGTCTTCTTAACAGTCTGGAATGGGCGAATCAGGGGAAGAGAATTTTTATTTCGGCATTAAACGGAGACAGGCATCAGCGCGAATGGAAGGCGACGCAGGAAATGATTCCGTTAGCTGACGAAATTGTTTTTTTAAAGTCGGTATGCTCAAGATGCGGGTCTTATGAAGCGTCTTTTTCCTATAAGGTGAACGATACAAGTTCCTCTCAGGTTGACATCGGCGGAAGCGAAGAAAGTTTTATCGCCCTTTGCAGAGGATGCCTAGAAGAAGAAAAACTTCAGATGAAACTTTGGGACACATCAGCGTAATTTATTTAACATAAAAACTTTCAGGCGGCCCCAGATATGATTTTAGCGGTTCCTTTCCGTTCCCGTATATCAATATCCGTTCAAGTATAAGCCCCGCATCTACCGCGCCTATTGAAATCTTCTGAATGCCTTTTTCGAATTTAAGCGAAGCCTTGTTTTTGCGGATATTATCAAGTACGCCCTGACACCAGTCGTTATAATGAGGGTTTCCGGCTTTAAAGTCCGCCGGAACAGAAGTGATAACCTGCACGCCTTCTTTTGGATACGCGCACTGCATAAGCTGCGTATGCTGCGAAAGCTGCGTATGCTGCGGGTTATTCGAAGACATCAATATAAAACGAAGCGGCCGTTTATTCCGCACCGAATTAACCGGAGTCGTCCATATTTCGACAGTATAGTCTCCCGCTTCTTCAATTAAAAACCTGTAAGTAAGATACGGCCGTTTGTCATTATCGCCGCTGTAATGTTCGGGAAAATCAGCAGTCGCCGGAAAAACCTTCATGCTGCCGCCCCTGGCATAAGGTGTTTTTACAGAGAACGCCGCGCTGCTGCTTCTGCCGTAATTTTTTAATTCGGTAAAACTGCTTTGCTTTCCGTTCGCGTTTTCAACATCATTTTTAAAACAAAAATGATTAGCTTCAATCGCTATAATTCCGCTGTTTTCCAAAAAAGTCATTGAAGGCAGGCTTTCCGTATCAACAAATCTGGCATTGATCTCTACAGCGACTTTTGTTTCCTTGTCTTTGATATGCAGTTTCGCGTTTTGAATTTCACCTAACGGCTGAAAAGAAGCGAGTTTTTTTCTATCGCAGCGGAGAATCACTTCTTCCAAAATTTCCACGTTTCCTTTAAAAGCGTTTCCCTGATCGCGCTCAGCCGCGGTTATTTCCAGCCAGCCGTATTCGCCCTGAGGTTCAATAGTATAATCAAAACTGCCGATACCGTCATTTGCGATTTCTAAAATTACTTCGTCATTTCCGGCGTATAAAAAATCATCAATTATTATTTTTTCAGGGCTTCCGTATGCTTTTGTGTAAATGTCTTCGCGATCCCTGCGCGAAACGGACATCCGGGGTTTATGCGCAGGCTCAACTTTAATGCGAAGAGGATATCTGTAATTATCTTCGTTCCATTTTATAAAACCGATATGCTGTTCCAGCTCCATACCTTTCCATTTGCTGTTTCTGAACAGTGAAAACACTTCAGCTAACGTGATGTCTTTTTCAATGCAGCCTGTGACAAGATTGGCGTAATTATTAGCGGCTTTCCTGCCCTGCGCCGCGTAATGTCTGTTTTTTCCGGCGTATAAGTGCATCCGCAGCAGGTTAACGCTCGCTTTCGCAGGAAAATAAATCATGCTGTAATACGCGGTTTTAGCGTTTTCATTGTTTTTGGAAAGAGCGGCATAAATTTCTTCATTTAGGGTTTCAATATATTCCGCAAGAGAGAGCATTCTGTCCGTTTCAAGATAATGACACGGATGGTAAATGTTTTCATTAAGAGCCTCGGGGCGCCGCATCGCGTTCATTCTGATAAAACCGTGAAGAACCTGAGCCATTTTTTCACGTAACACATTGTCAGTGTCCGGGAAAGTATTTTTAAGCCACATGGCTGTATATTTATCAATGCTGTTAGGCGAACTGGTTCCCCACTTTTCAAAATCATAGGCAAGTTCCATGAAATATGAAAGCGGAACTTCGTTGAATTTTAAATCGCCTGCATTAACAATCCATATTTCTTTTATTCCGTAATCATATGCCATGCACATCTGTTCCCATGTCCGTTCAAAAGACGCGCAGGGCATCCATTCATAGGAAACAGGGCCTCCGTGATAATCAAAATGATAATACATGCCAAAGCCGCCTTTGCGGCCGCGTATATCCTTCGACGGAAGCGTTCTCATAAAACCGAAATTATCTTCGCATAACATACAGATAACGCCGTCAAGCTCGTCCCAGTCCTTTAAGCCTTCAACCTCTTGGCTGCCGTAAAAATATTCCTCAACTTCTTTATACAAAGCTAAAACCTGGCGGGCTTTACCGGCATCAGGATTTACATGTTTTTTAATAAGCCCGCGCTGGTTTTTTATAATGTCTTTTAATAATTCAATATTATCCTTAACAGAAGCGTTTTCCCCCAGCATGGAGCTGTCATGTTCTCCCCTCATGCCTATAGTGATGATCTTTTCATATTTACCGCTTCTTATAAGAGCGTCTTCCCAGTATTTTAAAAGCCCTTTTTTATTCGTGTAATAATTCCAGTCATTGCCGTATACGGAGTCTGGCCCTTTTACTTTGGCCCATTCTTCGCTGGCGCGAAGGCAGGGTTCATGATGAGAGGAGCCGATTACAATGCCGTAAATATCCGCAAGCTCTTCATTAAGGCTGCCCGGCCCGTCCAGAGAAAAGGAAGAAGACCACATTGCGGGCCACATGTAATTTCCTTTAAGGCGAAGGAGCAGTTCAAAAACGTGATCGTACATTTCCGCCGTAAAGCCTCCGTACCGTTCAAATGTCCATGTACCGAAACACGGCCATTCATCGTTGATAAAAAATCCGCGGTATTTAACGCTGGGCTCTTTTGAAACCGTTTCGATATCTTTTTTAATTTCAACATCTTCATTATAAACAGGCTCAGCGTCGCCCCAAAAATGCAAAGGAGAGACTCCAATATATTGGGATAACGCGAACATGCCGTAAATTGTTCCGCGCTTGTCGCTTCCGCAGACAAGTAAAAATTTAACGGCGCTGTCGATAAACAATATTTGATAAACTTCATTTTTTCCGCTGACCGCGGACGGATCGAATTTCCCTTCGTTTATAAGTTTATCCGTAAGCGGGCTGTTTCTCAAAGTCGCGAACAATACGGAGATCTGTTGATTATTGCCGGTTTGAATTGATTCTGTAATATCAGGAAGAAAACCGCTGACTTTTTTAAAATCCAGCGCTACTTTTTTCGCGATTCGTTTAACACCTTCAAATGCTTCGTTTTCAATAATAAAAGTAAATTTACTCATAATAATCCCGCTCCTATGGAATAATTTAACAGTTTACCGGACAGGCGGCGCCCAATTTGACACTCCGCGCATAAGACCGCCGATAATCTGCGGAAACGGAAAAGTGTTGGTATGTCTGTCCAAAAGCGCGAATTTTTCTACATTAGGACCGCCTGTAAAAACGCCGTTATCCCACCAGAAACACGGCATTCCCTTATCCATCGCATAATTAATATAAAATTCCGCCCACTGCGCTCTGACATCTGCATTTTCTTTATTCATCGCGCCGAACTCGCCCAATATAACCGGAATTCCCCTGCTCACAAAAGTATCATAAGCGCGATCGATAAAATCGGTAATTGGCGAAGTATCCGCCGGATTATTTATACTCCATGAGTTTATAGGGCTGTTTGTATTCAGCGCGAAATCATACGGCGTATACGCGTGAACAGAAGCGATAATTTTCCCCGGCACAGTATCTTCAGGGATAACCAAATCGCTCATCGCGGCCTGAACTGCGGAAGCGGCGTAAGTGTTAACTATTAAAACGCGTTTATCATTATTGCCGCCGCTCGCTCTGACTGTTTCAACAAAGACCTGATAAAATTTATTCAAATTAAAACGTTCAAACGCATCGCCGCCTGTCCACTCGAAAGACGAGCCTTTTGTTCTTGGCTCGTTCAGCGCTTCAAAAATTAATTTCTCATTATAGTTCCTGAAAGCGGAAGCGATCTGTTCCCATATCTTTCGAAATACCTTCATTGAATCCTGCGCAAGCGTATTTGTAAATTTAAATAACTCTTCATCATGGTGAGTGTTTAAAATTACATACATGCCGTTATCAGCTGCGTAATTAATGATTTCCGCAATTCGTTCCATCCAGTCCGCGCGGATATTGTATTCAGAATCGACAGCCTTGCTCCATGAAACAGGAATCCTTATCGCGTTAAATCCCGCTTCCTTAAGGGCTGTTATATTCGCTTTTGTAGTAACGGGATTTCCCCACGCTGTTTCCATCTGCCTAACCGATGTATTAGCGTAGAGGCCTCCTCCGAGCCAGGAAAATCCGCTTCTTTCACCGACAGCGTCAAAAGTATTGCCGAGATTCCAGCCAATCTTTATATTTGCGACAAGCTCAGCGGCGGTTAAATCAATGAACGGGCTTGGGTTTTCAGGAGTTCCAGGAACAGCGGGATAAACGGTGGTTTCATTATTATCAGGTTTTTTTAAGCTTCCAGAGCAAAAGGTTAATGCCATTATAACAGCGATTATAAAAAAATTTTTTAAAAAATTCATGAAATTTCTCCTTAAGTAAGATAAAAAGCATTATAACCTGAAAACAGCGTATATATAAAGGAGATAATTGAGGTGTTTATTTTCTGCTATAGTGTGGTATAATTATTCATAAATTAATGAAAAAACTGGCAAGATATTATTTTTATCTGCTCTTTGTTGTTTTTTTTATTTCCTGCGCAAGCCGCCCTGCCACCGTTATTACCATCAAAGATGTAACCGTTCAACCTGTTCCCCCTCAGGCGGTTATCCCTGAGGAAATAATCCTTCCGCCGTCTCCCATCGAGCGTATCATCGAAATGATTAAGAAAAACGATGCCAGTATAGATAAATATTTCATTTTTGATGAAAACAGGCAAATTGTAGTTAAAGCGAATATATCAAACGAAGATGGCGATTTTGAAGTAACTTATGACCTTAATAATACAAGGAATCTTGGAAATTCAATTTATGAGGTTCATTTTACCCTTCTGGAATATAACGTTGAAACGGTGATTGAAGACTCTCTTATATGGATGCCGCAGGCGGGAAACGCTGGGATTCTGCTGTCATTTGACGATGATTACATGGAAACATGGGAGTCGTATCTGGATTTTTTAGATAGATACGGAGCTAAAGTTACCTTTTTTATAATAGGCGAATATCATCCTTTCAGTTCAATAGCAATAAACCGCGGGCATGATGTAGGGTTTCACACCTTAAGCCATTTGGATCTTAGGCAGTTATCGTTGGCGGATTTTTATCTGGAAACAATTGAATCGGCGGAATCTTTCAGACGAGCAGGCGTTCCACTGTCTTCAATTGCCTTCCCGTACGGTTTTTCCGACGCCTGGATGTATGATGTCCTGTTGGAACATTTTTCCGTTCTGCGCGGCTACGGAACGACATTCAGGCTTTACAATAGAGATAATATCGGGTCAGCCCATATAATATCCAGAGCTATTGATAATACCGTTATTCAGGGAGAGGACAATTTTGACAGGACTATCAGATCAATGCTTATGACGGTCAAATTTATGGATAAAAACTGGGTTTTGCCTATAACCTCTCATGATATCTCAAACGCTGCCTGGGCTATCAGGCACAGGCGGCTGGAATATCTGCTTGGCACGGCAGTGGAATTAAGGCTGAAATTCTACCTTTTCAGCGATTTTGCCGGAATCCGATAATGCGTTAATATTGAAATTTTTTACTATACTTTTTTTGCAGGGTATGATAGAATTAAAAGATATTAAACATTCCAGAAAGGAAAAAAAATTTTTAAGGAGGAGTTTATGAAACGCCTTGTTTTATTACTGTTGGTTTTGGGTATCGCAGCCTCGCTGTTCGCTCAGGTTTTACCGCAACACCAGTTTGCATCAGGAAGTTGGGGATTAAGCGGCGCCAGGCTCTATCAGAATGATGTCAATGCCAGACTCGCAAAGGTCAATATGCAAATACCTCAAAGCGGTGCAATGATGTATCCGTTTAATGTCCGTTATGAGGGCGGATTTGAAGACGGCCACGGCGGATTCGGCATTCACGTTTTTATGGACACCGCATTCAACGGAGCTTCATGGGGAGCCGGTAATTCTTACCTTTTATGGCTTAATTATGACGAGCATCCAATCGCTAACAGCGGTATTCCTTACGGTCTTTCAGCTCAGGTTTATAAAAGCGTCAACAACTCTACAATGAATGTTGTTAACAGCTTCTCTCTGAATGATTATGTGCCGTATTTAATGGCGTCCGGAATTCTTAGCCATGCGATTCCAATTAACATAATGGTTAACGGCAATACAGGAGAAGTCAGGGTTTATGATCCGACAGACAGCACCGGGAATTTCTATTTCTATTTCTTCCTCGATCAAAAAGATCTTCCCTTAAGGGGCAACTGGATAGCCTTAAGAACAAACGGTATAAAGGCTTCTTTCGGTCAGTAAACGAAACGGTCAATTGATAAACAGGGCTGTATCCGGTAAATACCGGGTAACAGCCTTTTTTTTATCAGTGCATATTATTAACAGCATTGCTATTAAGATATAATAACAAAGAAAAATGGAGCCGTTCGACAGGTTGGACAAAAATTGTCTTACAAGTTTTTATGTAATAAAGGCGATAGTTTTTCCGCAATTTCCATATAATTCATTTTAGCGGTATTTTCACGCAGCCATGCGACAAGATCATTTTCTTCTTCATAATCAAAAGCGTCAACTTCATTCATAGCTGTCTCTATTTCTTTAACGGCGAAATTGCGGCAGGCATCACGGAGTTTTAATAAAACTTCTCTGTACGGTCTTTTAATTTTTAACTTCTCTGTAAAAACCGGGTTTTTATTAAATATACATTCAAGATCAGCGGCTAATTTTGTAACAATTCCAATAAGGGTATCGTTATTATTTATCACAAATTCAAGGCTGCCTGCTTTTGCGGCTGACTCAAGCGCTTCCGCTAAGTCTCCGGCAGCTTCGGCGGATATGCCGCGGCAGGAACTTTTTACTCCATGAACAAGGATCGCATAATCCGCCAGATTCGCCGCATTAACTTCCTTTAATGATTTTATAACAGGCATAATGTTAGATGAAAATGACTTTATAACCTGCATAAGGATTGCCCAGTCGCCGTTGAAACGTTCAAGGCATTTATGGATATCCACTCCTTCAATTTTTTCAGTAAACATACGCCTGTCTAATCCTATTCTTCTGTCTCTTTTTCCTGAGCGTCTTTCAAATCCGGTGCGGTTATCAAATATCGTTTCGCCTCCTGCAACAACAATCCGCTGATCTGTCAGGGATTTTTCAATTTCCTCATCGCGGACCCATCGTTTTAAAACAGCGTCCAGCTTTTGAATATCGACAGGTTTTGAAATAAACGCTTGAAAGCCCTTGCTCAAAAACATTTCTTCGTTTCCGGAAAGAGCATTGGCGGTAAATGCGATTATTGGAATATTTTTCGCGTATTCCGTACCGATTTCTTCACGGATAATCCGGGTTGCTTCAATTCCGTCCATTGCCGGCATCATATGATCCATAAAAACAGCGTTATACTTAACTTCCTGCGCGCGAATGGCGTCAATCGCCGCCTGTCCGCTTGTTAAAGTATCTATCTGCATTCTGTACGGTTTCATCATGCCTTTTGCGACATCAAGATTGGTTACTACATCATCAACAACAAGCACTTTCGCGTATGGAAATGTTACGCGCGTAAGCCGGGAAAAAGTATGGTGTTTATTAATATGATAATGAAAATCTTTCAGGCTTCTGACAACATCCGGTTTGATTGCTTCGCCTGACGCCGATTTTTGCGGAAGTATAACCGTAAAAACACTGCCTTTACCGTATTCGCTTTCCACCGATATGGAACCGCCCATCATGTTAACCATCATTTTTGTTATGGAAAGCCCAAGACCGGTTCCTTTTATTTCCCTGTTAGTCATCAAGTCCATCTGGGAATAATCTGAAAATAGAATATTAACATTTTCACGGGAAATTCCAATGCCGGTATCTTTTACAAATATTGTAAGTTTCATTAATTTCTCATCTTTCGCGGCGGAGGGGAATTCCGGATTCCATTTTGTGCAGCTGACATTTAATTCCACAAATCCTTCTTTTGTATACTTAAACGCGTTGGATAAAAGATTATTTAAAATTTGCTTAAGACGTATATCATCTCCGAAAAAATGCGAAGGAGTGTTATCGCTGATATTTAAAATAAACTCAATAGGTTTTTCTCCCTTATGCATAATGCACTGGGATATTGTATCGTTAATCATACCGGCAGTGTCATATTCAACGGGAATAATTTCCAGTTTTCCTTCTTCTATTTTTGAAATGTCGAGAATATCATTTACAATGCCTAGAAGCGAATCTCCCGCGTTGCTGATTTTTTCGACATTTTCGCGGGCTTCGCCGCTTAGTCCGCCGGTGTCAAGAATCAATTCGGAAAGGCCGATTACTGCGTTAAGAGGCGTGCGCATTTCATGGCTCATCTTTGCGAAGAATTTGCTCTTTTCCTCGGCGGCGGAGAGAGCAGACTTAAATTGTTCCAGAGCGCGGACCTGATTGACTATTTGTATTTGATTGTGAACCTTTGTTTTAACAATATCAATGTTAAATGGTTTATGTATAAAATCCGCGGCTTTTAAAAAAAACCCTTTTTCTTCATCTTCTGCGCCGCCAAGTCCTGTAATAATAATTACCGGAATATTCCGTGTTGTTTCAGATTTTTTAAGCGCCGCAAGCACGTCAAAGCCGTTAATATCCGGCAGTATCACGTCTAGTAAAATCAGATCGGGAGAATAGTTATGAGAGATATCAATGGCGGACGCTCCGCTTTTTGCGGTTAAAATCAAATATTCGCGGTTAAGAATGTTATTTAAAATTTCAAGATTTAACTTCTCGTCATCCACAACAAGCACACTGTTTCTTTTTGCGTTTTCCATGCCTGCCATTTCTTCACCTCATTAAACGCAGTATAACATAAAATATAATACCTATGTCAAATTCATTATTTTATTGAATTAATTTTTATTTCCTGTTAAAATCAGACAGCATGAAATAAACAGGAAGGTATAATATGAAAACCGTACTGGCGATTGATGATAATATACAGCAGCTTAATGAATTCAAGAGTATGTTAAGCTCAAAATATGATCTAAGGGCTGTAAAGTCCGCGGCGGAAGCAGTAATTTTTTTAAATAAAGATACCGCGGATATTATTCTTTTGGATATTGAAATGCCGAATATTTCCGGTTTTATATTCCTTGACGATATAAAAAAAATACCAAGTTATTTTGATGTGCCTATAATAATTGTAAGCGGCAACAACGGAACGGAGTTTCTGGAAAAGGCAAAAAATTCATGCGCGTCGGAGGTTCTTATTAAACCGGTAAAACAGGAAACATTGATTAGCGCAATTGAAAAAAGCTTAAGTTAACAGGAAGTTCCAAAAAACCCCGTTTATTATTCAGCGCCGGTCAGCGCTTCTTTTAATTTTATATATGAAGAAAAAGCCTGGTCAAATTCAAAATCGTCAATTTGTTGAATCAGCGTTGTTTTAATCTGATTAATCTGCGTGTCTCCCGATATTGCGCTGATACTGTCTATTAATTTACAGCAGTCAGGGCTGCCCATTTTCAGCAAAGGCTCAAGCTGGTTAAATACTTTAAACGCGTAATCCGATTCGGATTCACCTTCGTTTTTTAAAAGATCCGGCGCTGAATGTGAATGGAAACGGTCTTTTTCCGCATGAAAAAGATCATCATCAAGAGCTTTCAAAACAGACGGCTCATCCATTAAATGAGAAAGTTCTTCCAGAACCGCGGATAATTCGGTTTCCAAATGCAGCAATTCTTCTTCTGAAACCTTGTTTACTCCGCTTTTAAGCTGGCGTTCAACTACAGCCGCGGCTGACTGTAATTTCCGTTTTCCTATCTGTCCGGCATTGCTTTTTAATGAATGTGTGAGCCTGTACGCCAAAGACAGATCGTCTTTCATTGCTAAAACAATTTCTTTAAATTTATTCTGGTTGTTTCTTGCAAACATCAGGAGAAGTTTTTTATGGAATTCTTCATCGGAATCAGCATCATTATGCCGGTTATCCGCTTCCGGAAAATGCAGATTTGTTTTTACCGGCGTAAGGTATTTTAAAAGACATCGCCATAATTCCTGCGACGTAAACGGCTTTCCTATGCAATCAATTATTCCGTTGGCTTTATAAATTTCCTTGTCGCTAGACATTATATTAGCTGTCAGCGCGATAACAGGAATACTTGTATCAATCTCAAGTATTCTTGAAGCCGCCTCAAGACCGTCCATAACAGGCATATAAATGTCCATTAAAATCAAATCAAACTGCCTGCCGCCGCTGTTTTTAGATTTTTCAAATCTGCTTTTAACAAGGTCAACTCCGATCTTTCCGTTTTCGGCAACAATTGTTTCAAGGCCGATTCTCGCAAGGTGTTCGCAGATTACCTGCTGATTCATCGTATTGTCTTCGCAAAGCAGAATTTCTCCCGTAAACATTGGTTTATCAATATGGTTATGCGCAATTTCATTATTTAGTGTCTCTTCATCCGTAAAAGTGATGGTATCGAAAGTAAGGGTAAAACTGAATTTACTGCCGGTACCGATTTTACTTTCGACGGAAAGCGTTCCGCCCATCAGTTCTAAAATATTTTTAGTTATGCTTAAGCCAAGTCCTGTTCCGCCGTATTGTCTTGTCGTTCCGCTTTCCGCCTGCGTAAACGGATCGAATATTTTGGAAATCTGCTCATCTGTCATCCCGATGCCGCTGTCTTTTACTTCAAAATACATTGTAACGGTTGTATCGTTTTTATCTTTTATATCCGCAAGAACTTTAACAGCTCCGGCATTTGTGAATTTTACGGCATTAGACAGAAGATTTATAAGAACCTGACGAAGTCTTGTCGGATCGCCTAACGGTTTTTTTCCTATTGAAGGCTCGGCGTAAAAAAGAAGCTCTATTCCCTTTTCAGCCGCTTTCGGCATAATAAGCGTCCTGCAGCTCGTAAACAGTTCGCAAAGATCAAATGGAATTTTTTCAAGGTCCATTCTTCCGGATTCTATCTTTGAAAGATCAAGAATATCGTTAATTATTTGCAGCAGCCATTGAGCGTTTTCTATAATTTTAGTCAGATAATCTTTTGTCCGCAAAGAGATGTCGCCGTCCATAGCAAGTTCGGAAAATCCTACTATGCTGTTCATAGGAGTTCTTATCTCATGGCTCATTTGAGCGAGAAATGTGCTTTTTGCGTGACTTGCTATCTGCGCTTCTTTTAACGCGTCCTTTAAATTTGCCTGAAGCTTGACAATTTCGGTGAAATTATTATGCCGCTGGAAAGCGCTCGCTATCATTAAACAGCCCGAACGAAGTATCGCGGCTTCATTCTCGGAAAAAACAGTTTCGCGGTGACAATTGTCAAAACCAATAAATCCCCAAAAACGTTCCTGTAAAAACACGGGAGCAAGAAAAACCGACAGCGCTTTACTGTATGAAAAAACCTGAAGCGAATCTGTCATATCGCATACAAGAGAGTTAATGCATTGCCCTTTTGACAAAAGATCTCCCCATTGAGGCAGCTTTTCGCGGTAGGAGATATTTACCGTATATTCCCTGCCCTGCTGAGGCTCAACACGCTCTGACCATTCATATATCTGCGTTGCGCATAACTCTCCCTGGCTCACGCTGTTTTCCCAGATATACACGCGATCCGCGTCTACGGTCGCCGCCATCATGCCCATGCAGCGGTACAGGCTTCTGTCAAACTGGGGAATATCGGAGTCAAGCAGTATTGCGGCTACAATATTAATTGTATGCAACAGCTGGTCGCGGTGATCTCTGTCATTCATTGCTGACATTAAAGTTTCGTTGTTTTTATTAAAGCGTTTCCATGTTTTCAGCATTGTTCTTGCGAGCTCGCCTATTTCATCATCGCGATCAATGCCTGATATCTCATTATTAATTATTGTCGCTTTGGAAATGCTATCTGTAAGATTATTAAGCGGAGAGAGCATCATCCGGTTTATTAAAACCGAACTTACTAAGGCGTAAATAATAAAAAACAGCAGAATAACAATAACCATCAAGATAAGACGCGGATACAGTGAATCATCGCCTGTTATGTTATTAAGAATAAAAAAACTTAAAGCTGTAATAATATTTAAAATAACCGCAAGAAAGAGCATATTAATAATTTTAAAACGCGCGGTAATATTATTTTTCCGCCGCTTTCCGTCTGGCATAATTATGTTACGCTCCGTTTGCCGCGCTTGCGCCTAGAGGGCTAAGATATTTAAGAAGACAGCGCCACAGCTCCTGAGATGTAAAAGGTTTTCCTACGCATCCGTTCATTCCGCTTTTCTCGTAAATATCCCAGTCGCCTGACATTATGTTAGCCGTCATCGCGATTATAGGGATTCCCTGTTTTAATTCAATTATTTTCGCGGACGCTTCAAGCCCGTCCATTACGGGCATGTGAATATCCATTAAAATCAAATCAAACTGTTTTTCGCCGTAATTCATGCGTCTTTTTACCATATCGACGCCGATCTTACCGTTATCTGCAACAGTGGTTTTAAGGCCCACTCTGGCGAGATGATCGCAGATAACCTGCTGGTTCATCGCGTTATCTTCACATAACAATACTTCGCCGTCAAAAGAAGGTTTTTCAATTTCATCAAGTATAACATTTTGCCCGCGGATTTTGTCATCTAAGTCATTTATCGCGTCAAAAGTTAAATCAAAACTGAATTTAGTGCCGACTCCGGGCATGCTGTCTACCTGCAGCTCGCCGCCCATCAAATTTACAAGGTTTTTTGTTATTGTAAGGCCAAGTCCCGTTCCTCCGTATTTGCGCGTTGTTCCGGATTCAGCCTGGGTAAAAGGTTCGAATATTTTTAAAAGATGTTCAGGCGACATTCCAATGCCGCTGTCTTTTATTTCAAAATGCATTGTTATTGAAGTATCGCTTATGTTTTTTAATACTGCCTGAAGTTTAATCATTCCTGTGTTGGTAAATTTAACAGAATTTGAAAGCAGATTAATCAAAACCTGACGCAGCCTTGTAGGATCGCCTAAAGGTTTTTTATTCATGCTTGGTTCAGCGTAAAAATGAAGAATAATTCCTTTTTCCGCCGCTTTAGGCAAAATTAATGTCCTGCAGCTTGAAAGCAGTTCATGCATATCAAAGGGAATTTTTTCAAGTTCCATTTTTCCGGACTCAACTTTGGAAATATCAAGTATGTCGTTAATAATCTCAAGCAGCCAGCCGGCATTTATTTGAATTTTTTCAAGGTAATCCTTTGTTTTTGGCGACACTTCGCCGTCCAGCGCAAGCTCGGAAAATCCCACAATGCCGTTCATCGGAGTTCTTATCTCATGGCTCATGTTCGCGAGAAATGTCGACTTTGCTAAAGACGCGATTTCAGCGTCTCTTCGCAGATGATCCGCGTCCGCATAAGGGCGTCTTAATATTATTGAAGCGATAACAGCGGCCGCTAAGCTTAAAACCATTGTAATCATACCCATTAATAAAATTCCGCTGGGAATATCTTTTAACGGGCTTTCAGGGATAGGCGCAATTAAACCAAGAAACCAATTTTCTGTCGTGCTTGAAACAGGACGGTACGCGCAAATACGCGGCACTCCGTTGAGGGTGAATTCAGCAACACCGCGCATTCCGGACTGCCCGAGCAGCACCATTTCCGCAAGGCCTGAGTAGGAGCTGTCAGTCTTTGCAAGATCAATAAAGTTGATTCTTGTCTCTACCCATTGCTGGCGGATATTTGATATAACTGTCCCTTTTTCATCATCAATAAAAAGATGTCCTGACTGCCAGAATGTAAATTTAGAAATAAGGCCGCTGAAATGAAGTCCCGGTATAACCGCCGCGAGAACAAGACCGTCGCTGACAGGCGCGGAGACATACATAACAAAAATGCCGTCAGGTGAATACATTGTGCTTGATACAGCCTGTCCGCCGTTCATTGCAATGCGCATAAAAGGTTCATTTATAAGCGTCTGCGGAACAACAGATTTTCCCCATGAATCCAGAAGATTATTATGATCAAAAACAGCGAGTCCGATATATCTGAAATATTCTTCGCCGATTCGCTCCAGCGCGCCTTCGCGCTCTCCTGCGTTGTATAACAGCCGGATATCTTTTGCGGCTTCAGCCGCTCTGATTTTTAAAACTTCGATTTCCTTTGTTACATACTGATCGGCAAGGTCAACAGCGACAAGCATTGATTCCTCAATTGACCGCATTGTGTTATGCGTCAAAAACCACGCGCCTGCCGCAAACGCAAAAGCGTTAATCAACACTGCTGTCGCGATAATTACGATAAAGATTCTTAAATGTATTGATTTGCTGAGCCCGTTTTTATTTTTTTTTCCGCCGTTTTTAACGCTCATTTTTTTCCCTTTTATTGTTTATTAGCGCTGTTTATTAAATCAAGTTCATTAAGCACCGCGTTCAATTCTTTTTCAAGAATTGCCAGCTGTTCCTGTGATACAAGATTTTCTCCGTTTTTAAGATTACGTTCAACATTTAAAGCGGCGTTTTGCAGACTTGTTTTACCAAGCTGGGCCGCGTTTCCTTTTAATGTGTGCGTCAGTCTGTGAGCGCAGGAAATATCGCCCGTTTCCAAAGACATAATTATTTCATTGAATTTATTACGGTAAAATTTTGCAAAATGCTCCTGCAGCGCTTTTTGATATTCCATATCAGCTTCAAGCAGGTTATCCGTATTAAATACAGCGCCCGAAGAAATTTCAGGTTCTGTCTGCGCCGCCGTCTTATCTTCCGGTTTTTTTTCAATGTTCACAGGTTTTAAATATTTCAACAGGCAATGCCAGAGCTCCTTAGACGTAAACGGCTTGCATATACAATCAAGCATTCCGCTGTTCATGTAATTGGTTCTTTCATCCGACATAACATTAGCTGTCATGGCTATGATCGGAACATTATCGTCTGCTTCGCGGATTTTTTTAGCCGCTTGAATTCCGTCCATTACCGGCATGTGTATATCCATAAAAATAAGATCAAATTGTTTTTTTTCGCTTAATATACGGCGGCGAACCATGTCAAAGCCGATCCTGCCGTTCCACGCGACAGTAGTTTTAAGCCCGATCCTTGTTAAATGTTCGCAGATAACCTGCTGGTTCATCGGATTATCTTCACATAACAGAACTTCGCCGCTAAATACCGGTTTTTCAAGTTCATTAAGAAGAACTTTTTTATGATAAAGATCGTCTTCCGTCGCGTCGATCGTATCAAACGTTAAAGAAAAACTGAACTTGCTGCCAAGACCCGGCGTGCTTTCAACCAAAAGGCTGCTGCCCATCAGCTCCAGAATATTTCTTGTTATGGAAAGACCAAGCCCCGTGCCGCCGTACTGCCGCGTAGTTCCGGTTTCCGCCTGCGTAAAGGGATCAAATATTTTTTCTATCTGTTCGCTTGTCATTCCGATACCGGAGTCTTTCACCTCAAATTCCATTGTTACGGTGTTTTCGCTCATGTTTTTAATCTCGGCGTAAAGGTTGACGGTTCCGGTATTTGTGAATTTAACAGCGTTGGAAAGAAGATTTACAAGAATCTGACGCATCCTTGTAGGATCACCGAGCAGCATTTTTCCAATACTCGGTTCAGCGAAAAAGTGCAGCATAATTCCTTTCTCGACGGCTTTAGGCATAACAAGAGTTCTGCAGCTTGTAAATAATTCATGAATATTAAATGGAATTTTTTCAAGGTCCATTTTACCGGATTCAACTTTGGAAATGTCCAGAATATCATTAATTATCTGAAGCAGCCCTTCGGTGTTTTCAAGAATTTTTATAAGATACTCCCTTGTTTTTTGCGGGATATCATCATCGAGCGCAAGTTCAGAAAACCCCATAATGCTGTTCATCGGCGTTCTTATTTCATGGCTCATATTAGCGAGAAACACCGATTTTGTAATAGATGCCATTTGCGCCTTGTTCGCGGAATCCCGCAGCTGTTCAACCAGCGAAACAACATCGGAGCTTAAAGAAGATATTTCATCAGGAACGTTCTCCTGTTTTTCGCCTTTAATATTCAGACTGCCCTGTGTAACATCCGCTACAAGAGCCGCGAGTTTGTTAATCGGTTTAGTCAGCTTTGAAATAATATGAAATAATATCAGAAAAGAAACAATAAGCCCAACAACACAGATAATAGCGTTATTTATAATCAGGCGGTTTCTTTCACCTAACAACTGTGAATTGGAAACGCCTACAGCTATCATCGCGAAGATTTCATTTTTTGAATTTACAATCGGGTGTAAAAACGCGGAGTATGATTCGCCCATTACATCAAGATAATCAAAATGCGCAAATCCGTTTTCAAAAGCGTCAGGCGGCAGATCAAAACCGGACTGAGTGCCTGTTATGCGCTCTCCGTTTCTCATAATTGTTGTCGCTATTCTGGTTTTGCCAAGAAAAACGGAAAAATCAGCGTTAAAGTGCTGTTTAAGTTTGTCTACAGATTCATTCTTATCAAGTCTTACGCCTGCGGAAATAACGCCGATTAAACCGCCGCTGCTGTCATAAACAGGCGCGCCGGTATGAACGGAAAGACTGATAAAGGGACCGGATTCATAATATGTGGATACCTTGCCGTTTAAAGCGTCTTCAATGTTCTGCATGCTCGCGATTAAATCGCCGTAACGGGAAGGTTCATGCGTTCTTGCTAAAACATATCCATCTTTGTCTGTTACAGTAAAATATGATACGTCAAAGAATTCAACCATGTCATCTAACGCTTTAAATGTTTTTTCCGTGCTGCGTTCGCTTACAGCGCTGATTAAATCAGGCAGATGAGCCGCGGAAAAAGCCGCCGTTTTGGAATTATGCTCGTATTTTTCAAGATAGCTTCCAAGATTATATGAAGTTACAGTAATGATTTCATTATTCAAGGCTGTCGAGAACCTGAAAAAAACAAATGATGAATAAAATGTCATGATAAATGCCAGAAACAAGAGAATCACAACTGACGGGAAAATTATTTTACTTTTTAAACTGCGGCCTGTCATCTGTACTCCCCGTTTCCTGCGTGAAATAAAGCAAGTCTTTCCTTTATTTCCGCAAGAGTGTCAATTGCCTGATTAAATTCAAAATCATCAATTTGCTTTATAAGTTTTGTTTTTAATTCAATGTCCGCGCCTGTTAATTTTCCGGCCGTATGATCGGGAAACATATTTTGAGGATTGGCTATATCAGGAAGGCAGCGAATCTTTTCAATAAGGTTAAGACAATCCGAACTTCCCATTTTAAGCATTGGCTCCAGGTTTTTAATAAATTCCCTCGCCGTATTCCCGTCCATTAAATCATTCTCGCCTGCGCTTTGGCCTAAAAGCGAATAGGATTGTTCTTCTTCCAGCGGAAATTCATTATCAATCTGCGATAATACCGTGTTCAGTTCAGATTCAAGTATTAACATCTGCTCAGGCGTAACATGGTTTTCCCCGTCTTTAAGAAGGGATTCAATAACAGAAGCCGCTTTCTGAAGAGAAGGCATTCCTATTTGCCCCGCGTTGCTCTTTAAACCGTGAACAAGAAGGTGCGCTTTCTTAATATCGCCCGCGTCAAGCGCGGCAGAAATTTCCTCAAATTTTTTACAGTTTGTTTTACGGAACAATTTTAAAAGGCCGCTTTGAAACTGCAAATCAAATATAGACGGTGTTTTTTCAGGCATATTTATTTTTTCGTGTGCTTCAACAGGCGTAAAATATTTCAAAAGACATCTCCATAATTCCTGCGAAGTAAACGGTTTGCCAACGCAGTCCTGCATTCCGTAATTCTTATAATTCTCCGCGTCCCCCGCCATAATGTTAGCTGTCATTGCGACTATTGGAACGCCCGTTTTAAGATCGGTTATTTTTGACGCGGCCTCCAGCCCGTCCATAACGGGCATGTGCATATCCATGAAAATAAGATCGAATTGTTTTTCGCCTCTTTGTATGCGTTTTTTAATCATGTCAACGCCGATTTTTCCGTTTTCCGCCACAACGGTTTTAATGCCTGTTCTTGCAAGATGATCGCAGATAACCTGCTGGTTCATGACATTATCTTCGCATAATAGAACTTCTCCGTCTAAAACCGGCTTATCAATATAATCGGAAGCGTGATTGTTTTTAACATCTTCACTGTCGGTTTCTTTTTTATCGAAAACCAGCTCAAAACTGAATTTGCTTCCGAGTCCCGGCGAACTTTCAATAGAAAGTTTCCCGCCCATCATTTCTATAATATTAATTGTTATAGGCAGCCCCAAACCTGTGCCGCCGTATTTCCGCGTTGTGCCGGTTTCCGCCTGCATGAACGGCGCGGATATTCTCCCTATCTGAGCGCTCTCCATGCCGATACCGGTATCTTTTACCTCAAAATACATCGAGATATTTTTTTCCCTGCTTTCCTTAATAGTGGCGATAAATTTTATCATTCCGTTATTAGTAAATTTTACGGCATTGGACAGTAAATTTAAAAACACCTGACGCAGTCTTGTAGGATCGCCTACAGGCATAATGTTTAAAAAAGGCTCGGCGTAAAAATGAAGTATAAGCCCTTTCTCCGCCGCCTTTGGAGCAATAAGGGTCTGACAGCTTAAAAATAATTCTTCCATATTAAAAGGAATATGTTCAAGTTCAATCTTTCCTGATTCAATTTTGGAAATATCCAGAATATCGTTTACAATCTGTAAAAGCCATTCCGTGTTTTTTCTGATTTTTTCTATGTATTCTTTTATTTTAGGCGGACATTCATAGTCAAGGGCAAGTTCCGCGAAACCCATAATGCTGTTCATAGGCGTCCGTATTTCGTGGCTCATGTTAGCCAGAAAAACCGATTTCGCGTAACTCGCCGCTTCCGCCTGCCGGTTCTCTTCGTCTTTCTTTCTTTTAACCAAATCAAACCGGATTAAAACAATTATCAGAACCGCCGCCATAAAAATACCCAGAAGTAAAAGCACAAATTCAAGGCTTCGCAGTTCCCTGTAAAACTCATTCTTCGGCGTTATGCTGAGTATATACCAGCCATTGTCAAGTTTTCCTGAAAAAACAATTACATCTTTATTTTCATAATTTTTCGCTTCCTGTTCGTAAAAATAAACCTCATCCATTTTATCAGAAAGAAATACTATTTCACTGTTTATTTCATGGTAATTACGGCCGATAAATTCCTCGTTGGGATGATAATAAATATACTGTCTGTCATCAAGCAAAACCCCGTAACCCTTTTTCGGAAGAGTCATGGCCGCAACATAATTTCTGATAACATCAAGATGAACGTTAAGACAAACCATTCCAAGAGGATTTCTTTCATTGTCAAATATCCTGCGTACATATGTAATTATATAATCCATTACGCGCAAATTTTTATATATCGGCGTAATGACAACTTCACCCTCTGAGTTAACTCCTGCTTCATACCACGGACGGTCCGGAGGATTAAAGTCCTCAGGTATATCCCAGTCAAATGTTATGTAACTGCCTCCAAACGCTTCAAAATAACCGGAAACGCCGTTAAATTTAAATCCATTTGATTTATCATGCATTTCATTTGTGATATGCTGCATATAATTAAACACAGCGTTTTCATCTTCTCCCCGCATTATCATTTCGCGTATATTTCCGGAGATGATTATAAGCGCGGTCTCAGGCTCCAAAAGTTCCGCCTGTATTTTAAGTTTCGTTTGATTCAGCGTTTCCACGCCGCCATTATTGTAAATACCGCGCATTGTCGCGCTGATATAAAAGCGGTATACAGCAATCATGAGAATGAATGTAATTACAACAAAAAGAAGCTGCCAGAATAACGGATGCAGAAATTTATTATTCTTAAGAGAATCAATGCTCATGATATTTCCATCGAATCATAACGGTTTGAAATATCTTAGAAGACACCGCCAAAGTTCCTGCGATGTAAACGGTTTACTTAAGCAATCAGCCATGCCGCTTGCCCTGTATATCTCCAGATCCTCAGTCATAATGTTAGCTGTCATTGCCACCATGGGAATACCCAGATTAAGCTTTGTGATTTCCGAAGAAGCTTCAAACCCGTCCATAACAGGCATATGCATATCCATCAATATTAAGTCGAATTGCTTTTCGCCGTTAAATTTCCGTTCTTTAATCATATCAAGACCGATCTTGCCGTTTTCCGCGATAATTGTATTCAACCCCACTCTCGCAAGATGTTCTTTGATAACAAATTTATTCATGTCATTATCTTCACAAACCAGAACTTCACCTTCAAGCGTCGGTTTTTCAATTTCATTTAAAATGGATTCTTTTTCATGCTTCTCGTCTTCTGTAACTGGGATTGTATCAAAAATAATATCAAAACTGAATTTACTCCCTATCCCTAGAGTGCTTTCAACCAAAAGCTCGCCGCCCATCATTTCCACAATATTTCTGGTAATCGCAAGCCCAAGTCCGGTGCCGCCGTATTTGCGCATTGTTCCGGATTCAGCCTGAGTAAACGGCTCAAATATTTTTTCGATCTGCTCGCTTGTCATTCCGATGCCGCTGTCTTTAATCTCAAAATGAATAGCGACCGAGTCATCGTCTTTATGCGTTATTTCCGAAAGAAGTTTTACCATTCCGGCATGAGTGAATTTTATAGCGTTGGAAAGAAGATTCACAAAAACCTGACGGAGCCTTGTCGGATCACCTAACGGCTTCATACCGACGCTCGGCTCGGCGTAAAAATGGAGCATAATGCCTTTTTCTACGGCTTTCGGCATAACAAGCGTTCTGCAGCTTCTGAAAAGCTCATGAATGTCGAATGGAATTTTTTCCAGTTCCATTTTACCGGATTCGATTTTGGAGATATCAAGAATATCGTTTATTATCTGAAGCAGCCATTCGACATTTGTTTTAATTTTATCAAGATAGTCTCTTGTTTTAGGCGATGTTTCGCTGTCAAGAGCGAGTTCGGAAAATCCCATGATGCTGTTCATCGGCGTCCGTATTTCATGGCTCATGTTCGCCAGAAACACCGATTTAGAAGTGTTCGCCATCTTTGCGGCGTCAAGCGCTGTTGTCAGCTCGCGCCGTGATTTATTCAACTCAAAAGTGCGTTCCTGCACAAGATTTTCCAGGCGCTTGCTTTCGTTGAATTTTCTCTGAAACATAAAAAGCATAAAAGTGGTGCATAATACAAACAAAGGAATGCCTATTAAAAGAGGAAGGCGCGCCTGCATCAGCTGATAACGGTAATCAAAAGTGCGCCGCATCCATTGACCGGAAATAGCGTCTGTATCAATTAAAACGAGCGCTTTATCAATTATCGAACAAAGTATTTTTTCATCCCTGTTAATTCCGAAAGAAGAATTAAAAGTGCGATCAAAAACAACATTGGCCTTATATCCCGGAAGCCCGCGGTAATTTGTCAGCAGAAGAAAACGGTACTGGCTGGACATTACCATATCAACTTCGCCGCGATCCAGCGCGTTAAACGCGTCAGCGGAACTTTCGTATTCGAATGTATACTCATGATCAGGAAACCATGATTTAAATAATTCAGTATAAGCTGTGCCTACCGGCAGACCGATTTTTAAAACATGAATACCGCTGACACTGACATTGGGAAAATCCGATTTTGAAAGAAGCGCGTAATTATCTGTAATGATCGCCGTTTCCGGCCAGATGAAATGATTTTTCCGCTCTTCGGTTTGAACCAGTTCAGTAAGCATTTCGACTTCGCCGGTTTCAAGCATATTGACCATATCAGGCCAGTCAATAGAATGGTTACTTGAATTGATCATTGAAAAAGTAATGCCGGTAAGCGATGTAATTTCTTCCATTACTTCAAATGCGATTCCCTGCCATTGCTTTTCCTGCGCGTTATAAAAACAAAGAGGATAATTATCAACTTCGGCGGCATAACGCACAACAGGATTTGTACGCAAATAATTTTTTTCAGCGTCGGTAAGATGGTTAAAAAGTTTGTGGCTTAAATATTCATTATACCCCTGATTGTAAAGCTGCGTCAGATATTGAAATCCTCCGCTGGCAAGCGCTTTTTGCACGACCGTTATTACAGGTTCAAGCGCCGCGTTCTGCGCCGCCATGGAGACAGGACTGAAAATCATCGGAAAAAAATCTTTGGCGATTATTTCGGGATACTCATCAAACGCGGACTCGCAGGAATTTTCGCCGAAGAAAGCGTCAGCTTCGCTGTCTTTAAGAAGTAAATAAGCGGAATAGAAATCATCGACAAAGACAGTATCAAAATTATGGAACGCATTTGATGAAATTAACTGATTAGGCGTTAATGAGCCTTCCAGAAAAGCAAAACGCAGCGGACGGGTTTCTTCAATTTCAGAAAAAGCCTGATTCCCCGCGATAATGAAATACTTCAGCGTCCGCTGGATTATTGGGCTGGTCATTTTATAGGTTCTGCGCCGTTCTTCGGTGGGAGACAGAATACCGGTAAAGTCAATATCGCCCGTTCTGAGCCCTGAAATTATTTCGCTCCAATTGTAAATAACTGGCTCAAATTTGATCTCAAGAAAACCGGTAAGCCATTCGCAAAAAAGAGCGGAAAACCCTCTTACAGCATTGTCTTTATTATAAAAGGCTTCTATGGTGGGAGTCATTCCGTAAATAAAAGATCTGCCTTGTCTCTGAAAGGCTTCTATGGCGGTTATTTCATCTTCTGTTATTCCGGGTATATCGCGAAAATTCGTATACTGGTATGCCTTTGATTGATTGCTTACGGAATCACCGCAGGAAAACAAAAAAATAAAGACTGAGAATAAAAAAATAATAAAAGCAGTACGATTTATTACACGCATAAAACCTTTCAGAACATGATAATCGCAAATATGCTTCAAGCATCCGCATACCCGGATGGAAAATAACACCTTTTACTAATAATTATACTTCTTTATGGTTGAAAGTGCAAGAAAATACAAAAGCAGCATTAATGGCACTATCATTAGTTGTAATTTTATAAGAATATTAATAAACAATGTTGAATATTATTATAATAATCTGTTTATCATAATTAAGATTTATAAAATCAATATTGTTAAATTGCAATTTCAATGATGTAGTTTAACTGTGTTTCAAGGCGTGATGTTGAATTGATTTTAATTATATAATCTATTTTTCCAGAAATTCCGAAACACAAGCGGCAATGTCGTCAAATTCACTGTGCAGCAAATGATTGGAAATAGTATTTAAAAATTCGTTTGTGTTATGCGACCATGTTTTTTCCTTTATTTCATTCAGCGCGGTTTTTGCGGATTTTTTATCTAACGTTTCGCACGCGTCTTTTATAACTTTCAGTTTCTCATTTAAGAAAACAAGAGAGTCTTCGGTGTCTATTGCGTTCTCTTTGTTTTGATTATTGCTGCTTATTTCATTGACAACATTGCATAATTTATTAAGAAAATCTCCGGTTTCGGACATAAGCACGTTAATGTCACGCTCTCTGCCGGCCTGTTCCAGTCTGCGCGCCGCGGCGGACAATTCGTCTTCGCCGATGTTGGCAAGAGCGCTCTTCATCGCGTGAACATTAATAATATACAGTTGAATTTCATTTTCATCATGAAGGTTGTTTTGCATGCAAGTTTTTAAGGTATAAATAGCTTTTTCCGCGTCCTTGGTGAATATCTGCGCCAGATTGGAATTGATTTTTTGACATCCTTCATCGGAGCCTGATTGTTTCTCCGCTTTTTCTTTTCTGGCGGCTTCCAGAATTTCCTGAGGCTGTTTATCGCGGATTAGTTTATTTAAAAGAACATTCAAAAGACGCAGATCAATCGGCTTGGAAATAAAATCATCAAAACCGCTGTTCAGAAACATGTCCACCTGTCCGGCGATAGCGTTAGCTGTCAAGGCGACAATAGGGCGGGTATATCCTGTGCTGCGGATAATCCGCATTGCTTCTATTCCGTCCATTTTCGGCATCATGTGATCCATAAAAATAACGTCATAGATGCTGCCTTCTTTTACTTTATCAACAGCTTCAAATCCGCTTGTTGCGAGATCGATTTTTAATCCGTAAGGAGCCATTAAACCCTGCGCGACATATAGATTGGTTTCAACATCATCAACAATTAATATGCGTCCGTACGGCATATACTCATGAAAAATTTTCGCTTTTTTAAGCTGAATTGTGCTGTCGTGTTTCAGCATCTTAAGGTTCTCGGCTGTCTGCTTTCCTATTACGCCGCGAATTCCCGCGCCGTGAGTTTTTTGCGGCAGACGCACTGTAACAGAGGTGCCTTCGCCGGATTCGCTTTTAACGATTATTTTTCCGTACATAAGATCAACAAGATTTCGCGTAATGGTCATTCCAAGTCCGGCGCCTTCGGTTGTTCTGTTTGCTTCCATGTTAAAGCGGGTGTATTCATCAAACAATTTGGTTAGCTGATCGGGCGTCATACCCTGCCCTGTATCTTCCACCCGGAAAATCAGCGTAACAATAACAGCTCCGCCTCCGCGGCCTACGCACTCGGCGTTGACAAAAAGTCTTACTTCGCCTTTGTCAGTATACTTAAATGCGTTGGAAAGCAGATTATTCATAATTTGCTTAATTCTTAATTCATCGCCGACCAGTACAGCAGGGCAATTTTCATCTACATCAATTTTAAATTCAATTGGTTTATCTTCGTAACGTATGTAATTCAGCTGTATTATATCGTTGATAAGGCTCGCGACTTCGTATTTTACGGGAATCAATTCCAGTTTACCGGATTCAATTTTTGACAGATCCAGTATGTCATTAATGATATTCAGCAGCAATTTACCGGAATTATTTATCTTAATAAAAGATTCGCTTGTAGCCGGAGGATGTTTGGAATACTGCATTTGTATTTCCGTCATTCCCAGAATTGCGTTTAACGGCGTGCGTATTTCATGGCTCATAGTCGCGAGGAAATTGCTTTTCTGTTTGGTTCTCCTGTCGGATTTAATTCTCGCGAGCGAAATATAATAAATCATGGCGCATAACCCAACAGCCAGTATTAAACCGGTAACAACCAAAAACAGCGTCATGTAAATTAAATCTTTATAATATTCAAATTCAGGAATGACGATGCAAAAAAACCATCCGTACTTCATCTTGTTTATGAATACAATTGACTTATTAAAAGTATTTCCAACCTTCTGATTAAATATATTTTTGCCCAGCTCAAGATGAAATGAAAAACGCGCTATATCGCTGTTGACGGAAGCAAGTCCGTAACCCAGGGTATTTTTATTATGATAAGCCAAAATTTCCTGTTTTCCATTTAATAATATTCCGTAGCTGCCGCTTGTAAGATCAATATTAATATGTTTGCTGAATCTGTTTAAATCCACATCCAGGCATATTACAGCAAGAGGTTCGCCGTTATCATCAGAAATCAGCTGCGAAAATGTCAGATGAAAATTTCCGCTTGTAATGTCTCTGTAAAGACCAGAAATCGCTATCTTACCCTGCGCGTCAACCGCGGCCTGATACCATGGATTTTCCTGTAGAAAAAATTCATCAGGCGATAACGTATTTACAGAAAATTGCCTGCCTCCCCAATTTAAAAAATAGCCGTAGGTATTAGTTACCCATGACAGGCGTTCGCTGTCATTTACAATTAAATCGGTCATGGTTTTCATATATGAAAATATAGCGCTGTAGTCAGAGCCTGACAGAATCATACTGCGGATGGTGAATGAATAATCATTTAAAAATGTTTCCGGCTCCAGAAGATTCGCGTTTAAATCGGCCTCGGTAACAGCAAGGATATTTTTCGCGTCTCTTTCCAGTTGTTTATCAACAATCCGGCTGGCCAGAACAATACCGGCAGCACCCATTATAATAAATGTTATTATAATGATTAGCATCTGAATATAAATTGAATTAAATGCCCGGCTTTTTTCAAGAATAACCCGAATGACATCTTTCAGATTCGCCATAGGAAAAGTATATAATAATAATTAATAAAATGGAATTATATATGCAAATTAATTATATTATGCAATACCGGCGCTGTAAACGGTTTGGTCACTATGCCGGCTGCGCCGAGTTTCCTGCTTTTTTCTTCGATGGCAGAGTCCGTTGTGCCTGTCAGAAAAATGACGGGTATTGCGTCCCATAAATCGCAGGATTTCAATTTTTCAAGCGCTTCAAAACCATTCATTACAGGCATCTCAATATCCAGCAGAATTAAATCCGGAGTAATTTTTTCCAATAGTGAAAACATTTTACCGGCGGACGGCAATGTCATTACACGGTAGTAATCTTCCAGAACTTCTTCCGCGGTTAAAAGGTTTGTGTCGCTGTCATCCACAATAAAAATAGTCTTCAAAATTAACCTGATTCCTCTTGAAAGCGTAGAATATTGATAAAACGGGTTTATGTCAAGCTAAATACCGGACTTGTTCAACAACCAGGCTGATTGTTTTACAAGTCTGAATATTTAACTTGACATATAACAATATCAGACAGAGAATTTTATTAATCCTGCGGAGAGTATTATGGGCGACATGATTAGTATACTCATTGCGTCACGCAATGAAGACGATCAGGAACATATCCTTGCGATACTGTCAGGGCAGGATAATTTTAATATAACAGGCACAGTAAAAGATGAAACAGGAGCGATAATCAAAGCTGAATTTTTAAAGCCGGATATAATTATTTTAGACCTTCAACTGTCTGAAACAACAGGGCTTGATCTGGTGCGGATAATACGCAGAAGATCGCCAGCTTCCGCTATTATTATTTTTTATGATAAGGACAAAAAGGAAAGTATTACCCGCACTTACGCAGCAGATCAGATTGAATATCAAAAAAAAGAATTTAATCAATACGCGGTGAATATGGCGTTTATAATGAGCCATGCTGAAGTTTACGCAATTCTGTCAATCATGGCAGGCATTTCGGGATTTTTAGTCAAGGAATCTGATATTGATAAATTAGCATACATTATAAAAATCATTTACATGGGCGGCTGCTATATAAACATGTCAATTACTGTCAGAATTTTTAACGCGATTACTTCAATAAAACAATTCCCGCGTAAAACCGCGCATATCGTTTTTTCACAAGCGGAACGCAACATCATTAAGCTGCTTGCGAAGGGATTTTCAAACGCGAAAATAGCCAAAGTATTAAATTACAGCATGGGATCAATAAAAAACAGCATTACAAAAATCAGACACAAGGTACAGATAAAAGGCCGTACAGAAATCGCTGTTTATTCGCTCATGTCGGGATTGATCGGCTGGGAGCAGTTAATATAATATTAAAATAATTACAAAAAGATAATTTCTAAGGTATAATGTATAATAGTTTCATTTTATCAGTTTCACAGTCATTAAAAGGAGTTATGTTAATGAAAAGAACAAGCGGTTTATTAAAAATTATCGCCCTGGCGGCTATAATTGGAATATTTTTATCCGGATGCGCAAGTGTATTTTTCTCAGTAAGCATCAGATCTGTAATAGGTAATTTATCATCGGTACGGGCCGGCGGAACAATCAATTTAAGAGCGTCAGGCCGCGATATTGTCTGGTCAGTAGGTTCATTAAGCGACGCCACTGGGTATGTCGCAGGCGGAACATTCATCACTCAAAACGGAGTGCTGACGGTTGACATTAATGAAACCGCTTTATTTCTGTACGTAAAAGCTGCGTCAACTCGTGATGATTTTTCTGATATTTTCAGGATACGAGTTGTCACAGTGACAAGCGTATCTGTTACCGCGGCAGATCAGGTAGCTGTAGCCGGCAGAACACTCCAGTTCAGGGCGCAGGTTTCCGGAAACAATGATCCTGACAGCGTAGTTACATGGAGTGTCAGTTCAAACTCCGCGGGTACAGGCGCTGTTTCACAGGGAACAAGCATTAATTCAAGCGGTTTACTCACTGTAGCAGGCAGCGAAACATTGAGCGCGCTCTATATTACCGCAACTTCTGTTGTGGATCCCTCAAAAACCGGAAGCGCCGCTGTATCGGTAGTCGTCCCGACAGTAACAAATGTCGCGGTAAGCCCCGCTAATCAGACAATCAGAGCGGGAACCAGTCTTCAGTTCAGCGCGTCAGTGACGGGAACATATTCACCGCCCGGAAATGTAACGTGGAGAGTCAGTTCTAACGCGTCAGGCACTGGCGCTGTTACACCCGGAACAAGCATTAGTTCAAACGGAACGCTTACAGTAGCCAATACTGAGTCATTATTAACTCTTTATATAATAGCAACATCATCATTTGATCCTTCTAAATCAGGTTATGTTACAGCAATGATAATTACTCCGACTATAACTGATGTTGTGGTAGGGCCGGCTAATCAGACAGTATCAACAGGCGCGTCAATCCAATTTAACGCTGCGGTCAGAGGCACTAATAATCCTGAAACAACGGTAATATGGAGAGTCAGTTCGAACGCCGCAGGGACGGGAGCGGTAACACAGGGAACAACCATCAGCGGCAACGGATTGCTCACTGTTTCAGCAAATGAAACATCAACAATTCTCTATATCATTGCAACATCAACATTTGATCCGTCAAAATACGGCAGTATTCCTGTATCCGTTAATATAATTGTTACAGCTCCTCCTGTTGTAGTGACTCCTCCTCCTGTTGTAGTGACTCCTCCTCCTGTTGTGGTAACTCCTCCTCCTGTAGTAATTCCTCCCTCTCCGACAGTGACAAGCGTAACAGTCTCTCCTGCAAATCAATCAATTCAAGCAGGAGGATCAATCCAGTTTGGCGCGATAGTAAACGGAACCAATAACCCGAGCACAGCTGTAACATGGAGAGTCAGTTCCAACGCCGCAGGCACAGGCGCTGTCGCGGCGGGAACAAACATCAGCGCAGGAGGCCTTCTTACAATATCAGCTAACGAAGCCGGAACAACTCTTTATGTAACCGCGACATCCGCGGCGGATACTACGAAATCGGGCAGCGCGGTTGTAACTGTAAACGCTCAGACTCCCACACCGGCTCCGGTTACGCCTTCTGTATCAGCGGTTACTGTAAATCCTTCCGCAAGGACAATGGAAAGGGGAAGCACATTCCAGTTCAGCGCTGTAGTAACCGGAACAAATAATCCGGGCACGGCTGTAACATGGAGAGTAAGTTCAAATACAGCGGGTACAGGCGCAGTAGCAGCGGGAACAAGCATCAGCGCGGGCGGGCTTCTTACTGTGTCAGCTAACGAGACAATGACTACGCTTTATGTAACAGCGACATCTTCCGCAGATACTACAAAATCGGGCAGCGCGACTGTCACTGTTAATATTCCGGCTGTTCCAATTGTTACATCAGTTACTGTCAGCCCGTCAAGCAGAACAATGGAAAGGGGAAGCACATTCCAGTTCAGCGCGGCTGTTACAGGTACGAATAATCCCGGCACAGGAGTAACGTGGAGAGTAAGTTCAAATACCGCAGGCACCGGTTCTGTTACATCAGGAACCAGCATCAGCTCAGGCGGGCTTCTTACAGTGTCAGCTAATGAAACAATTACCACCCTTTACGTAACCGCGACATCCACAGTAGATACGACAAAATCAGGAAGCGCGACTGTCACTGTTAATATTCCGGTCGTTCCAACTGTTACATCAGTTACTGTCAGCCCGTCAAGTCAGACAATTACAAGAGGCAATACTCAACAGTTCAGCGCGGCTGTTACAGGTACGAATAATCCCGGCACAGGAGTAACATGGAGAGTAAGTTCAAATACCGCAGGCACCGGTTCTGTTACATCAGGAACCAGCATCAGCTCAGGCGGACTTCTTACAGTGTCAGCTAATGAGACAATGACTACCCTTTACGTAACCGCGACATCCACAGTAGATACGACAAAATCAGGAAGCGCGGCTGTCACTGTTAATATTCCGGCTGCGGTCAGTGTATCTGTCAGTCCCGCGACATATGCGACACAAACAAATACAACTGTCCAGTTAAGCGCATCGGTTACAGGAACCAGTAACACAGCGGTAGTATGGAGCGTCAGTTCCAACATAAACGGCACGGGAGATATTGCGCCGAGAACCACTATAAGCGCAACCGGGCTCCTTACTGTAGCGCCGAATGAATGGAACCCTTATCTGTATGTCTTTGCGCGATCAACGGCGGATTCATCAATTGTTGGCAGAGCGGAAATACGAATTACCAATAACAATGAGAATCAAGGGTCGAATCAGGGAAGTTAATAGAACATATAAATTTTATCCGGCGTTATTTAACGCCGGAGGTTATATGGATATATCAAAACAATATACAGAAATTCTTTCTGACCTGATAAAAAATTATACGCCTTTCTATAAATCAGAAAGCGCTGTTTTATTCAATGAAGATTGTTTAAAGGCGTTAATTTTTATCCCCGAAAACTCAATAGATATGATATTCGCGGATCCCCCTTATATGCTGTCAAACGACGGAATTACATGTCAAAACGGCAAAATGGCGGCTGTTAATAAAGGAAAATGGGATAAAAGCGGCGGGTTTGAGGAAGACGCGGCTTTTCATAACGAATGGATTTCTGCCTGCAGGCGCGTCTTAAAACCGGAAGGCACAATCTGGATTTCAGGAACATATCATAATATTTTTAAGTGCGGTTATCTTTTACAGAAAAATAATTTTCATATCTTAAACGATATTGCGTGGTTTAAACCAAACGCTTCTCCGAATTTAAGCTGCCGTTTTTTTACAGCGTCGCATGAAACAATTATATGGGCGCGTAAAGATAAAAACGCTAAACATACATTTAATTACGATGAAATGAAAAACGGCAAATTTCCCGAAGATAAATTAAAAAAAGAAAATACGCAAATGAGATCGGTCTGGTCAATTACGGCTCCAAAAAACAGCGAAAAAGAAAACGGAAAACATCCGACTCAAAAACCGCTTGAACTTTTAAAACGCGCTGTTCTGGCGTCTACAAAGGAAAATGATATTGTGCTTGATCCGTTCTGCGGAAGCGGGACAACAGGAGCTGCCTGTAAAAGCATAAAAGACAGGCTGTTTATCGGTATTGAAACAGACGCTGATTACTGCGATATCGCGAAAAAAAGACTGCTGTAATCAATTATTCGCTTCCCCACAATTTCTCTTTTTCCATTCCGGTAACAAGCAGAACATCGTCTTTTTCCTGATCGCTTAACGCGTCAATTTTACCTTTGGTTTTAAACTCGCCGATTCCTTTAAGGACTGAATCGAAGCGCTGTTTGGTGATTTTATTCTTTAACGCGAAAAGCAGACAAAGCGCGAGAAGAACGAACGGAATAAGAACAAACATCCATTTAATTCCTGCAACTACGCCGCTTTGCGCGTAAGAGGCGGGATCAAAATTGCTGATACTGGCTTTTAAAACGGAATATTCATTTTGATCAAAGCCCATTGCCTGAAGACCGAAACCCAGTAAAAGAACAGCGGCGCCGCTTGCGAATTTCCGCAGGAAGGTTGTCATGCCGGCGTATAATCCTTCCCGGCGTTTGCCTGTCCGGATTTCGTCAATGTCATAAATGTCAGCTAACATCGACCATGTGGAAAGCTGTCCTGCCGATGTTCCGATAGCGATAAAAGCGGCCAGTACGCAAAGAACAATTACATTTACGCCGGGTCCAAGCCAGATAAATACAACAGATGACGCCATCCATACGGGTATACCGGTTAAAAGCGGGAACGCTTTGCTTTTTTTTTCAGCAATCCTGCCCTGCACCGCGACAAGCAGCATTGAACAAACTAAAAGCGTGCCGACAATAAGCTCGTAATTCTGATATTGAAGAACAACAATATCGACATAAAAAATAAATAATGCCAGAACAAGATCAACTGCTATCTGAAACGAAAGAAAAATACCCAGAAAATTTTTATAAGCTTTGTTGGAAAAAACAGTAAGCCAGTTTTTCAAGGGAATTTTTTCAGGTTTTGGAAGATCTTTTTTCTCCCATGTTCCGCTGAAAACAACCAGCCAGCACAAACCGAAAAAAGCGCCGAAGATAAGCCCCATTATAATATAGCCCGGTATCTGCGCTTCCCCGATCGCGTCAGCGCCGAATGTTTTAATAACGATACTCGGTATTACAGCGCAAATCAGCGCGGCGCCGCCTGAGAAGATCATTCTGATTGTAGTAAAACTTGTGCGCTCGTTATAATCAGAAGTCATGTCGGATAAAATAGCGTTATACGGCACCATGACAATGCTGAATACGGTTCCGAACAGCATATAAGACAGAGTGTAATAAACAATTTTTCCGATTTGGCTTTGAATCCCAAAGGAATAAAAAAGCATGAAAAAAGAAAGGAAAACCGGAATTATTCCAATTAAAAAATAAATCCTGCGTCTTCCGAACTTGGAACGGGTAATATCAGAAATCCGCCCCATAACCGAATCTGTAACCGCGTCCCATAACCGTCCGATAAAAATTACCACTGTTGTCGCGACGACTGGAAGACCTTCTACCAGTACAAGAAAATTCATAAACAGCAGGCTGAATATCATAAAAGCCCCGCCGCCGTAAATATCACCGCTTGCGTAACAGAGTTTCGCCTTAAGTTTGTTTTCCATAAACAGAGATTATATCACAAACCGCTTTCAGGCACTATATTATTGAGCGCCGGATATAGTCACTCCGTCAAAGCAGCACCAGGGAAGCATCCAGATTCCGTTGCAGCTAATTTCTTTGGAGATGTCAATTCTTCCGAGTATGTCGACGATATTAAACGATACCATTGTCTCTTTTAGCGCGCCTGATATTTTGCCTTTTTCAATCAGGAAACTGTTCTTCGCGACTCCGGATATATCCCCGCTCGGCCCCGGCATCGCGCCTGAAAAACGGTTAAGAAGAATGCCGCGATCTGTTCCTTTAATCATTTCATCAAGCGGGACGCTGCCGGGCTCGACTTCAATGTTCCACGAAGCGGAATTCAATGAACGCGGCTTTCCTGTTTTACGCGAACCGTACAGCGAAAGCGCGAATGATTTAAGCACTCCCTCTCGGATAAAATCAGCGTCCTTGCTTTCATAACCGTCCGGGGTGAAACGCTCGCCTGCGATTATCCTGGGATTTAAAGGAGACGCGCGAAAGGTCAGTTTTGAATCCGCGACTTTTGCGCCAAGAGAGTCTCTCCAGCGGCTGGTTCCGTCTATCAAAGACATTTCCGAAAGGAAACAGCTGATTAATGTCTGCCAGATCATGTCTTCGCAGGCCGGCGTTACAATTACTTTACCGGTAAATTTTTCTTCTACCATTCTGGGATCGAGCGACTGAACCGAATCAGAAAGAAGCGAGCGGTGCATATCAAGGTCCATAACCGGTTTTGAAAGGGATTCAAGACGCGCGCCGTAACCGTTAAATGATGATGATTTTTCACCGTCCTTAGCGGAGAACATTGTTTGAATCTGGTAATATTCGGTGTTTGTATCAAACTCTACTCCGTTGGTGTTTAAATAGACCGATTTACCGGAATTAAACTCCGCCGTCATTCCTTCCAGTACAATTTTCGGATACTCGTCTTTAAGCTGCTCAAGAAAATCTTTGGTTCTTGAAAAAAGTTTATCCATATCGCTGCCGCCGATGCTTTGATCGAAGGATTTATTTTCGATTTTTTCCGCTATGTCTTCAGCGGGTTCTGGAAGAGCGGATGAAGCGAGCGATATGCAGTCTTCAACAGCCTTATCTATTGAAGGCTTGTCAAGTTTATTAATCTTTGTAAGTCCCTTTTTATTATCCTTGATCGCTTTAAGGATCAGTTCATCATTAAAAAGCGTACGCATTAAAGTAAATTTATTAGCTTCGACATTGAACTCGTCTTTTTGTTCTGAACTTACCCAGCAGGCGGCTTTTTCCGCGCCCGCTTTTTTGAGAGATTCAAGAATGTAAGCGGCTGTTTTCTGACGTGTCATTTATCTGCCTCCTATATTTATATCACAGCGAATGGCGGGGCCGCCCATGCCTACAGTCATCGGCTGCTTTTTTCCGCAGAAACCGGCGCAGTCCCAGACCATGTCATCGGAAACCATGTCCACTGTTTTAAGCATTTCAAACGCGACTCCGGAGATTGTTGTCTCGCGGATTGCTTTGCCGAGCTTGCCGTTTTTAATTTCGTATCCGAGATCAACTGAAAACATGAACTCGCCTGTTGTGTCTGCCTGACCGTTTCCGCTTTTTACAAGATAGTAGCCGTCGTCAATGCTCGCGATCATATCATCAAGCTTGCTTGTTCCGGGAAGAATCGCTGTATTGCGCATTCGGATGAGAGGCTCGTCGGAAAATTTAAAAGCGCGGGCATTTCCCTGAGGTTTGGCGTCAAAATGCTGCGCGCTCTCTTTTGAATGCATGAAACCTTTTAAAATTCCTTTCTCAATTAGAACCGCGTCCTGCGCGATTGTTCCCTCATCATCGACATAGACCGGAAGCGGGCACGGTTTTCCAAAGGCTGTATGCGCGAAATCAACCATTGTGATGAGTTCGCTTGCTACCTGCTTGTCCAGATTGTAGCCGGCGACAGAGCCGCCTAAAACAAGATCGGCCTCTACAGTATGACCGACCGCTTCATGCGCGAGAATACCTGCAAGATCGGGATGCATAATGCACTTGCACAATCCCGCTTTTGAATAAACACCTTCGCGTTTGTGCATAAGCGAATCGTAAAGATTGTCAAGCTCCGCGGTAAGAAGAGCCGGATCAGAGAAGTGAACATTAAACTGACCGAAGCCGCCAAATACTTTAATCAGCTCCACGGGAACGCCGTCATCTGTTTCCGCGGTCATAAAAACATAGACCATGCTGCGCGGCTGATAAAAATGGCTGTCCGCGCCGTCGCTTACCGCGAGAATTTTTTCGATATCAAGGCAGTTCGCGACAACAGTGCGGCTCATTAATTTTTTATATCTGTCTGCGATAATATTATCCAGCGTCTTTGCGTAATCAATTAACGCGCTTTGAGGAATATTATTTTCCGCCTTGGCTGTCAATTCAATCTTGCCGCCCTCTGCATGAGGAAGCGGCGGAAGTTTTTTATTAACATGTTTATCCATAAAAACGGCGTTATTCACTGCGGCAGCAAGCACATTTTTAATGCTGTCATTTGAATACTCGGCCCCGGAAGCGAATCCGTATGTGCCTCCTTTATAAACGCGGGCGGATACGCCGCCTTCGCTGCTTTGCGCGTTCCCTACCATATTCCCCGCAAGGAAAGATACGTTTCTTGTTGTGTTTATCTGTGCGCGTAATTCCGTATAGTCTGCAAACGCGCCTTTGTGCGCGGTAAGTAAATCATTCAGCATGAGGTTTCCTCCTGTTACTGGAAATAAGTATATCATAGATATGTTATGTGCGCAGAAATCCTTTGCGGAAATAATCTTTGCGTTTATATTTATGGAAACGCTTTACCCGCTCCCGTAAAACAGCCGCTGTAATACGGTTCATCAAGGCTTGAGTAAATAACGCCCGTCTGCGGCCCCGAAGAAGCTGAATGAATAAAACGCTTGTTTCCAAGATAAAGAGCGACATGGTTGATATTCGAACCAGTGCCGGTTGTGAAAAATAATAAATCTCCGCATTGCGCGTCTTCTACCGCTATTTTTTCCGTCCACAAATAAAGATCAGAAGCAGAACGGGGCAGCGCTACTCCGATAGCGTCCCTGAAGGTAAGGCAAAGAAGACCGGAGCAGTCCAGCCCGCTTAGAGATGCGCCTCCGTAAAGATACGGCGTGCCAAGGTAAAGTACAGCCGCGTCAACAACTTTTTGGCGCAGATTCGAAAATACAAAGGCTCTTTCTGCATCCGAATACGCCGCGCCGGGCGCGAGAGAATAGCCGTATTCAAGAGGCGCAGCGTAAGCGGCAGAAAATAAAAAAACAGAAAAAATAAAAATTAAAAGTAACCTCATTATCCCTCCTTAATACACTGCAGACTGCGCAGGCATTTTCGCAAGCGCGTTTATAAATGATTCCATATCAGCTTCGGTATATCCCGCCTTTTTTTTTCTTCCGCAAAGCAGTTCATTTACAGTTATATCAAGTTTAAAAGGACGGCGCGCGACATGTTCGCAGTAATGCGCGTCCGAAGACGTTATAAGCGGGTAATGATACGTGTTCAGGGGTTTTTCATTTACAACCGGCGGAATGCGGACGCACTCAATAGCCGTCCACGGCCCTTTGACGACAACGCCAAGCTGGCTCGTCATAGAAAAGGCGAGCCTGTCAGCGTGAGCGGGAATTACAATGCCTCCGTACTCGCTGACTTTTCCGCCGATACTGTCAACGGAAAGATCGATGGGGTTTATAAGGTAATAATCAACCTCGCCTTCTATGTTTTCATCCTCATCGACATAAATCTGATCGCCGGTTTTTTCCGGGTCGTTCATAAAAGGCGTAAGTATCGAGTAAGCGTAATCACTGAAAGCCATGCACGCGTCCAAATTTACAAAAAGACAGAGGATATGGATTTCCTCAGTGGTGCAGGCTTCCATTCCGAAAATCGGGATAATGCCGTATTGAGAGCTGAGCTTCGCGAACGCGGGGCAGTTAAGGCTTGAATTGTGATCAGTAAGGGCCATCAATTTAAGCCCCCTTGCGGCGCCGATTTCTAAAAGGCTTTTGGGAGAGAGATCAAGCGAACCGCACGGAGAAAGGCAGGAGTGGTTATGCAGATCAGCCAGCATGATAACCTCTGTTGATGTTCAGTTTAATTTAATGGAATAACTCCCATAACTTTCCGGAAACAGTAAATTGATTTTCATTTGTGCGGATAACGGCGATGCCTTCGTCCGCCGCCGCTTCCAGCATATCATCAGGAAGCGGACGCGAGTTGCAGATAACGATAACAGAAATATTAACAAGCGTAGCGACAGCGACAGTATTCTTGTGCGCCTGAATTGTGATAAGCGCGCCTCCGTCCTTCGCGTTTGCCATCACATCGGAAAGAAGATCAGAAGTGTACGCGCATGAAACATCGGCGTCTTCAAATACTTTCTGACAGATTTCCGCGTTAATGGCGGCGGCAATCTCCGATATTTTCATATCACGCTCCTTGTAAAAAACTAAAGCTGAAAACTTACGTTTCGTCTTTTTCAGAGTTCACAAACACAACAGAACGCACGGTAGTTCCTTTACCCAGCTCGGAATTAATCGTAAATTCGTCAGAAACCCGCTTTGTGTTAGCAAGTCCCATTCCGGCGCCGAAACCAAGGGAGCGGATATATTCGTTAGCTGTCGAATAGCCTTCCTTTAGCGCCTGATTTACATCTTCAATGCCGGGCCCTGTATCCGCGGCGACAATTATCACTTTATCGGGATAAATAGAGCAGCGCATTGTTCCGCCGTTTGAATGTACAACCTGATTTATCTCAAGCTCGTAACAGGCTATGGCAACACGCCTGATTAATTTTGGATCAAAATTTCTGTGCTTAAGCGCTTTCTTGATTTCAGTGGAAGCCCTTCCGGCTGTTTCAAAATTATAATGCGCGGTTGTAAACTCCATTTCAGAAAACATGGAATAAGTGGCTTCTATCGAATCCTTATGCAGCTTCTCAAGCCGCAGCACTTCACGGTTCATCTCGATTAATAAACTTCTTATTACATCGGACGCTGTTAAAATACCGACCAGCTCATTGTTTTTATTTAAGACGGGAAACCTGCCGTACCTGTATTTATTAATATATGAAACCGCGAATGATAAAGGCATATCATCCTGTAAATGAACTATATTTCTCGTCATTTTATCTTCTACCGGAGCGTCAATATATCCTTTGTCAAGCGCGTTAATGATATCCTCGGTAGAGACAAGCCCTATTAATTTATTATCCTCAACAATGGGAATGCCCGCCACTTTGTTTTCCCGTAATAAAGCCTGAACATGCCTCATTGTCTGTTTTTTGTCGCCGGAAAGAACAGCGGTAGTCATCACATCTTTTATTTTCAGCTGATGGATAAGCTCCAGAACTACAGACGGTGAATCAACAGAACTGATCGGAATATCATCCATTTTTTCTGAATCGCTCATAAAAACATACTCCTTCAGGCATTATATCTTATTATCAGATATATATCTATTCTCCTTTAACGTATCCATTCTCACTCCGGCGCGGGAGAGAAGCTGCTTTAAATCTTTACTGCCGAATTTTTCGCGGGACATCAGCACCAGTTTGCCGCAAGTCATCGCGTCATCAAGAGCGTTATGGGCTTCGTAAATAATACCGAAATGTTTCGCGAGATTAGTCAGAGCATGCGACTTTAACTGCGGCCAGCTGCGGCGGGAAAGACGGCAGGTGCAAAAATACGAAAGTTTCGGGTTATCAAGTTCATACCACCGCAGAACCGCCTGAAGAACTCCCATATCAAATTGCGCGTTATGAGCCGCCAGCGGAAAACCGCCGATAAAAGGTTTTATGCCGCTGTCCCAAATTTCGTTAAAAGCCGGAGCGTCTTTTACATCATCTACAGTTAAACCGTGAATATCCGTAAAATCAGGGCGAATATACAATTTAGGCGGTCTTATAAGCGAATAAAAAGTATCGGCGGCGTTTCCATCAATGAATTTGACAAGGCCGACAGAACATGCGCTTTCCTGAGAATAAATAGCTGTTTCAAAATCAATCGTTACAAAATTCATATTACCCCGTACTATTGCCTGATATTACCTAATTTGTTACATTATACCCATGGGATCGATCTGTGTCTTTGTAAACCAGAAAGGCGGCGTTGGAAAAACTACCTCAGCTATTAATATCGGCGCTTTTATGGCTGAAGCCGGAAAATCCATCCTTTTAGTTGACTTTGACGCACAGGCTAATCTGACAAGCGGCATCGGGATCAGCCTGCCCACCCCCGGTATTTATGAACTTCTCTCTGGTTCCGCTTCTCCGCAAGAGGTCATAAAAAAAACAGAAACCGCGAATCTGGATGTAATTCCGGCAAGCCCGGATCTTTCCGGCGCGGCAGTTGAACTTATCGACCAGAAAGAGCGTAATTTCTTCCTTAAAAAAGCGCTGGCACCGATAAACGAAAAATATGATTATATTTTGATCGACTGTCCCCCCAGCCTTGGCCAGCTGACAATGAACGGCCTCGCCGCCGCCAATTTGGTTCTTATTCCGATGCAGTGCGAATATTTCGCGATGGAAGGGCTCAAACAGCTTTTACATACAACTAAACTCATAAAGGAAAGCTTGAATCCGTCTCTTAAAATCGGCGGTATTTTCTTTACAATGTACGATCCGCGCACACGACTTGCAAATGACGTGATAAAACTAATCAGCGCGACTTATAAAGAAAAAGTTTTAAATACAATCATTCCGCGCAATATCAGGCTTTCAGAAGCGCCTTCTTATGGAATGCCAATTTCTCGTTACGACAAGCAATGCCCCGGCGCAAGAGCGTATCACGCGCTTGCTCAGGAAGTGCTTCGCAGAACCGGAGGAAAGAATGGCGCGTAGAATCGGTCTTGGGAGAGGTCTGAATGCTCTGCTGGATAATAACGATAATACTGAAGGCGATGATAATTCAGAAAAAAATGATGAGCCAAAAAACATTAATAAAAATAATATTGATAAAAACGCAGCACAGACTGATATAAAAAAAAACAATGCGCAAAATATAGTTCAATTGCCTGTTGATAAACTAATAGCGAATCCCGGCCAGCCGCGTAAAAATTTTAACGAAACCGAGCTTCAGGAAATGGCCGAGTCTATAAAAACTTACGGCGTAATTCAGCCGATAATCGCGGCTAATACCGGAGACGGCGCTTACATCATTATCGCAGGAGAGCGCAGAACGCGCGCCGCAAGGCTCGCAGGACTCAACGTTGTCCCTGTAATCATCCGGGAATACACAGATCAAAAACGCCTTGAAGTTTCACTAATCGAAAATATTCAGCGCAGCGCTTTAAATCCGATTGAAGAAGCCGCCGCCTTTAAAAACCTGATGGACTTTTCAAACCTTTCGCAGGAAGAGCTTGCGTTAAGAATGGGGAAAAACCGTTCCACTGTCGCGAACGCGCTTCGTCTTTTAAAGCTGCCTGTGGAAATTCAAAAAAGCATTGAAGACGGAAAGGTAAGCTCAGGGCACGCTAGGGCTCTTCTTTCGGTTAATAATGCGGCGGCAAGGGAAAAACTCTACAGGGAAATACTTGCCAATGATGTCTCAGTAAGGGAAGCGGAAAAACGCGCGTCCGCGCTTAACACTAGCGAAGGAAAAGAGAAATCATCAGACGTAAAGAAAGACAAACAGCAGCCGCCTGAAATCAAAGAAATGACAGAAAAGTTCTTTAACAGGCTCGGAACAAAAGTCGTGATTGACGGCGACTTAAAAAAGGGTCGCATCTATATTGATTATTACTCAATGGATGATCTTGACAGACTCTATGAAATACTGAGCGGAGAATCAAACGCCTAAGCGTCGTAAACATCTATCCCTTCTTTCTTTTTTAAAAAACGCGATGTTAAATATGTAAAGGGAGTCATAAGAGCCTCTATTCCGCATTTTAATATATAGTTCGTTATCACAAGGCTCCAGAAAATTTCCCACCCAAAGACTCCCGCGGCGCTCGCTATCAGAACAAAAATCATTGTATCCAAAAATTGGCCTGCAAGTGACGAGCCGATAGTGCGCACCCAAAGAAAACGTCCGCGCATTTTTACTTTTATTTTTGAAAGAATTGCGGCGTTTGAAAACTCGCCCGCAAGGTAAGCAGCAAGACTCGCCAGAACTATCCCGCCGTAACTCATTCCGCCTAAAACAGAATTATAAGCTTCGCCGCCGACTTCGGTATTCCAGAAGGATTCCGCCGGCAATACCCCAAGCACAAAGAAAACCAGCGTAGTTAAAGCCATCGCCGCGAATCCTGTCCAGATAACGCGCCTTGTTGTTTTAAAACCGTAGACTTCGGTTAAAACATCGCCAAGTATATAAACAAAGGGAAATAAAATCGTACCGCCGTCAAAAACAAGAGGTATCGAAAAAAGAGAAAATCCCATATCAACAATTTTCGCCGAAGAGGCAATATTGCTGATAATGAGAGTGCCGACAAAAAAAGACGCGACCACGTCAAGATAACGAAAAGAGGAAGGCTGGTTTGACATTAAATGCTCCTTGTTTTAATTATTGGCAGGTTTTCAAGGGTACTGCCTGTTTATCCGGGCTTACGCCCACTTGATAAAGCCGCTCCGGTACGGATGAATCAGCGCGTCATGCTTGGGCAGAATGCGGACCGTGTGGCCCTGCATGCCTGTATCGGCGCATTCAATACGAACCTGGAACAGATTTATATTATCTTCGTTTCTCAGCCATTTCATTTCAGTCTTTTTCGCTTCGCCTGAATTTATATCGCTGGTCTGATTCGATACAGAGCCGTGAAATAATTCAACCTGCAGTTCGTTAGGCAATATATTGCCAAGCTCAAGATAGGCTGTAACTGTCAGAGTATCGCCGCGCTGCATAACAGGTTTTGCGTTAGATTCAATTTTTATGATTTTTAAATTGCCCCATGACTGATGTAGTTTTGCGAAATAAGCGGCAAGCGATTTTGCTTCGGCATATTCATCCTTGCTGAAACGGCGGTAATTTTTAAGCGCCGGGAAATAAAACTGATTTGAATAATCCATGAGCATCCGGTGGCTCGCCATTGACTGGCCGATCTGCATCATGCAGTCTTTCATCATTTTTATCCATTCGCGGGGAAGACCGTCCCGTCCCCTTGCATAGAACATCGGTATAATTTCACGTTCCAGAAGATCGTACAATGCTTTGCTTTCAATATCGTCCTGAAGATTTTCGTCATTATACTGTTCACCATGGCCGATTGCCCATCCCACCTCGGGATTGTACGCTTCGTCCCACCAGCCGTCCAGAATTGAGCAGTTAAGAACGCCGTTCATGGCGGCTTTCATGCCGCTTGTGCCTGACGCTTCCATTGGACGGCGCGGAGTGTTGAGCCATACGTCTCCTCCGGATGTTAAATATTTGGCAACGCTGATGTCGTAATTCTCGACAAAAACAATCCTACTGGAAACATCATATTTTTCAGCAAAGTGAATTATTTCGCGGATAAGTTCCTTGCCGGGCATATCATGAGGATGCGCTTTTCCGGCGAAAATTAACTGGATAGGCATGTCGTTATCTCTGACAAGACGCAGCAGGCGTTCAGGATCTCTTAAAAGAAGATTGCCGCGTTTGTAAGTCGCGAACCGGCGCGCGAAACAAAGAGTAAGCGCGTAAGGAGAAAGGACATCTTCCGCATGACGGATTCGCCGTTCCATGGCGCCGGTGCGTTTATACTGCTCGCGTATTCGTTCGCGCACAAAAGCGACAAGCCGTTCCCTGCGGCGTTCATGAGTGCGCCACAGCTCCTCATCGGAGATACGATCCATCCGCTCCCAGATTGACAACTCCGTAGGTTTGTCTTCAAATTGCGGACCAAAATATCTGTCTAAAAGATCAAGCATGCCGGAAGATATCCATGTGCGGGTATGAACGCCGTTTGTAACATGTCCGATTGGAACTTCGTTTAACGGCAGTCCGGGCCAAAGATCTTTCCACATATCGCGCGACACAACACCGTGAAGCTTCGCGACGCCGTTGGCATAAGCGGCCATCTTAAGAGCGAGAACTGTCATACAGAAAGTTTCCCGATCATCGTTAGCATTGATTCTGCCAAGACCGACGAAGTCTTTCCAGGAAATGCCAAGCACCTGCGGCCAGCTTCGGAAATATTTTTCCATCATGGGAATATCGAAGCGTTCGTTTCCGGCTGGAACCGGCGTATGGGTAGTAAAGATATTTGTCGGCCATATAGCTTCGCGGGCTTCTTCGAAAGTGAAATTTTTCTCGCCCATGATTTCACGGACGCGTTCAAGTCCCAGAAATGCCGAATGTCCCTCGTTCATGTGAGTAGCCGCCGGGTTTATTCCAAGCGCGCGCAAAGCGCGTATTCCGCCGATGCCAAGAAGAATCTCCTGCTGCATGCGGGTTTCTTTATCGCCGCCGTAAAGGGCCGCGGTAACATTACGGATATCCTGCGTATTTTCATCGATATTGGTATCTAATAAATAAAGCGAAGAGCGGCCTACTTTAACTTCCCAAATCTGAGCGACTGCCTGCTTTCCTGCCAAATCCACAGTAATTTTTAACGGCTGTCCGTCCTTGCCGTTCTTTCTCTCTACCGGCATATTATACCAGTCGTTCTCAGGGTAACCTTCCTGCTGATAACCGTCAGCGTTCAACATTTGCTTAAAATAACCCTGCCGGTACAACAGCCCGATTCCGACAAGAGGCAGATCCATATCCGAAGAAGTTTTCATGTGATCCCCTGACAGAATACCAAGACCGCCTGAGTAAATTGGAAGAGACGCGTCCATTCCGTATTCCATGGAAAAATAAGCCACTACATCTTTATGGCTGCCGCGGTACCATGTTTCCCTCTTTTTATACTGCTGGAAACGCCCGTAAACTTCCTTAAGTGCGGCAAGATAGGAATCATCCTTTACCGCCTGCGCAAGCCGTTCCTGGCTCACCATCCCCAGAGTCCGCACGGGGCTTTGATGGGACTCCAGCCAGCTATCATAATCCAGCCTGATAAAAAGCTGAACCGCGTCATAATTCCATGATAACCAGAGATTGTGGGCAATCTCTTCCAAAGGCTTCAGAACCGGAGGAAGCTTTGGTTTAACTGTATATGTGGATATGTTCATATAATAAGTTTATGAGGGGAATGTGATTCTGTCAACTTTAGATTCTTAATTAAAGGCAATATAACCAGATCATAGCTTGTTGTCAACTTTACGTTTTATAAAGAACATTGAACTATAGGAACCCAAACGCAAGGCAGGTGTCAGAACCTGCCTGCGTCTGCGGATTTACGCTACATAAGCCCGCAGCTTTTTCGCGCGTACCGGGTTTTTAAGTCTTGAAAGAGCTTTTTCTTCTATCTGGCGGATGCGTTCCTTGCTTAGATTGTAGCGGGCGCCGATTTCCTTAAGCGACATTGGCTGACGGCCAAGGCCGTAATGACAGCGGATTATATCCGCTTCGTCTTTTTCAAGAGTGTTAAGGACTTTTTCAATATCATCTTTCATAAGAATTTGTTCTGCGTTCAAATCGGGAGTAACGTAGCGGGTGTCTTCGATTACATCGCTTAGCATAGCATTATTATATTCAGTCATGGGATTATCCAAAGACAGAATTTCCCTTGATATACCAAGAAGATCCGTAACATGGTTTTTTTCCATGTTTAACATTTCCGCGATTTCTTTGATGTCTTCTTCAGCCGATTGCTGCTTTTGAATAAATTTTCCCGCTTTTTCGATCTTTACAAGATCTGCCGCGCGGTTAACGGGAAGCCTGATCATTCTGGCTTTTTCGCATAACGCGCTCATAATCGCCTGACGTATCCACCAGACCGCGTATGAAATAAAATGATAACCTTTATCCGCGTTAAAACGATCAGCGGCGTTGATAAGTCCGATATTGCCTTCGCTTATTAAATCATCAAGAGGGAGCCCAAGTCCCTGATATTTTTTTGCTACAGTAACAACAAAACGCAGATTAGAGTTTACCAGCTTTTCTCTTGCCGCCATGCTGCCTGCAGCGGCCGCGAGAGCTGTTTCTTTTTCTTCCGCTCTGCTTAGCAGCGGAACATTATTTATCTCTTTAAGATAAATACCCAGATTATCTTCGCTTCCCTTTCTTTTTCTTGTACTGTTCATATTATCCACCTTTTTTTAATAAAGACAGGATTTAGTCTGTCTTCAGGAAATAAACAATAGCGGGTTTCCAATTAACCGGCGATCATTTATCACTGATAGAGTAGCAAGAACCGTGCCAAGTAATATTTAAAGACTATATCATCATTTTAACCGTTTCTTTTGACATTTATAGTGTTTCTGTCCGAAAAATAGTACCCAGTAAAGGTAATATTGACGCACGACTTGAAAATAACAATTAAACTGTGTCATTTTGACCAGTGATTAAGCATTTTGACAAATACCTAATCATTTTAACAAATGCTTGCAACAAACAAATTAACTTGAAAATTATAAAAATTTAGATAAAATTAGTTAATAGCCGACATTTATTAAAGAGGATATAATAAAAGAGGTGTATAATTATGCTTCCCGCTCCTGAGTTAGTTGTAGATGAGAATAAAATAAAAAAAGCCATACAATCAGGACTTCCGCTGACAATCACAACATATACGCTTCCTAAAGAAATTGAAATTTACATTGAACAAGTAGTTGAATCCTTTTTAAAGCATATGAACCAGTTAAAACTTAAGGATTACATTGTTTATTGCGTGCAGGAGCTTGTTGTAAACGCGAAAAAAGCAAACACAAAACGCGTGTATTTTACAGAGCGCGGTTTAAATATAAACGATGATAATGATTACGAAATAGGAATGGAAAATTTCAAGAATGAAACCATCAATAATATTGCCCATTACCTGCAGCTGCAAAAAGAAAAAGGACTCTATATAAAAGTAATTTTACAAATAAAAAGAAATATAATTTATCTGGAAATACGCAATAATGTTACCACGAATAAAATGGAACAACTGCGGATTCACGATAAAATAGCGAGATCAAGACAATTTAACACTCTGGAAGACGCCCTGGCTCATGTGCTGGATGATTCAGAAGGCGCGGGCCTTGGCCTTGTTATCCTCGCTTTAATGTTAAAAAAACTGGGTCTTGATGAAGAAGCGTTTTCAATAAAAACAAACGGAAAATTCACAATGGCGAGTATTTCCATACCGCTTGAGCAGGCGCTAATAGATAACATGTCGGATCTGTCTGAAGAAATAGTGGAAAATATTAACAGTCTGCCTCATTTTCCGGAGAATGTTCTGCATATTCAGAGGTTAATTAACGATCCGTCATCTGATATGCTCACAATCGCAAAACAAATATCGATGGATCCGGCGCTTACTGCGGATTTATTAAAAATAGTCAACTCCGCGCAGTATATGCTTTCAAAAAAAGTAGATAATATCTCGGAAGCGGTGAAAATGATAGGCATTAAAGGCATCAGGAACCTGCTCTATTCATACGGAACGCAGAAAGTGCTGGGCGATGATACGATTGATAAAAAGAAATTATGGGAACATTCATACAAAACCGCATTTTACGCGTATAACATTGTCAAGAATTTTAAAAATGACGCGAATCTTCTTGACGATGTTTATGTCGGCGGTATTTTGCATGACATGGGTAAAATTATTTTTTCAAATGTGCACCCGGATCTATTGAATAAAATAAAAGGATTCTGCGCGGAAAAAAATGTTCCTGCCTCTACTTTTGAAGATCTTTCAGCAGGCATGAACCACGCGGAACTTGGCGCATTAATCGCCGAGAAATGGAATTTCCCGGACAGGCTGGTAGCCGCTATCCGCTATCACCATGATCCTGCGGCCGCGCCGCCTGACTGTAAGGATTTGGTCGATACAGTTTACATCGCAAACATGTTCTGCGAATACCAGAATAATAATATCACTTTTGATCAAATTGACACGGAACCGCTTGAGAATTTGGGATTAAAAACAAAAAAACAGGTAGATAACCTTCTGGAACGTCTGACAAAAGGATTCTTAAAAGAAGGCCAGCACTAAACCAAATGAATAAATCCAGCATGATGATTCTCAACATAAACGGAATGCTGCTGCAGGTATTCTACTGGTTTGGCTCATGCTCGTATATGGCATTTATGGTGACAACGCTTATTGATTACGGATGGCAGGCAGCCAGCGCTGCCGCGGCGATAACCGCAATGGCTGTTATTGCCATGCTGGTACTTCCGGTTTACGGATTTATAAGCGACAAATATCTATCGGAAAAAAAACTGTCTGTTTTATTGCTTGCGCTGACGGCTGTTTTCTTTGCGTTACTGCCTTTATCGCTTGATTCCGGAAACATTTTTTTAATACTGCTTAATATGACGGGTATTACCGTGACAGGAATGCAAATTAACGGATTGCTTGACGCGTGGATTGTAGGATTAAAGCAGGAATTCAAGTCAATCAATTACGGACTTATAAGAGGATGCGGTTCTTTTGCTTACGCGTTATCCGCGCAGATTATGGGAACAGTAACGGTTGTTTTCGGCCATGACGCAAGGATATGGATTGGCGGAGGATTCCTCGCGCTTACGGCAATTGCCGCTCTGTCTTTCCGTTCCGCGAGGCGTATATCCAATCCTCCTGGTATAAATAAGACTGACGCGGAAGAAAAGCCAGTCAATCAGCTGACAGGCAAGGAAGCGATGAAAATAATTTTCTCGTCAAAACAATACAACCTGCTGTTAACGGTTTCCTTCTTTTTGTTTTTGAGTAACGCGGCAATTACAACGCTGATACAGCTAATGACCCGCGACTTCGGAGGGACTACAGCGCAGATAGGGACAGCGACCGCAGTTATGGCCGCAAGCGAAGTGCCTTTTATGTTTATGATGGCTTTTTTTATAAAAAAAGCCGGATATAAAAAACTGCTGATCGTTTGCAGCCTTGCCTATACTGTCCGTATGTTTATAACAGCGTTCGTCAGTACAGTAAACGGCCTTATTTATATACAGCTCCTGCAGGGGCTTTCATACGCAGTGCTGCTGCCTGTATCAATGAGTTATCTTTCACTAATCGTTGATGAACGCGTAAGATCGACGGCTGTCACAACATATACCGCAATTACAGCCTCGCTGACAGGAATACTCGGCAATTTAATCACTTCCGCTTTTCTTACAGCGGGATTTTCCGCGCAGAGTTCGCTAATATTCTTTGCAATATCAACGCTTGCCGGTTTTATCCTTGTGCTGTACGGCTGTGCGAGAAAAATATGGGATATTACGGCTTGATTCTCCGTACCTTCCACAGACCCTTCTATCCGTGCTATATTAAATAACTTATGTTTCTCAAGCGTTTGTCCATTCTCGGCTTCAAATCATTTGCTGACCGTACCGTAATTGAATTTAACGATGGAATCACTGCTCTTCTCGGTCCAAACGGCTGCGGAAAGTCCAATGTCGTGGACGCGGTTAAGTGGGTGCTTGGGGAACATGCTATCAAATCCCTGCGCGCCGAAAAAATGGAAGACGTCATTTTCAGCGGCACGGAATCCCGTAAGCCGATAAATGTGGCGGAAGTAGCGTTAAGCATAGCGAATGAGACTAATCTTCTGCCGATGGATATGCCGGAAATTGAGATAAAAAGGCGGCTGCACCGTTCAGGAGAAAGCGAATATTTTATAAACGGAGCGCAGGTGCGGCTTAAAGATATCCGCGAACTTTTCTGGGATACCGGAGTCGGCAAAGCAGCTTATTCTGTAATGGAACAGGGAAAGATCGATCAGATACTTTCCTCAAAACCGGAAGAACGCCGCTATTTATTTGAGGAAGCCGCGGGCATAACCCGGTACAAGGAGCGCGGAGCCGAAGCGGAGCGCAATCTTTCAAAAACTGAAGAAAACATCCGTCAGGTTGATTTAATTTTAAATGAAGTAAAACGCGCTCATGACAGCCTGAAAATACAATCCGAAAAAACAATGAAATACCGCAGCCTGCGCGATGAAATTTTCAACTATGAACTGGATATCCAGCTTCTGCGTTTAAAGCAATTCAAATACGACAGAGACGAAAAAAACGAAACTCTCAGGCGCAGAACGGCGGATCGTGACAAAATTCGCGCAGAGATGGAAGCTGAGAATAAAGCGCTTGAAGCGAACATGGACGAAGTAAACTCCATGGAAGCGCGGCTTGTCGAACTTCAAAAAAATATTTACGGCCTTGCGCTTGAGAAAAACGCCAGAGAGAACGAAATACGGCTTTTCAACGAACAATTAAGCGAGAACAAAATAAAAATAGGGCAAAATGAAGAAAGAGAAAAACAAGCTGTAAAAAAAATCTCTGAACTGAATGATGACGCTTCCGGTCAGGACGCTGTTGTGGAAGATCTGCGAAAGCAATGCGAAAGTATAGAAGAAAATATAAAATCATTTGAAGAAAACATTCACCTTGCCGCAAGGCGGATCAGCGAAAACGAAAAAGAATCGCGCAAAGCCGAAGAAGAGATTGCCGGCATTAATAAAAAATTAACGGAACTTGAAAAAGAGCTCGCTAAAATTACCGATGATATCGTAGCGGAGCTTGACGCCGGTTTAAAAAAAGCCGGCTATTCAGCAATAGAACGGAAAAACGCCGAAGAGGCGTTACACGAAACACTCGGCCGCCTTAGGACAATTCTTTCCGGCAGGGAAGCGTTAATCCGCGATCTCAGTGCGGCAGCGAAAGCCGCCGCAAACAGCGAGGCGTCAATTTCGGTTTGCGCAGAAATCGGTAAAATTACCGATTCGCTTTTAACAGGACTTACAGAAGCCTCCGCCGGAGCGGACAGGGCTTTGGAACTTTTTAAAAATTACCGCGAACATGCTCCGACCTTTATAGACGAATTTCTCGCTCCGCAGGGAATTATTACAAAGAAGCGCGCGATAGACGAACAGATCAGGGAAGCGAAAGACGGCATTGAACTTAGGCGGCAGCGGATAAAATCGCTGCATGAAGATAACATCAGCCTTATGGCAAAGATCGACGAATACCGCGTTACCCTTGAAAACCTGAAAGTAAACCGCGCGCAGATGAACGCGCGCGCGCAATCAGCAGAAGATCAAGCTCGGCTAATCAGGCGTGAATTGTCCGGGCAGGAAGGGCTTTTAAAAACAATCCGCGATGAACTTTCTCTTTACAGAAAAAGACTGGATGAAATTGACAAACGAATTACGGATATTAATTCAAATATAACGGGCATCGAAGAAAAAACAAAAGCGTACTCCGCAGAGCTGGAAAAGCTTGAAAAAGATATCCGCAAACGAAACGACAATGTCGCAAGCAAAAAAGTAGTTATCAATAAACGAATGGCTGAACTTTCAAGGGTTCAGGAAGCTCTGGAAAAAATTCACCTTGAGCTTGTTCAGGCAGACATGGAAATTAAAAACATTCAGGAAAATTTCAGGGAAACTCACTCAAGGGATTTAATGGAATTTGAGGAGCGCATTTTCAGCATTACAGCGGCTCCGGCGGCGTTACGCGAAAAACTCGCTTCATCGCGATCAAAGATGAAAGAGCTTGGATCAGTGAACCTTATGGCTCCCGAAGAATACGCCGAAACAAAACAGCGCTACGATTTTTTAAGCGGGCAGATGTCGGATTTACAAAAAGCGCGCAAAGACCTTGAAGATTTAACATCAGAAATAAGGCAGGAATCTTCGCAGCTGTTCCTTGACACCTATAACCGCATCAAGAAAAATTTTCACAATATGTTCCGCCGTTTATTCGGAGGCGGGCGCGCTGAACTTCGGCTTTCTGATCCGAATCATGTGCTGGAATCGGGCATTGAAATTCTCGCTCAGCCTCCGGGGAAAAAACTTGAGCATTTAAGCCTGCTCTCAGGCGGCGAATGTTCGATGACGGCTGTCGCGCTTCTTTTCGCCACATACATGGTAAAACCCAGCCCGTTCTGTCTGTTAGATGAAATTGACGCCGCTCTTGACGAGCAGAATGTCGGGCGTTTTGTCCATCTTCTTCAGGAATTCAGCGATACAAGCCAGTTTATAATAATTACACATAACAAAAAAACAACCTCCGGAGCGGGAACGCTGTTAGGCGTTACCATGCAGGAATCGGGCGTTACAAAACTGATTACAGTGCGCTTTAAAAACGGCGAAATCGATATCGCGGAAGGGCCGCCGCCCCAGAACGAATTGTGGGATACTGACGGCAGATATGAAGATGAGGATGTCCAGCCTGAGGAAGGCAGAGAACTGCCAATCGGTGTAAATGATCCAAAAAAAGTAACCGCGGAGCAGCTGCGTCCTATTAGAGCGCGGCAGAAATAAAGCGCCGCGGTTTTTATTTTGCCTTGCTTTTCTTAAACACAATTAACTCGCCTTTTTCCCTGGATACATCCGCTGTAATCGTATCTCCGTCGCGAATTATGCCCGCGATCACCTGCTTTGCCAGAGGATTTTCAAGATCGCTTTGAATCGCCCGCTTAAGGGGACGCGCTCCGAACAGCGGATCATACCCGCGTTCTGCAATCAGGGACTTTGCGGCGTCTGTCAGCTTAAGAGTGATTTTTCGCTGCGAAAGCCGCTGCGAAAGGAGCGTTAGCTGAATATCAACAATTTTGCCGATCTCGTTTTTACCTAACCGGTTAAAAATGACGGTCTCGTCAATGCGGTTTAAAAATTCCGGACGAAATTTGGATTTAAGCAGCTCCATTAATGAATCGCAGATTGCTTCTGTGTTTTTCGCCTGAAGAATCATATCAGAGCCAAGGTTACTCGTCATTATGATAATAACATTTTTAAAATCAACAATGCGTCCCTGCCCGTCTGTCAGGCGGCCGTCGTCCAGTATCTGCAAGAACACATTGAACACTTCAGGATGCGCTTTTTCTATCTCATCAAAAAGAATGACGCTGTAAGGCCGCCGCCTGACTGGTTCGGTAAGCTGGCCGCCCTGCTCATAACCGATATATCCTGGCGGCGCGCCGAACAAACGGCTGACAGAGTGTTTTTCGCTGTATTCGCTCATATCAATTCTGGTCAGGGCTTTTTCGTCGTTAAATAAAAAATCAGCTAACGTTTTAGCAAGCTCGGTCTTTCCGACGCCTGTCGGACCCAGAAATAAAAAAGATCCCAGCGGACGCGCCGCGTCGGAAAGCCCCGCTTTATTGCGTCTTATCGCGTCGGAGACAGCGGAAAGAGCTACTCCCTGGCCTACTACGCGCTTTTCCAGAACTTTTTCAAGGTCAAGATATTTCTGCATTTCACCTGACAGCATTTTGGATACGGGGATTCCTGTCCATGCTGATACAACTGCGGCGATATCCTCTTCTCTGACCTCTTCGCGTAACAGAGCGCCGCCTCCGGCTGCCGCGTCCCTTTTTGCCTCCATTTGATCCGAAAGCAGCGCCAGCTGCTTCTGCGCTTCCGGAATTTTTCCGTGTTTCACTTCCGCGGCTTTTGAAAGGTCGCCTTCGCGCTCATAGCGCGTCTCATCAATTTTTAACTCTTCTATCAGCTGTTTTATTTCGCGGATTTTCTGAATATCCGATTTTTCTCTTTCCCAGCGGGCTTTCACCGCGTCACGCTCAGATGTAAGATCCGCAATTTCTTTTTCTAGTTTCGTTAAACGTTCTTTGGAAGCGGGATCTTCCTCGCGCGAAAGAGCCTGCCTTTCAATCGAAAGCTGTAATAATTTTCTCTCCAGTTTATCAAGCTCTGTAGGACGGCTGTCCAATTCCATTTTTAAACGGCTCGCTGCCTCATCCACAAGATCAATCGCTTTATCGGGCAGAAAACGGCTTGTAATGTATCTGCTTGACAAAGCGGCGGCGGCGACCAGCGCTTCATCTTTAATCCGCACGCCGTGATGAACTTCATACCGTTCCTTAAGCCCGCGCAGAATCGCAATTGTATCTTCAACCGATGGTTCTGCTGTGTAAATTTGCTGAAACCGGCGCTCAAAGGCGGCGTCCTTCTCGATATGCTTCCGGTATTCGTCCAAAGTGGTCGCGCCGATACAGCGGAGTTCTCCGCGTGCGAGCGCGGGCTTAAGCAGATTGGAAGCGTCTGTCGCTCCTTCGGCGGCTCCGGCTCCCACAAGCGTGTGCAGCTCGTCAATGAAAAGGATGATCTTTCCGTCCTGCGCCTGCACTTCGTGAATAACAGCCTTAAGGCGTTCTTCAAATTCACCTCTGAATTTCGCGCCTGCTACAAGCGCGCCTATATCGAGCGCAAGCAGTTTTTTTCCTTTTAACCCCTCGGGTACATCGCCTGCGACAATCCGCCGCGCAAGCCCCTCGACAATCGCTGTTTTTCCGACGCCCGGCTCGCCGATAAGCACCGGATTATTTTTTGTTCTGCGGGAAAGTACCTGCATACAGCGGCGGATTTCCTCATCGCGCCCGATAACAGGATCGATTCTTTCCTGTCTTGCAAGCGCGGTTAAATCGCGGCAATAACGATCCAACGCCTGATATTTTTCTTCCGGGCTTTGATCGGTAACGCGGGAATTTCCTCTTACCTGTTTAAGCGCGCCTAGAATCGCGTTTTTATTAACTCCGGCTTTTTTTAAAATATCCGCGGTTTTGCCTTCCGATGCTGCCATCGCGATCAGAATATGTTCTGTTGAAACATATTCGTCTTTAAGCGCCGAAGCTTCTATTTCAGCTTTCGCGAGAATTTTTGTCAGCGCCGGCGAATAATAAATCTGCGCCGCTTCTCCGAAAATTTTCGGCGTTCCCCTTACAAGAGCTTCAGTATCAGATATAAGTCCGCCTGAGTCTCCTCCAATCCGTTCGATGATAGGCGCAACAATTCCGTTTTCCTGCTGCAGCAGCGCTAAAAGGAGATGTTCGTTTTCAATTTGAGAATGATCATTTTTTTGCGCGATGGAAGCGGCGTCGCTCAGAGCTTCCTGAACTTTTATTGTATATTTGTCGCTATTCATAATGTTTCCCTGATAATTAATTAAAACAACTTTATTAGCTACGAAGCGTAATTATCAAAATACCCCTGAATCAAAACAACCGGCGTGCCTTTATCGCCTGAGCCGCTGACAAGATCGCATAAACTTCCAAGCAAATCTGTTAGCTGACGAGGCGTGGTTCCCTCGGATTCCATTTTTCCGGTCTGATCAACTCCGGCTTTGGCCTGTATCGCTTTTTCAATCGCCTTTCGCGCGTCTTCTTTGGAAAGATCTGCGAAGTTGTTATCCGCAAGATATTTTAATTTCAATTCGTTCGGCGTTCCCTTTAAACCTGATGTAAACGCGGGCGCTATTACAGGATCGGCAAGTTCCCATATACCGCCTACAGGATCCTTAAATCCGCCGTCGCCGTAAATAAGCACTTCGACAGTCTTGCCGCTGAGTTCCATAAGAGCTTTTTGCATTTTTTGCACAAAAACGCCGCAATCGCGCGGGAAAAGTTTTACACGCTCTTCTGTCGCCTTATTAGAACCAAGAAGGCCGTATTGTTCATTGTAACCGCTTCCGTTAACTGGTTTTGTCAGAATATCGTCAAGGCCGATTATCTTCTTTGCCCCGGACAGCGCCCGCTTTGTTCTGAAGCGGCTGTGAATATCGGCGGCGATTACCTGATCGGTATATTCAAGAATACGCCGTGGATCGGCGCATAAAATGATTTCGATATTGTCACCTAACGATTTATAATAAGAAACATAATCGACGCCTGTGAATCTGTGTTTAACTTCATTTCCAAAGAGACGGCGGTATTCAGCTTCGTTCAAACAATCCGAATAAGGATTAAGTTTTTTATTATCAACATCATCCCATTTAATTAACTCGTTGCCGACTTCATCTCCGGGATAACTTAATAAAACCGTTACTTTTTGCGCGCCGCGCGCGATACCTTTAAGCAGCATGGCAAAGCGGTTACGGCTTAAAATAGGAAAAACAACGCCAATATGTCCGCCGCCAAAGTGCGCTTTTATATCCGCGGCAATCTGATCAAGATCGGCGTAATTACCCTGTGAACGCGCGACTACAGCTTCCGTGATGCCGATAATATCGCCGTCATTAATTTGGATATTGTCATTTTCAATTGCGTCCTTTACAGACTGGCAAACAACAGCGGCAAGATCATCAGATTCGCGGATTATCGGAGTGCGAAGACCGAACACCCTGGTTCCTATAACTCTCATGGTAAAAGTCTAGCAGAATTTACATGAATATAAAAGTTAAAAGAGTAAGTATATTTTCTTAAAGTTTTTACCGCTTCGTCTTGGCGACTTCACAAATGCGGCGGGCCATGTTGTCCAGAGAAACCTGTTCCATTACATGGCCAAGTTCGTAAGCGACGCGGGGCATTCCGTATACAACAGCGCTTGGCTCATCCTGACCTAAGGTCATGCCGCCTTCTTTGTAAATTGTTCCAAGGTGCTGAGCTCCGTCGCGACCCATTCCGGTCATGATAACCCCGAGAGCGTGGTTGGAATAACTCATCGCGACTGAGGCGAAAAGAACATCCGCCGAAGGTCTGTGCCCTGAAACTAACGGGCTGTCAGAAAGACGGGCTACAGCGCCGCTGACTTTTTTCTCTACTTCAAGATGCTTATTACCCTGAGCGATAAGAATTCTGCCTGGGATGATAGGATCGCCGTCTTCAGCTTCTTTTACATCAAGCGGGCATATCCGGTCAAGGCTCTTCGCGAATTCTAAGGTAAAGCCTGCCGGCATATGCTGAACGACAACGATTGGAACCTTGAGATCGGCATCCAGTTTAGCGAATACAACACGCAGCGCGTCAGGGCCTCCGGTGCTGATTCCGATAGCGATAATTTCCGTGTTCGCGGGATTGCGCGCTCTTGTAGGCGCCATTGAGGGAGTAACAGGCGCGGCGGCGGCTAATTTGAAATGGACGGCAATATCTGACTGTTTCTCGGCGGGAGTCTTTGGCGTATACTCAGACGGCATAAGCACTTTCTTACCTTGCTGTCTGCGGTAAGCGCCTCCGTAACCGAGAAGTTTTGTAATGAGTGTCTCTTTTACTACATGGATATCTTCGGAAATTGAGCCCGAAGGTTTCTGAACAAAGTCGCTCGCGCCCAGAGAAAGGGCTTCCATCGTGATTTCCGCGCCTTTGGAAGCAATTGAAGAAAGAATAACAACAGGGGTTTTTATTCCGCGTTTCTTTCGTTCTTTTAAGAATTCAATGCCGTTCATTTCCGGCATTTCAAGATCAAGACAAATAACATCAGGTTCAGCGCGCTGTATTTTCTGTAAAGCAAAGATGCCGTTCATTGCTTTTTCGGCAATGACCAGTCCCGGTGTATCCTCAACCATCCGCCCTATTAAATTGCGCATCAGCGCAGAGTCATCAACAATTAATACCGATATTTCATCTGACACATTGTTCTCCTAAATATTTTTAGCGTATAAAGTAGCCCATTCCGTTTTTAAAAATTCAAATTTTGTTGCCATACCGAATAAAGACTCCGAATGTCCGATAAATAAAAATGATTTTGAAGCCATAGCGTCCCAAAACCGGTTAATAACACCGGTCTGAGCCACTTCATCAAAATAAATAATAACATTACGGCAAAAAACAACATCGAAATTTTTATTACCCGCGTCATTCTTAAGGTTGTGATAGTCAAATTTGATTTTTGATTGAATATCGGCATGGACTTTATATCCGCCGTCTACTTTATCGAAATATTTTTTAAGATAATCATCCGGAATTCCAACTATACGGCTTTCCGCGTAAAAACCTTCCTTGGCTGTCATTAGACATTTAAGGGAGATATCACTGGCCATAATATCGAAAGTCCACGACTTAGGAAGAATTTCAGTTAGCAGCATTGCTATGGTGTAAGGCTCTTCGCCTGTAGAACATCCGGCGCTCCAGATTTTAATTGTACCCGGAATTTTCTTTATTTTATTTATAAGTTCCGGAATAACATATTTCTCAAAAGCGTCAAACTGCGGTTGATTTCTGAAGAACCTGGTCAGGTTAGTTGTGATAGAGTCAAGAAATCCTTTAAGTTCTTCTTTACTGCTTTTTATCGCATCCAGATAAGTTGTGACAGAGCTGACATTTTTTTCTCTGAGCCGCTCTTTTAAACGGCTTTCCAATATCGAACGATTAGTCGACGTAAAGGTTATACCGCTTTCAGCGTAAATAAGCGCACGGTATAATTCAAAATTAGCGTCATTAAGAAAATCATTATCAGCCATACTATTATTTTAGGAGACTATTTAAATCATGTCAATTGTTATTTTAATACACTTTAACATTTTTTCCAAAATGTTAAAAAAATTTTATATAACAGTTATTTTATAATTTTTTTTGGTATCATAATTTATGGATAAAACACAATTAATGATACTTGATCTTCGCGCTCCTTTGTTTTATATCAAAGCGGATAATATTCCGGTAAACAGCATAAATAAAGAGTTAGTTGAGGAAAATGAAGAAGTTTTACTATGTTACATGCTAAATTTACAGGAAAGCCGCAGTATCGAGCCGAATAATGAGAAATTTCTGGATAAACCGGCGTTTATTGGAAAGAAAGCGCCCTATTTAGCGCAAAACGCATCAAATTCCAATGTTATAACATTACCGGCAAAAAAATACCTTTTTAGCCAATACAGAGCGGCAGAACCTTTGAACAGGGAAGAATGGCTAAACGCAGCTATTGAACAGCAAAAAGACGGTCTTTGGGAACGTAATAAGCCGGAAAACACGCTTTATATACGATATTTGTATGAAGACGGAATGTTTGTTACACAGCTTTTTCGGCCACTGGCGGAGTCCGGTTAATAATAATGGTATTATAGCCTGACAGCTTCTACCATATACCTGATATCAAATCCGTTTTCCGCCGCACGCCTCATTTCAATTACAAAAATGATTGAGCTGCCGCTTGAATCGACCAGAACTCTTTTAATGTTATATTGGGCAATCTGCTGACGCACCAAAGAAGGAGCGCCGATTGTATAAGTTCTTGACTGACCGTTAGCAAAAGTCGCTTCCATCGTTATATGAAATCTGGAGCTTACATTTTGACCTGATCCTGTTATTGTGGGTATTAACTGAGCCGAATAGCTGTTTCCGGAAAGAAAATCGCGGAATGTTATTCTTTCGCCGCGGGAAGAAGGATTCTCATCCCTTGAGATATAGAGCGGAAGCCCCTGATTCTGGAAATTTATGTTATAACGGCTTGTAATGCCTGCATTAGCGGAAACAAGCTGGTGAAGGACGCCGGAACCGTCCTGTCCGGCTCTAATAGCAGCGGTTTGAGTATTGGAAATTCTGCCGTTCGGAACAAAATTATTACCGGCAACGTCTACAATATATAAATCCGCCCACGGCCGCAAAGACGGCGATAATACTCCATGCTGCCCAAACATATAAGTCCTGCCGTCAGGAGAGAATCCCAAATCAACAAAAACAGCGGTATCTCCTGCCCATAAGGCATAAACGCACGTTAAGTGAATTAATGCGGATAATATTATATATTTTTTAAAAGACATGGAATTCCCCTTATTTCTCATTATCGGAATTTCATTTTCTGTCTTGAGGAAAACAGTTTGCTGGGATACACTTCTAAAAATAACATTCATATTCAAATGATTATGCGATGAGGGTATCAGCGTGACTCTTTCAGAAAGAAACACCTTTTTTAAGGCAGGAATTGTCTTTTGCGCTGTCTGCACCCTTTTAATAATTGCGGTGTCTGTCCTGATAATACCGAATTACATGAAGACAGACAGCAATTTACGCCTTCGTCTTGAGGAAACGACACAGCGCCCTTCGAGTATCTTTCACGCTGTTACAAGCCGTTTTCTGGGATTTAATTTCTATGCTGTTCACGCGTCTTTGGGAATATTGGCGGTTTTTTCATTGATAACAATGATCCTGATATATTACTTCTTTGAACGAACATCAGCACCAGAAATTTTATTTATTGCCATTTTCACAATTTCATTATCATTTGAGGTTATCCGTCTTATTTTACCTTTGTATTTAATCTATAATTTCCCTTCAGTTTATGTGCGTACTGCATCTCAAATGCTGCTTTTTTCAAGATTTTTTGGTATTTTTTCATTGTTTGCCGCCGGTATATGTTCGGCAGGATTGGAAGTGCAAAAAATCCGCTATGTTATTTTTGTTATGATTATCGCGGCTATGATCATTACAATCGGCGTTCCCATTGATGTGCAAAACCGGGACACCTCCATAAACATGGTGACCGGCTTTAATACAATATTCAGATTAATTGAGCTTATTGTTTTCATTACAACAACAGTCAGTTTTTTGATTTCCGCCAAAAACCATGACTCAAAAGAATATATTTATGTCGCGGTTGGGATCATGCTTGCACTCTCCGGCAGGCATATACTTTTTAATATCGATAACTGGATAGGTCCGCTGCCTGGGATATCTATGCTGACATTCGGAACATGGTTCATATGTATAAAATTACATAAAATTTATCTTTGGCAATAATTTTAAAAATTATCCTATTATAATAATGTATAATATTCATAATTAAGCGCCGGATGCCGAAATTTAGAAAATATGCTGTTCAAAAAAAGCATTTCCTATTACCTGATATTACCGGTAATGCTGTGTTCTGTTATTCACGCGCAAGCCGCTACATTCCCGGATATTAGCATATTCAATCAAAGCGCTCCGGTTTTTCCGCATATGCTTTTTACTGACACTATAAATAACTGGAAAAGAACCGAGAATTCGCGTCCTTATTGGGTTTATACAAAAGAAGAAGCGGATAGTATAAGTTTAATGGCGGATTACCAAATTTCGTTTCTGCTTAATAACGATATACTTGCGTATTACGGACATCCTGCATCACGGAACATGGGCATTTTAGGACGCTATTCGATAGAAGAGCTGGATCAAATGCTTACAACACTTGCGGCAGAATATGAGGCTGTAAGCGGAGGGCGCAAGGTAAAAAAGGCTTTTTATTTAATTTACGGGACAGTCTGGCCGCAGGGTGAAATCGGAATAATCGGGAATGATACTTTAATGCGTTATATTGATTACGGATTAAAAAATGATATTCTGGTGTTTATTGATCATCAAATAGGGCGCTATGATCCCATAGACTCGCTCAGAAGAATGCTTCCGTATCTGCGCTATCCGAATGTGCACCTTGCCCTTGATCCTGAATGGCGCACCGCAAAACCAATGGCAGAAGTAGGTCATGTAACAGCCGAAGAGGTTAACCGCGCGCAGCAGGTGATGGAAGATTACATAATCGAAAACAACATTCCGGGCGAACGAATGCTTGTAATTCATCAATTTAACCATGTAATGATAAGGGATCGCGTTGATGTAAGAACTGATTTCAACAGGGTCAGACTGATACACTGCGCTGACGGTTTCGGCGCTCCCAATATAAAACGCAATACTTACGCTTACAACGCGCGCGCGTTAAATATGCCGTTAAAGTCATTTAAGCTTTTTTACAATTTTGGAATACCCGGCGCAGGCTACGACAATCCGCTGATGACGCCAAGCGAAGTATACGCGTTAAATCCGCGGCCTTATATTATCATGTACCAGTGATTCCCTGTTTTTTAAATAATTTATAAAACAGCAGCAGAAACTTATAGCCGATGTACGGGAATATCCTGAAAAATTTAAACGGGCTTTGAAAACAATAGCCTATCCATTCAAGTCCGGCATTAAAAGCTGACCGGGAAGGGTGTTTTTTCTTTTCGGCAAAAACATCAAAAATATCGCTGCACCACAGCCTCATGCCTTCTCCCAGAACAAGATTGTTCCTGGAAATCCAGCGTTCCTTACCGCGGACGCCTCTGCCTACCAATAACAGCGAAGGAGATGATTTTTTTATAGCTTTAATGATGGTTGGCTCTTCATGACGTTTAAAATATCCCGGAAAACGGCCTACAACGCGCAGTTTTGGAAAAGTCTGACGGATATTTTGTTCTGTTTTTTGCAAAATCTTCCTTTTGCCGCCAAGCAGATAACTGGTAAATTCCCTGTTTTCCAGAATGGTCAGAATACTGACGATAAAATCGAAAGGCATGTACCTGTGCGCTTTTTTTCCGGAAAGGAACTTAAGACCGCTGACAAGGCTTTTAGAAATGGGAATAATCAATGTGGCTTTTAATACATAGGAACGGTATTCGCCGTTTCTTCTTGCGCGAAGCAGATCCCAAAGAGATAAAAGAACGATGTTGTGTTCTTTTTTAGTTTTTAACAAATCATAAACAATTGAGCTTAGCTGATCGGGCGCGACAATATCAACCGGAACCTTAAGAAATTCTACACGCTCTTTTAACTGCGAAAATTCGCTTTCTATGTCTGTTTCAGTTCCCACGAATCTCTCTCCAGTAGTAAAATACGAATTGCGGCTGCGCAGTAAAGAGCGGCAGTTTCTGTCCGCAAAACAGCATCCCCAATTGTTAAAGGCTTAAAGCCGTTTTCAAGAAAGAGGGCAACTTCCCTTTCGGAAAATCCTCCTTCCGGTCCGATAACCGGCGCAATAATTTTGGGGTTACTATAAAGATACCTGTGAAGGCTTTCATGTTCAAGACCCCCCGATTGGTTATTTAACGGTAAATGATGAAATAAAAGCCCAAGCGTAACCGGAGAACCATCATTTAAAGCCTTCCAGTATTCAAATAGTTCGTTCATTGTTACAGGCGGATTGAGCGAAGTAGCTGTCTTTGAGCCGCTTTGCTGCCTCGCTTCTTTAATAATCCGCTCCCACCGCGTGAATCTTTGCTCTCCTGCTCCGTCAATCGAAAATTCTGAAATAAACGGGACAATTTTAGCAATTCCGCTTTCCGCCGCCTGGCGTACGATTAAATCCATTTTATCGCCTTTTGGAAGAGCCTGAAATAAAATGATCTGCGGGAGATTTTCTCCTTGAAGAGAACCTTCGGCTAATGACGCGGAAAGAGAACAGGACGAAAGATCAGGAGAAGCGGGAGTATATTTACCGGTTAGAACGCCATGATCAATTGAAATTACCTGAATAACCGCTTTTTCGCCGCCCGGAAGAAGAGCCGGGAAAAACTCGCCTACAGCAAGACGGCGGACATGGATCAGATAGTGATAATCTTTTCCTTCGAGTCTAATCAGATTTTCCCTGTCCGGTCTGACATTAATAATAAACTGTTTCAAGCTTTAAAAACCGCGCGTTCCCTGTGCTGCTTATGACGCTATCGCAAGCTCATTTTCAGCTTCTTCCTGCAGTGTCCGGAGAGTTTTTACATTCTGCATCAGAATATTATAATTTCCGCCGCGTAAAATATTAACAGCCTCCTGAAGCTGAATATCGTACTCAAGGTCATAAACAGGAGCAAGTGTTGTCCGGTTTAACTCGTCTCTGATCAATCTTCTTAACAAAGGCAGATCGAGTTTATATTCGCCCTGAAGAACGCGGGCAAATTCATCAACTTGAAAGGCTGAAGCTTGAGGATTTTGCTCAATATACACAGGAATCTTGTTAGCGTTAATAAGCTCGTTCAAATGAACAGCGTCATCTTCCGTATATTCGGGAAACGACACCTTAAGATCGGGCGGAATGCCGATTTTATCAATGTTTACGTCGCTTGGTGTGTAATAACGGGCAGTAGTAATCCTGAATCCGACATTATTCAGCGGATAAACCTGTTGTACGGAACCTTTACCGAATGAATTTTCACCTACAAGGTAACCCCGGCCCCTGTCTTTAAGAGCGCCTGCGACAATTTCCGAAGCTGAGGCTGAGCCCCTGTTTATCAGAACTACAACCGGAATATTATTCGGCACAAGCGCTGTCCGGGTTGCGTTAAAGGAGCGGTTTTCACTGGCAATTCTTGATCTGATGCTGACGACAAGACCTCCGTCAAGGAACAGGTTGGAGACATCAATAGCCGAATCCAGCCGTCCGCCGTAATTATTTCTTAAATCGAGGATCAGAGCGGTGTAGTTATTTTTTTGGAATTCAATAATCGCGTCTCTTGCCCTGTCCGCCGTAAACGGCGTAAAAGTGAGCAGTTTTAAATAGCCGATACTGCCGATCATGGCGTGTTTAGCTGTGGGCACTTCAATAATGGCTCTGGTAATCGTAACAGGAAATTCCAGTCTGTCGCCTCTCTTAATAACAAGTCTTACGCTTTCTCCCGGCGTTCCTCTTAACATGCCTAAAACCTCATCCATTGTGATGGTCTCGGTCGGAATCCCGTTGATTTCGATTATAAAATCGCCGGGGTTAATTCCGGCGCGCCATCCGGGAGTATCCTCAATGGGAGAAGCGACTTCCACCCACATTGGTTTTCCGTCGGGCCGCGGCGATGTGGCCTTAGTGATATTCAGCCCCACTCCGCCGAAATTTCCCTGCGTCGTGTCACTGATATCGTTCATATCGGATTCTGTCATATAAACTGAATATGGATCGTTTAAAGCGCCGAACATTCCGTTCATAGCGCCTTCAAAAAGCGTATACGGGTCAACTTCTTCAACATAATTCTGAATAATAAAATTAAAAACATTCTGCATAAGATTCGCGTAGTTCTGTCTCTGCGTCTGCGTTGAACTCAAACTCCCCTGCGCCGCCGCTCCGGGAATAATCGCAAAAGTAAACAAAGCGCAGAAAATGACTGTTGCCGTAATCCAGACCCATTTAAAAGACTGCTTTTTTTGCTGTATATCCATGATAAACTCCTGTTATACTTATTATATAACAAATAAAAAGGATAGTGATATGGTTACTATAAAAAAATTAGGAAAAAAGCTGACGGCCGCAGTAATTATCAGTCTTGTGTTCCTTATAATAACCGCTTTACATTTACTGGGCGTTTTTCAATTTCTTGAAAATAAATCATACGATTTAAGAGTAAGATTCTGGGCTGACAAATTCTGGTCAGAACCGTTCTGGCCTGATTCGTTTTACCGCAGCTCATCAAACGATATCGTGGTAGTTCTGCTGGAGCAGGACAGTCTTGACTGGGCTCAGATGGAGCGGGGATGGGGCTGGCCGTGGCCGAGGCAGGCATACGCCGATATTGTCAATTACATGAATAACAGCGGGGCAAGCTCGGTCGCGTTCGACGTAATTTTTTCCGAACATTCAATCTACAGGAACGCAAAACAGGATGAAATAATAGACAACGCGGTCAAAGCCCTTGAGGAAGTCGCGCTTGATAACCGGCCGCAAAACCGCGAATTATCGGACAGCATAGAGAATTTAACGGGTTTCGCGATGCAGCTAAGCAGATGGGATGATGTTGGCATCGGAATTCCGTTTCAATCTCTTACAGAAAGAGGTCAATCAAGAACAACAATGTATTCTGTTTATAATGTAATTATTAACGCCCTGCGCAGCCTAAGCGCAAGAGAAGACGACGAATCATTTATAAGCGCTTCAGCCGGTTACGGAAATGTTGTGCAGACTGTCATGTTCTCAAGCCAGACAGGAAACGCGCTTACCTGGCCTTCAGACATAAATGTTCCGCTGTTCCGGGCGGAAAATTTCGATTCTATTTTAAGCGGATTCAGCGTAGGCGAAGACGAGAAAGCGCAGTTTCCGATTCGCGGTTTGATTGATTCGGCAGGAGCGTTGGGAAGCGTTACAGGCGTTCCGGATTCTGACGGAATTATAAGAAGGTTAAAACCTTTTACAGTATTTGACGGAAGAGCGCTGCCCGGTCTTTCGGCCGCTTCGCTTATTGTTTCAGGATACGGAACGCAGATATTTTACAACAGCAGGGCGAACACAATTGAATGGGAAGGAATTACAATACCAGTTGATGAACACGGCAACGCGCTTTTGCGTTACCGCGGGGATTTTAAGGAAAATTATCATCCGTACAGGGCGATGGACATTCTCCTTAGCATGGAAGCGTTCGAAAGGGGTGATGACCTTGAGTTCGGAAATTATTCAACCGAAATGGGAACACAATGGTGGTTGCTTACGCCGGATAATTTTAAAGACGCCAATGTGTTTTTCGGTTTCTACGCGCAGGGGCTTTTTGATATTTTCAGCACTCCAATTTCTTCGATATACCCGGGAATGGGATGTCACATAACAATGCTGGATAATATGCTGCGGGGGGATTTTATCCGCGAAAGCGGCGAGACAGTTAATTTAATAATTTTATTTGTGATAATCGCGTTAGTCGTTTGTCTTACATTATTTTCCAGCCGCATTACACTGTCAGTCGGAGGAACGATTATTCTTATCGCGCTGATTTTAACCGGCGCGTTTTTCGCATACCAGCTTGGCGGTTTATGGATACCGATGATTACTTTAATCGCCGGAACTCTTGCGGGTTTTATCACGGTAACCATTTACAATTACGCGACAGAGGGCAGTCAAAAACGTTTTATAAAATCGGCTTTTTCGCAGTATCTGTCGCCAAAGGTTGTCGATCAGCTTATCCTTGATCCTTCCCAATTAAAGCTTGGCGGCGAGAAAAGAGAGATGACCGCAATCTTTACCGATATCCGCGCGTTTTCAACATTCTCGGAAGCGTTAGGCGATCCGGCAAAACTTGTAGAACTGCTGAACTTCTACCTGACGCGGATGAGCAACATCGTCCTTAATAATCAGGGAACAATTGATAAATACGAAGGAGACGCGATTATTGCTTTCTTTGGTGCGCCAGTGCAAATGGATAACCACGCCTCCATGGCCTGCCGCGCTGTAGTAAACATGAAAAAAGCGGAAAAGGAATTAAACCGCGAAGCTCTCGCTCTGGGATTAGTTACCCCCGAAGTCATGAAGGCGATGACTGCGAAAGGAGCGATTAAAAGCGTTGACGATCCTCATCCTATTTTTACAAGGCTTGGTATTAATACCGGTGATATGGTTGTGGGCAACATGGGAACCCCGAATAAAATGGACTACACAATTATGGGAAACGCGGTAAATCTGGCGGCAAGACTGGAGGGAGTTAATAAACAATACGACACAGGCGGTATGCTGATGAGCGAATACACAAGAGCGGCTATCGGCGATGAATTTATAGTGCGGCCTTTAAGCAGAGTAAGGGTTGTCGGCATAAATACGCCCCTGCGGCTTTATGAGCTCCTGGATATCGCATCGGAGGCTTCATGTGAATTATTGGATATGGTAAAAAGCTGGGAACAGGCGTTTAAATTTTACGAGGAAAGGAATTTCCTTGCGGCGCAGAATCTATTTCAGCTAATATACGGCAAAAATAACGATGATATGGCCGCGAAAAAATATCTGAACAGGTGCAGCAAATTATTATCATCTCCGTATGATGAAAAATTATGGGATGACGGAGTTGATAATCTGACCGAGAAATAAAATTCAACAGATGTTCTTATAAAAAGCATCGTTGATTAATTTTAATATTCATAATAAAATATTATAATATGAGAGGTAAGAAATGAAAAAAGTCATTTTTGTTTTATGTTTAATCCTGTTTATAGCAGGTATTACTGCAGCGCAGACTGTAGGTCAAACACTTTATGTATCTGTAAAGAACCTGCCGTTAAAATCTTCTACCGGATGGTTTGCCAGAACAAACGGAACTTTGGAATACGGAGCTCAGGTTACTGTTCTGCGGATTGATGGAAGGTTTATAGAGGTAAGAAGCGCGGCGAATTCTACGGTTTCCGGATGGACAGCGTTTGCGAATTTTTCAACAAGACAGGTTGTTTCAGGAACATCAAGCACGGCGACGCAAAGAGAAGTAGCTCTTGCCGGAAAAGGTTTTAATCAGGAAGTTGAACAGTCTTACAAAACCGGAAACAGGCAGCTTAACTTTGCGGATGTAGACAGGATTGAGCAGACGATTAGCGTTGATGAAGAAGAACTTTTACAGTTTTTACAGGAAGGCCGCCTGTCATTGGGGGATAAATAATGAAAGCCAAAGTTAGTATTATAATTATCATTTTAATAGCTGTTACATGTGTAATTTCTTCATGCAAGACTATGGCGGCAATTACGGATGTAGGCGCTCAGGTAGCCGGCGCGCTTGGAGTTATCGATCAGAACGTAGCCAACGCTATAAGCCAATCCGCAAGAGCAATCGGCACAGCCGCGGAAGAAATCACTCCCGAACAGGAATATTATATCGGCAGAGCGGTTGCGGCGAATATTCTTACTACCTACACTCTTTACAACGGAAATCCGGCGCTGACAAATTATTTAAATCTTATCTGCGCGGCTATAACGATCAATTCACCGCGTCCTGATGTTTACAACGGTTACCGCGTGGCGATTCTTGACAGCACCGAAATAAACGCCTTCGCGACATCAGGCGGGCATATCTTTGTTACCCGCGGCTTAATCAGCGCAGCAAGATCGGAAGACGCTCTCGCGGCGGTAATCGCGCATGAAGTTTCGCACATTCAATTGCAGCACAGCATCAAAGCGATCAAATCCAGCCGTATTACACAGGCGATTTTGGTTACAGGCACATCGGCAGCAGGAGCCGCAATCGGAATGGATGTAAACGAATTAACCGATGTCTTTAATGAAACAGTCGGGGAAATCGTTCTTACGCTGGTAAATAACGGTTATTCACAATCGCAGGAATTCGAGGCTGATGATACAGCGATGCGTCTTTTGGCTTCCGCGGGATACAATCCGGCAGGCTTGCTTGATATGTTAAACGCGTTAAGAAGCGTACAGACATCAAGTTCTGGTTTTGGAAAGACTCACCCGACACCGGAGAGGCGGATAACCAACGCTCAAAGATCAATTGGGAGCTTCTCTGTTACGGATACAAGCTCATCAAGACAGGCGCGCTTTACAACGGCGGCGCAATAAAAAAAACAGCGTGTGTCCTTCGGGCATACGCTGTTTAAAAAACTTTCAATTTGTTTTGCTTAATTTACAGGTAAAATAAACTTTTGTACCTTTCCCTAAATCTGATTCTATCCAAATCTTTCCGTCCATCATTTCGATAATGCGTTTTGACAACGGAAGACCTATTCCTATACCGCCGTGTTCTCTTTCATTGCTGCCGTCCGCCTGCTCAAACATCAGAAAAAGTTTTTCCTGATGTTCCGCCGCTATACCTATGCCGTTGTCAGTGACTTCAAATTGAAGCGTAATTATTTCGCTGTCATCGTTAAATAATAAACGGACATTAAAAAATATATCTCCGCCTTCCGGCGTAAATTTAACAGCGTTTGCCAATATATTAATTATTATCTGTTTCAGCCGTTTTTCATCGCCTGAAAGCCAGGCCGGTATATCAGGATCAATTTCACAATTAAGCATCTGCCGTTTCCTGACTGCCTTATTATCTATGATATGTAAAATATCGCGAATCATTAAGTTAAAATCAAAAACCGATTCAGAAAGCCCGAATGCTTCATATTCCATATCCGAAATATCAAGCATATCGTCAATCATGCCCAGTAAAGTCTTGGCGGCTTCATTCATTAAAGAACAGCTTTTTTTCATTTTTTCAGGAATGTCCGAATACTCAAATATTTGCAGTAAGCCCATAATTGTGTTCATTGGGGTCCGCATTTCATGGCTAACGCGCGAAAGGAATTCCGATTTAGCATGGCTTAAATACTCTGCCCTGTCTTTTGCCGAAATGAGGCCGGACTCAAGTCTGCGAATTTCAGTTAAATCGCTTGTAATCATTCCCAAATTATTTTTTCCGGTTTGAACAATGGAAATCATCAACACGCGGTGACTGCCGTCCTTTCGCTGTATCTTGCTTTCAAAGAGAACAGTTTCCCCGCGCATCGCTTTCGGTATATATTCTTTTTTTATATCATCTAACGCGTTTTCGCCGAAAATCAGGCTTAGCCCCGCAGATATTAATTCAACGCTCGTATAGCCTGTAACGGCCGTTACAGCAGGATTAACAAATTCTATATCCGCGCCTGTTGTAATATATAAAACAAGATTGGCGGAATTTTCAATTATAGAATACTGGCGTTCCATCGCGTCACGTTCCAATGCGCCCGAAAAAATACTGGATACAAGAACTGCGAGATGCAGTTCGCTTTCGCTCCACTTCCACTCAGCGTCAACTTTGGAAAAAACCAGAAACGCGCATATTTTTCCTTTAATGAATACGGGAGTCGCAATAAAGTTGTCAAAATGCTGTCTTCGCAGTTCAATAAAATCCCTGAACAGCGGATTGCTTGAATGAATATATAAAGTTTTTTCACTGCCGGACTGCTTTCCGGTAACAGCGGAAATTATTTTTTCGTTTAACGCGAATTTATCTCCAATGCGGGTATACGTGTCCAATTCGGGGTTCAGCCATTCATTCTGGCATATAAATTCATTTTTATTATTATCATGCTTATAGAGCAGCATTGTGGAAATACCCATAAATTCCCCGACCATGCGGAGCGTGTCTGAAAACAAAGAGACAGTAAAAGTGTCGGTTAAAAAGTTACGCGCAATATCAGTCATCAGCGACTGCTGCCGGAGCCGCTCAAGTAGTTTTAACTGGTTCTGAATCCTTAACATTACGTTTACGGGAGTAAAAGGTTTTTGAATATAGTCCGCGGCTCCTAATGACAGCCCCTTTTCTTCGATGTGAAAATCATCAATCCCTGTAATAAAAATAACAGGAATATCCCGCGTCTTATTAAAACTTTTTAACGCGTTGATTACTTCGTATCCGTTCATTTCAGGCATAAGCACATCGAGTAAAATAATATCAGGCATATGTTCAAGAATTGTTTCAATAGCGTCCTGTCCGTCAGTAGCGGCGTAGATGATATATTTATTGCTAAGAATATTTTTAAGGGAGCTTATACTCATTCTGTCGTCATCAACAATCAATACGCTGTTTTTCTTTCTGCCGCTCATTTACCGCTCCCATTCATTTTTAACTTTTTCAAATTCTTCAAGTGCCTGTTTAAACATAAAATTTTCGATACAGCGAGCAAGCTCACCAGCTCCCGGTATTAAATGGATATCGTCAAGTAAATCCTCGCACTCGGGGTTTTTATTTTTTAACATGGGTTCCAGCCTGGAAAGAATTTCGCGGATTATCTGCGCGTCCGAAGTTTTCGCTTTTCTTTTTTCATCAATTTCCTGAAGCAAGGGAGCCAGTTCATCCAGAACGCGCTTTAATTCGGGCTCCAGCGCTATTATTTTTTCATTATTTACAAGTGAAATACCGCTGTTTCCCGCTGTTTGTTCTGCTAAAGCGGCAGAAAGCAAAGATTCCGCCGCCATCGCGTCTGCCTGAAGTTTTAACTCGCCGATTTGCCCCGCGTTGCTTTTCAGCGTATGAGCCAGTCTGTGGGCTTTTTTTATATCTGCCGATTCAATCGCTTTGATTATATCCGGATACGCGGTTCTATTATTTCTTGCGAAATCAATTCGTGTCTGCAAATTGGTTTTTTTATCTTCTTCAAGCTGCAGTTTACTGTCAATAACGGAATAATTGACAACAGGTAAATATTTAATCAGGCGTTTCCATAATTCCTGCGAAGTGAACGGTTTCCCCAGAAAATCAATCATTCCGCATTCTTTATAATGTTCCTTTTCGCCGGACATTACATTCGCGGTTAATGCAATTATAGGTGTCTTTACACCCAGCTCAATGATTTTTGAGGAAGCTTCAAGACCGTCCATTTCTGGCATATGCATATCCATAAAAATTAAATCGAAAGGTTTCTTCCCGCTCTGCATGCGTTCGGCAACGCAGGCAAGGCCTTCCTTTCCGTTATACGCAACAACGGTTTTTAAGCCTACTCTGGCGAGATTATCGCAGATCAGCTTCATGTTCAAGTTGTTATCTTCGCAAATCAAAACTTCGCCTTCAAAATTCGGTTTCTGTAAAACGGGCGGCGTATTTTCAGGCAGCGCGGCTTCGGCATTCTCATCTGCCAGACAAAAGGTTAATTCAAAACTGAACTTACTGCCGATATTCAGCGCGCTTTCAACATGCAGCTCTCCGCCCATTAATTCAATTATATTTTTTGATATCGGAAGTCCAAGCCCGGTGCCGCCGAACCGGCGCGTAACGCTGCTATCGGCCTGCATAAAAGGTTCAAAAATCCTCTCGATCTGCTCAGAGCTCATACCTATCCCTGAATCTTTTATTTCAAAACATATTGTCACAGAACCGGCGCTTCCGCTCGCGAGCGACGCAATCAGTTTGACAGATCCCTCGCTAGTAAATTTAACGGCATTTGAAAGCAAATTCATTATTACCTGACGCAATTTTATAGGATCGCCGATCAATTTTTTATCAACCGAAGGTTCAGCGTAGCAAAACAGCGCTACTCCTTTTTCTTCGGCTTTAAGCTTAATGGTATCCCTGCAATATTCAAGCACATCATGCAAATCGAAAGGTATCTGTTCCAAATCAATTTTTCCGGATTCTATTTTGGAAATATCCAGAATATCATTGATAATTTTTAAAAGCCAATGCGCGCTTTCAGAAATATTGGAAAGATATTCTTTTGTTTTCTGTGAAGAGTCAGTATACCGCGCAAGTTCAGCGAACCCGATGATGCTGTTCATGGGAGTTCTGATTTCATGGCTCATATTGGCAAGAAATGTCGTTTTAGTTCTGCTTGCGCTCTGCGCCGCATCACGCGCCTGACGCAGCCCTTCTGTATACGCATTATGTTCCCTTGATTCTTTGATATATACAATAACAAAGATAATCAAAATAAAAGCAAGTACAACCGCGATCATCAGCCTGAATTCAAGCGGATTGGATTCCCATATCTGAAGCGATCGGTTAATAATTATATGATCGCCCGGCAGGGCTCTTGTATTTATTTTAAACCTTTTCGCCGTTTCATAATCAAACTGCCATTGGTTAAGAGAAGCGGAATTAAAAATAATCGGAATTAAAGAAGGCGGCTTTCCTTTTAATATTTCGGCGGTAATGGAAGCGGCTGTTTCATTTCGCAGATTAGTCGCTGAAAGCAGCCCGCCTAATGTTCCGCCGCCGATATAAGAGGTTGTCAGGCAAAAAACAGGATTCAAAGACGCATTAGAAACAAGAGCCTGCACGTCAGATTCGGAATAAAACGGACTGTCTGAGTCTGAAATATAATTTCCAATCAGAACAAGAGTGTCTGAACCAAGCCTTTTTATGTCATTTATAATTTCAGCTAACGGCTTGTTTGCGCTAAACTCAAATTCAACATCAGCGCCGGTTCCGCCGTGATTTATGGTTTTCTGAATATCTTCATTCAATTTTATACTGGCTGAATTGGCATGATCGTTTAAAATGAAGATTCGCTTTGTCTCAGGGTACAGACGCAGCATTTCAGAGACTGTTTGTGAAAAAGACACTTCCTCGGCGATTCCTGTGACATGTTCTTCAAGTCCGTACAGCATGGACGCGTCAAGGCCGTGAACTCCGAAAAACAAAACAGGCACGTTAATAAACAGCATGTAATAGTTATCCATCACATATTCAAACGCGTCATTGCCGGAAGCGATAATCAAATCAGGATAACGATCAATAAAACTGGTGCGTATCATATCCGAGACAATGGCATCAAATCTTGCCTGTCTGTTCAATTCGTTCGAATTTAAATTATAGCTGTAATATTCAAAGGCTGATTCAATTTCCTGTTCAAGGAATCTGCGGATAGATTCCATATGAATACGTTCCTGTTCATTCTGGGCGTTATAAGAATTAATATAAAGTATAACAGGCTTGTCCGTAGAATTTTTTTTACTGCTTTGAATTTGCGCCATGGTGCCGTCCGCGAACATTTCCTTATATGCGTTTTCTAGAAGGGGAACCAGATTGCTGTGCCTGTTGTGAACATATGAGTAAACAGGCTGCCGTTCAAAAACACTGACTCTTTTTATTCCCTGCATGAACCGGTGTTCAAAATACGACATACGGGGGAGCAGTATTACATCTGTTTCACCGCTGAGCAATGATGTCCACAGTTCATTAAAATCATTCAGCGCAACAAGTTCCCGGGCGTTTGTCCGCCAGATATTATTCGCTATATATTCATTTTGCCAGCGGTAGCCTATACGCAATCCGGCCATATCTTCCCAGCCGGAAAAATAATAAGAAGCGCTGCTTAGGGAATACGCGGTAAACTCTACATTATCTATCGCTACAGGAACTTTTATCAGATTAGGATACAAGCTGTCCCAGCCGTCAATCTGACTTGGTAATATTACAGCGTCGCCGTAATTAACATCGGCGACAGCAGTGCGCATACCTGTCGCTTTGGCAACCATCTGATATCCTGAACGTTTTAATCCTTCGTAGAGAATACGTTCTACAATAATAGACTGATCGTCGCTCATTGCGACTTTAACAGCTGGAAGTTCAGTATCGGCGGCTTGCGTCCAGACAGGCGCACTGAAAAATATTAAACAAAGAATTGTTAATAATAATTTCACGTTATTCGATTCATTATATACATTTGAATTTATTAAAACAAGCGTTTTAACCGCGTTTCTGTTTGTTAATTCGCAGAACATTGAAACGGAGACTCTTTTTTTATTAACAGCGATATGGTAAAGTTACATATGAATATAAATCCGGTTACGGCATACCTTGCCGCGCAAGATAAAATTGATACAAATCTTCTGGCTTACCTTTGCAGTTTAACGGAAATTTCCAAAGTAACTCCGGAAATCGCATCATCAATAGTTAAAGAGCTGGAGAACCAGCGAAAAAGGGTAAAGCTGATTGCAAGCGAGAATTACTGCTCAATGGCGGTGCAGCTTGCGATGGGCAATTTATTAACTGATAAATACGCCGAGGGAACGGCATATCACCGGTTTTACGGAGGAACCGAAAATGTTGACGCGATTGAAACGCTTGCGGCGCAGGAAGCGTGTAAACTATTTGGAGCGGAATACGCGAATGTACAGCCGCACTGCGGCTCTGACGCCAATTTACTCGCGTACTGGGCAATCCTTTGCGCGAAAATTGAAAGTCCAACTTTAAAAAACTGGGGGCAGACTAACCTTTACAGCCTTAACGACGCGCAATGGAATGAATTAAAAACAACAATGGGCAGCCAGCGCCTTTTAACGCTGGATTATTATTCAGGCGGTCATTTAACGCACGGTTACCGTAATAATATTTCAAGCAGAATGTTTGATGTTCACAGTTACTCGGTTTCGGAAAAAGACGGTTTGCTTGACTATGATGAAATTGAAAAACAGGCTCTTGAATTAAAGCCGTTTATTCTTTTAACAGGTTATTCAGCGTATCCGCGGAAAATCAACTTTAAACGAATGAGGGATATCGCGGATAAGGCAGGCAGCGTTTTTATGGTGGATATGGCGCATTTCGCGGGTCTTGTCGCGGGCAAGGTTTTCACAAGCGAATACGATCCAATTCCCTGGGCGCATGTTGTCACAAGCACGACGCATAAAACTCTTCGCGGCCCGCGCGCCGGTCTTGTGCTTTCAACAAAAGAATTCGCGGAAGAACTTGATAAGGGCTGTCCGCTTACAATGGGCGGGCCTTTACCGCATGTGATCGCAGCCAAAGCTGTCGCTTTCCGCGAAGCCGCGGCTCCTGAGTTCAGACAGTACGCGCAGAATATTGTCGATAACTGCAGGGCGCTTGCGGCATCCTGCATGGAAAACGGCCTTGAAGTTCTTACAGGCGGAACTGATAACCACCTGATGTTAATCAATGTTCATAAAACCGGAATCACAGGCAGACAGGCGGAAAGCGCGCTGCAGGAATGTCACATAACAGTAAACAGGAACAGCCTTCCGCGCGATCCAAACGGCCCGTGGTACACATCAGGCTTAAGAATAGGGACAGCCGCGATTACCACGCTTGGAATGGAAAAGCCGGAGATGGCGGAGATTGCTTCGCTGATAGCCAAAGTTGTCAAAGGAACAACTCAGGCGCCGGATAAGAAAGATCCGTCAAAAAACAGCAAAGCGAAATACAGCATTAACGAAACTGTGAAAAGCGATGTTCACTCGCGGGTAAAGACATTGATGGAGCGCTTTCCCGTGTATCCTCAGCTGGATTTAGAAATGCTGAAGAAGTATTTCTGCGGTGATATTTAACAGTTGTTCCCCGCTGTAAAGACTCAGAACAGGAAATAATTATTATAAAGGAATATTAACAATGTTCCTTTACGCGTTCTTCTGCTTTTCCTTTTCGCGGATAAATTTGGCGAAAATGTCAAAAAGCACAGCGTCAATTTTAAAATCTTTTTCTATAAATTCTTTGCGCATCATAACAAGGGCTTCTTCCGGCGCCATCGCTTTACGGTAAGCGCGGTTAGGATCGGTTACGCTGTCATAAATATCAATTATTTCCAGGACTTTCGCGGGGAAGTATGCGAGAGCGTTGTAATCCATAATTGGTTCCAGATCGTAACTGATACAGAAATCTACTTTAACATCAGGATTTTGTTTTTTGTACTGCTGTAGATACGCGCGGAAATATCCGTATCCGTCGGGATTGCCGTAATATTCATGATGATAACCGGTAATAAGACTCGCTTCCATCGGGTAATTTGTCTTAGTCATAATTGATTTAAAACCTTGTTTTACATGATCTATGACTATGTTCCGGTCATACGAACCTTCGCCTTCGTGGTATTCAACGGCGGCTGCTTTGCCGATATCGTGAATTAAAAAGCCTACAGCCCATTTAAAATAAAGATCGGGAGGGATGGCTCTCATGCCTCCGTAAAAAACGCGCTCCAGAATGATATCTTCGATTCTCATGTGCGGAAGCAGTTTATGATAATATTTGCGGTATTTGGCGGCAAAAGTTATCCGCAGCTTCTGGATGGCGCTGGAAGTCGAAACAAGATTATTATAAAACGAAAGAAAGGCAATCCCGTTAAGGTAAACCCGCGTCATATGCTGGACAATCGTACCGTTTGATTTTTTCACAAGCGTATTAACCATATCGTTATTAAAAACATTCTCGGAGATAAGCAACGCCGAAGATTTTACCATCTCATTAGTGGTATCAACCAGTTCCTGAGTGAGTTTTTTCGCTTCATGATCCGCAAGGCGTATGGCGTCCTCAAGAGCCGCGTGATTAATTAAAGCGGCGTCTTTTGTCGTATCAACAAGAGCTTTTGTTATTTCAGCTTCATCCTTTATTTTTTGGACAATGAGATCGTTAAGGCGTTTCTTGCCATTATTCAGGCATTGAATCTTTTGTTCTGCGGACATTTCGGCGTATGCTTTATATTCGCTTCCAAACCCGACTTCAACATCAAGCTCTTCTAAATCTTCATCGCCGTAATCTTTAGCTGTTTTTGATATTCTGGCGTCCCAATCTACAGGCTTTGCCGCGGCTTTTTCCTTAATATTATTATAATTTTCATTAGAAAAAAAATAATCCCAGCTTCCGTCCTGCTGCCAGAAATTATCATTAGTATCATATAAAACCTTAAAAGGCATCAGGCGCTCTTTTTTGGACTCTTTGTTAATACATATAACAGGAATATCGTCATCAATGACAATATCAATATAATTTTTATTTACATATTTATCATTCTTTGACGAGAATACCCTGGAAAGCGGTAATTTTGCATCTTTTATTGGCATATATAATCATTATAAGACATTTTATTGATTTAACAAGTTTTTTTATCCTGATACCCGGCAAACGCTGAAAATCATGTGGTAATCGGGTTTTTTTTATTAATTTTATCGATAATTTCGCCAATAATTCTATTGGCGTCATCATTAGCAACCTGACATGTACCGACCTTTTTATGTCCTCCGCCTCCGTAACCCAATAACATCGAACCGACATCAACATTGCTGGAACGGTTAATAATGCTATGGCCGATTGTAATGGCAACGTTCATTTTGTTCCGGCCGTCCACAATCCACATTGAAATATTTTTCTCGGGGTAAAGAGTGTAAAGCATGAACCTGTTCCCGGCGTAAATTGTATCTACATTGCGCAGATCAACCTTTATAATGTTGCCGGAAATAACGACATGGCTTTTAACCATATTGATAAAAAGTTCCGTTTGCTGGAAGTATAAATCAAGGCGTTCTTTAACATCAGGCATGCGTAATATTTCGGAGATAGATTTGTCGGCGCATGCGCTTGCCAGACTCAGCATTAAGTCATAATTGCTGATAGTAAAACTGCGAAAACGGCCGAGACCGGTACGGGGATCCATGATGAACCCCAAAAGTATCCACCCTTTCGGATCAAGAATTTCGTCAATAGTAAGGTCGCCTGAATCTACTTTGTCAACATAATGAATCATCTCCGCAAATTTGCTGAGTTTGGAATCTCCGCCGTAATATTCATAAATTACACGCGCGCAGCTGGGAGCCATTTTTGAGACGCCTTCAAAAAACGTGCCGTCCCCTAACCGTTCGGATTCGCTGGAATGATGATCAAACCAGAGTTTGCAGCCTTTTATATAAGGAATATTTGCCAGAATATCATTATCTGTCGCTTCAACTAAACCATCCTGAATATCCTTGGGATGTACAAATTGCCAGTCATCTATAAGTCCTAAATATGATAAAATCGCTCCGCAAGCTAACCCGTCAAAATCCGATCGTGTAAATAACCTCATCCTGAACCATCCTTAATTCAAATTTTCATTCTAAAAATTCCGGCAAGCCTTACTAGATTATACAATAAAAGCAAATAAATGAAAATAGGATTAGTAAGTAAAAATTTGACTATTTAAACGATCTATCAGCCAGCCAAGAACAGCGGCGGCGCGGTTGCTGAAAGATGAACTTATTCTGTCTCCCATACCAGGCAGAGAAACAGCTTTAGCCATTGAAACTGCATATATTAACAGTGAATCTCCGCAGTCGATAATGGCAACCACTGATCTAAGATTTCCTCTTCCTACGGCAGGTATAATCCCGTATGTTAATGATGTTATATTTTCCTGAACAAAGTAAATTATATCGGAAGAACAGACATAGTCATAACGGTAAACATTATCTCCGAAAGTAAGGTCTTTTTGTCTTGCATATAAGGAAAGAGCTGCCGGGGTCTGGTAAAAAAAAGGATCCGGTAGTTGATTTCTGCCGGAAGGTCCGTCGATAATCATGGACGACTCATAAAAAGTACGCATTGCATCCCTGGTAGCTGAAAAATACTGTATCCCAGCCAGGGAACTCAGCGCGGTAATTTGATTAAAAACTCCAATTTTTTGCCCGTTATCCCATAAATTAGCTGATGTATGAAATTGACCGGGTTTTTCAAATAAAAACAATGCTTCAACCATAATGCCCGGATTCAACGTGTTTTGAACAGTATTTACAAACTGCCGCAATTCGCTATGCACAGGTATTAATTTTGGGGAAAGATTCCTTGATTGAGTCTCTATTAATATTTCGCCGCTTGCGCGTAATACCGCAGCCTGATCAGCTGACACAACATTCAAAAGAGGAACAGAAAAAGCGGCAGGGACAATTAAAGAAAAAATTAATAGAATCAGCAGCTTCTTTTTCATTTGTTTCCCTTAATTTTAAGTTTTAGAACAGCATCAGTTGATAAAGCTTAAATACATAATACCGCAAAATTTTTAAAAAACGGCGTTCTCTTTACCTCCCGCTCTTTTTTCCGCACTATTTAAGCCCGCGGTAAAAAACGCGCACCTGTTTATACAGACCTTCTCCTTCGCTCTTGGTTTCAACATCGCCTATATCATTTAATGTTGTGTGTATAAGCCATCTGTCAAACGGATTCATCGGCTCAAGCAGGATGGAAGTCCTGCTTTCGCGGACTTTTTCGGCAACATTATAAGCAAGACGAACAAGGGACTCTTCCCTGCGAATCCGGTAATTTTCCGTATCAAGAATCACGCGCACATCATCCCTGCCGGCCCTGCCGGCGTAAATATTCAGCAGAAGCTGCAAAGCGTCAAGATTCTTGCCCTTTTTCCCGATTAATATCGATGAATGGCTGGAATCAATTTTAATGCCAAGCTTATTTTTATCCCGGAATAAAATTGAAACACTGCCGGGATAACCCATGCGCTCTATAAGACCGGCAGTAAATGCGATAATGTTATTTTCAAATTCATTCTGCGGCATAGGTTCGCCGAAAACCGGCTTGTTATTACCGCCGATGCGGTTTCTTTCCATTCCGTCATCTTCAGAAGGACGGTAAGTACTATGACCGGTTTTCGCGGGAGAACCGAAATTCGGGACATGAACTCTTATTCGTACAAGACCTTTTTTAAATAAACCGCTTTTTTGGGTTTCCAGAATTTCAACATCAAAATCGTCTTTTTCAAGACCTAGCTCACCCGCCGCCCTGTCAATTGCTTCTTTTTCGGTACGGCCTTCAAATTCAAATTCCATTTAAAATATCTCCTTTGTTTAAGATTTCTTTTTTTTCTTTTTGCCGCCGCCTGAATTTTTAGGAGGTAATACAGGCTGCTTCTCCGGCTGCGCCTGAGCGAGAGCGGCTTTTTTCGCTATGATAAATTTATTAATTATCACCTGCTGAACAAGCGTTAAAAGGTTTGAGAAAATCCAGTATACCAGCAGGCCGGAGGGAACATCATAAAGTATGAAGAAGAATATAACCGGCATGACAAATAACATCAGTTTCATTTGTGTATTGGACTGCTGTCCCGGCATTTGTGTAACTTTACCATAAAGCAGCTGAGAACCCACATAGATAAAAGGCAGCAGCCGCAGCGCAGTCCAGCCTAAAATCGGCACTCTGAAATCTCCGAACTGCACTACATATTCAGGGAGCGAAAGATCTGGTATCCAGCCGGGAATAAACATAGCGCCGCGAAGATCGAAATGGTTATTAAAGAGGCTGAACATGGAAATAAAAATCGGAAGCTGCAAGAGCATCGGAAGACACCCGGAAAGCGGATTATAACCTTCCTGCTGGTAAAATTTTCCCATTTCAGTGCGCAGCTTCTGAGGATCGTTTTTATACTTTTCCTGTAATTCTTTCATTTTCGGACCAAGCGCCTGCATCCGCAAAGTGGCTTCTGATCCTTTTTTTGTAAGCGGAAAGAAAAGAATTTTAATAAACAGAGTTAAAAGAATTATCGCTATTCCGTAATTGGGAATGATTCTGTGTATGCCAAGAAGAATCCATTTTAACACTTTCTCAAGCGGAGAGAAAATCCCCCAGAATCCGCGCGTATTCGCTATTTCATTAAAGTTCGCGTCCTGTATGCCAAATTCATTTTTGCCGGTATTATAGTTGCCGAGAATTTCCTGCGTCTTCGGCCCAAGATAAAAACGGTAAGTATCATCAATTCTGGAAGTATTTGCTGAAGAGCGGATAATATTAAGACGCGAAGCGGCTGAAAGCCCCGGCTCCTGTTTATCAGAAAAACTTATGGAGTACTGAGTAAGATTCAGATACGGAACCGCGATGAACGCGAAGTATTTACCGGAAATAGCGGCCCAGGTGGAATTGCTGATAAGTTCATTAACCTTTGCGTCTTTGCGTTTACCGCTTGCGTAAATATTATAATGACGGTAGTCATAATAACCGTCCAGTTTTTCAAACACAGGACCGATTTGCGGACCGAATGACAATGTGTAAGCGCTGCCTGAAAAATCAAATCCTATTGTTGAAAAACCGCCGTCCATTATAATTGTTAATTCAAACATGTAGTCGTTCGGTTTAAAGTCATATCGTTTTGTAAGACGGAATCTTCCGTCGGAACCGTAAATTAGCGAAGGCGCAGTAAAGTCACGGTAAAATTCCACGGAATAATCCGAAATGCGGTTTACATGAAAGTTGGAAGAAACCGGCTGAACGCTGGAATCGCCGAACGCGATGGAGAACGCTCTGGCTTCATTATTACCGGAAAGAATTAAATCGACAAAAGCGTCCGGATCGCCATGTTCCTTTCTTGAGTCCTTCCATTTTAATGAAACCATATCGCCGCCCGCATTGGTAAGAACGGCAGTAAAAAATTCCGTATCAATTACAATTGGCGGCAGCAAAGGTATTGTTTCCGGTTCAGTAAATGATTGCTGTGTCTCTTCAGGAACAACAGGCGTCATTGTCTGTTCCGTTCTATAAGCCTGAGAAAAATCTGTTTCTGCTGCCGTTACAGGCGGCAATGATTCCTGTGCTTGAGGAACAGGAGCGAGAAATCCCTGTATCGTGAAAGCAATGATCAATACAATACTGGATAGCACTATTGCTAAAATTGTATTTTTTTCCATTTTACATCCTTAAAAAGTTTGATTCGCATATAATTCAACATTTACATTTTTTAATGACAGAAGACGCGGATGATAAATCAGGAACAGGATCATAACCGCCCCGTACAAAAGGATGGCAGCGGAAAATCCTCCTGACAGCCAGCAAACTGCCGCGCAAAATACCATATTTATTAACAGCTTCGTATGCATAAGCGGAACAACTCGGATAATACCTGCAAGCAGGCGGAAAATGCGGAGAAATCGCACATTGATAAAACCGGATAATAACAAGCGCTATATATTTCATTTTAATAAACCAATAAACCAGCTTTTATAAAAAGGGATTCAAGCTGTCTGATCCTGTCAGAAAGTGATTCGGTTTTGAGCTTTCCAAAATCCGCGCCAACATAAACAAGAAGGATTAAATCGAAACCTGCGTAAATGCGGTTTTTCATCAATCTGAAAGCCTCGCGTCCAAGCCGCTTAGCACGGTTTCTGGAAACGGCATTCCATACGGATCTGGCAACGCCCTTAGGTCTGGAAAGCGTAAAGCAAATACGATTATAAGGCAAATTATTATTCAATACAAAAAGTCTTGCGCCACGGCAATCAAATTTTCTGCCTTTATCAAAAACCTCCCGAATCTCCTTCCTTCCCTTTAAATGCTCTTCCCGCTTAAAGCGGAAATTATTTTTTTCATTACTAATAAGGCTTCTTCTCGTCAGAAATAGAAAGTTTGATCCTGCCTTTTGCCCTGCGGCGCTTTAAAACAAGCCGCCCGCCTCTGGTTTTCATACGGGCACGGAACCCAAACTTTCGATTTCTTTTCACTTTACTGGGTTGATAAGTGCGCTTCATGGTATCTTCTCCTATATATAAGGCCTGCCCGCAATCAAATCAGCCTGACAAACCAAAGTTTTTTACAAACAAAAACAGTATTTTAGTTTAGAATAAACAAAAAAAATGGTCAAGGCATATGAAACTTAAATACACGCTGTCCGGTTACATTTATATCTCTCAGGATGACGACTGCCATGAAACAGTAGACGCAATGCTCGCGACAGATTACGACGGGGATTTCTGTATAGCTGAAGGTTTTAACATCGAATTCATCATTAGACTGATGGAAGCCGGATTTTTAGTAATGTCCATAAATATTGCGGAAAAAGGCAGCGATCCATATTACATACTGCTGCCTAAACTGCACCTTGTCCGTTCTGCCTTATTCTTTGAAAACCTGCATATAAAAAAATCTGTCCGCAGGTTATTAAGCCGGTATGAGCTTAAAGCTGATGCGGAATTTGACTGTATTATCGACCGCTGTGTAGAAAAACACGGCAGCGACTGGTTAACTCCGCCATTAGTCGACTGCATCAAAGAAATCCGCCAAAACACAATAATAAAACAAATTTCATCCCCCTCTGACAATTCTTCGCTCCTTCGTCCCTTCGATTCAACTCTTAATTTCTCGTCCCCTTATCCTGCCTCATTTGCGCTCTACCGTGACGGGAAACTTACCGCTGGAGAGTTCGGCATAGTTTGCGGTAAAATCTACACAAGCTATTCCGGCTTTTATGAGGAAGACAACGCAGGCACGGTTCAGCTTATTTTGACCACGCAATTTTTAAAAGAACACGGCTTTTCTTTTTTTGACATGGGTATGCCGCTTGATTACAAAACCGATTTAGGAGCGGTAGATATTAATCCGCGGGAATTTGTGAACTTATTCAGAGGCAAGTGAGTTTTTTTCAAAACTCGATTAGTTTTGAAGAAGCTTCAAATAACAGCAAAAAACCTCAACAAAACTGAGCAAAATGCCTCAATGAAACATGACAAATTACCTCAATCAAATTATTATAATGATATGAGATATTTGGCAAGGATTTTAGACAGAACATTAAAAGATATCCTGGAATGTATCGGTGCAGTTCTGATTGTAGGCCCCAAATGGTGCGGAAAGACAACAACTGCAATAATGCAGGCAAAAAGCGTAATAAATATGCAGGATCCGGATAAAATCCAGGGATATTTGACAACAGCAGAAACCAAACCGTCTTTATTGTTAACAGGTAAAAACCCCAGGTTAATTGATGAATGGCAGATTGCGCCAGTATTGTGGGATGCTGTTAGAACGGAAGTGGATAAAAGACATGAGGAGGGATTATTTATTCTTACAGGTTCAACGTCAATAGACGATTCAAAAATAATGCATTCCGGTACAGGCAGAATTGCAAGGCTTAAAATGTACCCTATGAGTCTTTATGAATCTAATGAATCAAACGGAACAGTATCTTTGGAAAAGTTATTTAATGAAAATGGCTATTATATTGACGGAATTAAATCAGATCTATCTGTAGAGCAATTAATTTTTGCCTCCTGCCGGGGCGGCTGGCCTGCAAGCCTTAATAAAAAAACCGATAAAGCAGCATTGTTTACGGCTTCTTCATATCTTGATAATATTTGCGAAAGCGACGCATCGAATGTGGACGGTGTAAATCGCGATCCCAGGAAAATGCGGGCAGTTTTGCAGTCATATGCTAGAAATGTTTCTACTTTAACCGGAAATCAAACTATAATAAAAGATATATCAATCAACCATGGTTCAATAAGCGAGAATACACTTTACTCTTATCTAAACGCGCTGAACAGGCTTTTCGTAATTGATGAAGTTTCAGCATGGTCTCCTGCAATTCGATCTGCTTCGGCAATCAGGGCTTCAAACAAAAGAGAGTTTATCGACCCTTCAATAACCGCCGCTGCGTTAAAAATAACACCTCAAATTCTTTTGCAGGACTTAAATACATTCGGATACATTTTCGAAACATTATGCATCAGAGATTTGAAGATATATACCAATGCGTTAGGCGGAGAGATTTCCTATTACCGCGATAGGCATGGACTGGAGGCTGATTGCGTGCTTCGCTTAAGCGACGGAAGATACGCTTTAATTGAATTAAAATTAGGAAGCAGACAAATAGAAGAAGGAGCAAAGCATTTACTAACCATTCAAAATTTAATTCGCAAATATAACGAAACAGAAAGCGCGGCAAACAGTTCATCTTCCGCAGGAGGTTTAATAAAAATTAAAGAACCGAATCTCTTAATTATCATTACAAGCGGTGAAATGGCATATCAGCGAAAAGACGGAATTTACATAATTCCGGTTGGATGCTTAAAAGATTGATAATTTAACCTTTCGTATTTAATTCTTCTTTACGCTTTTACCTCTTGAAAAAATAGGATCAAAATATTTTTCAACATCAATTTTTTTAATCAGCGCTTTTAGTACAACGCGGTAAACAAGAATTGAAATAGCGATGGCTCCTATAAAGATAACGGTAAAAACCCATGACTGCCCGCCTTCCGGAATAAATTGATAAAGAAATCTGGCATATAAAAAAAACAATATCAGGAAACCCGCTATACAAATTATAACATTAAACACTGTCGCGCCCAGAATAAATAATATTGTGTTGGTTTTTTTACTCATTTATCATCTCCTTTTTTGTTTTTTCTGAACGAAAAAAACATTGTAACAAGAAGCAGAATACAGCATACAACAACAGATGAATCGGCAAAATTGAAAGTAGGCCAGCGATCAAAACCGAAAAGCCCGTAAAATTTTATACTGATAAAATCCACTACTCCGTCGGGGCGGAAAATACGGTCGATGATGTTTCCCATGCCGCCGCCGATAATACCTGCTGCGGCCCAGCGCTGAAGACGGGTAAACTCATCTGTTTTAAAATAATACCAAACCAGGAAACCTAAAACCAAAATCGGAACAAGAATAAAAATAACAGGTTTTAAAAAATCCGGAATATTCTCTCCCAGACTGAAAGCAATCGCCTTGTTACGCACATGATAAATCCAGAGAAATTCGTTATCAAAAACATCACGTATAAGCGCAGGATGAAAAGGCTGAATTTTAATAATAACCGCTTTAGAAATTTGATCTATTAGAATTATTAAAGCGGTAAGCGATAACGGAAGAAGCCGCTCAGTGATAACTGCGCGCTCTTTTACAAATTGCTTCATTAAAACACTCCGGAAAAATCATGATTTAGGCACAGCTACAGTTTATGTTTTTAATAAGGCATCGTCAAGGCGGCGATAATAACATTACAAGCCCGTGGGATTGTCGATAAACTCTGCCTCAATGCCCAGCCCGCTGACGCAATGACGCATAACAGCCTGAACTCCCCAGACTTCCGTACTGTAATGACCGCCTGATATCATGTTTATCTTTCCTTCAAGACATTCGTGATATATGCTGTGCATGCTTTCGCCTGTAACAAACAAGTCGATTCCGTCTTCTATCGCTTCCAGCGCGTTTTCTGCAGCGCCGCCGGATACAACCGCAGCGCTTAAGCAGTCTTTTTTACCGAACGGAAAAACGCCTAAAGGAGGACGGTTTACAAAACTGATTTTTTTTGCAGCATCGTCAATTTTTACCGGCTGCGGAAATGTTCCCTTGTAACCGATTTTACGTCCATGGTACGCGCCAAAAGGCTCGATATTCTCAAGCCCTAGACGCTGCGCAAGAACAGCGTTATTGCCGAGAGACGGATGTTGATCAAGGGGCAGGTGTACGCCGTAAAGACAAATATTATGATCAAGGAGGAATTTAATCCGCTGCCTTAAGTTACCGGCTATTCTTAGCGGAGAGCCCCAAAAGAGTCCATGGTGGACAAAAAGCATACCCGCTCCGATGGCCGCGGCCTGTTCAAAAGTATCAAGCGCCGCGTCCACTGCAAACGCGATTTTTTTAACAGCGCTGCCGTTATTATCAATTTGAATTCCGTTTAACGATCGATCCATTGAGGAAAAGCCTTCGATATCCAGAACGCTTTTAAAAAAAACGTCAAGCTCTGCAGTTGTCATTTCTTTACTCATAAAGGTAGTATATAATAATAAAATGCAGGTGTCATGCGTTTGCTTTGACATGAGAGACTCGCATCTGTAAACATATATTAGATTAAATAAGCGGGGTGCGTTTTGTTAAAAAAATTGTTCTATATTCATTTTGCGTTAATTATCATTTGCACGGCATCCTGTGATGATAAAACAGCGCTTAAAACAATATATAAAAATGATTTTCTTATCGGGAATATAATCACGCCTCTTTATATGTACGTAGATAACTTCGATTTGTTAAAAAAGCATTTTAATACTGTAACATGCGAAAACGAAATGAAACCTGAGCGTCTTGCTCCTGCAAGTAAGAACGGAGAATACAGATGGACAGAAGCTGACCGCATGGTAAATAGAGCAAGAGAAAACAGTATACAGGTTCACGGTCATGTTCTTATCTGGCATTCCCAGTCACGCGCGTGGTTTACATCGGGAACCGCAGAAGAGGTAAAGGAAAATATGGTTAGCTATATAAATACCGTACTAAATCATTTTAAAGGCAGAGTGGTTTCGTGGGATGTTGTAAATGAAGCGATGAGGGACGGCATCACAGATCCTTCAGACTGGAGAAGCTGCCTTAGAACAGAAAGCGGCTGGTACAGAACTCTTGGGCCGGATTACATTGAACTGGCATTTCGCACCGCGCGCGAGGCGGATCCGGATATTATTCTTTATTATAACGACTACAGCTTAAACGATCGAAACAAAGCGGCGGCTGTAAGAAATATGGTTAAAGAAATTAATGACAAATACAAGGCCGAAGGTAATGCCCGCAACCTGATAGACGGAATCGGTATGCAGGGTCATTACGGGCTTTGGCTGAATATTAACGATGTACGCGCTTCTTTGGAATTATTCAAAGGGATAGGCGTTGAAATATCCATAACAGAACTTGATGTGGAATCGCGCCTTACGAATTCAAACGAATGGGGAGTAAACAAAAATTCTGTTATGTCTGAACAGCAGGCGCAGGCGCAGGCAAATCTATACGCGGCGCTTTTCCGCCTTTTCAGAGAATACAGGGATCAAATAGCAAGGGTAACATTCTGGGGAATGGATGACAGGAACAACTGGAAATCAATCGGGAATCCATGCCTGTTTGACGGAAACATGGAACCAAAGCCGGCGTTTTATGCGGTTTCAAATCCTGATGATTATTGATTTTACAGGATAATTGATAAAAAAAGCGCATGGCTTTTCAGTCATGCGCTTTTTATTTAAACACCAGAAGAGAAAACTCAGCTGAATTTTTCGCTTTCAATCAACAATGTTGCGAAAACAATTGTATGTACCGCGAACATCTGTAAATGCTGCAGCGGATTTCCAAAGCCGTTAATAATCCATGTGACAATGTTTACAATTATGTATATAGCCCAAATGATCGCGACAACAAAAAGCAGAGTATTTAAAAGTTTAATCTTAGTGCCGAACATTTCCAATAATGTGCCAAGCGCCGCCAAAAGAGCTAAGATACTAAAAATAATCACGCAAACGGTTAATACAATACCGCTTAAACCCAATCTTTGAAAAATAATCTGGAAGTCGCCTTGATTCAAAAATCCAAAGATTCCGTTTACCGCCAGATACACAATGACGCCGATTTTTAAAATAATACTGCCTATTCCTTCTTTCATAAAAACCTCACAAAATCAATTTAACATAGAAAAAGATTCAACGAATTTTTTTCTATAATCACAGCTCAACGAGCTATTTAAAAAATTCTACTGTATAATATACGGAAAAACAAGTAAAAAAATTAAATTAATCAGATTATTTTTAACTAATTATTGTATTATTTTCTCATATTCGCCGAAAAAAAACTCATCAAGATAGGAATGTTCAGCGATGAATTTATCAGGCTCCATTATGCTGTAATATGCCTGGCTTGCCTTTTTTTCATGATCAAAGGGTACATAACTGTTCATAAGACTTGCGCCGTACTGGCTCCAGATAATCACATGATCGATATATTTTTTATACTTTTCGAACAATTTAAAAAGAAGCGCGTACTGGTAGCCGATGGAATCAGCCTGCTTCTGGTTTAATACGGCAGGAGCGTGCGCTTCTCCTCCGGGCGCGATATACGGCTGCCTCATATCAACGCCGGAGTAGCAGATGCAATCAAGCAGACCTTCATCAATAAGACCGGCAAACATAGCGGCTGATCGCTGATTCTGGCTTGCCGTAACAGGAGTAACAATCTCATGCCCCTGTATTCCAAGACACTCAATTAAATTCCTTCCGTCATAAAGCGGATCGTTTCTCCATTTAGTGTTAATTTCTTTAACCATATTATAGGCGACCTTTGCTCTGTACAGAACATGTAAACTATAATCATTGTAAATTAATAACGGAGGTTTTTCGGTGATAAAAGCGTCTATGCTTCCATTATCATCATGATTATCCAGTTTCATGTATTCGGGAACAATTTTTGGATCATTAAAACAGGCTTTATAATTGGCAGCCATCCGCGCGTTTGGAACAGCGATATGCGCAAATTTAAAAAGAAGGTAGATATAATGATTTTCAGTGTCGGCGGTATCCAAATCCGTCATCGCCATAAGCCACGATAAATTTTTCATGGCGGCTTTCCATTCATCGGGTTTTTCATCAATAATGGAATCGTACCTGCTCTCATGAATTTCCTCGTCCGCAACGCTGAATGAATGAAACGGAACTATGCCCCGTTTTCCGCTTGAGCCGTATCTTTCATCTGTTGACATAAAATGCCGCATTTCATACAAAATATGATTAAAGAGCAGCCTGCGGGCGGTATTTTTGCCTGTTTTCATATACGGCCCTGCCGCGTTATTGCCGCCTGTATAAAATAAACCGTCAGACTTCCATTGCATGGAAGCAACATTTTCAGGAATAATCTGCCGCATCCAGGGAGGGGATTGGTTTGTCCACGCAAGACAATGACCGTGTATTTTATATTCGCCGGATTTTATTCCGCAGTCTCTGATACCCAGATATGCGTCATCGGGAAGGTTCCACTCAGGCCCTTCGCCGTCAAACTTGAAAACAAAATTCGGATATTCATCTCTGAGCCACTCAGGAGGTCTGACATGGCAATCAGGAGTAAGATTATCTTTATCAACAAAAATTTCATAATGACGAAATCTGATTGAATCAGGTTCAACAGCGCCTGTCCCTGAAGTGCCAATGAGGAAATAGCCGTTATCAGGATTATACTTTCCCTTAATGGGATCGACTTCATTAAAACTTTTTATGTTAACCGCGTCAGGTATATCCGAGCCGCTGATGTTTATCCGGGTTAATTTGATGTTTCCGATCATTAAATGATCGCCGCTCAGTTTCGCTCCGATTTCGGTATGCAGGTCAATATTAATATATTCCCAGTCTCCTGACATTACGGGGACTGCGGCATACACGGATCTTTTATACCATGTTTCTCCGTCGTAAAAACCGATTCTGTCCGATCTGATTATTTCAATGCTGTCCAAATCGGAGGCTCTTATATAAATTTGGATTCTGCTGCTTCCGGCGCAGCCGTTAACGCCCTGTTTCCCTTCGCCGCCTGAGGATGTTGACCAGACTTCAAATCTCATATATTTCCCTACCGCGCTGTCGGGATAGTAAAGATCGAATTCAATAAAAGTTTGATTATTTAAGGTAACAGGAGGGTTGACAGGTATTCTCATGCCGAATCCGCCGAAGGATTTTCCCGCATAAGCAGGGTCAAAGAATGATGTAAGCATAATCAAACTGCCGCTGCCAAAAGGATTCACAACCTGAGAGAAACTGCTGTTAGCATTCGGGAGGATACGCCCGTCATTGGTGCGCCAGGATTTCCATGAAGAGAAATTTTTCTCAAGATCAAATTTGAAAACCGGACTGCGCCTGCCCGAAGCGGAAATATTGCGAAAATTTAAACTGTTTCCGTTTTCTTTTGGGATCATTAAAATATATTATAAAGTATAGCGTATTTCCTGCGGGCTTGCAAAAATATTCGCTTAATTAACTGCTATAATATTAAACGCGAATTTTTTCAACTAACAAATTGATTTTTATTTTATCAGGCTTAAATCAACTTCCTGTCAACCGCGGTACGAATCGCTTCGGCCATACTGAATACGCCCAGTTTATCGTAGATTGAATTTATCGCCTTTTTTACAGTGTTAATTGAAAGATTCTGGCTGTCCGCAATCTCGTTACGTGAAAATCCATCGGAAAGATCTTTTAAAACGGCGGTTTCGCGCTTTGTAAGAATTACATCATTTTTTATATTATTAACCGACTTATAATCAGATATATTCTTAAATTTCCGTTTCGCGTAAGCTGATGATTTACGGTTAATTTCTTCCAGCCAACTCCTTGAGATAACGCACGAACTGTCCTTAAGAGCGGCGGCAGAAAGCGTGCGGATATCCTTTTCATATTTAGCGAACATCACAATAATATTGTTTGATTCCGCAAGACGCCACGCATCCGTAAACGCGGCGACTGCTTCGCTTCGCCGTTTAAGCTGGTAAAGAGACATCGCTTTAAGGGCCGCTAATTCTATTTTGCCAAATAAAATTGTCTGCTGTCCCATTGAATTTTCAATAAAAGCGAGCAGCGCGCTGTACTTCTGCTTTTTATAATGATACTGCAGTTTAACGCGGTTTGCGAAATTTTCCAGAAATGACGGATGCAAATACAGTGAAAAATCGTTTTTCAGCCAGTCAGGTATCTTTTCGCATCTGTCAAGTGACAAATAGTAAAATCCGCAGGCGATATCATACATTGTATAACGGACTCCGTAATCCTCTTCGCTAATAAGCGCTTCCATTTCTTTCAGCTTAGAAGTCGCTTCAATAAGATCACCCCGGAAAAAAGCGAGCTGCATCAGGTAAATTAAAGCGCGGGTTTGTGTGAGATACTGCTCACAGGCGCGCGCTTTATCAACCGACTGCTTTAAATATTGTTCGGCGTCATTTAACTGCCCGCGGCAAAAGTATAACTCGCCGCGCGCAAGGTCGTCAAAGCCCGCGAGAAAACCTTTTCCCAGAATGGACGCGTAAGGTATTGAGCGTGATATTGCGTCAATATATTCCTCCTGCGCGCCGCTTCGGTTTGTACCGACTAAAGACGCCCATGCGCTCATCGGCACTATATTGAATGAACCAATTGTTTTAAACGGATTTTTACCGTAGCACTTTTCCATTTTTTTATAATACGTGTCAAAATCATAAACATCGGTGTATGTGCACATAAACATTGATAAGATTGCCCAATTGCCGTAAATAGCGGTAAGCGCAAAATTTTTTTCGAAAGATTCAGGACGCGCTTCGTATTTTTTTGCATACATGCGGGCAAGGGCAATCGAATTATCATCAAGCTGTCCTGTGTTTATTCTCAGTCTGATATGCATTCCCGGAAATAATATATTCTGAGACTTTACATCATCCGGGGCGTTATCAAAAATATGAAGCGCGTATTTGGCCATATCAGGCGGCATTTGGACATTTAACGATCCGATTTTCCTCGCAATTGAGCTGTAATCGCCTGATTTCCCGTAATAGGAAAGCGCATCTGTGTGATAACCGTTTGTATCACACCACTCGCCTGCTGTCTGGTACGTCAGCCTTCTCTCTTCATCTGACAAAACCTGTTCCTGTTTCTTCCGGAGATAGTCGCGTAACAGATGATGAATCATGTAAGTATCAAGATTGAAATCATACCGTATATACGCGTTTATTGTTTCCATTTCTTTAATGAGAGAACCGGCCTGCTGCGGACTGCCGGTAACAACTGAAGACGCAAGTAATTTTATAAGACTTGCGGCAAGATGATCGATCAAAGAAATTCGCAGCAGAAAACGCCAAAGCGGTCCGGAAACAGTCTGCATTATTTCCGATTCGATAAGACGAAAAATATTTTTCTTTGTCGCATCAAGAGCGCTTCGTTCATATTTTTGCTCTTTAGCCAAAGAACGTCCAATCATGTTTATCGCAAAAGCCCAGTCCTGGGTATCTTTGTAAATATTCCTCACGTCTCCCCTCATAACGGGAAGATTAATTTGCTTGAAAAACTCAGCGATCTCATCTTCGGTAAAACACAGAGTATCTTCATTGATTGTTATTGTGCGCTCAATCATGTTTCTGCTGATAAAATTAAACTCCGGCATTGTTCGGGAAATCAATATTATCGCCACGTTTGACGGACACGCGTTTGCACCTTGTTCAAAAAAGCGGAGCACAGCCGGATTATGCAGCAGATGGAAATCATCGAATACCCTGATATGTTTCCCGGGCAATGACGCCATTCCGCGCATTATCGCGTAATATTTTGAATACGCTTCGTCTGTTCTGGGGAAACCGATTTCTTTTATAAGCGCCGCGGACTTTGGCTGGGAAAACGATATTATGCCGGAAAAACTTTCCCAAAAGCGCGATGTAACATTATCGCGCTCTGAAAGCTGCAGCCATATTGAAGACGCTTTATACCCGGATAAAAATGAATAAACAGCGCGCGTTTTACCGTAACCTGCGCCTGCGCAAACGATAACCAGCGGATAATCCGCGGCATTTTCGAGTAACGCATTCATACGAGGGCGATCCAAATATGTGCCGGTTAAATTAAAATTATTTTTATCAATTATTAATTTGTTATCTGCTACTTTAATGTACTGATTTTTCTTGTTATGCGCGGCAGCCATGACTCCTCCTGTTTCAGCCTAATGTACCTCCGCGCATGCCGTTTTATCCGGCAAAAAAGCCGTGATAAGCTCATACAGCGCCGCTTCATCCTTTTCCAGTTTATTAAAGGTTTCCTTAGAAGGACCTGTCATCCACCAGAGAAGCCTGTACAACCTGACACAGTTAATAAGCACAGAAATAATATGCGTATCAAAAGGCGTAAAACGACCTTCTCTTATTGCAATATCCAGACCGTTCTTAACAAAAACTACTCCTTCTTCCAGAAGCAGCTTCTTAAACAATTCCATCGCCTTTACGTCGGTGGAAACTCTTTGTATAATGATTTTTACAACATCAGACATTTGCTCAATAATGCGTTCATCAAATATATAAATAAAACCTTTTGTTATTATATCAATTGTTTTACACCCTTCTTTTAATAATGTTTTTAAATAGTCCACATTCGGCCGGTTTAAAATCCAATGATGATTATAAAAACCGTAAATTGTATCCAGTATTTCCTGCTTGGAATTGAAATGATTATATACCGCCGATTGGCTTATACCTACAGCATCCGCAATGTCATTTATTGACACATTTTCATATCCTTTCTGTGTAAACAATTTAATTGAATTATCAAAAATACATTTTTTAGTTCCTACAAATTCAAAAGGTTTACCGTTGTCTTTAGTATTTTTCTGGGGATTTGGCGAATAATCAGGAATGAACCACGCACCGGCGCGTTTCACAGCGCCTTCAATCTTTTCCGCACGGCATAAAAACTGAATATGCCTGCTTGTCACACCCCATTCCGCAGCTTTTTCATCGACAGTTTTATAAGCAAACACCACAATACTCCAAAAATGATTAATATAACATGTTATACACTATAAAACGATATTTTACAATAAATAATTCGTTTTTATTAGTCTTTTTGCGCATTACTAATGAGGATATGTTCATGAATGAAAGCGGCTATTAAGGAAGAGAAACTGAGACTTTTATTTTAGATTAGATGCTTTGTTTAAGGTGGTTTTTATAGCAAGGACAGGACTCGAACCTGCGACCTCCGGGTTATGAGCCCGACGAGCTGCCAACTGCTCTACCTTGCGTCGTATAAAAGAACATACAAATTTTACGCGGTTTTGTCAATAGCGCGCTTTTCTGCTGGAGTATTAAAGATACGCTGTATAGAATAACCCGGTAAAATTAAACGCTGGATTCGGGCGGTGTTTCTTTTTTTTTGCTGACATGAATAGTTAATATCGCGGTGATTAATGCGGAAACTGCAATTATATAAGCCGCAATGGACGGGAAAAGGCCTGGAATTGTTATCATAAAATTAAAAACACCGTGAATAGCGGTAGCAATTAAAATGCGCAGCAGCGCTTGAAAGGGATTTACGCGGAACAATACCGCGGCGGCTCCTATACGGGAACCGCAGGCGCCGTGCAGAGCGGCGGTAAAGACGCGTAAAAGGATAATTCCGGCGCTAAGACCTGACGCGGCGTAACTTGCGTTTTCAAGGATTGAAAAACCAAGTCCAGCGATAAGGCCGGCCGCGGTTCCTTTTTTAATGGCATTAAAAGTAAGCGGCTGGGCCGGGTTTTGATTATGCCCGGCGGCAGATTCCCTTACAATGATGCCGCTTATAAAAAAGAAAACAAGCAGTATTAAAAGGCGGCTCAGTTCTTCGGTAAATGCAATCCTGATAAAAAATTCAAAGAGAAGAGCGGCTCTGCCATGCGGAATTGTCAACAATAATAAGATATCCTGTAAAATAAGCGCTGGAAAAAAAGCGGCGGCGCCCGCAAGCAGCGCTAATAAAAAACGGATAAGAGAAAAATCATATTTAATTATACGGAACCAAATATAAACAGCGGCAACAGGCAGAGAAGAAACTAATATCAAAATAAATAAAACCCACGAGCCGTACATAACTGAATATTATCATAATTCTTAATACGATAAAACCTGTCTTAAGCTATATTAAAGTATACTAATGATATTTCTCGTAATATGAAATAGCGCGGTGTTTGATAAATGTATTTAATAATTTTGACGCGCTCAAATTATCTTTTGGAATAAATCCGCCTGCCATATTGATATGACCGCCGCCGACTCCGTAACCTTCAACAAGATGTTTGACAAGATCATTTGCTTTAAGTTTCTTGCTGGAACTTCTAATCGAAAATTTCACTCCCATATTCCGGAACGCGAAGGCGATTACAACATTCACGCCTGCGACGCTTACGACAATATCTCCGGCGGCTCCAAGCAGAGAATCATTTACATTATTAAGGCGAAGAAACGCAAGCTCATCGTAAATCTCCACTGTCTTAAACGCGTCAGCGTATAAAGATCGTTAATTGAAATTTCGTTTCCTTTCAGCTCATCAATCATATTGATATCAGCAAGATTGTAAAGTTTCTATAAACTGATAATTTTTATCTCCGCTGTATTCGTGATGATCAATTACAGCGACTTCTTCAGCGCAAAGATCAGTAATGTTCGAGCTGCCTTTTTGAACATCGACTAAAACCGCCCAGTCTTCGGCGCCGAGAGTTGAAGCTTTCGCGGAATGAATAATAGGCACATCAAAAAGTTCCAGCATTTTCAGTGAATTAGCTTTTTCAATTTCTTGATCGTATACAATGGCGAGTTTCTTAATACCGCACTGCGAAAGCAGGTAGTACAGCCCAAGACTGGAAGCAATAGCATCCGGATCGGAAACATTATGAGGCTGAATAAAAATCTCATCAGACGCGTTTTTTAAAAAATTCAATTATGAAAAACTGCATTAGATTTTTATTATAAAGTTAAACATTTTCATTTATTGCTTTATGAATATTTTTTAAAAATTCTGTTAAGAGATCGATAAAATTGCTGAAATAATCATTAATAAAAGCCATATCGCCTGCTTTTCCGGCTTCTTCAAGTTTTAAAGCTTTTTTAGATAATTTATCCGCGCCGATAAACGCGGCCGCGCTTTTAATCGCGTGAACATTGATTATAAAATCCGGCAGGTTTCCAGCTGCCGGCGCAGTCTGCAATGACTGCAATCTTTTTTCGGTATCTGCGCAAAATGTGGATAATAAACTGCAATAACCGTCTACAGTTCTGCCTGTCATAACAAGCCCGCTTTTTACATCAAGATCCGGTATATTAAATAATGAAGAGCCGGTATTTATAAACGAATAACCTGCCGCCGCGACGCCGTTTAATGGTTGATTCTTTTCGCCGTTTTCATTATTAATCGCTATCTTCATTTCCTGCGGAATCCAGCGATCAAGGATTTCATTTAGTCTAAAAACATCAATCGGTTTTGCAAGGAAGTCATTGAACCCGTTTTCAAGAAACATTTCCCGCATTCCCGCAAGCGCGTTAGCTGTCAATGCAATAATGGGCAGTTTCTTTCCGTCGTCTGATAACCGCTCATTCTCCCATGCGCGGATAAGCGCGGCCGCTTCAACGCCGTCCATTTCCGGCATCATATGATCCATAAACACAATATCGTAATTATTCTGTTTGACAAGTTTAACGGCTTCTTCGCCGCTTAGGCAGGTGTCTGCGCCGGCTTTATACGGCGACAACAGACCCTGCACGACTTTTATATTAGTCGGAAAATCGTCCACAATAAGAAGGCGCGCCTGAGGAATGGTAAAATTAATCAATGCCGATCCGAAGGAAACGGAATTAATAGAATTATTCAATGTATCTTTCGCAGAAGAAATGGGTTCTTGCGATTCTACAATCTGCGGAATTTTTACAGTAAAGGTGCTGCCTTTGCCGTATTCGCTTTCAACAAAAATTTCTCCGCCCATAGCGACGCAAAGCCGCTTGGTAATAGCAAGTCCCAAACCTGTTCCTTCTATGTTCAGGTTTTTTTTAGGATCAAGCCGGACAAATTCATTAAAGAGTTTCTTTTGATCTTCCGGTTTAATTCCTTTTCCGGTATCGCTTATCTCCGCTTTGAGCCAAACCTGACTGCTAATCATTTTAGACATCATTACAGATAAACTAATGTGTCCTTTTTCTGTGTACTTTACGGCATTGGAAAGAAGATTGATAAATATTTGCCTTAGCCTGACTGCATCGCCGATAAGACTGTTTGGAATGCTGCCGTCAATAAAAATTTTAAACTGCACCGGTTTTTCGGCAAGACGCATTCGAATAATATTAGCTGTATCATTGATTAAAGAAGAAAGCAGATATTTCTCCGGAGTTATCTCAAGCTTGCCTGCCTCAATTTTTGAAAAATCAAGAATGTCGTTAATGATGGAAAGAAGATTATTTCCCGCTTGTTTTATATCCAGCGCATGACCGCGCGCCGAATCGGAAAGATCCCCGCTCAGCAGAAGCTCTGTCATGCCGATGACAGCGTTCATCGGCGTTCTGATTTCATGACTCATGTTCGCGAGAAAAGAAGTTTTCGATTTATTTTCCTCGCTTGCGCGCAGCCTTGCGGCGGCTTCAATTTTAATATTATCGATAAGGTTTTTTATGCCGTCCTGTGTCTGGCTCAGCATCCCCATCATCTCTCCTATTTCATCCTTTGAACTGACAATAATCTCGCTTGATAAATCTCCGTCTTTTATTTTTTGTAAAATCGAATGTACATTTTTTATCGGCAAGCTGATGTTACGTGAAACAAAATATACAATCAGAATAGTTATAAGGCTTATAAAAACCGCGCTTACAAGAATAATAAGAATTACAGTGTTTCTTGTTTTCATCGCGTTATCGCCGTCAGTGATCGTAACCACATACCACGGATCCGAGTCTCCGTCCAGACGAACCGGAAGATAATTCATGTAAAGAAGCTTTCCGTCTTCCCTGAATTTTGTCCAGCCGCTGTTTCCGCTCATCATACTTTGTATCGGCGCTTTATACGCATCAGAGATAATTATTGGAACTTCTTTCGTGTTGTGGCCAGCGGAGTCTTTTACAGCGTTTCCGTCCGCGTCCCTTATAAGAATGGACTTTGTAAAAGTGGAATAATTGTAAAGCTCGTCAATAAAGGTCTGATTCGGATGAGCGACAACCACGCCCTTGCCGTCAATAATAAATGAATGTGAATACTCATCGCTGTACATTAATATAAGTTCATGAAGCGAAGACAGTCTGATGTCGGCTCCTATAACGCCGATCATCTCCCCTTCTTTCCGCAATGGAAAATAAATCGACGCGCAGGCGGTATCGGTGCTTATTGAAACATATGTCTCAGAAATAAAAGGTTTTCTGGTTTCTTCCATCTGAATAAACCACATGCGATCCTTTCGGCTACCCAGCTCTCCCATCGAACGCCCCGTCTGCATACCGTCCATCCCCTGAGCATACAGAAGTTCAAAAAATTCATTTCTTTCTACAGTATTAATAAATATTTCAGTCTGCGTTCCGGTATCCATAGAAAGAACATCAGCGTTATGCGAAAGCTCTTCTACAAGTTTATATGCGAGATTCAGGAACGAATAAAGCGACAGAGAAACATATTCAGCTTTATGCGTATTTTCAATAACAACCTGATCCTCATAACTGCGGGAATAAACCAGCGTAAAGCTCGCGAGCACAGACGCGATAATCAGAGCATTGATCAAAGTAAAAGACAGAAATAATTTACCGAATAATGTTCTTAAATGTTTCCTCACATTATTCCTTCGTAAACAAGCAGTTCCTTTGCGTCGATTGTCACTGTCAGGCCTGATTCAAGACGCACTGTCGCGTGTCTTATTTGTTTCAGCCAGACAAGGTTTGGATTAATATCACGCAGGTCAGAGTCTGTTATTTCGGATACTCCTTCGCAAATAACTCCTTTAACAAGGCGGACTATCGGAATATAATCCTTTGTAAGTACATTGCATACAAGTATATCTTCGCTGTGCGCTGAATCCATTAAGCGCCGGTTAAGCTGAATGATTTTCTCGCGGGCGTCATTCGGCGTTTTCGCGAAGATGATTTTGCCGCTAACGCGCGTGATATCCGGATTTGAACAGCCTCCGGAGGAGGAACGGGCGAGAATCGTCCCTAAAATAATAACGCGGACAGTATTTACCATGTTCGGACTCTGAAGCGGCAACCCCGCGACAAGAACAATTTTATCGGAAATACCGGCATTTCCGTCCCGCGACGCGATCTTAATCGCGTTCTGAATCATGCTTTCCGACGCATCCGCGATTGGCGCGTAACAAGGAACAACGCCCCAGTAAAGCTGCATTTCGCGTAACACGTTTTCATTAGGCGTAACGGCAAGCACGTCTTTATCCGGTCTGAAAACGCTCAGAAGCCGCGCGGTATTGCCACCGAGCGTAGGCGTAACTATCGCTTTCGCGTTCACGGATGCGCAGGCCTCCACTCCCGAACGCGACATGATTATACCAAGATTTTCACCGGGATTGTGATCTTCCTTAAAACACTCTTCTCTTACGCTTTCCATGCGTTCTCTGAATTCATACGAACATTCAATGGAACGCGCGATTTTATCCATCATCATAACAGCTTCAACAGGATAAGCTCCGTTGGCTGTTTCTCCGGAAAGCATTACAGCGTCAGTCCCGTCGAAAATCGCGTTTGCGACATCTGTAAGTTCCGCGCGGGTCGGCCGCGGATTTACAATCATCGATTCTAGCATTTGCGTCGCTGTTATAACCGGTTTTCCCACCCTCCGGCAAACGCTTATTATTTGTTTTTGAACAAGCGGTATTTGCTCTGTCGGAAGCTGAACTCCCAAATCACCGCGCGCTACCATCACTCCGTCGGCAATCTGCGCGATCTCTCTGATATTTTTTACTCCGTCTTCACATTCAATTTTCGCTATTACTTTTATTTTTGAATTAAGGCTTTCAAGATATTTTTTAATTTCAATAACTTCATGCGGAAAACTTAGAAAACTAGCTGCGATAAAATCAACTCCCATTTCCGCGCCGAAGGCGATATCTTGTTTGTCTTTTTCGCTCATAATAGGAAGCCTTGCGTGAACACCGAGAAGATTTACATTTTTCTTGCTGCCGATTACCGCGGTATTACAGGCGCGGCAGTTGATAATGCCGTCAGTTACATCAAGCACTTCAAGGTCAAGAAGCCCGTCCGCGATAAGAATATGATGTCCGTTTTTTAATGATAAAGGCGCATCCTTCCAGGAAATTGACATGCGCGCCGGTTTCTGGCCGCATGCCGCGGAGGTAAGGCAGCCGTCGGCTGTTACCGTTACGCGATCATCTTTATTGATTGTCACTCCTTCATTTTCCGCCATGCCTGTGCGGATCTCAGGACCTTTTGTGTCCAGAAGAATGGCGATATGCCTGTTAATACCGTCTTTGTCAGCAAGTTCGCGCGATATCCGCCTGACTCGTTCTATGGAACTTTTATGGTCGTCATGCGATCCGTGTGAAAAATTAAGCCGCGCGATATTCATGCCGGCAAGCAGAATATTGCGCACTACATCATCGTTAAAGGACGAAGGCCCCAGAGAACACACGATTTTGGTTTTTCTATTCTGCATAAAATCTCCAACTGACAATTTGTTTGATTTTGCTGACAGCATACTAGTGTCCTGTCTTATGCTTATCTTTTGTATATTTTACGCTATTATATGAAAATATAGAAGAACATTAGTATATTTAAGTATAATTAAATTACTAATTAAATTTTTCCATTTTATCAGTCTGAGGCGAATTTTCGGGTTCACTGCCGGTATTCTTGGCAAAAACAAGCGCTTGAAGAATACCAAGAATATAGTTCTGCTGTTCTTCATTGAGTTTCGAGAAATCATTGCAAACTTTTTCAAGTTTTTCGTCATGATTCATAATATCCCCCATAAACTCTCTGTTTGTGAGAATATTATACTAAATTGTGAGAATTGTAAATACGCAAATGTTAAATTACAACATTGCATAGTGAGTGCATATGTCGTATTATATTGGTATGACAATCAGCAAACGAATTAGACATGTACGACAAACACTAAATATGTCGCAAGTAGAATTCGCGAAGGCAATTTACATAAGCAACGGATATATAGCAGAACTTGAATGTGAACACCGCCGTGTTAATGACCGGATAATTCATTTAATTTCCCTGACTTTCGGAGTTAATGAAAAATGGTTAAAAACCGGAGAAGGAGATATGTTCTTTAAAACACCGGGAGAAAGACTTCAGCGCATGATAAGTTTGTTTAACGAACTGCCTCCGAAATTTCAGGATTACGTAACGCAGCAGATAGAGCAATTGATAAAAATGACAAACGATCAATGAAGAGTATGAAAATAAAAATAATAACGAGTTAACTTTGATTCCTTTATACAAGTTAGAAAAGCTTCCGCGTATTCAGAAATTGCGTAAAATAGCGAAAATATTTTCCTTCGCGGAGAGCAGGCTTTGTATAGCTGTTGAAAAAGGGATAGAAATTTTCAGCACCACAGAACTTGTTTTTTTTAAAGAAGCGGCGATTCTGCTTGAAAAAGACGATCTTTTTAACACAGATGAGCGAAAAGCTTTTACAGAAGCGGCGGATGTATTCAAAGCGATAGTTTCAGCTAACGATACAAAATATTTTTCTTTCACCGCAGAAAAACCGCTAAAAGAAACTGAGTTTCCGGAATCCAGCAATGAAAAAGCGAATTTTCACCGCGCGTTGAACGACATTAAACATATCCTTCTTGCGCAAACAGGACGAGATCAGGCTGATTGGGATTTTATCTGCGGCGACGGGCGGCTTGATTTACAAAAACGGCAGGTATTTGAAGGAATGTATGTTTATATGGAGGATATCCGCTCCCCGTTTAATGTCGGCGCTATGTTCAGAACAGCGGAAAGCTTTGGCGTTGAAAAAATAATACTGTCTCCTTTCTGCGCAGATCCAGGTCACAGGAGAGCGGAGAGAACAGCGATGGGCTGCACGGGCATTATTCCGTGGGAGAGGCAGGAGCTGTTTCCTTCAGAAAAACAGCCTGATGATATGCAGGATAATCTGCGTAGTAATTTGCAAAGCAAATCGCTTTGCGATTTGCCATTCTTCGCGCTGGAAACAGGCGGCATTCCGTTAGTTGAGTTTCCTTTTCCCCGCCGCGGAATTTTAATAACCGGTTCCGAAGAGCTCGGAGTAAGTCCGCGCGCTCTTGAGGCGGCGGACGCTTCTTTAGGCAGAGTAACAATTCCTTGTTACGGCACAAAGGCTTCGCTTAACGTATCGGTGGCTTTTGGGATTGCGATACAGGCATGGGCAGACAGAATACATACTTAACTAAATGAGGCTATTTTTCAATAATTCACCAATATGGCGGTAATGTTATAATTCAATATTACCGGAATAACTCTTCTATCAATTCTCTTTGTCGTTCCTTTTCAAGTTCATTCTTGCGGTACTGTTCTAACGCGTTTAAAATTTTTTCTTCCGTTATATTTTCTAAAAGCTGATCTACAGCTTCATGATTCATTCCGTATTTGCGTAATGTGAAGGGCGCTCCGAAGCTGATTGGCTGTAAAGTATTTGAATAAATGTGCAGCAAAGCTCTGTACGCTTCTCTTCGCGACGGATCCCAGTCAAATTGAAAAGATAAAGTAATTAAATCGCTGCTTGTAATATGCAGAGCGTCTGTCCATGACCATGTTACGTTATTTGACGTAACAGCGGCCGGTATTTCCCTTGTAAAGCTATCAAGGTTATTTTCAACAGCCAGAGCTTCCCACTCAAAAAATTTAACAAGCGCTTCCCTGAAGCTAATAAAATTTTTCTCTGTTAGCTCTATTAAAAAATACGGGCTGTTAAATAATTCATTGCTTAAAACAAAATTTTTTATACTGTTTTTTTCAATTACCGCTAAAATCGACAGGCGCGGCTCATTATTCGTGATTACTTCACGGTATATTAATTGAGTTTCCGCCTGACTGTAGACATTCCCGTAAAAGATTAAAAGCAATATGAATAAATAAAATGTTCTCATTTTTATCTCCCGGAAAATAATAGAGCGGCCAGGAAAAAACTATTTTTACAATCAAGCGTCACTAAGCTGAGATAACGGAATTGGTTTGGGACTGTCGTTCTGCCCTTCAACCCTCGCGAGCTCTTCCAAAAGTTCTTTTCCGCGCCGTGAAAGTCTTTCTGGAATTTGCACCATAAGTTTGATGTAAAGATTTCCTCTCTGGCTTCCCGTCGGAACGCCTTCATCGCGGATACGCAGCATTTTTCCGTTCTGTACGCCCGCGGGCACTTTTACTTTTATGGTTTTATTATCAAGCGTTGTTACGTGAATATCAGCGCCGAGCGCCGCCTGGCTTACGGAAACCGGAACGGCGCAGTAAAGATCATAACTCTGGCGTTCAAAATATTCATGCGGTTTGATTCTAATAAAGACATATAAGTCGCCCGGCTGTCCTCCGTTGGGGCCTGTATCACCCTGTTTGGGAATTACAACGCGTTTGCCGTTTTCAACTCCTGCGGGGATTGTTACCATGATTTTCTGGCGTTTTTTCTGTGTCCCGGAGCCTCCGCAGTCGCTGCATGGTTTTTCTATTATCGACCCTTCGCCGTGGCATTGGTGGCATGTTGTAGCGACAGAGAAAAATCCCTGGCTGTGCCTGACCTGCCCGGATCCGCGGCAGGTGGGACAGGTTTTCTTGCCGGAGCCGTCCGCGGTGCCGGCTCCCTTGCATGTCTTGCATGATTCGTTATGTGAATATTGAATTTCCACTTTTGTTCCGAAAACAGCGTCTTTAAACGGGATTTCGATATCGTAGCGAAGATTCGCTCCCTGCCTTACGCCGCCGCTTCTTGCGCTTCTGCCGAAACCGCCGCCGAAAAAACTGTCGAATATATTACCAAGTCCGCCTTCTCCGAAAATATCCTCAAATCCGCGGAAATTGCTGTAATCGCCGCCGCCGCCCATGCCTTCAACGCCTGCGAAACCGAATTGATCATAAGCTGCTTTTTTTTGATCGTCAGAGAGAACGTCATACGCTTCGGTAGCTTCCTTGAATTTTTCTTCGGCTTGTTTATCGCCGGGGTTTTTATCGGGGTGATATTGAAGAGCAAGTTTCCGGTATGCCTTTTTTATATCATCCTTTGATGAGTTTTTCTGAACGCCGAGAACTTCGTAATAATCACGTTTTGCCATTATTTGTCATCTACCACTTCGTAGTCAGCGTCTTCGGCGCTCTTTGTGTTATTATTGTTTCCCATGTCAGGGCCTGTTCCTGCGTTAGTACCTTGTCCGCCCTGAAAGCCTCCCATATCAGGACCCTGGCCTGGCTGTTGTCCCGAAGCTGCCTGTTGTTTATAAAGCTCCTCGGCGATTTTATATGACACCTGCTTTAAAGCTTCTGTTTTATCTTTTATAACCTGATTATCGCTGCCTTCCAGAGCTCTGCGCAATTCCGCGATAGCCGCTTCAGTTTTTGATTTGTCTTCGGCGCTTATTTTATCACCGAGTTCTTTAATATTTTTTTCGGTGCCGTAAATCATTGAGTCCGCTTCATTGCGCACTTCGGCTCTTTCACGCTCTTTTTTATCTTCTTCGGCGTGGAGTTCCGCTTCTTTTACCATGCGGTCGATGTCCGAATCGCTTAAACCGCTTGAGCTTTCTATGCGGATTTTCTGTTCCTTGCCAGTACCGAGATCTTTCGCGCTTACATGCACAATACCGTTCGCGTCAATATCGAATGTTACATCGATCTGGGGAATTCCGCGCGGAGCGGGAGGAATGCCGACAAGATCAAAGCGGCCGAGCGTTCTGTTCTGAACCGACATTTCACGCTCACCCTGAAGGACATGAATAGAAACGGCAGTCTGTCCGTCCGCCGCGGTGGAAAATGTCTGGCTCTTGCGGGTCGGAATCGTTGTGTTGCGTGTAATGAGTTTTGTCATGACGCCGCCGAGCGTTTCAATACCGAGTGAAAGGGGAGTGACGTCTAACAGAAGCACATCTTTAACATCGCCGCCCAGAATTCCTCCCTGAATAGCCGCTCCTACCGCGACCGCTTCATCAGGGTTTACGCCCTTATTCGGCTCCTTTTTAAAAAGGTCTTTTACAATCTGCTGAACTGCCGGTATACGGGTTGATCCGCCGACAAGGATAACTTCATCTATCTGATCCGCGTTCAATCCCGCGTCGGAAAGCGCTTTTTTACATGGGTCTTTAGAGCGGCTTAAAAGGTCTTCCACCATTTGTTCAAACTTTGCCCTTGTAAGCGACTTTTGAAGGTGCTTGGGGCCGCTCTGGTCGGCGGTAATAAACGGCAAATTGATTTCTGTTGTCTGCATCGAAGACAATTCGATTTTCGCTTTTTCAGACGCTTCACGCAGACGCTGGAGAGCCATGCGATCCTGACCCAGATCGATGCCTGTGTCTCTTTTAAATTCCGCAATGAGCCATTCCATGACACGGCGATCAAAATCATCGCCGCCAAGATGGGTATCACCGTTGGTCGCTTTTACTTCAAATACGCCGTCACCCAGTTCAAGGATGGAAACGTCAAATGTGCCGCCGCCAAGATCGTAAACCGCGATAATTTTATCTTTTTTGGAATCTTTATTAAAACCAAAGGCGAGAGAAGCCGCAGTCGGTTCATTTATAATGCGCTTTACATCAAGTCCCGCGATTTTACCCGCGTCCTTTGTCGCCTGGCGCTGCGCGTCGTTAAAATAAGCGGGAACAGTGATAACAGCTTCGGTTACAGGTTCGCCGAGATAATCTTCCGCGGTTTTTTTCATTTTTTGAAGAACAAACGCGGAAATTTCCTGAGGAGAGTATTTTTTCCCGTCGATATCAACGCGAACATCATATCCCTGTTCTGTTACACGATACGGAACAAGAGTCATTTCGTTGGATACTTCCGCGAATTTTCGTCCCATAAAGCGTTTTATTGAGTAAATAGTGTTTTCCGGATTTGTTATCATTTGGTTTTTCGCGGGTGCGCCTACAATCCGCTCGCCTTTGCTTGTAAAACCGACAATAGACGGAGTTGTGCGCCCGCCTTCCGAACTTTGAATGACAATTGGTTCTCCGCCTTCAAGAACGGATACGCAAGAATTTGTTGTTCCTAAATCAATACCGATAATTTTTCCCATTTTTTTGCTCCTTCTTATATTTTATTCAGGCATCAGCACTTTTACTTTTGCCGCTCTAATCACTCTGTCTTTTAAAAAATAGCCTTTAAAGAATTCTTCCTGTACAGTTGCCTCTGTTATATCGGGAGATTTATCCATCATCAGGGCTTCATGTAAATTTGGATCGAAAAGTTCCCCTGCGGAAACAAAGCGTTTAAGACCCCATTTAGCTTCCAGCTGGCTTGTAAAGCGTTTTTCTATCATTTTGATGCCTTCCAGTAAGCCCGAATAGTCAGTTGAGTTCTCTCCTGCCTGGATTGCCCGCTCAAAGTCGTCAATTATCGGGATAATATCAGAAAGAAGGCTCTGGTTAGCGTATTCAATCGAATTTTGCTTTTCCTGATTCATCCGTTTGCGGAAATTTTCAAACTCTGCGGCTTTACGCAGAAGCTGGTCGCGAATTTCCGCAAGCTGGGTTTCTAATTCTGTAATTCTTTGCCCGGGAGTTGCAGATTCGCTGTTAGTATCCTGTTGACATTGCTCGTCAGAACCGGTTTCCGCTTTGTTCTCTTCAGCTTTATCTGAGCATGTTTCCTTTAAATCCTGTTCATCTTGAGTTTCTTTTTTTGACATTGTTTCTTCCCAATAATATCATTTGGTGACGGTATAACGTCCTGTAAGCAATTACCGTTTCTCAGGTAAAAACATACATTTATGGGAATTTCCTCACCTATAAAATTAAAATACATAAAAATTTCGTTTGGGTCAAGGAAATTCGTCATGAATTCAAACAGCCTCTTTTATTGTTTGTATTATACTAAATCGGATTCATACTGCCAAGGAGCTTATTCAGGTGTTCTACTGTTTGTTCATATTCAGCCAGTTTTAACTGCGTTTCGACCCTTTTTCTAACAATAGTCTTATTAAACGGTTTAACAAGATAGTCAACAGCTCCCTGCAGCAGGCCTTTTTCCTCCTCTTCAATACTGTTTAATCCTGTTATAAAAATTACCGGTATTTTTCCGGTTTCTTTCTTCTCCCTAAGCTTTTCAAGAACGGCATAGCCGGATATATCCGGCATAATTATATCAAGTAAAATTAAATCGGGGATATGTTTTACAGCGGCTTCGATTCCTGAACTGCCGTCAGCCGCGACGATGATCTCATACAAGGGCTTTAAATAATGGGCTAATGCGATAATATTCATTTTCTCATCATCAATAATGAGAATTTTCTTAAGGCTGTTCATTTTCTGTCTCCATTTTTTGCTTTATCGCTTTAAGCGTTTCTCTGGCCTGTTTAAATTTCATATTCTCCACCAAAGACGCCAGCTGGTCCGCTCCTGGAATCATTTTCAGGTCGTTTACAAAATCAAGGCTGTCTATGCTGTCTGACGCAAGATACGAATCAAGCGTTTCGAATAAATCCAGAGATTTTTCCCTGTCAGAAACATCGCCTGTTTTCCTCTTTCTGATCTTGCTTACATAATTGTCTGCGGCAGGCATTAATTCGGATAATGCTGCGTTTAAATCCTTTTCGAGTTTATTAATTTTATCATTTATGGATTCTGTTTTCCCCGATGAAAGAGACTGTTCAACTGCCTGAGCCGCTTCCGCAAGTTCAATTCTGCCGACTAATCCCGCGACGCCTTTTAATGTGTGCGCCAGTCTGTGCGCAAGTTTTGTATCGCCCGAGCTTACCGCGGATTTTATATCATCTATTGTGGATTGATTGCTATTAATAAACGCGGTAATCAACTCCATATTATGATCTTCTTCTTCCGCGAAATCAATATACTGTCCAACAGGCAGCATACTGACAGGCCTTAAGAACTTTAAAAGACAAATCCATAGATCATGCGCGACAAATGGTTTCGGCAGACAGTCGCACATTCCCGATTTATAATATGTTTCTTTGTCAGTAGTCATAATATTAGCGGTCAGCGCGATTATCGGAGTTTTACAGCCTGTTTCCATTATTTTTTTCGACGCTTCCAGACCGTCCATTTCCGGCATGTGGATATCCATAAATATAAGCGCAAACGGTTTTTCATTGTTTTCCATTCTTTTAATAACATAATTAACGCCGATTTTACCGTTTGCCGCGATGATTGTATTTAACCCAACCTTTGAAAGATGATCGCTTATAACCATCTGGTTTAAACTATTGTCTTCACAAACAAGAACATCGCCTTCAAAAACCGGTTTTTCGTCTATATTAATCGAGGCGGAAACATGCGAAAGATCAGCGTTCTTGTTTATCGTTTCAAATTTAACATCGAAACTGAATTTACTGCCGAGTCCGAAATGGCTTTCGACATCAAGTTTGCCTCCCATCATTTCTATAAAACTTTTTGTTATTGCAAGGCCGAGCCCTGTTCCGCCGTATTTGCGGGTTGTGCTGCTGTCCGCCTGCGTAAACGGCTGGAATATATGTTTAATCTGTTCTTCTGTCATTCCAATGCCGCTGTCCTTGACTTCAAAGTGCATAACGACATAGTCATCTGTTTTTTCTGTAACGGCGGACAGCAGTTTTACCATGCCGTTATTTGTAAATTTTATCGCGTTGGAAAGCAGATTGAGCAGCACCTGGCGCAGCCTTGTCGGATCACCTAACATCATTCTGCCGACAGATGGTTCGGCGTAACAGAAAAGAGTAAGTCCTTTTTCGCGCGCTTTTGGAGACGCGATTATCCGGCAAAGTTTAAAGACCTCGCTTACATCAAACGGAATTTTTTCCAGTTCCATTTTTCCGGCTTCTATTTTTGATACGTCAAGAATGTCATTAATTATCATTAAAAGACTTTCCGCGCTTGTTTTAATTTTTGACAAATAGTTTCTTGTTTTAACCGGGACAGCGTCGTCTAAGGCAAGTTCCGAAAACCCGATGATTCCGTGCATGGGCGTTCTTATTTCATGGCTCATGCTCGCAAGGAATACGGACTTCATGCGGGATGTTTCTTCCGCGTGATTTTTCTCGCGCGCTAAATCCACGGCTTCATTTTCCGCCTTAATTTTTTCCGCGGTAATTTTTTTAATATCCGTAATATCAATTGAAAACTGAAGGTGCGCTTTAATGCCGCCCGGCCAGTTAATATACCGGTCGGCATGGCGGATATTTCTGTTTACAAGCGCGTCATATTCTTCCCATACAAAAGTTTTTTCCTGATCTTTATCAAGGTAATAGCATGGGCAATTTTCGCATATATTATCCAGGTTTCTAAAAAGCCTGTAACACCGCTGTCCTATGTAATCATCATTTGTAATATTGAACAGCTTCTTTAACTGCTCGTTAATAAAAAGAAGTTCTCCTGTTTCCGGAACAGAAACATAGACTAATGTATCAATGCCGTTTAATATGGTTTTTAAAACATTCTGGGATCTTTTTGAATCTTCCGTTTGTTCTTCGACCCGTTCGGACATAAAATTTAATGTATCTTTTAAAACGGAAAACTCATCCCGGTAATCGTCATTCAGCCTGACGCTGTAATCTCCCTGCGCGATTTTAGCCGCGAATTTTGTAAAATCACCTAACGGCTTTGTCAATTTATCGATTATAAAATACAGAATCGCGGTTATCATAACAAGAACAAAAACGCTGATAACGATAATACTGATCACCAGTTTGATTTCGTCCGCGTTTATCTCTGACAGCGGAGCGGCGATAGAAAAGAAAAAATGGCCGTTTAATTCATGAATATGAATAGTTTTTCTGGACAGAAGGGTATTCTGATCATCAAAAATCGATTTAACAAATATTACTTCGGAATCCGTATCCGTTCTTCCCGGTGTGTTTGGTATCGCGCGGATCAACCCCGCTTCTTCTCTCGTTTTGCCGATATCTTCATATCTGGGGCTGTAAATTACATTGCCTCTGTCATTTGTGATAATAATATAGCCTGACTCGAATATTTCTTCAGACTGAAGCTGCGCGTAAAATTCTTCAAGATGAATATCTGCTGTAACAGCCCCGATGAATTCATTGCTGCTGTTGCGTAACGGATACACAATAACAAACATAAATATATCTTTTCCGTCTATTTCAAATATTTCCGGATCCGTGTAAAGGGGAGTATTTAATTCTTTCGCTTCTATATAATACTGCTGAGAAAATTCTCTGTCATTATCAAGAGCTTCAGGCTTGTAAACAATTCCCTCGCTGCCGCGGTTATAATAAAAACTAATTCTGCCCGATAACGCGGTTCCGTAATTTGTCCCTTTAAAATCAGCGTCTCTGCCGTCGAACATATCCGGCTCAAAATAAATACTTGAACTGTCAATGTTCGAATGCCTTTCAAAAATACTGTATAACATTCTTTGCAGAACGGTTCTGTCAGTCGAGCCTTCGTTAACCTGAAACTCCAGAATGCTTTCAACAGACGCCAGATAATCAACAGCGTTATTAATTTTATTTTCAAAGGTGCTTGTATGTTTTCCGGTAATGTTCTGGAATTCCGCTCTAACGGTATTCTGCTGCATGTTAAATAATGAAACAAAAAGAATCGTAAATATAATCGCAAAACTGATAATAACAGGAATTATTATATTAAAAATAGCTCTTGCTTTTGTTCTGAAAAAAATTTCCTGTCTTTCCATGTATTGCACTCCAAGTCTGCGCAACTAAAACAGCGTGTTGTAAAATTTTCCTGCTGTATGATATGAAACAGGGCGTGACATTAAATTATAATATATTACTTTAAGAGAAGCAATAATAAAATAGTACAACGGGAAGGCCGGACCCGCGTATATTGATTATATTAAAAATTCCTGTTAATTTTAATAATTCGCGCGGATAATGCCGCGCTGATCCAGTCAGAGGTAATTATGTCTTTCGATATTAAAAACATTGTTAAAAACCTTCATCCGCTGGAAGTGCGGATACTTCTTGCGTATAAAAAAAGCGATGAACTTTCTATTGAGAAAGTTGAAAAAGATTTAGGATTTAAACCGGGGAACGGAAACCAGGCGCTCTCATGGCTTTCCGGCAAAGGGCTGGTCAGTGAAATCCGCAGAGAGACTGCCGTATTTTATGAATTGACGGATCTTGGCCGCGAATGGAAAGAAAAGGGCAGCCCGGAAGAGCGTATCATAAAACTGGTGAAAGAACAGAGCGGCGCTCTTAAACTGCCTGACATAGCAAAATCGCTCAGCATGGAAAACAAAGATATCGGCAGCGCATTCGGCAATCTATCAAAACAGGGCATACTCGCAATGGATGACAATAAAAATGTTATCATGCTGAAAGAGCCGCAAAACGATCATTTTTCTGTTCTTCGCGGATTGCTTGATAAAGGTTTTAACAAAGCGGTTCGCGAAACCGGGCTTAATGCTGCTGAAAAAAATATAATGTCCGGAATTTCCAAAAAGAGAGGAGCTGCGGACGCGCCTTTCCGTCAGACAGACAGAGAAACTGTATTCTTCGGTTTTTCCGCGGCAGAAGACGGGTCTGTGCCGGCCGCTGAAGCGGCAACGGCTCTTAAAGAAGCGGGGATTACAGGAAGCGAAGCAGGCGCTCTGACACAGACGATGCTTGAAAATGGCAGCTGGAAAGGAAAGACCTTCCGCTCTTATAATGTTAAAACTCCTCCCGCGCGGCTGACCCCCGGCAGAACCAACCCATACGCGAAATTTTTGGAAAACGTAAAAGATAAACTCGCATCTTTAGGCTTTGAAGAATTCGACGGGCCGTTAGTTGAAACTGAGTTCTGGAATTCTGACGCTCTTTTTATGCCGCAGTTCCATTCCGCCCGCGATATCCACGACGCGTACAGTATCGCGGATCCTTGCGGTAACGCAGACAAAGACGGAATCGCGCGGGCAAAATCGATAGATGAACCGTGGCTTTCCAATGTCGCGTCCGCTCACGAGAACGGAGGCTCAACAGGAAGCCGGGGCTGGAATTACAGCTTTGACCGCGATTTTACAAAGCGGCTTATTCTGCGCTCGCAGGGAACAGTGTTATCCGCAAAACAATTGTCAGCCGCGAAAATTCCCGGCAAATATTTCGGCATCGCGCGCTGTTTCCGCTACGACCAGGTAGACGCGACTCACCTGCCGGACTTTTATCAGACAGAAGGAATTGTGTTAGGTGAAAACGTCAATCTTCGCACTCTTTTGGGAATGCTGGAAATGTTCGCCGTGGAAGTCGCAGGAGCGAAAGATGTAAAATACGTACCCGGATACTTTCCGTTTACGGAGCCGTCGATAGAAGTGCATATAAAACATCCGGTGCTCGGATGGTTTGAACTCGGCGGTTCAGGCATTTTCCGCCCGGAAGTAACGCAAAGTCTTGGAGTAAATGTGCCTGTCGCCGCGTGGGGCATCGGAATAGACCGCATGGCGCTTATGGCGCTGGGACTTAACGATCTTCGCGAACTTTTCAGTTATGATATCGAAAATGTAAGATTAAGAAGAGCGAAAGCGCTTTGAATGTAAAAAAAATTCTTCCCATAGATCGTTACGGATATGATTTTATACCATCAGAGTATCTTCCGGCCGGAACCGATGAATACTGGCTTCGTAATATTCAACAAGAAAAATATTTTAATAAAAAACCGGATGACTGGCGAAAATTAAAACCTGAAGAAAAAGAAATATTAATCAACAACAGAAATAACTGCTCCAATTGGGATAATTTTTTAATAAGCGATCCGTTTGATCCTTCTCTAATACGCGACTCCAATTTTTACGGATTTGTCCGTATCGGCTCTCTGCAAAATGTAGCTCTGAAACATCATGATTTCTGCGTTCCCGCGGGAATACGCGGCAGCACTTTTATATCGTGCGATATCGGCGATTATGCCGCGATTCAGAATTGCGCGTATATTTCGCATTACATAATCGGAAACAATGTTATTCTTTCGGAGGTAAATGAACTACAGACAACGAATCACGCAAAGTTCGGAAACGGCGCTGTTAAAGACGGCGAAGACGAAGAAGTGCGTGTTTGGATCGATGTAATGAACGAAGCGGGCGGACGATCCATTCTGCCGTTTGAAAGCATGATCGCGGCGGACGCTTTTTTATGGGCCGCATACCGCGATGATACCGCGCTGGCTGATACGTTATATGAAATTACACAGAAACAATACGGGCAAGTTAATATAAACGGAAAGGCAGGCGCCTTTCGCGGCAGTTACGGAATAATCGGCAGCGGCGCAGTAATAAAAAGCAGCGCGATTATTAAAGACGCGGCGATAGGGGAATGTGCGTACATCAAGGGAGCGAATAAATTAAAAAACGTCACCGTGCTTTCATCCGAAGAGGAGCCGGCGCAAATCGGCGAAGGCGTGGAAATGGTAAACGGCATTGTAGGATACGGCTGCAATGTCTTTTACGGATCCAAGGCGGTGCGTTTTGTCATGGGAAGAAACTGCAATTTAAAATACGGCGCGCGGCTAATCCACTCGGTGTTAGGTGACAATTCAACAGTATCGTGCTGCGAAATTTTGAACAATCTGATCTTTCCTGTGCATGAACAGCATCATAACAATTCATTTTTAATCGCGAGCCTGATTCAGGGAATGTCAAACATGGCGGCAGCGGCGACAATAGGAAGCAATCATAACAGCCGCGCGAATGACGGAGAGATTCGCGCAAAAAGAGGTTTTTGGCCGGGACTTGCGGTCAGTCTGAAACACTCAAGCGTATTCGCCTCGTTTGTGATTATCGCAAAGGGAGAATATCCGTCGGAATTAAATATTCCGCTTCCGTTTTCTCTTGTTAACAATAATGTTCATAAAAACCGGCTGGAAGTAATGCCCGCGTATTTCTGGATGCACAACCTTTACGCGCTTGAACGCAATTCATGGAAAACCAAAAACCGCGACAGACGCAAAATTAAAATCCAGAAAATAGAAGCCGATTATCTTGCGCCTGATACCGCGGAAGAAATTATATCCGCTTTATCATTCATTGACGCGTGGCTCTGCGAGTCAGGCTTCTCGCCGATGGACATGACAAATATAAATTACTCCGCCGTGCGGCTGATTCACTGCCGTCAATTTGAAAACAGTAAACGCGATCAGGTGATAATGAAACCGTGCGAAGCGATTGCGGCATACCGGCAAATGCTGCGCTATTACGCGGTAAAAACCATCGCATCATTTTTTGATGAACGCCCTGAACTTGATTTCTCCGGTATGCGCGATTTACTGGACACAGAAACAGCTGACAAGGATTCAAACGCGCCGCAGAATTCACAAAAACGTGTTAAAGACTGGGTCAACTCAGGCGGCCAGATAGTTCCCGCTTTTCGTGTAGATAAACTGAGAAAAGAAATAAGAGAAGGAAAATACGCAAGCTGGGATGAAATCCATCATGTATATGATCTTTGGGAAGAAGAATATCCTCTTGATAAATGCCGCCACGCCTGGGAAGTTCTGAAATTCTTAACGGGCAGCGCCGAAGCAAGCGCGTCTTTATTTAAAAACGAGCTTGACGCAGTTCTTGAAATACGCCGCCATATTGAAACTCAAATTTATGACAGCAGGGAAAAAGACTACCACAACCGCTATAAAAAGGCCACTTTCCGCAACCAGGCGGAAATGGAGCAAGTGCTTGGCAAGCCTGACGATAACCCGTTTATCCGTATTATCCGGAAAGAAAGCGATATTTTTAAGAATATGATCGAAAGGGTAAGATTGCGGTTATCTATAAATTAACCTGAATTATAAAACTTTTATTTATTTGTCCAAATCTTTAATTTTTTCTATGTTAAGGCCGGTTATCTTTTTTATAAACTCATGTGATGAACCTTCTGCAAGAAGATTTTTCGCGATTTGAATACTTGCCTGTTCGCGGCCATGTTCCAATCCTTCTTCCAGTCCCTCCTCGCGGCCCTGTACAATGCCTTTCTTAAACCCGCGCTCCATCCATTCAGGAATAATTCCGGCTTCTGTGAATACTTCTTCGAATGTTTCCCGCTTTTTTCTTGTTCTAACTGCCATATGCTGTAACTCCT
>Ga0209755_10000080_pt1 | contig 170548 bp, 120 predicted proteins | sample TergutCo191P1_FD_187301 | JGI IMG/M metagenome (GOLD analysis project Ga0209755, IMG submission 187301) | Cornitermes sp. P1 segment gut microbial communities from Petit-Saut dam, French Guiana - Co191P1 (SPAdes) (version 2) | ecosystem: Host-associated > Arthropoda: Insects > Digestive... | reverse complement strand
AGCAGGATTTTTATCTACTAATGTTAATGTTTCTCCATTATTAATCTTTAGTTTAAGAGTGTCTACAAATAGCCAATTACTATCACATATTTCTACTTCAAATCTGTATATAGCCAAACCATCTCTCAATGTTTTAGCTATTGAAAGAGAATCGTGAAAATACAAAGCCTGAACTTTTGAATAAATATACATGGATTTAGTAGTTATAGCACCGTCTATATCGTTTGCGGTACGTGTTTCTACCTTATATAAACCCGATGTGGTAGAGCATGACGATATAAGTAACCCTAAAACTAATGAAAAAATAACCAATTTACGCATAAAAAACCTCCAAAAAACAAGACAAAAAGTTAAACAGACAGAAGTTTCATTTTTAATTGCCTATACCTTAAATATAACATATTTCGCTTTTAGTATACCAAAATATGCAATTTTTGTCAACTTTTCATTTGTATACAGTTATACAAGAATTACTATCATCATATGTAAGAATTGTAAAACCGTTATATAATATTGTCACGCGGTAACTATTAATAGGTTTAGTCTTTTTCTTCATGTTTAGCGGCATCAGCGTAGGCGCATCCGCATATGAATGCTTCTATCATTAACTCCAATGATTGCGGCGAATATTGACGGTATTTAAAATTATAAAATAACAGGTTTGTAAATACTTTTAAATGTTTTTCTATTTCTTTATTATGCGGGTCTTTTGAGTATGGAATGCCGACTTCTTCTAATATCTTAGGGATAAAAATACTGATGATTACTTTTTCGTTTAGATCAAAACTGTCTTTAGTATCTTTGACAAGATGTATAGGTCTTCGGCGTAATAGCCAATACATCTCATAAGCGTATATTTTAACCATATTTGTTTTTGTAATATTGTGCATTTCTTTAAGTCGAGCTATGTCGGTAAAATAATCCAGCACGGCATTGTAGAAACTCTCCTTGTCAATGCGGGCAACTTTATCCATGTTCATTTTTTCCAGTACTTTTAATGCTTCATTCCACAATACTTCAATTCGATTTTGGATTTTATCCCCAAATTTTTTCAGTAAAAAATGATAATGAACATCAAAGGTGTCGTTATTGTTTTCCATAGTGATATTTAATTAAATTTGATTATTTCTTGAAATAGATTGGTTTCAAGGAATTTTTCTACAGCTTCAGAATCCCTTTTTTGTTTGGAGAGAGTATAGTCTTCTCCGCTATTTTGCGACCTAGCCATAGTAAAGCTTCCCCCCTTCAGCTTGGCGATAAATTCATCGGCAGCGATCCCACCTTCAGTGACGTTAGATTTTGCCATTTTCCCCTCCCAAGGATAATGATTTCATAATTATACCCCATGTTCAAAAGTTTGTGTTCATTTATTTTAACAAAATTACCAATTTTAGTAAAAGGGCTGTAAAGTCATTTTTACTAAAATTATTTATAAATATATTGAATTTTATCGTTTTTGACTATACTATTGTATAGTATTTGGCATTTTTGTATTCTTTATTGTTGAAAATTCATGCTTTTTAACCCTTAAAAGTACCTTACAGAAAGAATACCTTATCTTGAAAAGAAAAGCCTTAAATTTACCATCTAATTTTACCAGCGAGTTTTTCAGCCTTTTTAATAAAGCTATCCGCACATTCTTCAAAATCGCTGTAAACAATAGGAATCTTTTTATTCTCGGCTATTTCATGTATTCTGACAGCCAACTCAATTAAAGTAATTTTTTCCATATTGGGCAATTCGTTAAAATCCATTATTTACTCCTTTCTTTAATTATCAGTTTTAATGTTATTAAGTATAGGCTATTTTAATAATTTAACGATATATGACAAGTGATTAGCAAATATTGTTTAATTCTTTAAAACTATTACCCTTAATTAACGATGAATATAACGCGGAAATAATTTTAAATATCAAAATCAAGGAGGATTCATGCAAATAGACGCTCAAGTGATATTAATAATTTTTACAATTATCACATTTTTTATTACCATTGGAACCATGGTCTGGAGAATGGCTATTCTGCACCACCAATGTATGACAAATAAAGAATCGTTACTGCGCGCGCATGAGCGGATTGATAAACTCGAAGACACTCAAACAAACAAAATAGAAGAACTTGTCGCACAGATACGGGTGATAGAACAAGCGCAAATAAGAATGGAAGAAAAACTGAATCTCTTGTTAAAACGCGAAGAGAATGGAAATAAAGCATGAGCGAAAACCAGAAGAGACTTATTAAAGTTAACTCTGATCTAATGGATAAACAATACAAGTGGTCGTGGGCTAAAGCCGGTATTGGTTTGTGGAAAAACAGCCTTGGAGCGAGAGAATTCTGGTTTTTCGCGATAATTACATGGCAGATACAACAGAGGTTAAATATTGGCTTAGAAACTCCCGTGTATTGGATTAGTTATTGTGTAGTAGGAATATGCTTTATATTCCACAAGGCGTTAGAGCAATTATTGAGTAACGGTAAGCTTGCTATAGAAGGAAAATTCGGCATATCAAAAGAGATAAAACAAGGAGTTTAAAGTGGATTTTAAAACATTTTTGTTCAGATATTTTGGCAAAGAAGTAGACTTCGACAAATATGCCGGAGCGCAATGTGTAGACTTAATAAGGCAGGGTATTAAAGAAATGTACGGCTGCCCTCAGCCTGAGCCAACCGGTGACGAAGGGGCAATGACATTTTATACAAAACACGAATTTCGCCCTGTACAAAAACAATACTTCAATCGCGTTGAAATTTGCACAGCCGGGCAGGAGATACCGGAAGGCGCCATAGTCGTGTTTAAAAAAACAGCAGGAAATCCTTACGGACACATAGGATTCTGTGTACGCACTGATGGCAATTTAATTTATTTATTTGAACAGGATGGTTTAAGCCGTGACAGAGCTGCAAAAATTAAGGCTTGGAGTTACGAAAATACATTAGGTTATCTTGCAAAAAAATAGGAGAAATAATGTGTGTAAAAAGATTTTATGGATTAATATTTATTTTTTTTTGTTTGTGTTTACAGTGTTATTCTCAGGATGTAAGTCAACTGAGACATCAAGAATTGATGACCTGGTCGAAGCTAGAATTATTGCTGAGAGAGGACGAATTAGAGAGGAGATTAGAAGAGAACTACTTGAATGGGCTATTGAGGACGCTAGAAGAATTGAGGAATCTATCAACCGCCGAACAGATAGACAAGAAGCAATTAGAGCTGCGGCTGAAGAATACAGAGCAGGATATATCAGGTTACTTGATAGAATCGAACAAATTGAGAATGGAAATAAAGTTCAGGAATAATATTATTCTTGTTTTCGCTATAATTGGTATTGCTGGTTTGATAATCAATATCCTGTACACTATACAATGGGCAATGAAGCCATATCGTACTTTAAAAGAGCTGCTTAAAATTTGGTTGTAGAACATGGTAAATATATATATTTACATTTATTTAAATTGATACTACTATGTATGTGGAGAGTGTGTTAAACTGCGTAAAATCTCTCCTAGGGGATGTAATGCATAAACCTTACAAGAAGCCTGTCCGTGCAGCTTCGCCGGATGTTAAGGTTGCGCCCCCAAGAGTGTCAAAACTCGCCGTTTTCTTAATTTCATTAGTCATTAAGCCTTACATTTTCTTTCTTTTCGGGTTTGCCAGAGTGGTTTTACACGATGATTTGTTATTATTTGACGCTTTTAAACGGGCTTTGTCGGGGAAAAGCCGCTGTATTATCGCCTTCCGCCATCCAGACGGCAGGGAACCTCAGCTTTTATCATGGCTTTTCACTTACAGGCTGAAGGCGCTCGCAGGTAAGAAAAAGATAAAATTCAATAAAAGACCTCATGCGATTTTTGTGTACGGTTATGAAGTCGCAAGATGGGGCGGACCTGTGGTTCGCGTTGTTATGCCCAGAATGGGGAGTATTCCTATACATCATACAAAACTGGATTCAAAAGGAATGACGCGTATTTTTTCCGCAATTCAGGATGAGCTGTATCCTCTGGCTCTCGCTCCTGAAGGGCAGGTTTCATATTCGACGGATACTGTTCCGCGCCTTGAATCAGGAGTAATACGAATCGGGTTTCAGGCGGCATCCTCGTTATCAAAAATAAACGGTGAAGTTTTCCTTGAGCTTCTTCCTCTTTCGGTTCATTTCAGGTACGGCTCATCAGGAAAAAGAGCGATGTTAAAACTGCTTTTAAGAATCGAGAAATTGTGCGGATTTAAGCGTAAGCGGACAAACGATCTTTCTTTTGATCTCCGCGTAAAACAATGCAGGGATTTTATTTTAGAAGAAAACGAAAAAAGGTACGCGATAAAGATTGACGGCGCGGTTTCATACGAAGAAAGACTTGAAAAAGTAACCAACGCCGCGCTTTGTACAGCGGAGCGTATGCTTGGGATAAAAAGCGAAGGCGATTATTTTATGAGGCTTTACAGAGTTCGCCATATTTGCTGGGATAAAATTTATTTGCCGGGAATAGAATCTCTTGATAATTATGATAAAATCAAACGCGGCATAATGGATCTTGAAGCGGGGGAGGCGTGGTATATAACGCGGCATCAGGAAGTCGCGGATTTTGGCTGGTATTTTAAAAACCCGGTTCCGTCAGAAGATGATGAAATTCATAAAAAAGTTGAATATGTTCAAAACCTTTGGGATTTCGCGAACCGCACAATGGGCGGCGCAATAGCGAACAGGGTAAACATCCACCCCGGTACAATAATTATTAAAACGGCTCCCGCGATTAATCTGAGCGAGCGTCTTACTCAATATAAAGAAAATAAAAAAGAAGCCGCAGCCCTCGCCGCCGCGGATTTGGAAAAAGCGTATCTGGACTGCATTAAAACCGTTAATGAAGAATTTAAAGGCTGATTTTTGTATCAAACGTAAAGAAAAAAATTATCCCAGTTTAAAAGAGCCCAGATTGGGAGAGCCTGTTCCTTTGTAAATAAAATAAATGGCGTTTATGCCGTCCGGTATGGTTATACCGGCTGAGAATTCTTTCCAGATATTGCTGGAGACTATATCGATTTTTCCAAGCGGCTGAGAATCCCATTTTGTTTTTACTTCGAAATAACCGCGGCAGTAGCCGCGGATTTTTACCGTTAATTTTGTTACTCCCTTGCAGTTGAAATATTTGAATCCCGCGCCGCAGTTGTCGAGTATGTTCGCAATAAAACCGCTTTCGTTATTTGACAAATCGGATGATGTGACATCGAGCGATGTCACATCGCATATATCCTGCGTAATAAAAGGCATTTCGGGGTTTCTGTTGGGCCAGTACGTTTTTAAAGGAGGCGAAATTTCATTCATGGAAAATATGTTACATGCAATGTAAGCCGGATATTCGCCGAAGCCGGGAAGGGGTTCTGCGTTTGGACCGCAGGAAGTCATCTCAACCTGATTAATAGAGCCGTCTTCGTTGAATTTTACGGGCTCAAGGCAGGCTTGCCTTGAAAATTCATTGCCGTTTGTGTGCCTGTGGTAAAAAACATACCATTTGCCCGCAATTTGCGCGATACTGCCGTGGTTGTTATTGCCAAAGTACATTTGCTTTCGCGCGGGTTTGTAAGTGTCAATATTTAAATCCGCGTTGCTTACGATTACTCCGCCGTATTTAAAACCGCTTAACGGGTTTTTGCTCGCCGCGTAACAGAGTTCATTCATTGTATATGACGAATAAATAAAATAATAGGTGTCGTCAATTTTGCGGATCGAAGACGCTTCAAAAAACTCGTGTCCTTCAAAGCCCGTTCCTGCGCTTGCGTTAATCCCAGGAATTAACGGGAACGGACCTTCCTGAATCGTGAGCATGTCGGCGCCAAGAACAGCCGCGATTGAATAATTTCTGTAATCTTCAACAACCTTTCCCTTTCCTGTGCATTGCCCTGAATAAATATATGTTTTATCTCCCTCCGTTAATACAGCAGGATCAAACTGGGGCACATCGTTTTCTTTTTTGCCAAGCAGGGTTCCGTCGGGATAATGCACATAACCTAAAAATTCAAATTTGCCTGAAGGGGAAGAACATACCGAGGCGGATATTACGTCCGCTTTATCAAGGACATAATAAAGATAATATCTGCCGTCACTGCCCTGCGTTACATCGGGAGCGTACAGGTTCATGCTGCCGTCTTTGTTAAGAGGATCATCCGTTTTTTTATAGATTACGCCTTCGCAGCGCCAGTTTGTTAAATCATCGCAGTCTGCCGACCAGCAGACATAATCGTTCAAGCAGTACGCGTAACCGTTAAACTTGTCGTGGGAGCCGTAAAGATAAACTCTTTTATTTATGCCGCTGCCAAAAATATGAGGTTCGCCGTCGGGGATATATTCCCATGAAGGAAGAAAGGGATTGAAACCATGTTTTTTCATATTGCCCCCTTTATGAATATGTACTAGAATGAAATATTACTCAAGACGAGGTGCGCCATTAAATTAGAACTTTTTACATTCTGTGATTTCGCGCAGGAAAATCACGGAAAGCTTACAATCGTGGGAACTTTTGACACTATTATCTCACGCAATTTTCCATGCGTTCATCCGCAGTTATCTGTGGTGATACGTCTTCGCTTTGACCTTTGGGAATTCGGAAATCACGCTTTTAAAATAGAAACGCGCAATCTGGAAGGAGAGACAAGCATGGATCCGATCAACGGCAACATCGACGTTAGGGGAGGAGGAAACGCCTCCGCGGTTTCTCACCTTGTTTTCAGCATAGCGAACCTTCACTTTAAAGGTCCGGGTCTGCTGAATTTTGTTCTCTTCATAGACGAAAAAGAAATTGACTCAGTTCCGTTATACGTCAGAAAAGGATAAGGATAAGGATTGGCTTTCGAACAACAACTTCGCGCCTTGGCGAGAAACCTATCCTTCACATCTACACTTTAGAAACACGCGATAAGAGAAGAAAGTCCGCTAAAACCAAAGCGGTCATGGCTTCGACTACAACGACAGCTCTTGGAACAATGCATGTGTCGTGGCGGCCGTGAATTTCTATTTCCACTATGTTTCCGTTTTTGTCGTAGGCTTTTTGTTTTTTTGATATTGACGGCGTTGGTTTGAACGCCGCTTTGAATAAAATGTCCTGTCCTGTTGAAATGCCGCCCAGTATTCCGCCTGAGTTATTTGACGCGAATTCGCCGTTTCCGTTCCCGCCCGGCTGGTCGTTGTTCTCGCTTCCTTTCATGTCCGCGGCGGAAAAGCCCGCGCCGAATTCAATGCCTTTGCACGCGCCGATAGAGATTACCGCTTCGGCAAGACGGGCATCCAGTTTGTCAAAGACAGGCTCTCCAAGACCTGCAGGCATTCCCTTAACACAGCATGAAATTATGCCGCCTGCGCTGTCTCCTTCGCTGCGAATTTTTTCGATATCAGGAGACGTTAAACTCCGCGCTGAAATTGCAATGCCGTGTAAAGAAAGAAATTTTTTAGCGACCGCTCCCGCCGCGACTCTGGAAAGAGTTTCTCTCCCGGAACTTCTTCCGCCTCCGCGGTGATCGCGTCTTCCGTATTTCGCCTGCCATGTAAAATCGGCGTGTCCCGGTCTGTAGATGTCTTTTAATTTATCGTAGTCGCCTGAGTTTTGATTTTTATTTCTTACGATGATCGCGATGGGGCTTCCGAGCGTTTTCCCCTCAAAAATACCGGATAAAATTTCAGGGGTGTCCGTTTCGTCTCTGGAGCCGAAAGCGCTTGAGGGACGGCGGCGCGCGAGTTCAGCTTCAATCTCGTTAGCCGAAACTTCAAGGCCTGCGGGGCAGCCGTCTATCACGCAGCCCATCGCTTCTCCGTGCGACTCGCCGAATGTTGTTACTCTGAAAATTCTTCCGAAAACGTTTGACATAATTAGTTATAAATACCTTCTGTCGTCATCATCGCCCACTTTGGCGTATAATTCAATATGCTGTTTGGCGGTGCTTTGCGCGATTTTATGCAAAAGCACTTCTTCAACCTGAAAAAGCCCGATCTCGCTTGACATGTTTACGTCAATTCTGATTGGTTTCTCCGCGCCTGCCTTAATCGACACTTTTTCGATGGAATTTGCCGAATATTGATGAATAAGTCCGACTCTCGGCGTTTGGATCATATTAATCGGTATCCGCGCCCTTCCTTTTGTCATATCGCAGCCGTCCGCGACCTGAACGATGCCAGCTTCAAGAGATGAAATGGTAATAGTTCCCATGTGACCCGCGACTCCTTCAAGAGCCAAAGCGCGGATCATTACCCTTTTTTTAATGTCATCGGGATAAACCTGATTTAAAACATGGTCAATTAACGGCATGGAAAGGACAATACTGTGAAGCTCATGGTTCTGCCTCCCCATACCCATGCCCAAATCGTGAAACATTGACGCGAGCATTACGCCGATAAGGCTGTCCTCAAAATCGCCGCAGCAATCCGCTTCAAGGCTTGTCTGAATTTTCGCTTTTCTGATTAAATCCAGCATAAAAGCCGCGTTATATGTCACTGTGCGCATGTGAACAGGACCGTGATCGTTATAGCCAAGCCTTACAATTGAAACAATGTTGGCGTATTCCTGCGACGCCTGAAGTTCCTCATTGGCGAGAAGCAATTTCAGCGCCTTCATCGCGTTACCGGATAAATTAAATGAATCCACAAGATCAATTAACCTTATGTCAACATTAACTTCTTTTGCCGATTTCATAATAACTCCTTTTATCTAAGATAAAGATAATTTGTTTCCGCGCCGTTCATGTTGTCAAAATAAACATTTGTCATATCCCATCTGTCGGATAGCGCCCAGAAACTGCGGGATCGCATTAAATGAATTATCGGGCACTGTTCAATCATGATGGATTGAAACTCGTCCCAGATTAACTGCGCTTTTAAAGCGTCTATCGTAAATTTTCCCTCGTTGTAAAGATAATCGATTCTCGCTTCCCATTCTGTCGCGGGAGACGCCTGATTCGGATGCCACAAATGAAGATTTGCGGATGAGGGCCACACATTGCTTCCCTGACTCGGAAAAATATTTGAACCTGAAAGTCCTATCAGCATTGAATCCCAGTCATAAGTTGAAATTAAAGACTGAACCTGCTTCTGGAAATCCAAAACCCTTATGTTTACCTTTATGCCGACTTTTGAAAGCTCATCCCTTATAATCGACGCCGTATCCTGATAAACGGAACTTTCGGATCTGATAATCAAATTAAACTCAACGCGCCTGTTATTGATATCGCGCATTACGCCGCGTTTATCTTTTTCAAAACCGGCAAAAGATAAAAGCCGCATCGCGCGTTCAGTGTCGAAAAGATAATCTGTTTTTATATCTGGATTGTAATAGGGGTTAGGTTCCGGGAAAATGTTGAGTTTAGGCTCAGAAAGACCGCGGTAAACTTGCGCGTTAATTCTGTCGCGGTTTAAAAGGCAGCTCATCGCCTGCCGGAATTCTTTTTTAACGAACCAGTCGTATTTGTGTTTATTTTTTTTGTCGTTTTTAATTATGGGATTCTGATTGAATGTCCAGAATGCCGCGCTGAGGGAACCTTCGCTGTTATAAACCGTATAATTTTTATCGCTGTTATTCACAACGGAATCAAGGTCTTCGGGGCGCAGACGGTAGGATTCAATCTCGCTGTTTTTAAAAATTAAAAGCTGGGTGTTTTCTTCGGGAATAATCCTGACAATCATCTCACTGATGTACGGAAGCGATACGCCGTTGGAATCCTTATCCCAGTAATCGGGATTGCGTTTATAAACAAGTCTTTGCCCCGGAGTGTATTCCGTTAAAAACCATTTTCCCATGGATGGAATTTCTTTCGGGTCTGATGAAACGTTAAAAAGATTTTTTACGGCTTCAACGCCGCCGTTTCTTTTCGCGGGCTCATAAACATGGCGCGGACCGAAATCCCTGTTTGTCATCAGATACGGCTCCGCGATGATGCGCGGAAAATTAAACGCAAAACGCGAATCGTCAATTTTTTCGATATCTATATGCGCTTCGCTTCCGTCGCTCATTGTTAAAAACTGACCGTAATACCCCGAACTTTGAAAATCAGGATCGCCTTCAATCTCGTTGTACCAGAATATTACATCGTCGCTTGTTACTTTATATTTACGGGAGGAATTATAATAACTCCAGTAAACGTCGTCACGAAGAGTATATATAACACGCATTGTGCCGTTTTCCCCGTTAATGATAATCTGAGGACTTGCGATGCGCCCCTTCCATGTGCGCGATACTACATCGTAATCAAGAAAGTAGTCGGTCATGCTGCTAACAACAGCGGAAGTGGAGCTGTCCTGCTCGGCGATAAGATGGTTAAAGCTCTTGGGATCTTCGTTCATTACATCGTGCCATGTGCCGCCAAGTTTTCCGGGAAGAAATGCCTCTCCGCGCCAGGGTTTATACACGGTTTTGGAAAGAAGCTCGGCAAGCCCCTGCGCATTCATCGCCTCAAGCTCTGAAAGGGAGAGTTCCTCATGTTTGGAGCACGAGACCGAAAATATAATGAAAATAAGCGAAAATACGGCGATATGTTTCATAAAGGTATTGTAGGGGATAACGGCGTTTTTATCAATTATTACTTAAAGATCATCCCATAGCAAAGCGGATAAAAACAGCTCTCCTGTGTCGGGAAGTATGGCTACGATTGTTTTTCCGGCGTTTTCAGGGCGTTTTCCGGCGGTGAGGGCGCCGAATATCGCCGCGCCTGAGGATATGCCTGCGAGAATACCCTCCTTTTTGGCTAAAAGGCGCACTGTATTGGCGGCATCTTCATCGTTTACCACTATTATTTCGTCTATTATGGATTTTTTTGTAATTTCAGAGGCTTCATCGCATGAAACGACAGAAAAATTAGTCTGCGCGGCGATAACTTTCATGTTTTTTTTAATTTTTTTCAGGTATTTCCCTGCGCCCGCCAGAGCGCCGTCCGTTCCTATGCAGCCTACAAGAATATCAACATGACCGAGTGTGTCTTTCCAGATTTCCGGTCCTGTTGTTTTTTCATGGACGCCCGGATTGCCGAAATTATTATAATGACGCGGGATAAACGAATTTTTTATGGATGCGGCAAGCTCTTCCGCGGCTTTAATGGCTCCCTGCATGCCCTTTGATTCTTCCGTAAGCAAGACTTTCGCTCCGAGCGCGGAGAGAATTTTACACCGCTCCACGCTCATTGTTTCAGGCATTGTAAGTATTATTTTATACCCTTTCACAGCCGCAATAAACGCAAGAGCGATGCCGGTATTTCCGCTTGCGGGCTCTATTATGACATAGCCTTTTCCAAGTTTTCCTTCCGACTCGGCTGTTTCGATCATCGCCAAAGCCGTGCGCTCTCTAACGCTGTGAAGAGGATTATTACATTCCATTTTCGCGTAGATAATCGTATTTGTGTCGTTGAGCCTGTTAAGCCTTACAAGGGGAGTGTTTCCAATTAAATCAGCGATGTTGTCAACTTTCATTATCTATCGAACCTCTTCAAAAGCGCGTTTAAGGTCGTCGATAATATCTTCAATGTTTTCTATTCCGATTGAAAGACGTATAGTGTTCGGTTTTATACCTCCCTCCGCAAGGTCTTTTTCATCGATCTGGGAATGAGTTGTGGAAGCGGGGTGAATCACAAGCGATTTTAAATCCGCGAGATCTGATACAAGCGAAAATAATTTTAATTTTTCCGTAAAAAGGTTCGCTTTCTTTGAATCGCCCTTTATATCAAAAGTAAATACGCTTCCGGCTCCATTGGGAAAATATTTTTTATAAAGCGCGTGATTCGGATGAGAACTAAGCGACGGATGAGTAACTTTTTCCACCTGCGGATGACTGCTTAAAAATTCAACTGCTTTTAACGCGTTGGACGTGTGGCGTTCCATGCGAAGAGATAATGTTTCTGTTCCCTGAAGCATTAGAAACGCGTTAAACGGAGAAAGACACGCGCCTGTATCCCGAAGGATAACGGCTCTTGCCTTAATTATATAGGCAAGGTTTTTCGCGGCTTGCGTGAAAACCATGCCGTGATAACTGGGATTTGGTTTTGAAAGACCTGGGAATTTATCATTCTGCGCCCAGTCGAAATTGCCCGAATCTACAATTACGCCGCCTATGGAATTTGAGTTTCCGTTTATGAACTTGCTTGCGGAGTGAACTACAATGTCAGCTCCGTGTTCAATCGGTCTTAAAAGATACGGAGACGGCAATGTGTTATCTGCAATAACGGGAATGCCGTGTTTATGCGCTGCGGCGGATACGGCTTCAATATCAACTATGGACAAATTGGGATTATCCATTGTTTCAAAAAAGATCGCCTTTGTGTTTGGCTTTATCGCTTTTTCAAAAGCGCCCGGATCCGCGCCGTCTACGAATGTTGTTTCAATTCCCATATCTTTTAACGTGTTGGAAAAAAGATTATAAGTGCCGCCGTAAACATATTTGGCGGATATGATATGATCTCCCGCCTTGGCGATATTTATAATCGCGTAAAAAACGGCAGCCTGACCTGAAGACGTGGCGAGCGCGGCGGCTCCTTTTTCAAGCGCGGCGATTCTCTGCTCAAAAACATCCCATGTCGGATTTGTAAGTCTTGTATAGATGTTTCCGGCGTCGGTTAACGCAAAGCGCGCCGCCGCGGTTTTGGAATCCGGGAATACATAACCTGTGCATTGATAGATGGGAACGGTTCTGCATCCTGTAACAGGATCAGGTTTTTGCCCGGCATGAACCTGTAAAGTCTCAAATCGAAAATGATTTACCGGCATTTAAACTCCTTTATACGATAGTATTCAAAAAAATAAAAAAATGATATAGTCAATTATTAATAAGTCGGCGGGGGGAGCATGAAAAAAGCGGCGGTTATTATGGGCAGCGACAGCGATCTGCCTATACTGGAAAAAACATTCAAAAAACTGAAAGATTTTGATATTCCGTTTGAAGCTCATGTTATGAGCGCCCACAGAACGCCTGAAAAAGCCGCGGAATTCGCCAAAAACGCCAAAGATAACGGTTTTGGAGTTATAATCGCGGCAGCCGGAATGGCAGCCCACCTGGCAGGAGTCCTTGCCTCATTTACAACGCTTCCAGTTATAGCCGTCCCGGTAAAATCGTCTCTGGACGGACTTGACGCGCTTCTGGCAATGGTTCAAATGCCCCCCGGCATCCCCGTTGCGACAGTCGCAATAGACGGCGGAGACAACGCCGCCATTCTTGCAGCCCAAATCCTTGCGGTATCCGACGAAACGCTGGCTCAAAAACTTACAGCAATGAAAGCCGATATGGCTCAGAAAGTGATGGAAAAAGACAAGCAATTACAGGAAAAATTAAAATGAAAGATAAATGCGGGATTTTCGGTATTTATTCCGGTAAAAAGGAATCTGATGTCGCGTCGCAGACATACATGGCTCTTTACGCGCTTCAGCACAGAGGGCAGGAAAGCTCCGGTATTGCCGTTTGCAATGACGGTTTAATGAAGTACCACAGCGATTTGGGTCTTGTTCCCGATGTTTTCAGCAGGGAAGAGCTGGATAAACTCGGAAAGGGAAATATGGCAGTCGGTCATGTGCGCTATTCGCCTCTGGATCAAAGAACAAGGGCAAACGCGCAGCCGCTTGTGGTGCGGCACATAAAAGGTCCTATGGCAATAGCGCATAACGGAAGCGTTACGAACGCTCAGGCTTTGCGCGAAAAACTTCAAAAAGAGGGAACGGTGTTTCATACGACCAATGACACCGAGATAATAATAAATATAATCATTAAAAAAAGAATCAGTTTAAATTCGATAGAAGAAGCGGTAGAAAAATCGATGGCTGAAATTGAAGGCGCGTATTCGATTGTGATAATGTCGCCGAGTAAACTGATCGCGGTCAGAGACCCTTACGGCTTTCGCCCGTTGTGCATGGGTTCTCTTGACGGCGATATTGTCTTCGCTTCGGAAAGCTGCGCTCTTGACAGCATCGGGGCGGAATTTGTGCGCGACATTGAACCGGGAGAAATCGTTGTTGCAGCCAAAGACGGTCTTCGCAGCATTAAAACACACTGCGGGAAAAAAGGCGGTTTATGCGTTTTTGAGTATATTTATTTCGCGCGCCCCGATTCTGTCATTGACGGAGCGTGCGTTCACACCGCGCGTCAAAAAGCGGGCTCTTTTCTCGCGCTTGAGCATCCTGTTGACGCGGACGTCGTTTTCGGCGTGCCAGATTCCGGTCTTGACGCCGCCCTCGGCTATTCGCGCCAGTCCTGTATTCCTTACGGCGTCGGCTTTATAAAAAACCGCTACATAGGGCGCACGTTTATTCAGCCTACTCAGGAAGAGCGCGACCGCGCGGTAAGAATAAAGCTCAACACTATCGAGGCTACAATAAAGGATAAACGCGTCGTTTTAATTGACGATTCAATCGTGCGCGGTACAACAATGAGGCAGATTGTAAAACTTGTGCGGGAAACAGGCGCAAAGGAAGTTCATCTTAGAATATCATCCCCGCCGTTTATAAACCCCTGCTATTTCGGCACCGACATCGATTCAAGAGACAACTTAATCGCGTGTAAGATGTCAACGCCGCAAATTTGCGAATACCTCGGCGCCGACAGCCTCGGCTACCTGTCAATTGAAAGCGTTCCTAAAATCGCCGAAACCGCCAAATGCGGTTTCTGCGACGGCTGCTTTACGGGCATATACCCTGTACCCGAGCCGCTGATTAATAAAGATGATAAATATAACCGCAAAATCGGAGTCGGGTATTAATAATGAAAGATAGTTTCAGCGAAAGTTACAAGGAAGCCGGGGTTGATGTTACCGCCGGTTACCGCGCTGTCGAGTTGATGAAGAAGCATGTGGAACGGACGAAGGTAGAAGGCGTAATTGAAGGCATCGGCGGTTTCGGCGGATTGTTTGCGCTTCCCAAAAACAACGGCAGCGAGCCTGTGCTTGTTTCGGGGACTGACGGAGTAGGCACCAAGTTAAAAATAGCGATGCTGCTGGATAAACACGACACTGTGGGAATAGACTGCGTAGCCATGTGCGTAAACGATATAATCTGCGCCGCTGCGAAACCTCTGTTTTTTCTCGATTACATAGCGATAGGAAAAAACAAGCCGGAAAAAATTGAAAAAATTGTGGCGGGCGTAGCTGAAGGCTGCGTGCAGTCAGGATGCGCTCTTGTAGGAGGCGAAACCGCCGAGCACCCCGGAATGATGGCGGAAGATGACTATGATATTGCCGGGTTTTCCGTCGGAATCACGGAAAAATCAAAGATTCCTGACAAAAACAGCGTAAAACACGGCGATGTGATTGTCGCTTTGGCGTCCTCAGGCGTTCATTCAAACGGGTTTTCCCTTACGCGTAAAGTTTTTAATATAAAAGACAGCGCGGATGTTCTTAATAAACATTACGCGGAACTTGGAAAAACATTGGGCGAAGAGCTTTTAACGCCGACCAAAATATACGTAAAACCGCTTATCTCTCTTCTTGAAAAAATATCCGTGCGTTCATTGTGTCACATAACAGGAGGCGGTTTTCAGGAGAATATCCCGAGGGCGTTCGGAGGAAATGTCGGCGCTGTTATTAAAAAAAGAGATGTAAAAACGCCGCCTGTTTTTAATTTAATCGCGGCGCAGGGAAAAATCCCGGAGAGGGATATGTTCAATACATATAACATGGGCGTTGGAATGTGCGTCATTGTCCCGGAAGATAAAGCTGATGAGGCTGTAAGGCTTCTTCGCTCGGCGGGAGAAGACGCGTATGTAATCGGGGAAATGCAAAGTAATATTTGCGGAGTGAAATTTGAATAAAATAGCGGTTTTGGTAAGCGGCGGCGGAACAAATCTGCAGGCGTTAATTGACGCGCAGAAAGAAAACAAGCTCGCAGGCGCTGAGATAACCCTTGTTATTTCTTCCAGAAAAGGCGTCTTCGCCCTTGATCGGGCGGAAAAAGCCGGAATAAAAAACATCACAATAGAAAAAAGATTAACGGCGGATCAGGCTGATTTTGACAGAGCCGTTTTAAAAGCGTTAGACGAAAATAATACAGACCTTGTTGTTCTTGCGGGATTTTTATCCGTGCTCGGCAATACGGTGCTGGAAAAATATAAAAACAGGGTAATAAACGTGCATCCCGCGCTGATACCTTCGTTTTGCGGAAAGGGGTTTTACGGGCTTCATGTTCACGAGGCAGTTCTTGAGTACGGCGTCAAAGTGACGGGCGCAACCGTTCACTTTGTAAATGAAATAGTGGACGGCGGAAAAATCATTTTACAGAAGGCGGTAGAGGTGCTTGCCGGAGATACCCCGCAGTCGCTTCAGCAGAGGGTTATGAAGGAAGGGGAGTGGGTTCTATTGCCTAAAGCGGTAGAGATGTTTTTTAAAGGAGAAATAATATGAATGTGTTGGTTGTAGGTTCGGGCGGACGCGAGCACGCGATTATTAAGGCGCTTAAAAAAAATACCGGTATAAGAAAATTATACGCGGCTCCGGGAAACGGAGGCATAAGCAAAGAAGTACACTGCGTAAATATTAAAACGACGGATATTTCCGCGATAACGGATTTTGTAATTGAGTGCAATATAAATTATATTGTGGTAGCTCCCGATGATCCTCTCGCGCTTGGGCTTGTTGACTCTCTGGAAAAAAGAGGTAAAAAGTGTTTCGGTCCCAACAAGGCGGCGGCGAGAATCGAAAGCAGTAAAGTGTTTTCAAAGAATTTAATGAAAAAATACGGCATACCAACCGCCGCGTATGAAACATTCGACAACCCGGAAAAAGCGCTTGAGTATGTTAAATCAAGCAGGGTAAGTTTCCCCCTTGTTTTAAAAGCTGACGGGCTTGCTCTCGGAAAAGGCGTAATAATCGCGCAGGATGCGGGAGAGGCGCAATCCGCTGTAACGGCAATAATGAAAGATAAAAAATTCGGAGAAGCCGGAGTCAGCGTTGTTATCGAGGAATTTTTAACGGGATCGGAAGTAACGGTTCTTGCGTTCACCGACGGAAAAACAATAAAACCCATGGTTTCGTCGATGGATCATAAACGAATCCTTGAAGGCAACAAGGGACTCAATACAGGCGGCATGGGAGCAATCGCTCCTAATCCTCACTACATAAGCAGTATCGCCGCTATATGCGAAAAAACTATTTTTGAGCCTACGGTTATGGCTATGAGAAGCGAAGGATGCCCGTTTAAAGGGTGCCTTTATTTCGGGCTTATGTTAACCATGCAGGGACCTAAGGTTATCGAGTATAACTGCCGTTTTGGAGACCCGGAAGCGCAGGCGGTTTTGCCGCTTTTGGAAACAGACCTTTTTGAGATAATGAACGCTGTAACAGACGAAAAACTCGACACCATCGATATAAAATGGTCAAACGCGTACAGCGCATGCGTAGTGCTGGCGAGCGGCGGCTATCCTGAATCATACAAAACAGGGCTTGAGATTAAAGGACTTGACGCTAACGGTAACCTTTTCGGAAGCGTTAACGCGGACAGCCCGATAGTTTACCATGCCGGGTCAATGTTTGACGGCAGTAAATTCGTTACTTCGGGAGGAAGGGTGCTTGGAGTTACCGCTGTCGGTCCGACTGCGCTGAATGCGCTCCAAACTGCCTATAATACGGCATCCCAAATTGGCTTTGAAGGGGTTTATTACCGAAAAGATATTGGAAAATACTGAAAATTGTTATATAATGTTTATGTGAGGATCTCATAATGAACAAGATGCGGTATTTTTTTGCCTGTGTATTATTTATTTGCTTTTTTACACTTACCGCCGTTGTAAACGCGCAGCCGTCCCAGCAGGAATACAATCCCATCACATTGGAGCATTTCAGGCAAAGTCTTGAGCATATGAGAAACGGCGATTACAGAAGCGCCATTAACAGTTCCACAATCGTAATTTCCAGAGATCCAAGATCATCTGTCGCCTATGTAATCAGGGCCCGCGCCTATTTTGAGTTAAGTGAGTACGACAAAGCTATCGCCGATTGCACTCAGGCGATAAGAGAAGACAGGCGGAATGCCGGAGCGTTCGTTATCCGCGGAAATGCCCATGTTCAGAAAGGAGACAGAAAGAGAGCGATTGCCGACTGGCAGTCAGCTTTAAGAATAAACCCGAATATTGCGGAGGCTTCCCATAATATCGAAGTTGCCCGCGCTGTTTCCGACGATTGATATTTTTAAAAAATTGTGATATAAATTTTTTACCCATGAGAAATGAACCTTTTTACGCTGACGGTCTTAAATTTTCATGTAAACGCTGTTCTGCCTGCTGCAGATACGACGCGGGTTTTGTGTTTCTTTCAGAAAAAGATATGAATAACCTGACTTCAGCCCTGAATATGAAAAGAAACGAGGTTATTAAAACATACTGCAGATGGGTCGGTGACTGGAAAGGAGACGATGTTCTTTCTCTAAGGGAAAAGTCAAACAAGGACTGTATTTTATGGGACGACGGCTGCAAGGTTTACAATATGCGTCCCCTTCAATGCATTACCTTTCCTTTTTGGGAATCGGTTGTATCATCAAAGGGAGCGTGGGAAATCGCGGCGGCTTCATGCCCCGGAATAAACAGCGGCTCATTGCGTTCAAAACAGGCGATAGAAGAGGATATTAGATTGCGCTCTCTGGAGCCGATAATCTGTAAAACAGGGAGTAATTTATGAAAATCCGTTTTTGGGGAGTGCGCGGTTCCATTCCGACGCCGACTCAGCCTTCACGCATAAAAAGTAAAATATCCGCGATTGTTGAACAGATTACTCCCGAAGATTTGGAATCCCCCGAAAGCAGAGAGCGTTTTTTAGCGGGGCTTCCGCCCTGGCTTTTCGGAACGGTCGGAGGAAACAGCCCGTGCGTAAGCGTTTCGTTTGACAAATCGGATGAATGGATTATTTTTGACTGCGGTTCGGGTCTTCGGGAATTGGGAATCGCGCAGGGACTGGAAAAAAACAAGGCGAATCATTTTCATGTTTTTCTTTCGCATTTTCACTGGGATCATATACAGGGGCTTCCTTTCTTCGGACCGGGATACAACCCGGCGGTTAAAATGGATTTTTATTCTCCGAAAGGCGGGCTTGAGGGCATATTAAGCGGACAGATGGTTCATCCGTATTTTCCTGTCAACCTTGAAGCGATGGGCTCCAAAAAAACTTTTCATTACATGGAAAAATCTTTTGACATCTGCGGACGCGCCATTACCGCGAAGAAAATGAACCACCCCGGAGATTCATACGCGTATTGCGTTAACGAAAATGGAAAGCGTTTTATCTACGCTACGGATACGGAACTTACCACAGGCGATTTTCAGAAAACGGACGAAAACACGGCTTTTTTTAAAGACGCCGACATGATCGTAATCGACTGCCAGTATACTCTCGGCGAGGCAATCGAAAAATACAACTGGGGGCACAGCGCTTTCAGTCTTGCCGTTGACTTTTCCGCGAACTGGAATATCAAGCATATGGTTTTGTTCCATCACGACCCGACGTACGATGATTATAAACTCTACGGGATTCTGCAGTCGGCGCGCTGGTATCTGGAAAGAATGAATCTAAAAGGAATTGAGTTAACACTGGCGTACGAAGGTCTTGAAATTTCGATATAATAATTTTATGGAATATTCAAAAGGATTAAGGTGTTTTCTTGGATAAAAAAAAGAAAAAAATTAAATTATTACCCGCGGTAATAAAAACGCTTTCTTTTATAACAGGATTTATTCTTGTAATGATTCCGGTTTTGATCGCGGCATTTATGTATTTTAATTATCCTAATCCGTCCGCATCCTCAGTAATTTCTCCTGAAAGGGACGCGATCAGGATTAACGAAGACGGAAGCTACTATGTTGATGTGCGAAGGGGAGAGTCGTCGCAGTCTGTGGGCATGCGCCTTGAAAGAACAGGATTGATTAGAAACAGGTATTTCTGGAATTTAATCTGCCGCCTTGATAGCGAATACATAAAGACGGGAACTTATAAAATCGTAATGCCTTCCAGCGTTGTCGCTATTTACAGAATTTTAATTTCCGGAAAAGAAATTTTATACAAGGTAACGGTTCCCGAAGGCGTAACCCTTAAAAAAATGGCGGCTATATTCGAAGACTCAGGGATTTGCCAGGCGCGGGATTTTATTAACGCGGCAAGAGACCCTGAGATAATCAATCTTTTTAAAATTCCTGGAGACTCAATGGAAGGCTATCTTTTCCCGGATACCTATTTTTTCCCAAAGGAACATCCGGCGGACAGAACAGTAAAAATAATGGCGCAAAACTTTTTTAAAAACATTGAGATTATCGGGGATTCAACTTTTAAAATGAGCCCCGCAGAAATTAATAACATGGTTATTATAGCGTCCATAGTTGAACGCGAATACAGAATCGCGGATGAAGCAAAGCTGATGGCAGGAGTTTTTTACCACAGGCTCAGAATTGGAATGGCTTTACAGTCATGCGCTACCGTTGAATATATTATTACGGAGATTCAGGGAAAGCCGCATCCGTCTGTATTATTATTTACGGATTTGGAAATTGTAAATCCTTATAACACATATATAAGACCCGGACTTCCTCCGGGACCGATTTGCGCGCCGGGAAGAGTCGCGTTAAACGCAGCTTTCTTTCCGGAAAAAACCGAATATCTGTATTTCCGCCTGGAAAACGCCTCAAGCGGAAAACATTATTTTTCCCGGACGCATGACGAGCATAACAGAGCCGGTCAGCTTTTAACCAAACCGCTATGGCAATGATTTCAAAATCTTCAATTGCCGAAGTAAACGCCCGCCTTGACGCGATCTCCGTGGTGGGTGATTATGTGCGTCTGGAAAAAAAAGGCGGGCGCTGGTGGGGAAGATGCCCGTTTCACGGCGGCGGTCAGGAAAAAACACCTTCTTTTAAAGTTGATCCCGATTTAAAAATGTATCATTGCTTCGGGTGCAGCAAGGGAGGAAGCGTTATCAGCTTTGTAATGGAAATGGAAAAAATTTCCTACCCCGAAGCGATTAAAACGCTTGCCGGTAAAATCGGCATTGAACTTGTTTACGAAGAAGGAACCGTGCAGCAGGCGGAAAAAGACAATTCGTTTAAAGAAGAGCTTTATGAATTGTATAAAAGAACGACAACAACTTTTCAGCATTTTCTGCTTGAAAAACCGGAAGGAAAGGCAGCGCTTAAATATATAAAGGAAAGAGGCATATCAGATAAAATGATAGAGCGGTTCAAACTTGGATACGCTCCATCCGATCGTAATTTTTTGCATAAGTTCCTTCAGCAGAAAGGCTATTCGGATGAATTCCTGGAAAAATCAGGTTTGTTTTCTTCAAGGTATAAAAAATTGCCGTTGTTTTCGGGAAGACTGATGTTTCCGATTTCCGACAGGCAGGGAAGAATAGTCGCCTTCGGCGGAAGGGCAATGCCGGGTTCTGAGCAGACTGATAAGGAAAGCCCGAAATATATAAATTCGCCGGAAACTGAAATTTACAGGAAAGGTCAAACCTTATTCGCTATAGATTTAGCCAAGCCTGAAATGAGGCAAACCAAGACTGTCTATCTTGCCGAAGGCTATATGGACGTAATCGCCCTTCATGAAAGCGAAGTAACCAACTCTGTAGCCCCCCTTGGAACCGCTTTTACCAATGAGCAGGCAGGCTGGCTCAGCCGGTGGGCGGAAAAAATAGTCCTCATTTTTGATGATGACGAGGCAGGGCATAAGGCGGCTTATAAGTCCATTATTACATGCCGGAAAAACGGGCTTCCTTGCTGCCTTTCCGCCCTTCAGGAAAGCCTGAAAAAGGAAATAAACGGCGCAGAAACGGGGAATTTAAAGGATCCTGCCGAAATTTTGCAAAAATTCGGTCCAAACATATTGAAAAATATTTTAAAATTTACTATAAATGACTTTGAATACCTAATTTTCCGTGGAAGGCTTCAAAATACGGCGGCGGACGGTAATTTAAACAGAAACAAAGCGGTGGAATTCATGTTTCCTTATTTGGATTCGCTTGATTCCGAAATTGACCGCGACGACTGTATTACCAGAATCGCAGATATTTATAAAATTGAGCGTGACGCGGTTAAAAAAGATTATTCACAGAAGAAATCCGGCGCTTACAGGGAGTTAGACGAAAACGAAGTAACAGAAAGACTCGAGCTTAAGATTAAAAGAAACGACGAGTTAAGTCTTCTTACGAATATAGCTGTTAATACTGAACTGTATATTGATTTTCGGAAAGCTATTGAGATCAGCGAAATTGACGACATGGCGGCAAAAGAAATTTTCATCGCGTTGGAGGAATGTTTTAAACACGATGAAACAGGAACGGATTTGCTTTTGGCGAGAATTACAGACGAGCATCTGCGCAATTATGTCGCAGACCGCGGAACTTCAGGAGAATATAAAGGCGATGCCCGCCGTTTTATGGAGGACGGTATAAAAAAAATTAAAATAAAGAGGCTTGAAAAAAGAATAACGGAAATAAACGCGCAGATGCGCGAAGACGAAAGGAAATCTTTTGATTTCATTGATATTGACGAACTGTTAGCTGAAAAAAAGTATATAGATTCACAGATTCTAAAACTTAAGGGTATTAACTGATGATTAATAAATTGAATTTTAAATTAAAGAATATATCGCCTCTTTTGAAACATTTTTACAAAAAGCCGGCGCACAGGGCGCACTTTTTAAAACAATCTGAAGAGGGACAGCTTTCTCAGGATCAGGCTTTGCTTGCCGCGCAGGAAGCTATTTCGGATCCTGCCATTATCAAACTTCTTGAATACGCGAAGGTTAAAAAATCTCTTTCATACGAGGAGCTGTCCGATTTCCTTCCAGAGCATATCGCAAACTCGGATAAAATCGATCAGGTTCTCGCCCTTCTCGAAGCGAATAACGTTCAGCTCATAGAAGAGGATAACACTTCCGAAGAAGAGGAACACGAAAGCCAGAAGAGCCAGGATGCCGCGAAGAAAAGACAAACGGGAGGAAGTTCGGATAAAGATTCTTCGCTTGTAGACGATCCTATCAGGCTTTATTTAAGAGAAATCGGAAGAGAGCATCTATTAACGGCGGAGCAGGAAATTGAACTTTCAAGGTCAATGGAAGAGGGCGAGAATATCGTAAAAAACGTCATTAAAAGATCGGGAATGGTTATTCCGGAATTTTACAATATCGCCCAGAAAGCGTTTTCCAAGAAGGATATGCGCGAATTAAATCTTTCAAAAAAAGAAATAACCGAACACATGACGGAATACCGCAGGTTAAATCAATACTATAAAGATACGTTACGCACAATTCAGCTTGATTTAAAAAATTACATGGAACTTAAAAAACAGTTAATTTCAAGGGATGTTGATTACAAGGAAGACAGGGACTGCGTTAATATCAGAAAACGCATAATGAAAGCTGTAAAAAACACCCAGATACATCCAGAGGAAATCCAGACGTTTTCTGATAAATTTATAATAGCTTCCAAAAAAATAAAACGCTACAACAAGGAAAAAGAGCGCCTTGAAAAACATTTAAAGGTTGATTCCTTAAAAGAACTTCGCACAATGGGAAGGTTTCTTACCATAAAAGATGAAAGAGAAAAACTTGAAAAGGAATTGGGGCTTTCTTCAGATGAAATCAAGGAAAAAATAAGGCTTGTGCAGGTAACGGATAAAAAACTGCGCGCGATGGAAGAAGAATTCGAAGAATCAATCGAAAATATCAATCAGATGGCAGGCGAAATCTTTCACGGCAGAATTATGATGAAAAACGCGAAAGACAGGCTTATAAGGGCAAACTTGAGGCTTGTGGTTTCCATCGCGAAAAAATATACAAACAGGGGATTGCAGTTTTTCGATCTTGTGCAGGAAGGCAATATAGGACTTATTAAAGCGGTCGAAAAATTTGAATATCAGAAAGGTTTTAAATTTTCCACTTACGCGACATGGTGGATAAGGCAGGCAATTACTCGCTCCATTTCGGATCAGGCAAGAACCATCCGCGTTCCTGTGCACATGATCGAACAGATTAACAAGGTTGTGCGAGAGTCAAGGCAGTTACTGCAAGCGTTAGGGCGTGAGCCGACAGACGAAGAAATCGCCGAAAAACTCGGCTGGACGGCGCTTAAAGTAAAATCTGTCAAGAATGTCGCAAGGGAGCCTATAAGCCTTGAAACGCCGATAGGCGAAGAGGAAGATTCGCTGTTAGGTGATTTTATCGAAGACAAGGACGTGGAAAACCCGGCGAACCAGACAGCGTTTAAGGTGCTTCAGGAACAGTTAAGTGGCGTGCTTCAAACGCTTCCGGCGCGTGAGCAGGAAGTATTAAAAATGCGTTTTGGACTTGACGACGGATATTCGCTTACTCTTGAAGAAGTAGGTTTATATTTTAATGTTACTCGCGAAAGAATCAGACAGATAGAAGCGAAAGCTCTAAGGCGCCTGAGGCATCCTAAAAGGAGCCGCAGGTTAAAAGATTATTTAGACCATTAAGATGGAGGAGGGACCATGGTAACCGAAAGCGATCTTGATAAACTGAGGTCATTGCAGGAAATTATTTATGAGAAAATCGGGCTGGAAAAAAGCATTCAGGAAATTCCAAAACTGATTGGAACGCAGGAAGAGCTCTTAAACAGGCTTAAAAAAACGTTTATCGAAAAAAATTCCGAATATGAAAGAATTAAAGCGGAAGAAGCCGATTTAAGAAACAAGCTTGCGGAAGTGGAATCGGCAAGAGAAAAATCCGAAAAGAACATGGATGCCGTAAGCACTCAAAGGGAATATGAGGCGCTCGACAAGGAAATTAAAGACGCTTCGGAAAAAGAGCAGCAGTACCGCAAGGATCTTCAGCAAAAAGAGCGCTATCTCGCCGAACTGGACGAGCAGATTAAACAGCAGGCTTCGCTCATTGAACAGCAGGAAAAAGAACTTGAAGAGCGCAGGAAAAAAATTGAAGCCGATATCAGCGAAAAGCAGAAACAGATAGACAACCTTAAAAAGAAGGAAAGCAAGCTGACAGAAAACCTTGATTCTGAGGTTGTATTCAAGTTTGAAAGAATTATCAAGAACAAAATGGGAATCGGCATCGTAGCGATTAAGGGAAATGTGTGCATGGGATGCCACATGATTCTTCCAGTTCAGTTCGCGAATGAAGTGCGTATCGGAGAGGAGTTTGTTTTCTGTCCGTATTGTTCGCGTATTCTTTTCTACGAAGAATCACCGGAAGGCGAGGAAGATTTCTTCAACACTGAGGATACGGGCGCTCTTTCCGACCTTGATGAAGTTGATGAAGACGAATACGAAGATGATGAGGAAGAAGAGGAAATCATCAATATTGATTCTGAAGAATAAAAAGTAATGAACCATAAGCCGGGTTCTGTGCCGCAAAGCCTTCGGCTTTGCGGCTTTGGGTTTTGCTTCGCAAAACTCAAGTGAAGTTATCCCAATACGGGACGTTCACCGCTGCCATCTGTCTTTAAAAAGCGTTACCGCCTTTTTTCAGCAGTCTACCTGCGCTTAACCGGCGGGTCACCGTGCTAAAAGCCTGCGGCTTTTAGCTGAAGTTTACGCTGTGCGTAAACTTTCATTGCGCTGCTTGACTTTGCTCCTGATAAGGCTTGCCAATCCGGACGCATTACTGCTTCCGAGGTGGGCTCTTACCCCGCCTTTTCACCCTTACCTGACCGCTAAAAATGCCGGGGAAATCAGCATATTTGCTGAAAATAATCAGCATTTTTAGCGGTCAGGCGGTTTATTTTCTGCGGCGCTGTCTGTCTTCAGAGTCAAAAAAGACCCAAAAGCCCGGGAATTACCCGGTATCATACCCTGCGGAGCCCGGACTTTCCTCCCTTTGAGACATTATTATGCCTAAAGAGCGGCAGCCTGGTTCATTACAATGTCAATATATGACATTCAGCGAAAAAATACAAGGTAATTTTCCTTATTTTTGCTTAAAAAAAGCAAAATTTATTGACACTATATCGATATTTCTATAGAATTCCGATATTGAAGTATGAATAAAGATAAATCATGGTCGCAATACGGACGGCATATATACCTGCTCAAAAGAATTCGGACGTTTGGAATTGTATTTTTTTCCGTTTTGGTTTTAGCCGCGTCAATTTTAATAATTTTTCAGTTAAAAAATAACACAACCAATGAAAGAAGAGAAATTTTGCGAATCTGGAATGAAGGCGATTATGAAACGGCGTATGATATCAGCAAACTTGCGCTTACAGAGAAACCTGTTGATTATTTTTTACTGACGATTAACGGTTTTTCCGCTTATCAGCTTGGAATTTCGCAGATTAACAATCAAAATACTATCGATTTTATTGATGAGAGCATTTTCTCTCTTAGAAAAGCTCTTATTCAGAAAGAAGCCGCCAAGGACGGGCGCGTTTTTTATGTTCTTGGAAAAGCGTACGGTTATAAGGGAGCCGAGTATTCAGACCTCGCCGTAAAATATCTTGAAATGGCAAAGAATCTTTCTTACGAAGCGAGCGATATACCTGAGTATCTTGGTTTGTCTTACGCGGCGTACGGCGATTACAGAAAAAGCGTTGAAGCGTTTACGCAGGCGTTTGTTCCCGGCAAAACTCCCTCTGATAATCTTTTGCTGTCGATATCAAGATCATATATGGCAATGGAAGATTATAACATGGCGCAAAGTTATTTATTAAGATGCGTTGAATATTCCGCGGATTCAAAATCGGTTGTTTTATCCAGGTTTATGTTAGCGGAAATTTATAAAATTTATAATGATTTGGAAAGCGCGGAAAAACAGTACCTGACGATACTGGAAACAGCCGGCGACAATGCCGAAGTTCGTTTTCAGTTAGGTGAAATTTACAGTTTAAAGGGCGATACAACACGCGCGCGTTCTGAATGGAGAATGGCATACAGACAGGATCCGGCTCATGCGAAGGCAAGAGCGCGGTTAAATATATAATTGGAGGGGAGGTAGCCAATGTTTGGCGGTATTTCATCGGATTTAGGCATTGATTTGGGGACTTGTAACACGCTTATCTACATCAAGGGAAAGGGCATTGTATTGAATGAGCCTTCTGTTGTCGCTGTAGAACGCGGAACAAAAAGAATAGTAGCCGTAGGAGCTGACGCAAAGCGCATGCTTTGGAAAACGCCTGAGAATATCATAGCGATAAGACCCATGCGCGACGGGGTTATCGCCGATATTGAGTCAACGGAAAAAATGATCCACTGTTTTATAGATCGCGTATTTCCGCGTTACCGTTTTGTAAAACCAAGAATGGTTATCGGCGTTCCTTCATGCATTACGGAAGTTGAAAGAAGGGCGGTTGAGGAATGCGCGTATAAATCGGGAGCGAGAGAAGTCCGCGTAATTGAGGAAAGCCTCGCCGCCGCGATCGGAGCTGATATTCCAATCAGAGAACCCGCGGGTCATATGATTCTTGACATTGGCGGGGGAACATCGGAAATTTCCGTTATCTCTCTCGGAGGCATGGTAGTTACAAGCGCGATTAGAACAGGCGGCGATGAATTTGACGATTCAATAATTAAGCATATACGCAGCGTTCACAATCTTATCATCGGAGAACAGATGGCGGAACGCCTTAAAATAGAAATTGGAAACGCTTCACCTGACAAATTAATAGACAAAATGGAAGTAAAGGGCAATGACGCGATTACAGGTCTTCCGCGAAGGCTGGAGATTGATTCTGTGGAAGTAAGAGAAGCGCTCAAAGATCCAATAACAAAGATTATCGATGAAATTAAAATAGTGCTTGGAAAAACTCCTCCTGAGCTTGCGGCAGACATTGTAGATCGCGGTATTGTTATGACAGGCGGCGGTTCTCTTCTTAAAGGTCTTGATAAACTGATACAAAAAGAAACGGGAGTTCCGGCGATTATCGCGGAACAGCCTGAAATCTGCGTAGCTCTTGGAGCGGGGAAATATTTTGATTACATTAAAGGCGCCGATCTTACCAAGGGTATTTATGACAGATTAAACGGTTAACGGTATGCAAAGGGGTCTGTTTGGAAGGACGTCCCGTCCCGGAAATGTCCGCAAAGGCGGCGGCAGGTTTTCAGGGGCGCAGATCAACTCATCGCTATTTGTTTTTGTAATTCTTGTAATAATATCTTCTTTGCTTTTATTAATTTCAGGCAAGGATTTTGTTTTTGGCGTAAAAAACGCGGGGCTTTCAATATTTTCGGGCGTCAGAAACGGCATTTATGAAGTATCGGCGTTTATATCAAGGTCTGTGCTTTCGATTAAGGAACTGTCAAATTTAAGAAAAGAGCACGCAGACCTTTTAAAACAGCTCGATCGTTTTGAAGAGCTGGAAAGAAGCAATGCGGAAATATATCAGGAAAATATAAGATTAAAGGAGCAGCTTGATTTTGCGAGAACGCTCCGTTACCGCAGAATTCCCGCGCAAATTTCGGGAAGGGATCCCAATAATTTATTTTCCGCGATTGTAATTAACAAGGGAAGTTACTCAGGCGTTAAAAATGATATGACCGTTGTCGCGTGGCAGAACGGAACACAGGCGCTTGTGGGAAAAGTAATTCAGACAGGAGCGTTTGAAAGTCTTGTAATGCCTGTCTTCGATGTAAACTCGCTTGTGTCATGCCGTTTTTCAGTTTCGCGTTTTGAAGGAATTGTAGAAGGGCAGGGAAATTCTGAGTCTGTGCTTATCATGCGCTTTGTGCCGCGCAGAGCGAGAGACGAAATAAATATAGGCGACATTGTTATAACAAGCGGCATGGGCGGCATTTATCCTTCTGGAATAAATATGGGACGCGTCAGCGGAATTAATATTCTTGAATACGAGACTACGCTGGAAGTTGAGATTATGCCGATGATTGATTTTTCAAGGCTTGAATATATTTTTGTCATTGAAGCCGAATCAATCGGGTTTGATGAAGAAAAAAAAGAAAACGTTTTTACAGGAATAGACAATGATTAGAAGCATTATTTTAACTGTTATTCTCAGTCTCGCGGCGGCTATCCTTCAGTCTACGTTGCTTGCGAAAATCGCGTTTTTCTTTAATGTGGTTCCTGATTTGGCGCTTTGCGTTCTTGTTTTTTCGGCTTATGTAAACGGAACAATGACAGGGCAGGTTTCAGGATTTTTCTCGGGTCTTTTCATTGATTTTCTTTCTCAGGCTCCGCTTGGAATGAATGCCCTTATCCGCACGGTTACAGGCGCCCTTGCAGGCATTTTTAAGGGCGCGTTATTTCTTGACTACATCGTAATGCCGGCGATTCTCTGCGCGCTTGCCACAATTCTAAAGGCGATAATGATGTTCATTCTTCATTTTATAATCGCGTCCATTCCGGCGTATTCTTTTATAGAGCCGAAATTCTGGATCGAACTTGCGCTGAATGTTATCAGCGCTCCTTTATTGTTTTTGCTATTAAGGCAATTTAAGCCGATGCTTTTGGGCAGGAGTTAAGATGCACGAAAATCAGGGAGCCAGAATTATAATATTTCGAGTTCTTTTAATATTCGTTTTTTGCGCGTATTCTGTAAGACTTTTCGGAATGCAGATTCTGTCAGGTGAAATTTACAGAACGCGCGCGGAAGATATATCAAGAAGAACTTATCTGATTCCCACGCAAAGGGGAGAAATTTACGACAGAAACTTTAATCGTCCCTTTGTTGTAAACAGGGATACTTTCGCGGTAAGCATAACGCCCGCCGAAGTTCCCAGAGGAAGCATGGATCAGGTTATAAGTTCCGTTTCAAATGTTCTTGGCATTTCACAAAATGATATAAAAGCCAGGCTTCCAAGCCAGTATTTGCAGCTTTATCAGCCTGTAGAAATTGCGTCTAACGTTTCGTTTGCCGTAATTTCGGCAATAGCGGAAAGAAAAAATACGCTGCCGGGAATCTCGTGGAATATAAAGTCCGTGCGCAATTATGTTGATGTTCAAAGTCTTTCTCATATTTTAGGCTATGTGGGAGACATAACCCGCGATGAGCTTACAACTCTTTATAATCAGGGGTATCAGCAGGGAGACGTTATCGGAAAAGCCGGAATTGAAAGGCAGTACGACTCTCTTTTGCGCGGAAAACCCGGCTGGGAAACAAGAACAGTAGATTCAAGGGGAAGGCGCATAGCGGGAAGCGAGAATGTAAATAAAGTGCCGCCTGAAATCGGAAAAAACCTTGTTTTAACAATTGACGGCGATTTGCAAAAGCTTGTAGAAAGGGCAATGGGATCTCAAATAGGTTCCGCCGTTGTAATGAAACCTTCAACGGGAGAAATTCTTGCGATGGTTTCATACCCCTGGTATAACCCCAATATTTTTACAGAAAGCCTTGGCGCAGACTACCGCGCTTTAATAGATGATCCTGCAAAACCTCTTATTAACCGCGCGATTCAATCAAGTTATCCCCCCGCTTCAACTTTTAAAATTGTTATGACAACAGCCATTCTGGCTGATAATTTATTTCCTCCTGAACAGACAATAAACTGTACGGGAGTAATAAATTACGGCGGCAGACCGTGGCACTGCCACGAAAGAAGGTGGGGGCACGGGCGCAGGAATTTAAAAGGCGCTCTTGCCGATTCGTGCAATATTTATTACATGACTGTCGGCAGGGATTATGTCGGCGCGGAAAGAATAGTAAATTTCTCCTCTGATTACGGATACGGAAAAGCAACGGGGATTGATCTTCCCGGCGAAATAGAAGGATTTATCCCGACTCCGATGTGGAAGGAAAGGCGTTTCCACGAAAGATGGCAGTTAGGTGACACCATGAATATGTCGATAGGGCAGGGTTATACCCTTGTAACGCCGCTTCAGATGTGCAATTTGGTAAGCATGGTTGTAAACAACGGCGTTATTTATAAACCCCATGTGTTAAAGGAAGTCCGTGATCCCGTAACGCAGGCGATTGAAACTGTTAAAACGCCTGAAATTGCGCATAAAAGCGATATAACCCCCGAGGTTTTTGAATTTGTGCGCCAGGATATGAGAGCCGTTGTAAGCCAGGGAACGGCGCAATTTTTAAACTCAAGGACAATACCGGTTCAAATCGCGGGAAAAACGGGAACCGCGCAGATGGGTCTTGATGACAAGTTCCATTTATGGTTTACCTCATACGCGCCTTTTAACAGCGAAAATCCCGACGATAAAATAATTGTTACGGTTATTTTTGAATCTTCAAATTATCAGATTAGCAATCCGACGCTTGTTACAGCAATTATTTACCAGGGGTACTTCGGGAAACAGGATTTTGATTCCGCTGTTCGGACTCTCGGATTCCAGTATCTTATAAGGTAGGAGAGCAGAATGAAAATAAAACAAATTCTTGGAATTGATTATCTTCTTCTGTTATCTGTAATTATTCTTATGATACTGGGCGTGCTTTTTATTTATTCATCGGGGATCACATCGGCGGGAGTTCAGGTTTCCAATGAATATTTAAAGCAGATTATATGGGCGTCCACCGGGCTTGTGCTTGCGATTTTCATGTCATTGATTAATTACAGAAGGTTTTATTATTTATCTCTTTATATTTATCTTTTTTCGCTGCTGCCGCTTATTTATACTCTTTTATTCGGACACATAATCTATAATACTTCGCGCTGGCTTAGAATCGGTTCAATCGGAATTCAGATGTCGGAAATTGTAAAAGTATCGGTAATAATAATGCTTGCCCGTTTTCTGGCGGATACGGATCGTAACAGGGAAGCGTTTTCGCGTTTTTTTATAAGCTGCGTTATTGTTTTTATACCGATGGGTATTGTCCTTCTTCAGCCGGATCTTGGAACAGCTCTTGTTTATATTGCGATTCTTATAACGATGATATTCATGGCGGGAGTGCCGATTCGTTATGTCGTATTTATGGTTTCGTGCATAGGGCTTACGGGCGTTCTTCTGGTTCTTCCTTTCTGGCAAACCTATATTTTAAGAAAAACGATACCGGTTATTTCCGCGCTTACCAACATTAAAATTATAATGATTCTGGTTCTGTTTTTCGCGGTTATCGCCGCAATTTCGCTTTTTGGTTATCTGAAATATAAAAAGAAATATTTTTTCTGGCTGGTTTTTTCATCCGCAATTATGATTTTTTCCCTCGGCGCGTCCTACTTCGCGCGGATGGTTTTAAAAAATTATCAGATAATGCGCCTGATTGTATTTCTGGATCCAAATGTTGATCCCAGAGGAGCGGGCTGGAATATAATTCAGTCGATAACGGCAATAGGAGCCGGAGGGGTTACAGGCAGGGGATATCTTCAGGGAACTCAAAGCCATTACAGGTTTTTGCCTGAGCAAAGCACTGACTTTATTTTTTCCATTTTTTCGGAAGAAGCGGGGTTTTTGGGAGGCATAATTGTATTCGCGCTTTACATGTTTATCTGCCACAGGCTTTTGGTAACAATGAAAACCGTAACGGATCCGTTCGCAAAATATATATGCGCGGGTCTTTCTGGAATGATCAGTTTTCATTTTATTATTAACGTTGGAATGACAATGGGAATTATGCCGATTACAGGTCTTCCTCTTTTATTTATGTCTTATGGCGGATCATCCATTCTGGCGACAATGCTAGGCATTGGAATAGTTTTAAGCATTTATGTCAGAAGGCATAACCGCTGACGCAGGGCTGTGTAATTTCATGTATATAAATCCGGTCAAAGATTTAGGCAGTCTTCTTTTAACTGTTGACAAACCTTCCCGTTATACAGGCGGAGAGGCGGGAAGGCTTGCCAATAAAGATGATATATTCAAAACCATAATAGCTTTTCCCGATCTCTACGAAATAGGCATGGGAAATCAGGCGCTTCGCATTATTTATAATTTTATGAACGGCATAAAAGATATTTCATGCGACAGAGCGTTCGCTCCCGCTCCCGATTTTGAAAAACTGCTGCGTGAAAAAAACCTGCCTTTATACGGACTCGATACCGGAATCGCTCTTTGCTCTGTAGACTTGCTCATGTTTACAATCGGATACGAACTTGGTTTAAACGGCGTTTTAACAATGCTTGATGTTTCTGGCATTCCAATCCGCTGCGCGCAAAGAAATGACAATCATCCTGTAGTAATGGCGGGAGGTCCCGCGGTATCCAATCCTGTTCCTTTTTCTCCTTTCATAGACGCTTTCTGGATTGGTGAAGCCGAAGCCGGTTTTTTTGAGCTTGCAAAAGAGCTGAAGGATTTAAAAAAGGCAGGGAAGGGCAGAGGAGATATCCTTGAAAAACTTGCGTCTCATCCGAATATTTGGGTAAAAGGAAAAGAAAAGGCAGTGCGTGCGATAGCGGATGAATTTCCCAAAGACGCCGCTGTGTATCCGATTCCAAGCATGAAGATAATTCAAAATCACGGCGCTGTGGAAATAATGCGGGGATGCCCTAACGGCTGCCGTTTTTGCCATGCCGGTTTCTGGTACAGACCGCAAAGGCAAAAAGACATGGAACTAATTATCTCTCAGGCGCAGGAGATGATAAAAAAAGGCGGCTGGCATGAAATAAGCCTTTCGTCCCTTTCCTCGGGCGATTTTTCCGGAATCGAAGAACTTGTAGACGAATTAAATAACCGGTTTAAAGATTCGCACATTTCATTCCAATTGCCCTCGCTTAAAGTGTCAGGTTTTTCATTATCGCTCCTTGAAAAAATTTCCGTTACAAGAAAAAGCGGAATTACCTTCGCGGTGGAAACGCCGAAAGACGCGTGGCAGATGTCAATCAACAAAGAAGTAACAAGGGAATCCGTTATAGCGATTATCCATGAAGCGAGAAAACGCGGATGGAAACAGGCAAAATTCTATTTCATGCTCGGACTTCCAGAACCGGCTCAACGCAAAGAAACAGAGTCCGCCTCCCTTTGCGAAGAGGAAATCGTATCGTTTATCGCTGATGTCGGACGGGCGACAAGAATGCATTTTAACATAAACATAGGAATATTCATTCCAAAGCCGCATACGCCGTATCAATGGGCATCTCAAATTGACAGCGAAACCGCGGAAAATAAACTTTCATTTATCCGCTCAAAATTAAAACCGCTTGGGCACAAAGTAAGTATTTCCGACACTTTGATTTCAAGGATAGAGGGGCTTTTAAGCAGAGGCGGCGAAAAAGCGGGCGAACTCTGCGAAGACGCCTGGCGGGCGGGAAGCAGGCTGGATCCGTGGTCAGAGTTTATTAACAGGGAAAAGTGGCTTGAGATTTTTGAAAAAAACTCAGATTATATCGCCGCGCTGTTTTCAGGCAAAAGCGGCTCTCTGCCGTGGGATGTAATAGACCCTTGCGTGTCGAAAGATTATCTTAAAAAAGAACTTGAAAAATCTGATAATTCCAGGTTAAGTCCTAAATGCCGCGAAAATTGCACGCTCTGCGGAGTTTGCAATTCAGCAAGAACAGTTAAAAACAACATTTCAACAGTAAAAAAGAATATGGTTAACCATGAAAATAATCGGGTTAACCAAAAACAGGATGAAAAAACGCCAGATCCCGCGATTTACAGGGTATTGTTTAATTTTTCTAAAGAAGACAGCGCGGTTTTCCACGGTCATTTAAGCCTTATAGAGATTTTTTCAATGGCTTTCAGGAGAGCCGGAATTCCAGTTTTATACACACAGGGGTTTAATCCGCTTGCGAAGATGGAATTTGCGTCTCCTTTGTCAACCGGCATAAGCGCTATGCGTGAAATCGCATCCGTTGATTTTTCATCGCCCGTAGATACTGAAAATTTTATAAAAAGCCTTAATCTTAATTTACCGGAAGGAATTATTGTCAACAACGCACAGTGTTTTTTAATTAAGACCGGCATGAAGAAACATTCATTGTCATCCTTATTGTGGGGTTTTTCTTATTCTAATAACGGCGGACTGGATTACATAATTGCCAAAGAAGAAAAAACATACAGAAAGACGCGCCTTGATAATGGCTGCAAATCCGTTTTTGATTTGCGGCGAAACGAAGTTCTTGCAAGAAATGTTATTGATGAATCAAATGCATGGATATCTTATTTTGATGTTTATAAGTTTTTATATTGTTAAGGAAAAGTTAAGCTAATTAAACATTGTTTATAAAATATCGACTTTTATAACATGCCCAAGTAGACAGAATATACATTATGAATAGTAAAACAAATATAACGCAATAGCGCGGAATTAACCTTATAAAGCGCCGTTGCGCTATTCTGTCAATTTGAAAACATTAATAAATGCGGGTTTGCCGTAGATTCTGGAAAAGTTTCTCTGATTGCGTCCTACTACGGCGATATACATGGAAACATAGGCGAACTCGGCGTTTGAAGACGACTGTACATCCGCGTTGATGCTTGAAATTGCGTTCGCGGTATTTCTGATTTCCGAAGTGTTAAAAAAATAACGATCCACAGGCACGGGATTAAACGCTTCTCCCCCGGTTGAACGAATAAGTCTGTATGTGGTTCCGTTGAATGATATAAACGGAGCGTCATTAATTAGCGGGAAATTGATTGTAAATGATCCTCCGTTGTCTGAAAGAACAGTATCAATCATATTCGAGCCTTCAATTTCCAGTTCATAATACCCGCGGCTTCTGAAAGTGCTTGTTTCCACGGTTGTTACTTTTGTTGGATCGGTGTAAGGCTCTAACGCTGCATAATGGCTTGCCAATGTTGAGTGAATACCGCCTAAACTGCTTAATGAACCGTTGTTTGCGGTACTGAGATATATCCGGTAAAAAATAACGTAACCTGAAGCGTAGAAATAATCGGTCTTGTTTATGGACGGAATGGTTACGGACGCTCCGGTATTAAAATCTCTGCTGATCCCGCTTTCGGAAACCTGCGGAAGATAATAAAAATCTTCGATACCGCAGGATAATAAAAATAAGGCTGCTGTTAAAATAAGGAAGCGCCTGTAATTACAACAGGTTACTGCCCTTTTTATCAGATTCATTTTATCTCAAGCGCTGTAATCCGGCTTCTTGCAAGATGCTGCCAGACAGGCATATTCGGCCAGTTTATTAAAACCGCGCGGTACGCCTCAAGAGCCGATTCGTAGTCTTCTTTGCTTTCATAGAGTCTGCCGATAGAAAACTGCGCTCTTGGAGCCGCGGGAAATTCAAACTTGTGGGCAATGCACTTTTGCAGAAGCAGAAGAGCTTCCTCTTCATTGCCAAGTTCTTCCTCGGCTGCCGCGGCGTTAAATAACGCGATTGGTCCCATGTATGTTTTATCTCCGGAGCTCGCCGAATTAAGCCATGCATCCCTCGCGTTATGCCAGTCTTTTCTGCCGGAGTAAATAAGGGCGGCATAAGACCATGCCTTGCTTCCGGGGAATCCCCTGCTTTTTGCCGCAAATGCTTTTACATCTTCAAGAAGGACTGAAACTTCGTCCGCTAAATAATCATCATCTTCCAAAAAATTGAATTCCGCGTAGCGCGCGGTGAGTTCATCCAATTCGGCGGTTGCTTTTTTATTCAAATTGTCGCTTATGGAAAAATAGGCGACCACTCCTAAAAACAGCGCAACGAGAGTTCCTAATACTATGAATATTCCCTTTCTGTTTCTTTGGATAAAATCGTTGACTTTATCGCCTGAGTTAATTTTGTCGTTATCGTTCTGCATTACATCTCCTTGGGATTACTTATTTTAAGATCTTTTATCAATCTTGACAAGTAAGTACGCTGAATTACAAGCGCTTTCGCGGTTTCCGTCTGATTCCAGTTATTTTCATCCAGCACCCTGCGTATAAAATTGGACTTAAAAACATTAATCGCCGTTTTTAAATTCCGCTCCGTTACCTCTTCTTCTCCGTCCGAAAAGCCTGTCCTAAGGAATAAATCCCCGCGTTCAATCCATTCATTTTTGCTGATTACGCATGCCCGCTCTACGCAGTTTTGAAGTTCCCGGACATTTCCGGGCCACGAGTAGGAAAGCATCGCGTTAATGGCTTCGTTGGAAAACCCTTTAAACTGCTTTTTCGTTTCTTGCATGAAATTTTTAAGGAAAAATTGAGCCAGCTCTCTTACATCTTCCGGGCGCTGGCGGAGAGGCGGTATAAAAATGGGCAGTACGTTCAGGCGGTAGTACAAATCGTTTCTGAAACTGTTTTTACGGACTTCTTCTTCAAGGTCTTTGTTTGTCGCGGCGATTATGCGGACATTTACATTGACGGTTATATCGGAACCTACTTTTTCAAATTTTCTTTCCTGGATTACGCGCAGAATCTTCGCCTGAAGCGATAACGGCAAATCTCCTATTTCATCCAGAAAGATTGTTCCGTGGTCGGCGAGTTCAAACCTTCCCTTTCTGGCGGCAATGGCGTTTGTAAACGCTCCTTTTACATGACCGAAAAGTTCGCTTTCCAGTAAACCTTCAGGAAGAGCCGCGCAATTTACCCTTACGAACGGAGCGTTTTTTCTCGCGCTTTTTAAATGCACCTGCTCGGCAAATAATTCTTTGCCTACTCCGCTTTCCCCAAGAAGCAGCACGGAAGAGTCGGTTTTTGAAACCTTGTCTATAAGTTCCATAATTTCCAGAATCGCGGGGCTTTTTGTAATTATGGTATGGTACTGCCCGATTTGAATATGCTCCTGCAATGACTGAATCCTGGTCTGCGCGTCTTCCATGCTCTTCGCGTTGTCGATCGCGATGGCAGCCTGATTCGCGAAGATTTCAAGCCATTCAATATCTTCCTGCGAAAAGCCGTCTTCCGTTTTTTTATTGATTACTTCCAGAACGCCGATGCAGTCGTCCTTAACCCTCATGGGAACAGCCATAATGGTTTTTGACTTGTAATTGATCTCTTCTCCGATTGTGCTAAGATGGCGTTTATCATTTTGAACGTCGTTTACAATCAAAGATTTATTATTTTTGGCTGTCCATCCCGCGATTCCTTCGCCAAGTTTTACGGTATACTTTTGAACTTCCGCTCCCTTGGAACCGAGAGCGACTTCAAAATAAAGCTCGTCTTTTTCCTTGTCCATTAATAAAAGACTGGAAGCTTCCGCGTCCGAAAGAACGGTAGCCGATTCCATTATCCTTGACAAAAGGCTGTGAATATCCTTATAGTTCGAATTTATAAGCGAGTTAAGCTCTATCAGCGTATGAAACTTATTAACATCTATCTTTGACAGCATAATCGCGTCTAAAGCCGCCGTCCTTAACTTGCATCTGAGGAATCGTCAGAATTGCCCTTGGATTTAAATACAGCGCCCAATGTATAGGTTGAGTCCGACTTGGATTCCTCCGCCATATAACGGGATAAGTCGTCCCGCTGTACCTTTTTCTGATAATCACGGATGGAAAACGCCACCTTTTGCTTGTCGCTTTGAATCTCAAGAACAATCGCTTTTATCCTGTCGCCTACCTTATATTTTTTAAGAGCTTCGTCCGGATCATCATCGCGGTTTTCCGTGAGGTTTGTTTTATGTATAAGACCTTCTATGCCGCCTGGAATTCTCAGGAATAAGCCGAAATCGGTAATTGACGCAACCTCTCCTTCTACAGGAGAGCCGACTCTGTAATTTTCGTTAAAATCTTTCCATGGATCCTGCGACAACTGTTTGATGCCAAGTTTTATATTTCTGTTTTCAGAATCAACGGATAAAACCATTACTTCAATTTCCTGACCTGCCGCAAGACCGAAGTTTTTGCTTTTCTTTGTCCACGACATATCGTCGGCATGAAGGAATCCGTCGATGCCTTCTTCAAGTTCGACAAAAGCGCCGGCGTTTGTTACTTTTACCACCTTGCGCGTAATTCTTGTGCCGACAGGATATTTTTCGTTTATGGCGCTCCACGGATTTTCCTGAACCTGTTTAAGCCCCAACGAAACGCGCCCTGCCTGAAGATCGTAGCCGAGGATCATACATTCAACCACGTCTCCTGCCTTTACAAGATCCTGCGGTTTCTGAACTTTTTTGAGCCACGAGAATTCCGAAATATGCGCGAGTCCTTCGATGCCTTCTTCAAGTTCGATGAACGCTCCGAAGTCAGTGAGTTTTGTAACCTTTCCTTTTACAACGTCGTTAACGTGATATTTTTCTTCAAAGTGAACCCACGGGTCATCCGAATAATGCTTTAAAGAAAGATTGATTCTTTTTTCCTGTCTGTCTATGCGGATAACTTTTAATTTTATTTCCTGGCCTTTTTTAACAAAATCTTTCGGGCGCGTAACGTGCCCCCAGCTCATGTCGTTAATGTGCAGAAGACCGTCGAAACCTCCAAGGTCGATAAACGCGCCGAATGAGGTGAAACTTTTTACAACGCCCATTATGTCCGTGCCGATCGGCGTGTTTTCGAAGAAATCATTCCGCTTGCGATCGAGGTCTTCTTCCATGAACTTGCGTCTGTTTACAACAATATTTATTTTTCCGTCTGAATAAAGACGTTCAACATACACCTGAATTTTTGTTTTTAATATTTTTTCCGGCTTGTCAAGTTTCTGAATATCAGCCTGACTTACGGGAAGGAAAGCGTGAACTCCCGAACCCATGTTGACGTCAAAGCCGCCCTTCACCTGTTTTTCTACAACGCACTCAACAGGCTGCTTGTCCGCAAACGCCTGACGCAAATTTTTCCAGAAAAGCTTAGCGTCGGCTTTTTGCTTTGAAACAATTACTTCGCCGTATTTGTTTTCTTTTGAAATCAGAATAACAGATACCGGATCCCCGATATTTGGAATCTGTGAAAATTCCGAAATTGGAATTTTTCCTTCAGATTTGTAACCTACGTCAATGAATACCTGATCGGCGGTAACCTGAATTACCTTACCTTCGACGAGCTGCCCTTCCTCAAGCTGCTCAAGCGTCTTCAGGTATTCCTCCTGCAATTGCGTTTGAATGTTCTCTCCGTCTTTTGCCGGACTCGTGCCCGTGCCCACTTCCCTCTCAGCCATTTTCTTTTCTTTCCTTATTTATTAGTCTATTCCCTCTTTTAATTTCTCATAAACTTGAATTATCGTCAAGTCACTGGTATCCAAATATTGGACTCCTTCGGCAATTTTTAGGCTTCCTTCCTGTTTGTTCCTGTCTATCTCGTCCCGCGCCAAAATAGCCGCTTTTATCTCTTCAAGGGATAAATTTGACACCCCCTGATCGAAACGCCGCTTTGCTCTTGAATCCGCCGAAGCGTCAAGGTAGAACCTGTGCTCCGCGTTCGGGAAGACCACAGTGGTCATATCCCTGCCCTCTACGACGATATTTCGCCCTTTCGCCAGTTTACGCACCAAATCATTTACAATGTGTCTTACGGGAACAATAGCCGAAAGAGGCGCCGAATAGCGGTCAATTTCGTCTGTATGAAGCAGGTTTGTCACATTTTCGCTGTCGATAAAAACTTCGGTTTTTTCATAGCCGATATTAATATTTTTGGCAAATTCCAGCACTTTTTCGCTGTCAGAGGTATCGATTTTAGCCCGCAGACAGCCTAAAGTAATCGCTCTGTACAGTTTCCCGGAATTTATATACGTAAACGCTTGAGCGTCCGCTCCCTTAAGGTTATCCGCCAGCATTTTTGCTATCGTGCTTTTCCCCGAGCCCGCCGGTCCGTCAATTGCAATTACCATACTAAGCCTCCTATTTCATTTTGAGTAAGCGGTCTTGATTCGCCTTCTTTTAGGTCTCCGATTGAAACCGAACCGATGCGTATGCGCCTAAGGCGGGCTGGGTGCAGATGGAAGTGGGAAAATACCCTGCGGATTTCACGGTTTTTGCCTTCTACAAGGACAATACGGATTGTTTTTCTGCCGGTCTTTTCGGCGGATTTTGCCTTGTAATACTCGCCTTCCACTGTTATACCAGATTTAAACGCCTCTGCGACTTCATCCGGGATTACGCCTGTCGCCTCAACTATATACTCTTTTTCAAGTTCAGAGCTTGGATGACCGAGACGGCTTGCGAATTTTCCATCGTTTGTAAAAAAGATAAGACCGCAGGACATGAAATCCAGTCTTCCTACGCTGTAAAGCCTTTCTGTAATCGAAGCCGGTAAAAGGCTGAGAGCCAAAGGACGTCCCTGCGGATCGCTTGAACTGCAAATGTATCCCGGCGGTTTATTTAACGCGAGGTAAAAAAGACGGCTCTCGGGAATTATCGGTTTTCCGTCAAGCAGAATGATATCGCCCTCTTCTACTTTGGTTCCCTGAGCCGTAATTACAACTCCGTTTACAGACACCCTTCCGCAAGCGATAATTTCCTCGGCAGCTCTTCTTGAGGCAACCCCTGAATAGGAAAGATAAACCTGCAGCCTAATACTTTTCCCCCTCAAGCGCAAACTTTTCGATATCGCCTTCGCCGAGTTTTGGAAGCTCTGAAATTGAATTAAGATGAAACTGCTTTAAAAATTCTTTTGTGGTGCCGTACATGACAGGACGCCCCGGTATATCTTTTTTGCCGACTTCGCGGACAAAATCTTTTTCCAAAAGAAGGCGGATCATATTGTCGGCGGACACTCCGCGTATTTTTTCTATTTCCGTTCTTGTTATCGGCTGGGAATACGCGACAATAGCGAGCGTTTCCATCGCGGCGCGTGAAATTTTTCCTTCGTTTTTTTTGCCGTACCGTTCTTTTAAATTGTTCCAGTAACCGCGCTTTACGGAAATTTTATAGCCGCCGCCGATTTCGGCAAGTTCAAGACCGCAGTCCGCTGAAGCGTACCTCTCTTTTATATTTTCAAGCGCGGATATTACTGTCTCTGACGGAATGCCTGAAATACGCTCAATCGTTCCTTTATCTACAGGATCGCCTTCCATGAAGAGAATCGCTTCGATTAGCCCTGTTTCTTTTTCTATATTTTCGATCACCTTATTGCTCCGTTATGCCGCATTGCCGGTAAGCGTTACATTGCCCGGTCTTATCAGAATATCACCAAAGAGGCGGTTTTGAAAGATAACGATAAGGCGCAATTTCGCGGCTTCCAGAACCGCAAGGAACGCGCACACAGCGTCAAGCGCGCCGGGTCTTTTTATCAAATCGGTAAAGAGACATTCTTTTTTGTTTTCCAGATATTCAAAGAGCAAAGTGGTTTTTTCGTTTACGGAGACTTCTTCGTAAAGGTCGATGATACGCTCCGTAGGCAGATTGATCGTAAGAGACGAAAATGTTTTTAGAAGATCCCAGATATCCACCTTTTCCCATATATCGTCGTCCGTAAAAGGCAAATTATGCTGAAGCCTCTTTCTTTCGATTATCCACTCATTTTCCTTTTCTTTTTCTTCCATGAGTTCCGAAAGTTTCTTATATTTCTGATATTCAATTAAACGCTCGACAAGCTCGGCGCGCGGGTCTTCGCCTGAATCTTCGTCCATTTCGACAGGGAGCAGAGTGCGGCTTTTGATGTATAATAAATGCGTTGCCATTGCATGGAAAGCGGTTAAATCATCCAATTCAACAGTTTCAGCCTCGCGAAGATAATCGGTATACTGCTCTGTTATCTGGGCTATGGGGATATCGTATATATTTATCTCATTTTTGCGGATCATGTACAGAAGAAGGTCTAAAGGACCTTCAAAATCGCTGAGTTTGAAATTTCGCTGATCTGACCTTATATCCATGGGTTAAATATACCAAAAAGATGATTTTTTTGGAAGAAGCGTAAGGCTCCTCCTGACAGAAAAAAAACATTAAGAATGCCGTAAAACTTGGAAAATTGCCTTTTTTTTTGTTATATTATAGCTGGGGGGTACCGCTATGCCTAAGAAGATATTCGCGGTTTTACTCTTTTGCCTGATTGCGTCCGGCTTTCTTTTTGCTCAGGATGATACAGGCGATCTGGGTGAAAAAATGCCAAGACATGTAATCACGATAGACGTCATACCGACGGCAGTCTCTTTATTCAGTCTGCCGGTTATGAATGATACGTACATCATTGAAAGATTTATTTTGATGACCTCGCTTCAATATGAACATAATGTGACTGATAATTTCGGTATGGCAGCCAGATTCGGCATTAAATGGTTTAATCTTGATTACAATGAATTGTTAACATTGTCGTCGGATCTTCATTTCAGATTTTATCCGAACGCAAGGTTCTTTTTTATCAGCGGTTATCTCGGATGGGCGAATCTTTCAATGACAGACATTCCTCTTTTTAATTTTGTTACTTTCGGCGCGAAATTAGGATGGCGGATAGATTTTGACAAACCCGGAGGTTTTATTCTTGAACCGTCTTTCGGCTATACCAGCGCTCTTGGAGAGCCAAGATTCGGCGATTACACATCAGATGATATTACAGACGGATTTACCAAATATCTTATACAGCAATACATAATCGGCGGTTTTAATGTCAATCTGACCATGGGCTTTAGATTCTAGCCGCAAAGAACCCCTTGCGGCTAGTTAAAAATTTAATTACAAATCGTTTTTATTAATCAGCTCACCCGTTAGCGGCTCCCTCGTTTTTTGCCTCTCCTTTGGAGTCTTCTTTTGCGGCTTTCGTTCCCTTGCCGGATTTTTCTGAAACGGTTTTAAATTGGGGGAATTCCCTGCCGGGGAAGATAATCGCTCTGAGTTTTATTTCAAGTTCGCGCATAAAATCCGGGCGCTTTTCGAGGTAGTCTCTTGTGTTGTCCCTGCCCTGCCCTATTTTTTCTTCGTTGTAGGAATACCACGCGCCGCTCTTTTTAATAATTTCGTATTTTACCGCGCAGTCTAAAAGGCTGCCTGTAGCGGAAATGCCTTTGCCGAACATCAGCTCGATTTCCGTTTTTCTGAAAGGCGGCGCTACTTTGTTTTTTACAACTTTGACGCGCACCCTGTTTCCGATTGCGTCCGCGTCCTTGCTGACTTCGATTGTTTCCGTTTTGCGGACTTCCAGCCTTACGGACGAATAGAACTTGAGCGCGTTGCCGCCTGTGGTGGTCTCCGGGTTGCCGAAAAAGACGCCGATTTTCATGCGGATTTGGTTGATGAAAATAAGGATTGTGCGCGACTTTCCGATGGTTGCAGTAAGTTTGCGCAATGCCTGACTCATTAAACGCGCCTGCGCTCCCATCTGGGCATCGCCCATTTCGCCTTCAATTTCTGACTGGGGGGTAAGCGCCGCGACCGAGTCCACAACGATAACGTCCACCGCTCCTGAGCGGACAAGGCTTTCGGTGATTTCCATTGCCTGTTCGCCGTTGTCGGGCTGTGAAACCCATAAATCGTCGATATTTACGCCCAGATTCTTGGCGTAAACAGGGTCTAATGCGTGTTCCGCGTCGATAAATGCCGCGTTTCCGCCGAGTTTTTGCGCTTCTGCGATTGCGTGCAGCGCAAGGGTGGTTTTGCCCGATGATTCCGGGCCGAAAATCTCGATAATGCGCCCTCTTGGATAGCCGCCGATGCCCAGCGCCTCATCCAGAAGGATAGAACCCGAAGGCACTACCTCGATGCCTGAAGCCGCGTCGTGCGTCCCCAGTTTAATTAATGATCCCGCGCCAAATTGCTTTTCAATCTGAAGCCGGGCCGCCTCCAGGGCTTTCGCTTTTTCCTCGCTGGATGCATTAGGATTGCCCCTGGTTTTTTCTGTGTCATTTGACTTAGCCATGATTATCTCCTCCCTTATATATGGCGCGTAGATGCGTGGCGCTTGACCGAAACTTGAAAAATCGTAACATATTTCAAAAAAATTGTCAAGGTTTTACTACATAATTGTTAAGTATCTTTAAAGCTCTTTAAACGATTTATAACTCCATTTTCTGTTCTCATAGGTATATTCACCCGGCTTTCTTTCGTTGTATTCAAAAAATGAATCAAAGTAATCGGCAGGATCATAACTTGGTTCAAAATCATAATATTCAATATCTTCGTCTTCATAATAATACTCATTAAAATCTTTTTCTTCAGAATACTCTTCTTCTTCATAATTGATACTGTTGCGTAATATAGTGCCTTCAAATTTCGTCTGCGAACCTCTAACAATTACTTTTGTTATGTGATATTCGTAGGTATCACTGTTCATAAAAACCATGTCACCGACAGTTTCAACACCGGCTCCCAAAACAACTGTTTTTAACTTATTACCGGCAAACGCATAATCACCGATTTCGGAAACTCTGCCGGGAATAGTAATTCCCTCAAGCAAATTTTTCGAAAACGCAAATTTACCTATAGTAACCAGGCTTACAGGCAGGCGTACTTCCTCTAGTAAATTATTCGCAAATGCGTTATCGCCTATTGTTTTAATTGTTGACGGCAAATCGATTTCTACAATTTTATTATTGTAAAAAGCCTTTTCTCCGATTTCTATAATTCCATGCTGAAAAACAACCGATGTCAATTGATTTTCCCGAAAAACTCCTTCTTCAAGAACTCTTAAACCTGAAGGTATATTTATGGATGTTAATTCATTAACCGCAAACGCGGATTCTCCTATTTTTTGAACGCTGTCAGAAATTACTGCTGTTTTTATTTTATTTTCAAAAAACACCCTGTTACCTATAGAAATAACAGTATCCGGTATAAGAATTGAGTTAATCTTATTTTCACCGAACGCTTCATCGTCTATTGTTTCAAGACCTTTATTAAGAACTACAGATTCAAGCTGATTTAAATAAAACGCCGATTTCCCTATATATTTGACATTTCCAGGTATTTCAATTTTCTTAAGTTTATTGTCGAGAAACGCTTGCTCTCCTATATGCAAAAGGCTGTCAGGCAGAATAACTGATGTAAGATTATTTCTAGAAAAAGCGTCGTATCCTATTTCTGTAAGACCTTCAGAAAATTCTATTGAATTTAAATTATTCCTGCAAAATGCGCCCTGTCCTATGCTTTTTACGCTGCCGGGTAATGCAATTGATTTTAATTTATTTTCAGAAAATGCTCTTTCATCTATACTTTCTATCCCCTGATGAATTTTTATTGATGAAATCTCATTATTTGCAAATAAAGCCTCTTCGATCTTTTTAATATTTTTTGATAATTTTACGGATTTTATTTTATTGTTTGCAAATGCTGCATATTCGATAACTGTTACACTGTCGGGTATATTTATTGAAGTAAGATTATTATCGCAAAAAGCCATCTCTCCTATTTTTTCTACGCCGTTTGGTATTTTTACTGATTTTAATTTAAAAATAATTAAATTGTCGCCTTCCCATACGATTTCATTAGTAGTGGTTGTAAACGCTTCATTACCGATTGCGGTTACAGGCACGCCGTTTATGCTTTTTGGAATGACAATCCTTTCGCTTTTTCCTATGTAATTGGTGATTGTTCCGTTTCCGTCAAATACGAAATCACTCTCTTTTGACGCGCAGGAAACAACAAGAAATACAGTTAAAATAATAATTAATAATTTAATTTTCATACGCTCATTCTACCTTTTAATTTGAGTAAAATCAATGAAAACAAGGTATATACTTTTTATTAAAAATATGAGAAAATAAACCATGAACCCATTTATTGTATGTGCGACACGTTCCATGCGTGATTACGCTTTCCATGTGATAAAGCATCTTTCCAAATATGTTAGTTTTTCCAAAATCGCGAATCAGATAAACGGTCTTGATTTATTGAACACCGACCGTTTTGCGGACGGTGAAATGGAAGTCTCCGTTAATTATTCCATCCGAGGAAGGGATGTAATACTTTTTTCTTCAAGCGCGCGCAATGAAGCCGGCATCGAGGTTGAAGAAGCGAAAATGGAACTGTATCACGCCATTGATGCGCTTATCCGATGTCAGGCAAACAGCGTAATTGTATTTGAACCTTTTATTTCTTGTTCGCGCTCTGATCGCACAATGAGGCGAAGTTCCGTGGGTTTGTGGGTGCATTTAAAAACTCTTTCAAGTCTTGGCGCTAGCCACATTGTTACATTTCAGCTTCATTCTGATAAATCTAAAACAATGGTAGATCCTTCCAAGTGCGCGATAGACGACATTCCGGCGCTGACTTTATTAAAAAAATACCTTTGCGATAAATATATAAAAACCGTAGATTTTCTGGAAAGCGAAGTAATAAATAACTGGGCTTTCTGCTCTGTTGACGCAGGCGGCGAAAAACTCGCGCGCGTATTCGCAAACTCTTTCGGCGCTCCGCTTGTTGTAGCGCATAAACAGCGCGATTATTCAAAACCCAATTCAATTGAATCGATAAATATTCTTTCGGCAGATCCGGTAGAAGGAAAAAACCTGTGGATTGTAGACGACATGATAGACACCGCAGGCTCCGTAGAAAAACTTATCCGCGTCCTTGTAAATTTAAAACCAAAAGAAATAAATATAATTTCCGTTCACGCGCTTTTCTCGCCGCCTGCGATAGAAAAACTGGAAGCGCTCTGCAAAGAAGGTTTGTTAAACCACATGATTGTAACGGACACTGTCTGCTGCTCCGCGTACAAGCAGAATATTCCCGGACTGGAAATTGTGCAGTCTGCCGAACTTGCCTCGCAGATTATTAAGGCGATTATTAACAATGAGTCCATGAGCAATTTGATGCAGTCTTTTAACGCCGGTAAATATTTAAGCGCAAAATCTTAGGAATGTTTTTCTTTAAATTCCCATTTGGTTTCCGGTATATAAACCTCTAAGTTAACTATTGTGGTATATTGATAAATATGATATAATCCACTTGTTATAATATTTGGGAGTCAATATGAAAAATTTAGTATCTCTTTTAATTATTTTTGTTTTATTTTCCGGCTGCGAGGCGTTGAATCGCCCGAAACTTCAGAATCTTCCTTATCATCAGGCAGCTCCTGCCGTCTTCGTTTCTTCCAATGAACGGAATTCCTTCCAGATTATTCCTGCCAGCCTGAACAACAACAATGTATCAGCTTATTATGCCGACTATAATGAAGGCAGTAATTACCGGAATGAAAATTTCGTACAAGAAAGAAACTCTGATAACCGGTCTGTATTGGTAACCTGTGATATTACCAGCAAATTACATCAGTTACGCAGCACCGTGGATGAACTAGAGGAAATGAATAAGTTAAAATTTTCATTATCAGGACGGTTTAACTTAGTCCTGCCGGTAATGAATAATGGTCCGAAAATTGGCAATGATGGAGCGTTTGTAGACAGGTCGCAGAACACAAAGACGATAAATTTCGATACCAATGACTTGGGTAGATTGCGTACTATCATCCCCAACGCTCCTTTTGGCAAGGAAACTTTCATAATTGTTTTTCAAAAACAAGGTGAAATTATTCCATTGGGTTTTAAAAAAAGCAGTTACTCAGACGGCTATGTACTGTCTTCCGTGGATTATGGCACTGAACGTTATGTTATCAGCTCTCAGAAGGGGCTTCCCCTTTTATGCATATATATGACTCAAAATAATCTTCCCAATATTCAAGCTACTCCGTTTTCTTCGTTAGGCAATTTCCATAAACGATGCGGTTTTTCCTGCCAGTCGAATGACAGATTTTGTCCCATGATTCTCATTATAAGCGAAGGTTATGTTAGTAAAAACTGCGCGATTATATATATATTATCACAGAATCCCTCAGTAAACCGCCGGCTATTGAACAGTCTTATTGATATATACATCGAAGAAGCCGCTTTTGAGGGAGTGAACCATGATATTGCAATAGCTCAGATGCTGTACACGACAAATTACTTTAGAAAAAACATGTCATCTTATAATTACGCCGGATTGAGCACGAGCGGAACCTGTGGGTGGGACGGAAGCTTCTCCGATATGCGTACAGGCGTGCGGGCGCATATCCAGCATTTAAAAGTTTATGGGAGTACACAGCTTCCTTGTAATCAGATTGTAGATCCCCGCTATTATCTGCTGGGAAGCTTTCATGGAAAAGTGAAAAATGTCAGCCAATTATGTGAGGCGTGGTCACATAACAGCAGTTACAAAGATAGTTTAGTCACAATACTGAACGGCATGTATCAATATGTAGAATAAAGTTCTGAATCCTGTACGCTTTTAATATTATAAATTCAATTCTTCGGTATCCAGCAAAATCGTAACGGGTCCGTCATTGGTATACGAAACTTTCATATCCGCCTGAAACTCTCCGCTTTCGCAGATTAGTCCATGTTTTTTTACGGCATTTATAAAATATTCATAAAGTTCTTTCGCTTTTTCGGGAGGAGCTGCGTTATGCCATGACGGGCGTCTTCCCTTTCTTGCGTCCGCAAGCAATGTAAACTGTGATATGCAAAGAACGCCGCAATTATGCCCTGCGTCGGTCAAATCTTTTAAGGAAAGATTCATCTTTCCGTCAGCGTCATTAAAAATTCTAAGATACATAATTTTTTCAGCAAGCCGGTCTGCGTCTTTTTCGCTGTCGTTATGCGCAACTCCAAGATAAACCAAGAGACCGCTTTCTATTTTGCCTTTTACAACATTATCTGCACTTACCGATGCGTTTAATACCCTTTGCACAACAGTTTTCATTTATACTCCAAATTAAAGTTTGTGAGCGCTCGTGTGGTTTGCGGTAAAACTTTCTTGAAAATCCTCTACTCCAGTCTTCCAGACTGATGAATAGCTACCCCTTCGAGCCAAATATCGTTATATGACGATTCAAACGTAATTCTTCCAAGCACTTCAAGAGATCTTTCCGTGTTAATCGAAACGGGAATGTTAAAATTAACAGGTATTATCCCCTCAAGCGTTGTGCGGGTATCGTACCCTACAAGCAGATCAAACTTTGTGTACTCATCGGTCAGGTCGACGTTAGTCGCCATGCCTTTCCAGATAACATGAACGTCCTTGTATGCCGGGATTTCATTTCTTACGTCCGTAAGAGAGGGATTATCCTGTTTCTTAAAAGTGTCAAAACCGGGAACATCCATGTTGCTTATTAAAAGCCGCGCTCTGCTCTTTAAACCTTCAGACGCGTTGGATTCCAGAATGCGGTTAAGGCTTATTTTGGCGGCTTCGTCGCGGTAAGAGTTAAAAAGACTTAACGCCTGATCGTAATGCCTGATCGCCTGATCGCGCGTAAGAATATATTTGTAATAGCCGCCTGTCTCAACGCTTTCTTTCCTCTCCTGGCTTGTCAGCGTAAATTCCGCCGTGGAGCGCTGTGAGCGCGGTTTAAAGGGGTTAAACGTTTTAACTGCAATAATTCCAAAGGTTATAATTGCAGCCGCAGTCAGTATAAGAGCGGTACTAAGAATTTTTTTACCGGTAAAAAAGGGAGCCGGAATGGGCGGAAATAACCTGTTCAGTCTGTCAGCGGCGCTCACCCATTCGGAAAGCGACTCGGAAGACGAATAGTTTCGCATAACAGAGAGCGCTTTTTTCGCTATTTTATTTTTAGGATCCAGTTCAAGGACATTAAGGTAATAATTGACAGCCTGGACTGTGTTTATCCTTCTTAAATAATGAACCGCGAAACAAAGCATAAGATTTGTGTCATTCTGCCTTATTTTTCTGGCGTAGTTTAAATAATCATGAGAGTCCGCGTAACTGCCGGCGTGAAGGCTGATTAAAGCGTAAAGATAATAATATTTAAACGAGCCATTGTATCTGTCTTCTTCGTCTCTGAGTATTTTAAGCGCGGCATCGTAACTGCCTTTCTTGGCGAGTATTGCCGCTTTGCTTAAAATGGGGTCTGCTTTCATAATAAACGCTGTCTAGTCCCTGTTTCTGATCTTTTCGATGGCATCTTCGATGTTTATCATATCCTGTTCGTTTAAATCGATAAGACCCGAGATAAACTGATCCAGAATTTCCTGCAATTTAACAAGGAACAGAACATTCGGATCTTCAGGTACTCCTCTCCTGTAATAATATTCAGCTTCAGCTTTCGCTTCCGCCTGGATTAGAGCGATATCTAAATTTCCTTCCGGTAAATCAGACGAAGGTCTTGGTTCAAAACTTATAAGCGGAGCGGGCGGCGGCTCCACAGGAGTCACTTCTACAGGAGCGGGCGGCGCAGCCGGAGCGGGAGCGACAGCGGGAACAACAGGAACGGGGATTTCAGGCGGCTGCGGAGGCTGAAGAATTGAAGCTGTGCCTGCAGGAATCGCGGCTGTAGCGTTATACCACGCGACGTCTTCTGTCGTAAGATAAATTGTATAAGTCATTTCGACGTTTTGTTCCAGCATTTCAGGACCAAAGAAATAACAGACCGCCGAATCACGGATTGAATTCGGAACGCTGCTGAAAGATCTGCCCTTCAAATACCGAAGTCTCCACCGCGAATCATTCAGTCTTTTCCAGTTAGCCATGTGAACAAAATCAGGTCCTTTTTCATCTTCGCTTACAGGGCTAATTATACTTCCCATCAATGCTACGTCTTTTCCGCGGGATATCCAGAATCTTTCCTCCGCGTTTCCCTCTAACATCAATTCAGACGTTATAATCTGCGTATTTGTGATAAACGGAACCTGTTTGCGTCCTTCGCCCAAGTCGGTATCAAGAAGCATTCTTACTCCGACAGACGATATTTGCGTCGCCTTGTTTTTTAATATTAATGTTATCATAACGCCGTTGGCGACAGGAGAGTTCAATGTTTTAACGGGCGTAAAAACCTGCGTTACGGTTAAAAATGACGATTCGTGTACAATCGCGGGAGAGCCCCTTACTCTTTCAAGACGAGTTTTGAATTGTTTGTTATTTCCAAGCTGGTATACAATTCCGTCCACAAAAACGGTCATATAACTTGCGGAGGGGTCGCTTGAATTAAATAAAGACTGATAACGCGCTGACTGTGGATTCGCCAGAAAGAAAAGGGAAAAACTTCCGGTTTTATCATTTAAAATCAGTCTGAAAAAACCATCTTCCGAGGGTCTGCTTTCTCTTGCGTCTTTGTTATCGTTCTTTGTTTCGCTTCCGGCTTTTTCATTGCCTCTTGCGCGCTGTACGTCTCTTTTCTTTTGTTCTACGGGAGGCGCGCCGGCATCATCGTTTTCTATCATCGCTACCGCAAGTTCAGCGAACGAGCGGCATCCAGAGACAGACAGAAAGATCAGCAAGAACGAGAATACAAGACACCTGCGAAAAAACATTAACGCCCTCCGGCATGAGGTTCGTTTCTTAAAATATTGCGCACATTGTTGCCTAACTGCCTTGCTCTTTCGATTAAATACTCATTCTGGCTGAAATGCACGTCTTCGGGTTCTGCTATACGTTCTTCCATGCTCGGCACATCTTCGATAAGTTCAGGCTCTTCGATTATGTCATGAGTTTCCTGAATCCTGTTTTGACTGCCGTTCTGGTTTCCGTTCTGATACTCGGTTTGCGGTCTGTAAAAATCCTGACTGTTTACCTGCTGCTGAATCACATTGTCGTTATTTGTAAGTTCAGCGATGCGTCTCTGGTACATATTAAGGGTATATTCATAAGTTCGTATCGTTTTCTGATAGTCTTCGCTTGTGCGCAGAGCTTCTTCGTGGCTCCACTGCAAAAGGGCGAGAAGTTCAGATTCAATTTTCTTTTGTTTGATTAAATCGATTCTGTAGGACGAAGCCTCAACTTTCGGGCTTTCAGGATACCTCGCTATTATCCATGCGTAAAATTTTTCAGCCTCTTCATGCTGTCCCATTGAAAATAAACATTCGCCCATCCAGAAAAAAGCCGCCGCCCTTCGATCGGCTGATTCCCTGTCTCTTTCGACTGTGGACTGATTGTAGCGGTTGAATAAAAACAGGGCATCTTCAAAATACCCCTGATTGTAATAAACTCTCGCGCGGTGATAAACCATATCCCTCGCGTACGGCGAGTTCGGCGCGGTCTTCTCAAGCGTTTCCATATCCCGGATTGCCGAACCGAAATCGGAATAAGCGAGCTGGCTTAAAATAACCCAGTATAAAGCCGCAGACCTTTCGTTCGCGTTTGTCGCTGTTTCCTGCGCTCTCCTGAATTCAATCGCCGCTTCCTGGAACTTGGCAAGCTTGTAAAGCTGCGTTCCGTTCTGATATCTGCGGTTAAACTGCGCCTTGTCCTGCGAAAACGCATCTTGCGCGCAAACAAACAGAAACACCATTATCAACGGCAAAAAAACGCTTCTTTTATCCATCATACTCATATTATATTAAATTTCGGCTAAAATTGCAAAGATCAATGAAAAAAATGTTACCCCTGAAGACGTGTTATAAGACCTTTTTTATCGGGATTTTTAAAGAAAGCCGAGCCGATTACAAGCACATCCGCGCCCGCTTTTTTGGCGTTTTCGGCTGTTTGCTCGTTTATGCCGCCGTCAACGGAAATTCTGAAGTTTAAACCGGATTTTTCCCTCATTTTGGCGAGTTTTTCAACTTTTTCCAGACATTCAGGGATAAGAGTCTGACCGCCGAAGCCGGGATTTACAGTCATTATCAGAGCGATATCGATAAAGGGCAGAATTTCCTCTAAAACCGAACAGGGAGTAGCCGGAGCGATCGATATTCCCGCTTTTAAACCCAAATCGTTAATTTCCGACAGGTATTTCTGCGAATGAATCTCGGCTTCATAGTGAAAGGTGATAACATCGGCGCCCGCCTCTGCAAACTCATGTATAAAGCGGCCCGGATGCACGACCATCAAATGAACATCAAAAACCGCTTTGGTTTTACTCCGTAACGCCTTTACAAGCGGAGGTCCGAATGTAAGGTTCGGAACGAAGGAGCCGTCCATTATATCCATGTGAATCCACGAAGCGCCTGACGCGTCAATCTCTGAAACCGCGCCGCCGAAATCGGCAAAATCCGCTGATAAAATTGACGGTGAAACGATGGTTTTATTCATTTTCTGCATATTACATTTTCCGGATACTATTGTCAAACCTTAAAAAAATGTTATACTGACCATAGGAAAAAATGGAAAATGGGCAGGCTTCGGGACTGTTAAAAAAGGCCTATGAAAAACTGAAAGCCTCTGATGCTGAAGCTGCGCGCGCGATTCTGGAACATGCCCTTGACTATGATTTTGAGAATGAAGAAATCAAGCATGCGCTTAAATGCGTCAATTGGTGGCTTGAACATACCAGGAGGATTGATGAATTAAAGAACCCCTACGAAAAGGGGGCGTTTTTTGTTTCCCAATTAAAGCAATACCACGTTTTTCTGGGGCATTTAAATCAGGTATTCGAACAGTGCCAATACGCGGTTCGCTACTTTGTATATTCAAAAGCGCTCTTTTTTTTTGAAGGATTGCTCGGGATTCCGGCGAATCAGCATGATCCGGGTTTACTGCTTTTAGCGGGAAGGTGCTACAAGGGAATCGGCGATTACGATCATGCGCTTTCCTGTCTTGAAAAGGCAGTCCACATTAAAAGGGAGGATGCCGAAACGCTTGCCGAAGTCGCCGATATAAACGCGCTTTTGTCGCAGACGAAAACAGCGAAAGCGCTTTTCCGCGAGGCGTTTTTTATTGATCCTTCAAAGATTGACATAAGGTTTCTGGAATCGGCTCTTATCCTTAAATTAAAGGATGAGGTTTCGGAGCTTGGCTACAAAAAAGAGGTGTTAGGTGAATGGATTCCGGTTTACGGATATTTATGGGGAGTGTTTTCCGTAAAACGCGAATTGAAACAGATGGAAGCAGGAAGGCTTAAACAGTCTATTTTTCTGCTGGAAGCCGAGTATGAATCGAATCCCGCAAGGAAGGAGATTTTAAAGCCGAGGCTTTTAAATCATTATTTTTGGCTGATTGATTATTTGGAAAACAGCCGCGAGGATCTTTCGCTTATCGATGAGACCTTGCTGAAAATAAAAGTTACAGATCCGGATATTTACAAAATGTATACCCGGTAATTACAGGAGTAAAAAATGAATAATGCTGAAACGGCAGTAACGCTATCGGAAGAAGCGCAGGCTCTTTTAAAAAATTTGCACGAAACTTTAAACGAGGAAAAATGGACAAGAGCGAGTCTCGGCAATTATTCGACTAACCAATTTAAAGACCTTGACTTAATCCTTAAAAACGCGAGAAGCGAAAAAGCGGTTGACGAACTTAAAAAAGCGTGCGATGAGCATCTTGCGCATACCAGAAACAGTTTAATCGCTCTTTATCTTTCTGGAATGATCGCTCTCTCGCGCCAGATAATCGACGACTCCGCGATGATTAATCTGGTGTCGATTTTCCTTGACAACCACAAATGGGGAATTGTTAAATACCTGTGCGAAAGAATTCTGGATCACGGCGAATCCAAATACGCTCTTCGCACTCTCGCGGACTGTTACAAGAACGACAACGAAGAGGATAAAATATTCGCAATTTGGGAAAGGCTTGTAAAAGTTGATTTTGAGGAAGCGGATATCGCGAAATCACTCGCGGAGCATTACGAGAAATCGAATAACAAGGAAGACGCGGTTGATTATTACAAGAAAGCGCTTCACCGTTTTATAAACAAAGGAAATTTTTCGAGCATTAAGGAAATATGGGAAAAGCTTATTTCTCTCGCTCCAGATGATATTGATTTCTTCCTTCATATCCAGAAAAAAATCGCGAAGAATGTAAGCGAAGATAAAGCCGTTGTTTTATTAAACGAACTTTATTCCAAATACAGCAGCAAAGACATTGACATCGCGATCAATATTTTAAAAATTATTCTTGAATACGATGAAAAAGACGTTCACGGACGGCGCGAAATAATTGAATGTTACAGAAAAAAGTACGCGTCTCACAGCCAGCTGGAAGAATATATCCGCATTTCAAATCTTTCGCAGAACTACCGCGCTGTGCATCAGGCGATTGCCGATTTTGAAAAACATATCGCGTTCGACAAAGGTAACTTCGTGTATCACAGAACATGGGGAGTCGGACGAATAGCGAGCATCGTAGGCGATGAAATTAAAATAGATTTTTCAAAAAAGCGCGGTCATGTGATGTCGCTTAAAATGGCGGTTGACGCTCTTCAAACTCTTTCCAGAGATCATATCTGGGTTTTAAAAGCGACAAAGAAGAAGGAAGAAATCCGCGAGAAAATTAAAGATAAAGACGAAAACATTGTCTGGACTTTAAAAATAATCATTAAAAGTTTTGACAACGCCTGTGACATGAAACGGATTAAAGCCGAATTGTCTCCCGCCATTCTTACTTCAGGCGAATGGTCTACATGGAGTTCAAAGGCGAGAGATATTTTAAAATCCAATCCTGATTTCGGCGTAAGCCCGGAAAACAGCGACGTTTTCATTGTGCGCGAAAGACCCGTAAGCGTTACGGAAAAACTTTACAACGAGTTTACCGCCCAGCGCAATTTCTACGACAAGGTATCGGCTATCCGCGATTATGTTAATAATAAAAAAGCGGATCCCGACTCTGAATATTTTACGGAGATGTTTTCGTACTTTACGGCGTATCTTAAATCGACAAAAAGCGACGCGAAGGATTCGCGCAGAACGGCGGAAACGGCAAGCCAGCTGGCGGAATACGCGGCATCGTCTTTCCTTTTAATAAATGAACTTGCGTCTAACAAAAATTATACTCACTTAAAAACGGCTCTCTCGGTAAGTTTTGCGGAGATTTTCGCAAAACTTAAAGACGTGCCGCAGCTCTTTAAAAATTTAAAAGACTCCAAATTAAAAGCGGAATTCTTAAACAATGTAAAATTAAGCGTCGCGCAATGGCCGGATATTTATGTGAAACTTTTTCCGTATTCTCAGCTTACCGCGATTACAGAACAGCTGGAAGACGCGGGTTTCACGGATAAACTTTCGTTTTTATGCGGCGACTGTTTTGAGCGTTACCGGGAATGCCGCGAAGCCGCGGTATGGCTTTATAAAAACGCAAAAGAGAAAATATGGTTTAAAAACGCGGATATCCCGTATGAAAAACAGCTCATAACGCTGATTCACATTATGGATATCACCTACCGCGATATGGACAACCACAAAGACACTGTTGAAAACAGGAAGATAAACAAGCAGGTTTACAATATTCTTTTTAAAGACGGAGAGGTCGCGTCTTTTATCGACAACAACGACGAAGAAGCAATCATAAGAATATTTACGTTCATAGACGGCGTAAAAGACCTTGATCCCCAGGACAAATTAAATCTCAGATCCAGAATTCTTGACAAATACCCCGAATTTAAATTCTTCGGAGATTCTGAAAAGAAAGTTTCAAGAGGATTAATGGTAACTCTTGCGATGTACGAAGAGAAAAAGAAAATTTTGGCTCATATTATGGACGTGGAAGTTCCGGCGAACTCCAAAGAAATCGAATACGCTCTTTCGCTCGGCGACCTCAGGGAAAACGCCGAGTACAAGGCGGCAAAGGAGAAACAGGAGCAGCTCAATTCGCAGGTCGCGAAACTTAAAGAAGAAATCGAAAGAGCGCAGCTCTTCGATCCGAACTCTGTAAACACAAGCAGAGTTTCATTCGGCACTACAGTCACTCTTAACAATAAAACAGCCGGAAAACAGGAAAAATTTACTATTTTGGGACCGTGGGAATCTGATCCGAATAATAACATTATTTCCTATCTTTCTCCGTTCGGCAGTGCTATACTTAACAGGGTGCAGGGAGAGGAGTTTGAATTCGCGATTAATGATGAAAGGAATTCTTATCTTGTAGAAGGGATAGTACAGGCAATTTTCTGAAATTGCAAAAAGGGGTGATTATGAAAAGAACCATTCTGATTGTAGTATTGATTTTATGCGCGTGTTTAAGCGCTTATGGTCAAAGCGCGTCTCCCATCGACCTTGTGCTTGTTTTGGATACGTCATCAAGAATGAGTTCTTCATACGAAAATGTAAATAATTATTTAACAGGCGCTTTTCTTACGGATTTTTTAAGGGTCGGAGACACCTTCCACCTTGTTCCTTTTTCCGGAAATCCGCGTCTTGATGTCGCAAGACGCATTAACGGCGTAGGCGATGTCGAAACGATTATCGGGCGCATGCTGCTTCAATACCCTGTGGAAAATTCGGGCAATGTGGGAGCGGCTTTAAATTTCGCGGAGCAGTATGTAACGTCGCTTCCTTCCCGTCCTAAAAAAATAGTTTTGGTTACCATAGGCGGTTCCGATACTGGCAATCTTGTGAACGCGTCAAAACAGCGTCTTGGGACAAGGGCGACGCTTGATTATATTCAGGTAACGCCGGGAAGTCAGCTTACAAATCTTCCAAGTTCAGGCCGCCCTGCCCCGGCAGTCAGATCAACAACCGCAGCGTCGTCTCGGGCATCTTCTGCCGCGCCTTCCGTTACGAATCAAGGCGGCAGAACTGCTTCAACAGGCACAACCACAACAAGTCCAGGTACAAGTACAGGTACAAGTACAGGCGCTTCTTCGGCTTCAACTGCAGGTACCGGCGCAGCAACTACCGCGGCAACAGGAACAAGCGCATCTTCCGCAGGCGCTTCTTCAACAGCTGGAACAACAGGCTCCACAAGTGCCGCTTCCTCAAGCTCATCAACAGGTACAACTGATTCAGGAAGACAGACCGGGCAAACAAGTTCTGCCGCTACAACCGGCTCTCCTTCAACAAGAGCGGATACTTCATCTTCAAATTCGGGTACAACTACTACGAGTTCAACAACAGGAAATTCAACAGTATCCTCAACCGGCAGTTCCTCATCAGATACAGGAACAACAGGAACAAATTCCGCTGTCTCATCTCAGAGTTCAGGCGCAAATGAGCAGTCTTCATCAGCTACATCATCATCAACATCTAAGGAGCCGGCATCAAATGAATCAACGCAGACAACATCGTCTTACGCAGGCACAGAGCAAAGGGATCAGAATGAAAAAAAATCTTTCGCTTCGTCGATGCCGCTTATAATCGGAATAATAATCGGCGTACTGCTTCTGCTTGGTCTTATTATTCTTCTTGCTTCGCGAAGACTTGGTTCAAGTCCGAACCGCGTAATGAGGGACGTTTCTTCGTCAGGTTCAGGAAGCGACGGCGCGTTTAAGGATCACAGCAAGGAACTTGCAAGTTACGCGGCGGGAACTTCGGGCAAAAGAACAACTCCTTATGACGATCGCAAGAAAAATACCGAAAATGTCAAACAGCCTGTTATTAATCCCGCAGGTCCGCTTCTTTTAAATCTTTTTGTTGAAGATCAAAACACATCAATTGGAAAGAGAAATATTCATTCGTTAAAATCCGGCTACGGTCTTTCCGTAGGCGGCGGAAAAGCGGACGACTATTTAATCTTCCTTGTGCCGATGCCGCCTGCGTTAGGTGAAATCAAAAGAGAAGGCGCGACTCTTACATTTATTCCCAAAAAGCCGAAGTATTTTCCTGATATTGGCTCGAATCAGGTAAGGGACTGCATAAACAAGACAATACGCGTTGTTTCGGATAAAAAATATGAAATGCATTTCAGATTTGAGATGTACGAAGACCCGCTTGTCGCGCTTAACCGAATGTTAATGTCCGTAAAAGTACCGGGTTAATTTTCATCATGCACTACGATTTAATTATTAAAAACGGCGCAATCGTGACGCCCGAGAAATCATTTCAGGGCGATGTGGCGATTTTAAACGGGAAAATTTACAAAACCGGAAATATTGATCCTTCTGATACTGCGGCGGAGTTTTATGACGCTTCGGGCAAGCATATTCTTCCCGGCATTATAGACGCGCATGTGCATTTCCGCGATCCCGGTCTTACGGAAAAAGAAGATTTTGAAACGGGCAGCGCCGCGGCGGCAATGGGGGGAGTAACTCTGGCTGCCGACATGCCGAATGTTGTTCCCGTAACTTCCACAGTAGAAAGATTTATGGAGAAAGCGCAGATCGCAAAAGAAAAATCCTGTATTGATTTCGCGCTTTTCGCCCTTCTTAACAATGACAATCTCGGCGAAATGGAAGGTTTAAAAAAAGAAGGCGCTCTTGGCTTTAAAGTTTTTTTCGGAAATTCCACAGGAGACATTGCCGCTCCTTCCCTTCCCGTTTTAACGCGGCAGATCGATGAAAGCCTGCATTTAAATATGAGGATAGGTTTTCACGCGGAAACAAATAATATAAATTCCAATTTTACTTCCATCGCGAAAAAGGAAGCCGATTCAATAAACGGTTTTTGGCTTGATTACGCAAGACCTGTAATGTCGGAAGTTCAGGCGATGGCTGCGATAATAAGCTACTCGCAGTATTCGGGCGCGAAGATACATTTTCATCACATAACGTCAGAAGACGGCGCGATGCTTTCAGCAGAAGCAAGGGAAAAAGGCATAGACCTTACGACGGAAACATGCCCCCATTACCTTATTTTTAACTGCGAGGATTATTGCCATAAGGTATATCCTCCCATAAGAGATGAAAGTCACAGGGACAGTCTTTGGGACGCAGTTAAAAACGGAATAATTGACATTATCGCAAGCGATCACGCTCCGCATCTTGAATCAGAAAAATTATTAACAACATGGGAATCGCCTGCGGGTCTTTGCTCAGTTGAAAATTCCGTATCTCTCATGCTGAATCAGGTAAACAAGGGAAAAATCACTCTAAACGATTACGTGCGCCTTGCAAGCGAAATGCCCGCTAAAGTGTGGGGTATTTATCCCATGAAAGGAAATCTCTGCGCCGGCGCCGATGCGGATATCACCATTGTAGACATGAAAAAAAGAAAAGTTATAAGAGCGGGCGAACTGCATTCAAAAAGCAAAACAAGCCCGTATGACGGAATGGAAGTACAGGGAATACCTGTATCAACGATTGTAAGAGGATCGTTTGTGATGAAAGACGGCGTTTTTTCGGGCAGAAAAGGCTATGGGGTTTTGGTAAGACCGCAATAGCTCCTGTTAATCATAAAAAAGACAAATTCCGTATACATGTTCCGCTCCCGCGTTTTTTAAAACTGAAGAGCATACTTCCATTGTTGAGCCCGTCGTTATTACATCGTCGATTAAAATTACGGTTTTTGCAGCGATGCCTTCAGAGCCGCCGGTTATAAGACTGGTTTTGCTTTTCAGGTAAATCTTGTCTTTTAAATTATTCAGCCGCTCTGCCCTGTTTAACTCTTTTTGCGCCATGGATTTGCGCCGTTTAAGACAATGAACAACAGGATAATCTATAAGCGCCTTTTTAAGACGCATAACAAGTTTATCAACCTGATCCCATCCTGAGTGTTTAATTTTACCCGGTCTTGGCGGAACAGGGACAATGACAGCGTCCTTTAAAAGCGGTTCATTGACGATTAGCTCGGCTATTTTTTGCGCGAAGAAAACCGCAAGAGCCATATTCTTGTGAAACTTGTACGCTGTTAGAAGCTTGCGGTATTTCCCTATGTAGGGAAACATCGCCCAAAGACGGTCATGGGAATGTTCAGCCGTGTTCCTGCACGGCAGACAGCTGCCCTGCTCCGAAATCAAAGGCTTCCCGCAAACGGCGCATTTTATCCCCCCGATTGGGTTAATCGAGATACAACAACTTTTACAAAGACTGTACCTAATCTCCTGCGTTTCGATTAATTGCGAGCCGCACAAAGCGCAATTCCCCGGAAAAAACAGATTCCTTCCCCAGAGCATAATTTTTGTAAAAATATTCATGCTGTGGAAAACACTTTCCTTGTGATTTATGTTTACATTCAAGTCCATGAAAACCTCCAGCTATATATGGCGCGGACTCGCTGAAAAGCTTGACTGAAAACGGAAAAAAGCGTCGATTATAATAAATTTTGCGTTATTTACATTTGTAGTATATAATGAAGAATAAGAATATACATCGCCGCTTGCGCGGCTTATAAAGGAGTTAAAACATCGCTTTGCGATGTTTTCGATATACATCGCCGCTTGCGCGGCTTATAAAGGAGTTATTATGTCAACTAATTCATCGGAAAATAAAACTGCCAATCCCGGTCCTCTTGGACTTTTGGGTTTTGGTATGACAACCGTTTTGTTGAATCTTCACAATGCTGGGATTATTGAACTTTCCATTGTTATTGTTGCAATGGGTCTTGCCCTTGGCGGTACAGCGCAGATTATTGCCGGAATTTGCGAATTTAGAGCAGGAAATACTTTTGGAGGAACAGCGTTTTCAGCCTATGGCTTTTTCTGGTGGTCGTTATGCCTGATATGGATCAAACCTTTCGGCGTTAATCCAGCAGATGCTGTTTCCATGGGTTATTATCTCGCCCTTTGGTGTGTTTTTACCTTTTTTATGTTTTTGGGAACATTAGCGCATAACATGATTACAAGGATTGTATTTTTATCGTTAACGGTTTTATTTTTTCTTCTTTCTCTCGGCGATTTTATGGAAAACAATCATATAAAACAAATTGCGGGTTTCGTGGGAATATTCTGCGGATTATCGGCAATCTATTCTGCCATGGCTCAGATAGTAAACGGAGAACATGGAAGAAAGATTTTCCCAACATGAGGTGTCAGTCACCTCTTAAAAATTTACAAAATATCATAATAATGAAAAAATGGAGATTCTGTGCGTAAACTGATTTTTATTCTGCTGATATTTTCATGTTCGGCTCTCTATGCCCATGACGATCCTGCCGTAAATCTGGAATTTTTAAGAGGTTTCCATGATGTAAGCTGGCTTGAAAAACGGGAAATAGTGGTTGATAAATTATTAAACGACGGATATGTAATAGAACAATCCAAAGATTCAATTTCTTTCTCGGGCGAACATTTGGGGTATTCTTGTGTTATCATATTTGATTTTTTACTGGATAACTTAATAAAAGCGTATGTGATAATTAACGGCAACGAAGACAGATACAGAAGTATAGTTCTTAAAATAACAGAGGAATACGGCGCTCCTGGCAATATCAGGGATGACGGCAGATTGAGAATATGGACGCTCCCGTACGGCAGCATAGACGGCATGATTACCGCCATTTATAACGAGAATTCTACCGTATTGTTGTACAACTTACACTTCAGACCCGGCGAAGAAACTGAGGAAACCGAAGAGCCCTCAGAGGTTGAAGAGACCTCTGAGGCTGAGAATAATTAAAACCCGGTAAATTATTCCTTATTCTCCGCTTTCTTTGTAACCGGAATAAGCAGGTTAAGGATAATGCCTACAAGGGTTGCGAGCGCAATGCCGGCGAGTTCGAAGGTAATGTCCTGGGTAATGTTGAATGCAAGCCTGCCGCCGCCGATTCCTATTACCAGAATTACAGAGGTAATTATCAGGTTACGCTTGTCTTTAAAATCGACTCCGCTTTCCACGATTGTGCGGATGCCGCTTGAGGCGATTATTCCGAACAAAAGGATTGAAACGCCGCCTAAAACCGGCGTTGGAATTGTCTGAATTACAGCGCCGAATTTTGTGAAGAACGCGAGTATAACGGCGATTACCGCCGCTCCCCCGATTACCCATACCGAATATACGCGCGTAATTGCCATAACACCGACATTTTCGCTGTATGTTGTGTTGGGAGGACCGCCCCAAAGAGCCGCCCACGCGGAAGCAAGACCGTCGCCTGTGAGCGTGCGGTGGAGACCCGGATTTTTGTAGAAATCCTGCCCTACTATTTTGCTTGTTACAACCATGTCGCCCAGATGTTCGCAGATTGTCGCGAATGAAACAATAACAAAGATTAATATCGGCACAAGGCTGAATTTGGGGATATGAAATGTCGGAAAGCCAAACCATGCGGCGTCACGAACAACATGGAAATCAATAATCGCGTATGCCGGAAGGGCAAGTCCCATAAAGAATGTAAATATATAGCCGCCGATAAGACCGATTAAAACAGGAATCGCGCTCAAAAATCCTTTTAAGAAAATATTCGCGACAATTGTTATGGCAAGAGTTACAACCGCGATTGAAAGGGCAACAAGGCTGTAATTTCCATCTGCGCCGTTTGACGCCATGCTCATCGCCGTAGGAGCGAGGTATAAACCGATTACAACAATGACAGAGCCGATAACAACAGGCGGCAAAACTTTATCCAGCCACGATGAGCCTGTAAAACGAATGATAAGCGCGATAAGACAATAGAATAAACCTGTAATCATCGCGGCTCCCAGCGCATAGTTGAGTCCGTAAGCCGCAGATACCGCGATTAAAGGCGCTATAAAACTGAAAGACGACCCTAAAAACGCGGGGACTTTCGCGCCTGTGCAAAGAATAAACAGTAACGTACCTGTGCCTGCCGTAAACAAGGCGGTAGCCGGATTTAATCCCGTTAAAAGGGGGACTAAAATAGTCGCTCCGAACATCGCAAATACGTGCTGAAACGATAAAGGTATCCATGTGCCGATATTCGGTCTGTCCTGCGGACGTAATATTTCAATAGTGTTCATTATTTTCCTCCGACTATTATTGTATTGGAATATTAAGAAGAATTCTACCACTAACACGCGGCGATATCGAAGTAAAGGTTCGAGGTTATAATCTCAGGGAATTAATCAAATAAAGAAAGTTCAAGGTCTTTGCCGGTTTCTTTCTTTTTGACCGGCTGTTTTTTTATATCGTTAACCTTATTTTCATCATGGTTAACGCCAAAGGTTGCGCTTAAATCGGCGTCTCTTGTTTTTAAGAGATTCATGATTTCACCCGCTCTTTCAAGGACTTTTTGGGAAAGACCGGCAAGCATCGCGACATGAATGCCGTATGATTCGGCGGCAGGACCTTCCTTGAGTTTCCTTAAAAAGATGATTTTTTCTCCCTGTTCAAGAACTTCCATGGAGCGGTTCGCAAGGTGCGGATGCGTCAAAAGCGACAGTTCGTGAAAATGGGTGGCAAAAAGCGTTTTACAACCTATCCTGTTTAATAAATCTTCGCTTACAGCCCACGCGATTGATAAACCGTCATTGGTGCCTGTCCCTCTTCCAACCTCATCCATAATTACAAGGCTTTTATCAGTAGCCGTATTTAAAATGTAGGCAGTCTCGTTCATTTCTACCAGAAATGTAGATTCTCCCCTTGCAAGATTGTCCGACGCTCCTACCCTGCAATAAATTCTGTCGCAGATGCCTATGCTTGCCTTTTGTGCAGGGACAAAACTGCCCATCTGCGCCATGATTGTTATTAATGCCGCGGATCGCAGATAAGTCGATTTTCCTGCCATATTGGGTCCGGTTATCATAGCGAAAGAGACGCCGTCGGCGCAAAGAATTATATCGTTAGGTATATACTCTCCCCTGCCCAAATGAGCTTCCACAACTGGATGACGCGCGCCGCTTATTTCCATGTCCGGGTTTTCATTAAACTGCGGACGTATCCAGTTTCTAACCGAGGCTGCTTTTGCCAGAGACTGCGCGGCGTCAAGTTCTGCAAGGCGCAAAGAGGCGGCGCAGAGAAGAGACAGTTTTTCTTTTGTTTTTTCCCGTATTTCCAAAAAGAGTTTTTTTTCAAGTTCAACTACCTTATCTGAGGCGCCGTTAATTTCCGATTCAAGGGCTGCAAGGCGGTCTGTTGAATAACGCTCTCCGCCCGCTATTCCCTGTCTTCTTATAAAATGTTTAGGAACCTTATCAAGATGATTTTTAGTAACTTCAAAGAAATAACCTATAAGCCTGTTGTACCGTATCTTTAAACTGGAAATCCCGGTTTCCTGTTTTTCTTCTTCCAGATACTGTTCCAGAATCTGTCTTGAGTTGTCTTTCATTAAACGCAGCGAATCCAGCTCTCCGCTGAAACCTTCTTTTATCAAATTGCCTTCGCTGAGTAAAACCGAAGGCTCATCGCAAATCCCCTTCTCCAGCAAATCCAATACCGTGTTTAAATCATCAAAATTATTTTCGTTTTTACTGTCATCGCTTTCGAATTCAAATTTCTTTGTTTCTCTGTTATCTTCGCCGTAAAAATTTATTAAGCCCATTATCCTGTTGTATAAATCAATCCCGTTCTTAATCGCGAGCATATCGCGTCCGTGCGCCTTATCCATCGCGAGTCTTGAACAAAGCCGCTCTAAATCAGGCGTTTTCCCGAAAAGATCGCGCAAATTTGAAAGACTTGACTGATCTTTATAAAGACTCTCCACCATGTCAAGGCGCTTATTGATTTTATTAATATCCCTGAGCGGATGCAAAATGCGCCTTTTTAAAAGACGTCTTCCCATTGAACAGCGCGTCTCATCCATTACTTCCAATAACGAAAAGCGCACGTCCCCGTCTCTTTGATTATAAGTCAGTTCAAGATTTCTTAGGCTTGATTCGTCAATGCCCAGGTATTCGCTTTCTCTGTATACTTTTAGCGTTCGTATATGGGGAAGAAGGGATTTTGCCGTCGCGTCAAGATAATCAAGAAGAGCGCCGGCGGATACAATTTCCGCGCTGTCTTCATTTAGTCCGAAACTTTTTAAGTTGGCAAGACCAAACTGTTTTTCCAGCCTTGTTTTAGCCTGAACAGGATCAAAGAGCCAGTCTGCCCTTTTATTCAAAACAATCGAACTGCGGTCAGAAAGCGCAGCTTTAATCTGCATGTCTTCTTCAAGAAGCGATTCCTGAATCAGTATTTCTTTTATCGAAAGGCGTTCCAGTTCCTGACGCAGTATCTCGGCTTTATCATGAAAACAGGTGGAAAAAAAACTGCCTGTTGAAAGATCGATATAAGAAAAAGAAAATATTTTTTTATTTTTTACATTAACGAACGCGAGGCAGCAAAGATAATTAGAGCTTCCTTTATCAAGGAAATCTTCGTCGACTGTTGTTCCCGGCGTGATAATTTCCACAACATCGCGCTCAATTACTTTCTGTTTCCCGGGCAGAGTCAGCTGCTCGCAGATTGCGATTTTTTTTCCAAGCTTTAAAAGGCGCGCGATGTATGTTTTCGCCGCGTGATACGGAACGCCGCACATGGGAAGACCGTTCCTGCTTGTAAGCGTAAGATTTAAAAGAGCCGAAACTTCGATCGCGTCCTGCGCGAACATTTCATAAAAGTCACCCAGTCTGAAAAAAAGGACGTTTCCTTCATGCTGTTTTTTTATACGCCTGTACTGTTCCAGCATCGGGCTGGTTTTAGACGCATCAATCATTTTTTTATCAGTTTCTGTTTCTGGTTTGTAAGTTAGAGATCAATTTATCAGTTATATCGATTGTAGGGCTGTACCAGACAATGCTTGGATTGTTTTTCATGTTCAAAACCATTGTGTACCCTTCGCTTTCGGCGATATAGCGTATTTCATCGTAAACCTGATCCAAAAAAGAGCCGGACTGCATCAGTCTGCTTCTCTGATCATCAAGTTCCGCCGTTTTTGTCTGGTAGTATTCCTTTAAAAATTCCGACCTTCTGTAAATCTGATTTTCAAAACGAAGCGCCTCAGCCTGATTGCCGGCAAGAACGGCGTCCGCGTGTTTGGATCTCATGTCCTGAATTTCGCGCGTCAGTTTGTCAATCTCAGACTGAACTTTCGCGCTTCTTTCTTCAAATTCCCTTACGGCTTTTGAATCGCGGAAAAACGCTGTGTAAACTTTCGGAAGGTCTACAAGGGCAAAGCGCGTAATCGACTGACTGTATGCGCCGGCAATACACGTCACACATAATAAAAACAGAATAAAATAGCGTTTAAACATAACAAACCCCTAATATGATAAAACAAATGACATTACAAGATCCATACCCATCCAGTCTTTGGATCTGTCGCCCGTTGTATTTCCGAACAACTGTCCGTTAACCCAAACAACTTCTCCGCTGTCGTCCACTGTAAATCTTTTCGCAAGGCTCAGCCTGATTGGGAACTGCGGCATTGTAAACCTTAAGCCAAAACCGTAACTGAACCTGAGCTGCTGCAGCGTAAAGTTCTTGTTTCCCTTGGTGTTAACGCCGAAATAATAGCCTTCTTCATCTTCAACGCCTGCGGCGTCAAGGAACAAGTCGAAGGCGAGAATGCCGGGGACAAGCGGAAAACGAAGCTCTACCCAGCTGTCAACAAGCATATACCTTTTGGTTTTATACTCGGAAGTCCATCCCCTTGCGTTGAACATGCCGTCAACCGCGAGTTTATTGCTGTCTTCGATTCTCAATTCGCGCGTTGGCTGGGAGAAAATCGTAGACAAGCCCGCGTGCATTCCGAGAACGCATTTAAAGTTCCATTTCTCCGTTACGGGCAAATCAAACAATGTTAAAAAATACTGCGCTTTTGATTCGTTCTTGAAATAATGTTCTCTTTCAACGTCAAAAAGCCCGTACAATCCGATTCTGTTGTAAAGATAATAACCCCTGGAAGGATCATAGAAAATATTGCGCTGATCAAGCGAAAGAGCCGTCCACAGCGAATTCTTCGGCGTCCACTCGTTATTTTTATCCCTGAGCGCGGGATCAAAAGGTCTGAATAATTCATTGTCGTAAATATTATTAATAAGACCGTAGCGCATTCCGCCGCTTAAACTCAGGCTTCCCAGGAATGTAGGCCATCTGTAGCCTGTGGAAAGTCCCAAAGATACATACCACTGTTCATATCTTAAAAGGTATTCTTTTGTCGGCGTGTAACTGTTGCTTTTATATTCATCGTAAGAGAAAAATCCGTCCGGGAAAGCGTAGCCTTCTTCATCGCCGTTAAAAAACGGCGGCTGGTTATCAATTGCCGCGTAACGCATTGCGTAATTCGCGGTTAAATCCGCGCCGAGAGAGAGAGGAAGGCCAAACGCCCATCTGTGCACATAATTTACAGATAACGTATGCGAATCTACAACCGAAGAGTTCGCTTCGGCTCCAAGCTCGTTTCCGCTTCCGGCAAGATTGCGGTCTGTCCATTTAATAAGACCCGATATCGGGAAGGTGTCAGGGTCCGCGTTTCCCGAGAAAGTTAAACCGAATTGCACGTCTGTTGTCGGCTGCTCTTCCACGGTAAAAACAAGATCCATCAGGTTTTCAGAGCTTCCGGGAAGCGTATCAGGCAATACGACGGAAAAATACTGCAGGTTGTAAAGATTTCTCATCGCGTCCATTACTTTGGTTCTGGAAAAAATATCCCCAGGTTCCATCGGAATTTCTCTTTGAATAACGTGATTTTTTGTTTTAACATTTCCAAGAATAATTATATTTTCGATGTACGCTCTGCTTCTTTCGATAATTACCATGTGATACGAAAGAACATACGTTTGATGATTTATATCCTGATTTCTCATCAATGAATTAAAGATATAGCCGTTTTCAAAATAAAGATCCGCCACGCGCTGCAAATCCATTTCAACGCGCGTCATGTTTACAACATCGCCTTTTTTGGACGTTACAAGTTTATTAAGCTGGTCTGTATCAAAAATTACATTGCCTTCGAATGTTATTCCGCCGAATGTGAATTCTTCGCCTTCTTCTATCATGAAGGTAAGAATCATGTTTGTTCCTTTGTCGCCCTTTGTGTATGTGCGCGCGACATCTCTTACGGTGGCTTCGATGTACCCGCGATCATGGTAATATTTTTTTACGGCTTCCCTGTCGGCCAACAGTTTCGCTTCCTGAAACGCTCCGTCATTTAAAAGCGATTTCGCTTTCAGGGACAACTGGCTTCTTAACGCGTTACTTGTAAATCTTGAATTGCCGTGAAACTCAATTTTGGAAATTGACATTTTCTCGTTTTCTATGATGTGAAATGTCAGCGTAACGGAAGAATCGCCTGAACGCGTATCCGTAACCCTTACGGAAGCGTCAGGATATCCCTTTTCCACATATTTTGCGGTAAGAGCTTCGACATCAACTCTTGCTTTCGCGAAGTTATAGATATCGCCTGTCTTGGACGTAATAACATCCGTAAGTTCAGCGCGTCTTAAGCCCGAGTTGCCGACAAAATTAATCTTTCCGATAACAGGCCGCTCTGTTACGGTGAACCTGATAATTACTTCTGACCCTGCCGCGTTTACCCTGTGCGTTGACGGCTCTATCATCTCAAAATATTCAAGAGCGTAAAGCTTGCCCTGTATTTCCCAGAAAATCGTATCGTTGAAAAGGCGTCCCTTGTACGGATTCATAAGACCGTCAAGTTCGTTTTGCGATATATTGCTAAGACCGGTAAAGACAATATCTCTTATCGGTTTTCCCTGAAACCACTCATCGCCTGATTCCGCTTCCTGGGAAAAACCCGCTGCCGTTACAATCAGCAAAAGAAAAACAAATACTCTAAATCTCATCAAAACTCCTAAAATGATTTACTCCAGCTTAGAGTAATTGAATTACCTGTTACCCACGAGTCCCAGTTCGCCGGAAAATAGGGGTATAAATCCCACCTTATCGTAAGGAAAGGACTCTGCAGCTCGATTCCGATGTCAGGCTCAACCCGTATTCCTCCGAGGAAATCGCTTGTTTCGTCCTTTTTTAAGGTTAGCATTGCCTGAGCAAACATATACTGCCCTATATACTTACCTACAAAAACAGTTGTATTGTCAAAAAAGTTACCTACAGAACCATTATTCCTTCTGTCTGAGGTTGAATTATTGAACCCCAGCTCCGTAGCGCCTGTAACAACCATATTTTGCAATAACCTTGTCCTAACGCTGAACATATCAAGACCAAATGTATTCCTAACCTGCTTTTCCAGCTGCCTGAAAAACGCGAATTGCGATAAAACATCGGAACCGGCGATTAATTGGGTCACAAGATCGGTCGTAGATGTCAGCAGGAAACGCTGCGCCATTTCGGCGCCTTCATCCCCCGGAGTACCGCTGAAATTCTGCCCTAAAATCGAATAAATTTCAAGCTGTGTAAGACCGGGATTTGCCTCAAAACGCGGCTCAAACCGGAATAACGGCTGATTATCAATAATCATTGATATTACGACAGGTCCTGTGTCAGTTCTGTCCCTGATTTCCGCTCTCGCGCTTATCATTGGGTCAAAACGGGTCTCGTTTTCCCTAAAGACCATGTTTCCCTGGCGGATATAAAAGTTTCTGTCAAAGTAATAGAGTTCCCCGGATCTTATTTTTACATTGCTTATAAGCGAATACTGCTGCGCCTGGGTGTCGGAGGTGATATAAATAACGGATCCCATTTCGCAGTTTGCCCTTAGTATCGGGCTTGCGGCAGGCCATAAAAATTCAACCGCAGCTCCTGTCGTAATTCTGAGAGAGACTGTGGTATAAAAAACATCTTCCTCGAATATCTGTGTATTTTGATTTGACATTATATCGTCCATGCTTATACCCAACTGCGCTTCGTTTGTGAAAAGATCGCCCTTCAGTTCCATCATTGAATTAATGCCGTCTACGTTCATAAGAAGTTTGCCGGAAGCGATTCCGTTTACAAGAAAACCCGTTATATTCATCCCGTAGGGGATTGGGCTTTCGCGAGGAATGTTGATATCAAGTCCGACCGATCTTGGACTCCAGTTTTCAAAGAAGAACCATCCGCTGACGCTTCCGCCGCCCGCTCCGCAGACTGTCGGGACAGGACCGAATGTCATTTCATACCCCTGCGCGATCACATCAAACGGAACGGTTCTTATGTCTTCCGTAATGTAATTGGGCGCCTGAAAACGCATGCTTGACGCGCGCGCTGTGCCGTAAAACTCAGGATTCCATATTGGCCCCTTAAAATCAGCTTTACCCGTAATGTATCCTGAACTTATGTTAAACACGTCCTTTTTGGTGGAGAAAATGGCGAACAGCGCCGATATGTCCATAAAAAATTCATTGCTGTGCGCGTCTATATTCCAGTTTGTAAGGGTTCCTGTAAGAGTGCCTCTTATGGGAACAGGCGAAGCGAAACTCGCGAAGAAATTGTCCTGGGAATCAAGCTCTACAATGATCATATCGTTTCTTCCCGCTCTTAAAGAAAGCGAGCCGTCGTTACCTGCAAATACAAGATTGAAATTGTCGTCTTTTATTTCTCCGTATTTAAAATCTCTCGCGCTCAGGTTTCCGTCGAATTTGTAAAACGCGTCTTTTACCGCAAGCCATGAATCAATTGGATTGAAATTGGCGTTAAGAGCTATTTTTCCTTCAAGATTTTTATCCAGCATTATGCCGTTTAAATCCATATCCGCTTTTAAAATGCCGTCTACCCTGTTTAACTGAAGTTCGCTTACGCCCGCGTGCACTCCAGCGTAAACAAGTTTAAGATCGCTTATTAAAAGTTCGTCGTTGGAAAAACTTAAATCCACCGCAGCGTTAAAAAACGCGTCGCGGAGCCGCATGTTAAATGATTTTAGACTGACTTTCGCGTTAAACAGATTTATGGAATCCCATGCCGCTTCCGCATCCGCGGTTAAAAGCATATGCCGGCTTTGTTTAAAAAACCGGTTTACATGCATGTCCGAAACCGAGCCCTGAAAATACATGCTGTCGCCCTGTAAAGAGCCTTTTGCGTAATATGATTCGCCCGCCTGACGTCCGTCCGTCATGTTAAAGATAAAATCAAGATATGAAAAATCCCTTTCCCATGTGAAATCCGCGCTTCCGCGCAGAGAGCCCATTGAATCTTTGTAAATAATATCTTTAAAACCGGCTCCGTCCTGATCCGCCGAGCCGAAAACCGCCAAAAAATCGCTTCCTTCCGGCGAATTTGCCTCGCGGGCTGAAAAACGCTCTACGTTCATATTCCAAAAATCCCTGGAATCATATCTTAAGGCACAGTAAAAATTTAGATAAATAATATTTTTATTTACGGGAATCGGATAGTTCACGCCTTCTGCGTATCCCGATATCGCTCCCATGTTTGTGACATTTCCGTACGCGTGAAAACCGTTTGGATCTCTTACAATCAGCGTCGTTCTGTCAAGAATCTGCCCGTCAATGTTCCATGAAAGATCGTGATAGCTGGCGTTAACCGTAAATATAAATTCCATTGGGTTGGAAAAATTAATATTGGACGAAACTGTAAGCACGTCGTCATCCTGAATAAACTTTCCTTCGGTCAAAGTAATCTGATGATCCGTTCCCGAAAGCGAAAGATGCGCGTTTGTATTTCCGTAATTTAAAACGATATTCGGAGCGTTATAAACAATATTGTTAAAATCGGTGGAAAAGAAAATATCCGCGTTCAGCATGGAATTTTTAAGTGAAATGCTGCTTATCGCGGGAAGTTCCAGAACGTCCGTAAACGGGCGGCATAGTTCCGCGATTTCGAATAACGAAAGCGAGTTTAAAGACAGCGCGGCTTCCGCTTCGCCGGGAGAATCGTTAAACACCGCGTCCAGATAAAGCGCGCCGCCGCCTTTAAAAAAACCTGATAATGTTATTCCCATGTTCGCGTCAAGCGGATATAAAAAAAGCGATAATTCGCTGATATCAGTCTGCGCTATTGAAATATCTTCGCCCAAAACAAGGATTTCCCCGTCGTGGCTTGATATGTCAAAAACCGCGTTTATGCCGCCGCCTTTTGTAAGGCTGAAATTGTCAAAAAAAACAGTGCCTTTGGATTCAAGCGGAAAGTAGCGGAGATTTCCGTTTACGCCGGCTTTTCCCTGAAAGAAAAAAGGCGTATCCGGGTTTTCGGGAGAAGATATTTGAAAATCATTTATAATTATTTCATTTTCATTTCCGTAAGCGTCAATGACAAGCGTATCTTCCGCTTTTATGTCCGCTTTGTAGCTCATCCTGCCGCTTTCATTCTTAAACGAAGCGCTTCCTGTTATCTGCAACTGAAGAACAGACTGCGCTTTTTCGATTAAGTCCGATGCCGACAATAAACTTCCCGGTTTGAAATTTTCAAGATTAATGTTCGCGTCAACGCCGCCTGTTTCCATATTGTAAAGCAATTTAATATTATTCGCGGCGTCTGCGTCAGACTGCGTGAAATTTAAAATCCAGTCTTTATAGGTTACTCCCATGTTAAAAGGATTCATGCTAATTAATATTTTTTGATTGCTTTTTAATGAAGAAGGCGGCCTGAAAAACGATACGTTCCTTCTGATTTTATCCTGCTGCGATCCTGTCAGATAAAAAAAGGAAAGCGCCGCGTTTCCTTCCTTCATGCCGCTTGAATACGAGCCGTTTATTCCCGCGTCCGCAGAAACTATAATTGTTTTATCCTGCAAATTGTCGATTTTTGCTTGTACGAGAAATCTTCCGAAAAGAAGAATTTCGCCTTCGTCTTCCTTAAGATTTAAATTCATGTTTTCGATTTTATATTCGCTGAACCTGTTTGTATAATTTACGTTTAAATGACGGATTTGATAATTTGCCTGACGCGGAAGATATTCCATTATCTGCTCTATAGTTACTCTTTCCGACTCCAGCGTAATGTCGTCCATAAAAAGTCTTATTTTTTCGATAAGTTCTCTGTCCTTATACGCGTCAAGAAAAAGAGACGGATAATCTATCTGAACAGTGTGGATAAATGTTTTTTTACGAAAAAGAAATTCGATAATCGAAAAGTGAATTTTAATTCCCGATGACACAAAAAACGGCGAGTCGTCTTTTACCAGTTTCAGATTTTTAATTTCAAACATGCCGAGAAAAGAAGGACGCAAAGACGAATAACGGACTTCCATTCCGGTAAAATTTTCAAGGTTCTGTATAAGATTTGTCCTGAATCTGATCATTTCCTGGCTTAAAGCGTTCTGAATGGGGCGTAAAAGGATGGACGTAAGCGCAATCAGCGCGATAAAAAGGGAAAATTTAATGTAAATGGAGAGCGGAATTACCTTTTTTCCGTTCTTTTCGACTAATATTGACAAATTTTCACCCTGATCTTGATATCAACGCCCGTTTTAACCCGTTGTATAATCCATTTCTTACTATAACTGTACTACTTTTACAGATAAAAAACATCACATTAAATAAGTTACATCTATAAATAAAAATCGCTTTATGCTATAATTTGTAAATATGCAGATAATTTCCAATTTTATTGTTTTTGAAGGCGGAGACGGCAGCGGAACGACAACTCAGTTGAAATTAATCTCTGAACGGCTTAAAAATATCGAAAATTTCAAATTTTTCCCTACTTTCGAGCCAACAGACGGGCAAATCGGTAAAATTATTCGTTCTGTTCTCAAAAAAGAGATGGTTTTAAAGCCGGATACCCTCGCTTTACTCTTCGCCGGTGACAGAAACGAACATTTGGAAGCCAAAGACGGCATACTGGAGCGTGTCAACCGCGGAGAATTTGTAATCAGCGACAGATACGCCCTTTCTTCGCTTGTTTATCAGGGTATTGAATGCGGCGATGAACTTCCGTTGTTCATAAATTCCATTTTTCCGGCTCCTGAAGTGACTTTTTTCCTGGATATTGATCCGCAAATCGCGCTGGACAGAATGAAAGATCGCCCGTTTCTTGAGATTTACGAATACCATGAATTTCAGGAAAAAGTGCGCGAAAAATACATATCTTTAATCCGCATCTACCGTTCAGACGGCGCAAGAGTGGAAATAATCGACGCCTCAAAGCCGCCTGATGAAGTAGCGCAAGAGATATGGAGTATAGTCAGTTCTTTGCCGATATTTAAAGTGCAGTGAAAAAGCTTTTTAAAACCGCCGTTATCCTCTTTCTTGTAACAGCCGCAGTCCCCGCGAACAGCTATTTTGTGACGTACAAGGAACAGTATTACAGGCTTTTTCATCTTCACTATATCCAGTATCCAAGCGACTCCATGGAAAATATCTACTGGCTTGAAAAAGCGATGCAGGCTGATTTCTGCAATCCGCTTTACGCTCTTGCCGTAATCGAAGACGAAGTCCAGTGGGAAAAATACCGCAATCTTTTTACGATGCATATAAATTTAAAATTGATCGAACAGTATCTTTTTCTGGGGAACAAATACAACAAAAGAAACGCGTATTTTTACAACGCTCCGTGGAGAGATCAGAATCTTGAAAGTTTGAAAACCGCCGAAACATGCTACCGCACCGCTCTTTTCTACTGGGACGAAGCTGTTTCGTGGTCAAAAAAAGCAAACGAAAGACGCTTCCGCTGGATAGACCTGCCTCTTGTTCAATACTGGCAGGACGAAGCTTTCAGAATAGAGCAAGGCTCACTTAACTACGCAAAAACAATTAACAGAGAATTAAGACTCCTTCAGCAAGTCCGCGAAAAATTCGAAGCAATGGAAAATTGGTATTAATAAAGAGTTCTCACAAAGGCGCAAAGGTATGCGCGTCCCTCGAAGTACGCTCTTTAACCCAAAAATTATCAGATAGCTGAGGCTGTTCCAAAACTTCAGTTTTTGGAACAGCTACCTTAGATTTAATAGAAAAAGCGAACTTCAGATCGCTTTTTCGAGAGCTTGTTACAAAACTAACCGAGTTTTGGAACAAGCTCAGCTGTCAAAGATTTCTTTTTTGGGGTTGGCTTTCGAACAACAACTTAGCGCCTTCGTGCCTTTGTGTGATGTCTTTTTTTCCCCGGTTTAGAATAATTCACCTTGTTTGGGTTCTTTTGGTTTTTCCGGTTCTTGCGGTTGAGATGTTAACAAAGCCAAAAATTGCGCTTCGTCGATTATGGGGATTCCCAGCTCTTCTGCTTTTTTGTTTTTGGAAGAGCCTGATGAAGGGTCGTTTGTTACAAGATAAGACAGCCCTTTTACCACCGAGGATTTTGCCTGCGCGCCCAGCGCTTTTATTTTTTCTTCGGCTTCTCCCCTCTTCATTAATTTTAACTCCCCCGTAAAGCAGAACGACTTTCCGCGCAGAGGCTGTGATTCCTGCGAAGGCGGCGGCGCGATGAAAATAACGCCCGTATTTAAAACCGCGTCCATCTCCTTTGCGCACTCTTTTAAGCCGTCCGCAATAACGGCTGCCGTGATTTCGCCAAGACCGTAAATGGCTGATAAATCCTCAATCGACGCCTTGCGCAGCTTTTCAAGAGTATCAAAACCCGCAAGAGTGATTTTTTCCATCGTGGTTTCCGCAATTCCCTCAAAATCAAAACCGGCGATAAATACGGCAAGGGACAGCTCTCTTTTTGTCATTATGTGACGTATTACCTTTTCAGCGGAAATTTTTCCCATCCTGTCGTATTCGGCAAGTTCGTCCGCTTTCAAATCATAAAGCTGACAGATTTGCCTCACGCCTTTATCAAATAACTGACGCAGAAGCTTATCGCCAAGTTCGCGGATATCAAGAACGGAAACCCATTTTTCAAGGCGGTGAAACAGCAGTTTCGGGCATGCCGGATTCGGACAGAAAAGCCTTGTTCCTGAGTCCGTAAGAGCTGTATTGCAGACGCCGCAAATTTTTGGAAACTCAATCTCGGACGTTTTTTCCGGGGACGGCATAGGAGCGAGACCTTCAATTTTTGGAATGATTTCTCCCCTTTTTACAACGGAGACTGGCGAGCCTATTTTAAGACCCATTGCGCGAATCATGTCGGGGTTATTGAGGTTCGCGCGTTTTACGGTGGTTCCGGCGAGTCTTACAGGTTCTATAACGCCGATTGGCGTATATGTCGCGCCCGACTCGCTCCAGATAACTTCTTTCAGGATACTGAACGCCGTTTCAAGTTCAAATTTAAATGCAATCTGTTTTTCTGGACGCGCTTTTCTAAGGTCTGACATATCCGTTTCTATGTCTTTTACGACAAGACCGTCTATATCGAAAGGCAGTTTATCCCTTTTGGAAGCGATCTCGCTCCGGTACGCGATAATATCATCTGCGCTGGTAAATGTCTTTGTTTCCGTAGTATTAAAACCCTGTTTTTTAAGCCACTTTATTTTTTCAAGCTCGTTAATAAAAAAACTGTCGTTTTCAAAAGAAGCGGCGTCATAAACAATAAGCGTCAAGTCTTCGCAGCCTTCGCCGTCTTTGCGGCGCATAATCCCGTTGGCGGCATTACGGCAGTTTGCCTTCTCCTTGTATTTTGTCTCCCAAACATCGTGAGTCATTACAACTTCGCCTCGGACGCCGCCTGTAAACGAAACCTGCATTTTTTGAACGCATCCTTTCATGCGCCGCGCGTTCGGTGTAATCTCGTCGCCTTTAATGCCGTCGCCGCGGGTAACGGCGCGGATTAAAACGCCGTTTTCGTACTGCAATTCAAGGCTCGCGCCGTCAAGTTTGTACTGTACAATGAATTTTTTGGTTAACTTATTTTTTTTATTGGTTAACAAAACTTCGTCTTCGGTATTCGTCCACATTTTTTTTGCCCATTCATGGAATTCCTGGGGGTTCGACGCTTTATCCTGGCTTCCCATAGGGATCAAATGCTTCGCTTTTGGAAATCCGTCAACCGAATAGCCTGTGCCGATTTTTTTTAATACTTCGCTTTCCGGGCAAATATCCGCAAGTTCATTCCAAAGAAGGTCAAACGCGTCATCGGAAATTTCGGCTTCCCCGTCATAGTAAGAAGCCTGATACCTTACGATTAAATCTTCGAGCTCTTTAACTCTTTCACGCTTTGGCACAAACATCCTTACGGCGCGTTTCTAGCTACCCGAAAACCGATATAAAACATTCTTAAATTCTGATGCTGTCCGAAACGGTACGCGCTTCTGCATTGCGCCGCCGGTAAATCAAAACAGCCTCCCCTGTAAATGCGCCTTGATCCCGTTGCGGGACCTATAGGATCAGTCTTAGGTTCCGGCGTATAGGGCGACATCCAGTCCCAGCACCATTCAAGCACGTTTCCGTGCATATCATGTAATCCAAAATTATTAGGCTGCTTCCCGCCGACAGGTTTTGACGATCTGTTGTTATAGCCGTTAATTACAACAGCGGAATTATCTCTATGCCAGCCCGCGTCATTCATCGAAGCGCCCGAATAAAAAGCGGTAGTTGTGCCTGCCCTGCACGCGTATTCCCATTCGGATTCTGTGGGAAGACGGTATCCGTTTGCCTCGCGGTTCCATGTTACATTGTTCCCGTTGATTGTATAAACGGGGGTCAGCCCCTCTGCGATGCTTCTTTTATTGCAATAATCAACTGCGTTATTCCAGCTCACCTGATCTACAGGATGGTTTTCGCCAGAATTTTTGCTTGGATTTACGCCCATAACGGCGAGGTATTCTTCCTGAGTAACGGGATATTTTGACAATAAAAATGATTTAACAGTAACCCTGTGCTGCGGCTCTTCATCGGTCATGTGCCTTCCCGGCTCGTCACCGGGGCTTCCCATGATAAAGGCGCCCCCGTTTACCTCGATCATCGGATTTTCAATCACTTGGTTTTCTGTCTGCGAAAAAGCAGACTGAAAGGCAAAAACACCCAAAACGACAAAAACCGCGATTTTTATTGATTTCCCAAACATTACATCATTATACATATACAATAGAATTATTCAATACCCAAAAGGTGACAGAAAAAAGGTGTCAGTCACCTATTAAATATCTACAAAATGACTAAAAATAATCAAACCGTACACGAGCTTCTATAACCGCTTGTTAAAATGTATAATCACGTATGAGTGTCTTTGAGATTTATGTTGAGAAGAAGCCTGAGTTTGCTCAGGAGGCGGTTTCTGCCGCGGCGGATTTGCGTCTTGGGCTTCAGATGGATAACATCGAAAGTGTGCGGATTATTAACCGCTATTTCGCCGAAGGCATTTCAGCCGCGGATTTTGAATCCGCCAAAAACACGATTTTTTCAGAGCCTCCCGTAGATATTGTTTATGACTCTCCGCCGTCCCCCGAAAACAACGGTCGGATGTTCGCGGTTGAATATCTTCCTGGGCAGTTTGACCAGCGCGCGGATTCCTGCGCTCAATGCATCTCTCTTGCCACAGGAAAAGAAAGACCCAATATTCAATCCGCCAAAATCTATATTATTTACGGCAGTCTTAGCGATGCCGATTTTAACCGCGTAAAATCGTGGCTTATTAATCCCGTAGAAAGCCGCGAAGCGAAGACTGCAAAGCCCGATACTCTCATTCAAAAATATCCTGAGCCTGAACCGATTGGTTTTATCTGCGGCTTTATTGATTTTTCAGACGAAGACCTTGAAAAATTACGCGCGGACATGAACCTTGCCATGGATCTTTCCGATCTGCGATTTTGCAAAGCATATTTTTGCGATGATGAAAAAAGGGATCCTTCCGTTACGGAGATCCGCGTTCTTGATACTTACTGGTCCGATCACTGCCGCCACACAACCTTTTTAACGGAACTTACAAATGTTCAAATTGACGATAAAGCAATTAACGACAGCTATAAAAATTATCTTTTGCTGCGCGAATCTCTCGGACGAAATGAAAAACCTGTAACTCTTATGGACATGGCGACAATCGGCGCAATGGCGTTAAAACAAAACGGGTGTCTTACGGATTTGGACGAGTCGGAAGAAATTAACGCCTGTTCCATAAAGATAAAAGTGGATGTTGACGGCGAAGACAAAGACTGGCTTTTAATGTTTAAAAACGAAACTCATAATCACCCGACTGAAATTGAGCCTTTCGGCGGAGCCGCCACCTGTCTTGGAGGAGCGATCCGCGATCCGCTTTCAGGGCGTTCTTTCGTATATCAGGCGATGCGCGTAACGGGAGCCGGCGATCCTCTGCAAAACGCCTCGGATACAATCGCCGGAAAACTGCCTCAACGAAAAATTTGTAAAACCGCCGCGGCTGGATACAGTTCGTACGGCAATCAGATAGGGCTTGCGACAGGGCATGTGCATGAAATTTATCATCCCGGTTACGCGGCGAAACGCATGGAAATCGGCGCCGTTATAGGAGCCGCGCCTGTTGAAAATGTGGTACGCGAAAAGCCCGTTTCAGGAGACGTTGTAATTCTTCTCGGCGGGAGAACCGGGCGCGACGGCATCGGGGGCGCGACAGGCTCGTCAAAATCGCATACCGAATTTTCTTTGGATGTCTGCGCGGCGGATGTTCAAAAAGGCAACGCGCCGGAAGAGCGTAAAATACAAAGGCTTTTCCGCGATCCGAAGGCGACAAGATTAATTAAACGCTGCAACGATTTCGGCGCGGGAGGCGTCAGCGTTTCTGTAGGAGAACTCGCGGACGGGCTTTGCGTCGATTTAAATAAAATATTAAAAAAATACGAAGGTCTTGACGGCACGGAACTTGCGATAAGCGAAAGTCAGGAAAGAATGTCCGTTGTTGTGGCGAAGAAAGACGCGGCAATGTTCATATCTCTTGCCGCGAATGAAAATCTTGAAGCCGTTATAATTGCCGAAGTTACCGAAAATCCGCGTCTTGTAATGCAGTACAACGGCGCCGATATCGTAAACCTTTCAAGGGAATTTTTAAATTCAAACGGAGCGGATAAACAGGCGTCTGTTTTGATACCGTCTTCCCCGCTCCCTTCATCAGGCGATCTATCACATAACGCGCCGGTATTAAATGTCAAAGAGTTAACTGATTTTATCAGCTCTTTGAATATCTGCTCCCAAAAAGGACTTGTTGACAGATTTGATTCCTGCATAGGAGCCGGCTCTGTAATCGCTCCCTTCGGAGGGAAATACCAGAGGACTCCCTCTCAGGTAATGGCTGCCAAATTGCCTGTATTAAACGGAGAGACAAACGCGTGTTCATTGATGTCATGGGGTTTTGATCCTTACATTTCCTGCGTAAGCCCGTATCACGGAGCGGTTTTCGCGGTCGTTCATTCTGTAGCGAAAATTATCGCCTCGGGCGGACACAGGAGCAAATGTTATCTGACATTTCAGGAATATTTTGAAAGATTGCGCGACGAGCCTTTGCGCTGGGGAAAACCCGTTTCAGCTCTCCTCGGCGCTCTTGACGCGCAGATTGGTTTACAGACTGCCGCGATCGGCGGAAAAGATTCCATGTCGGGAAGCTACTCCGTAAAAGACGGAATCAGCCTTGATGTTCCGCCTACGCTTGTATCGTTCGCGGTATCAACGGAAAATATAGAAAATATAATTACTCCTGAATTTAAAAAAGCGGACAGCTGCGTCTATCATTTTAAGCCGCCGTTTTCCGTTTATGAAAAACACGATTTTGACGCTTTAAAGAGGTTTTTTAACACAATCGAAGACTTATTTAACGCGAAACTTGTCATTTCCGCTTGGGCTGTCGGTTCGGGCGGAACAGCGGAAGCTGTTATAAAAATGTGCATGGGTAACAGGCTTGGTTTTACTTCAGGCGCGCGTTTGGCGAAAGGATCGGGTTTCGGAGGTTTTATCCTTGAAATACACGAGAACGCGATTATAATCGACAATGAAAATATAGAGCTTTTGGGGCGCACAACAGGCGAATATGTTCTAAAAACAAAAGATTTTAGCGTAAATCTCAGCGAGATTCAGGATTCATGGGAAAAAACGCTTGAGCCTGTTTACCCGTATCTCGCGGCGCAGGAAGGAAAAACGGAAAACTTTTATTACGATAAGGGAGTTACGATAAAATCGAAAGACAAATTAAAAAGCCCCAGATTTATAATTCCAGTTTTTCCGGGAACAAACTCCGAATACGACAGCGCGAGAGCGGTTGAAAAAGCCGGAGGAACGCCTGAAATATTTGTTATCCGCAATTTAACTTCCGCCGACATCGCATGGAGCGTGAAAGGTTTTGAAAAAGCGGTAAGAAAATCAAACTGCATTTTTATTCCCGGCGGATTTTCAGGCGGAGACGAGCCTGACGGTTCAGGCAAATTTATAACTGCTTTCTTCCGAAACCCGTCCATAACGGACGCCGTTATGGAACTTTTGCAGAAAAGAGACGGACTTATTCTTGGAATCTGCAACGGTTTTCAGGCTCTTATTAAACTTGGGCTTGTTCCTTACGGAGAAATCCGAAGCATGACGGAAACGTCCCCTACTCTTTCCTTTAATACAATCGCAAGGCATCAGTCTGTTCTTGTAAACACAAAAGTTGTGTCAAATAAATCGCCGTGGCTTTCTCATCTTGAAACCGGCGCGAATTACATAACGCCGGTTTCCCACGGCGAAGGACGCTTTATCGCGGACGAAAATATAATCCGCTCGTTAGCCGAAGAGGGGCAGATCGCTACGCAATACGCGGATCATGAGGGAAACGCTTCGCAGGATATTATCTTTAACCCCAATAACTCAAATTTCTCGGTGGAAGGAATCACCTCGCCGGACGGCAGAGTCTTCGGCAGAATGGCGCATAACGAACGCTTCGACGACGGTCTTTACAAAAATATTCCCGGCATTAGAAAAATGGACGTCTTTTCCGGCGCCGTAAGATATTACAGTTAGTGTTTAAAGTGCCTTGTTCCGGTGAAGACCATCGCTATGCCGTATTTGTCGCACGCTTCGATTGATAACCTGTCATTCACTGAGCCGCCGGGCTGGATAATCGCTTTAATTCCAGCCGCGTGAGCCGCTTCGACAATATCAGCGAACGGAAAAAACGCGTCGGATGCAAGAACTCTCGCGGGATGATTATCTCTCCACGGGCTGCCGCCCGAGTCCGCCGATTCGTGTGAAGCCGCTTCAAGCGCTTTTGCGCTCCTTTCCAGAGACTGTTTCGCAGGCCATATACGGTTCACCTGTCCGCCGCCGATACCCGTTGCGGACATTTCTTTTACAATCATGATTGCGTTGGATTTAACGAATGTTACAGCCCTCATCCCGAAAATCATGTCGTTAATATCGCGCTTGTCAACTTTTGTCTTTGTTACAACTTCCCATTTTTCAAGGAAAACATCGTCGCTTTGCTGAGCCAAGATTCCGCCGTCAACGGAAATATATTCATGTTGCGATTTCGGCGCTTTTGAAAGTTTTATTACGCGAAGATTCTTTTTCTTTTTTAAAATCTCAAGGGCGTCGTCGGAAAAATCGGGAGCGGCTACAATTTCCAGAAACAGCTCCGACAGGCGCAAAGCGACAGGAGCGTCAATTTTAGCGTTAAACGCAATTATTCCCCCGAAAATCGAGACAGGATCGCAGGCGAACACTTTTTCATACGCTTTAATCTGATTTTCCGCGGCGGCGATTCCGCAGGGCGTATTGTGTTTTATCGCGGCGCAGCAAACTTTTCCCTTGCATGCCCCTTCCCCTTCGGGAATAAGGCGTTTAACAGTGTCTTCACCGGCAGGCGGAGTTCCGTCTGCTTCCAGACCGAAAGCGCATACCGCTTTCCATGCGATATCAAGGTCTCTTATATTGTTAAATCCGAGTTCCTTGCCGTTTAACTGCTCCATATTTCCAATCACGCCGGGACGGTCGGCATTAAGGTACAGCGCCGCGCTCTGGTGAGCGTTCTCGCCGTAGCGAAGGCTCTGCCCCAATTTCAGGGAAAGCGAAAGATGGCTTGGATATTCTTCGTCCAGCAAATACCGCGAAATTGCCGCGTCATACGCCGAAGTAAGATTAAATACCTTTCCCGCGAGCCGTTTTTTAAACTCGTATGGAACGTCCCCGTTTTTTAAATAATCGATTGTCTGCGGATAATCCCTGGGCTCTGTAAGAACAATAACGTCCTTGTGGTTTTTTGCCGCCGATCTCAGCATTCCCGGTCCGCCGATATCGATAAATTCGATTATTTCTTCCTGCGAAAGACCTGAACCGTCATAGGCAGCCTGAACTTTCTCAAAGAAAGGATACAGATTGACGCAAACAAGGTCGATGGCTGAAAGATTATGGGTTTTTAGGGTTTCCATATGACTTGAAACGCCGCGCCGCGCCAGAATACCGGCATGAACCGCCGGATGCAGCGTTTTTACGCGCCCGTCAAGACATTCAGGGAAACCTGTAACATCCGTTATATCGATAACCGGGATTTTATTGTCCTGTAGGTACTTTCCCGTACCGCCTGTCGATATTATTTCCCATCCCTGAGAGGTCAAAAAAGAAGCAAGTTCAAGGATGCCGTCCTTGTAAAATACGCTGATCAGCGCCCGTTTTTTCATTGTAACATACTAATAATTATTAAAAATTTTGTCTAGCTGCTTGACATTAATGCCCGATTTTGCTAAAAAAAAGAGGATGGGATATGGGTCATTTCCGTATTTTGTCAAGAGGTTAATTTTGCGGCCTTGGTGGAACTGGTAGACACGCTAGCTTGAGGTGCTAGTGCCGAGAGGTATGGAAGTTCGAGTCTTCTAGGCCGCAGCATCATTATTGAGATTGATTTCTTGCATAAGTGATTCAACTTATAGTTTGTAAGAAATCAGACTCGAACTTCCGTAGGGCGCGCCGAGCGAAAAAGACGCGAAAGCGTCTGGCGAGGTGAGGCGTACAGGATGTACGCCGCGAGCGCCCGAAGGCGGCCCGGAAACCCGAGGCAGGAAGCCGAGGGTTGGAGGGTTCGAGTCTTCTAGGCCGCAGCATCAATTAAAAAAAATATCGAATTATGAAGACTTTTTGTACAGAAGCCGAAGGTATTGGACTGAAGGCTGTGGGTTAAGTCTTCCATAAATAATCACAAAAATTGCTGGAATAGTTTATATATTATACTCAGGGGGATTGTATGAAAAACACAATTTTGTCGAGAGTTGCCGTTTTATTAACGGTTTTCGCGGTTTTTATGGGTTTTAATACCTGTAATTGGGATAATCTGGCGCTTGGAAGCTCTGTTGACATCACGTTTCCTACGATAAAAGTTAATGAAGACGTTGAGCCCGGCTCATTCCTTACAGGAACCGAGGAGATTATCCTTGAAATAGACGATGACATGGGTATCGCTTCGGTAGAGGTAACCTATACCTATTTGAAGAAAACCGGTCTGCCCCCGAACGAAACTGTGGAAAAAATAAATCCGCCCATCAAACGCAAGTTATATCCAAACGCAAACGGCGACTATGTATTTGTTGTTGATACCATCGGTGAAGGTATGGAAGACGGAGAGTTTTCGTTTACTGTCACCGCAATAGACTCCGAAGGTAAAGTAACGGTCACCCCTCCGCTTATTTACACGGTTAAAAACAATCCCCCTACCATCACATTGCAGATTCCGAGAATAAGAACTCATTCCGACGGTTCTGTAAACAACGAATATCCCCCAAGCGTTGTTACAGACAACTATCTAATGGGCGTTTTTGAAGACCTTGCGGGCGTCGCAAAGAACTATCCGCTTATTAAATTCTGGGAAGCCAGTAAACCTGAGCCCAAAGATTTCAGGGAAAACGCGGGCTGGGAAAAAGTCTCAGAAGGCTTTTCAGGAACCAACAGAGGCGGCGGCTGGGTCAGAGCGGATGAATTCGCGTTATCTGAAAGCGGCGAAAGAGGCGGTTCAATCCGCTATTACCTCAGAACGCGCAACGCGTTCGGAAAAACCCACGACGATAAGGGAAATCCTCTTCCCGGAGAAAAAGGACTTGACGCTGATCGTCCCTATAAACTGAAAATTTACGCGGAAGATATAAACGGCATAGAAATTGAATGGCCGCGCTATCTGCATCCAGACGGAAAAAAACCGGATTTCGATACAACCCAGTATGATGATTTTATGCTTATAGACCTTGTCGCTTTTGGTATTCCGCCCCAGGTAACAATTTTCGAACCCGACGGCGGAACATATCATAATAAAGATTTTAATATAAAAGCAAGCGCGAAAGCGCAAGGCGATTTGGATACAGATATTGTCGAGCTGTGTTTTGAAATCACAGGCGGCATTGACAAAGACGGTAATAAACTGCCGCTTAGAAGAGACAACTACGGAACAAACGGACCAATTGTTTTAAAAAGGTTTGTAACCGGAATTGGCAACGATATCGTAAAGGATTTTATAGTTCAGGCAGGCGCGACTTATTATACCACGGAAGAAAATGATGAAGCTGTAATACTTGAAAGCGGAAAACAGCTTAGCGAAGTAGATTGGGTTACAGCCGTAACGCTTGAAGACGGAAGCTATAACATTAATGTTTTCGCCAGAGGAAACGCGCATTCCCGTCATACCGAATCAAGAGCCATTTACATAGACCGCAATCCTCCGAGAACTGAAATATCGCGCGTATCCCCCGCATACAGCCAGGACGCTTCCAGTTTTACGCAGCTTCCGGCTACGTCCGCGTATCCGACAGGCAGAGAAGAATACCGCGTATTTACAGTCAACAAAACCATTCAAATTGATGTCAGCGCGACAGATACTTTCGGCAGCGCGAAAGATGAAGCGACAGGATATACAAAATTTAAATACTTGTTATTTATTAATGACGATTATCCGGGATATGGCTCCTCAATAAACGACCCTTTGAATAATGACAACGGTTTTTTCAGCAGAGATAAATATGTTATAAATAAAATATATTCGCATAACAGCGCCAAATTTCTGGATGAAGGAAAAAACCCGGTCATTACTGAAGGCGAAGAACCTGTTATAAGCGTTAAAGAAGACGGCGGCGCGTATACTATAACGCTCAGAACCGAATTATACGATCCGGAACCTGTTTATAATCTCTGGTTATACATTACGGCGGTTGACGGCGCGGGAAATCCGAATTTCCAGAAGATACTTTTGAAAGTCGATCAAAACACGGATAAGCCCAGAATTACATTCGGCAATGTTAATAAGGAAGGCTCTCCTCACGGTCTTACATTCATGGACGATTTATTCCACATAAGATTTACAGTTTTGGATGACAACGGCTTAGCTCCTGACGCGATAGAGATAAGATACGCTGTAAATGAGGACCAAAGGGATTTCTGGGACACTACCGACGGAAGTGGCTGGCATCCCTTAAGCGGCACTCCAAGCGAAGATGGTCTATCTATTTCTATTGACGATTTAAACCTTCTTAAAATTGCGTGCTTCTTAGATGGTCATGCCTTTGTTACAACTCATACCCTTGATTCTGCTCACAAGACGCGCCTTGGAGGAGAAAATGATAAGAAATTTATCCAGATCCGCGCAAAAGACGATCCTAAAACAAAGGTATATGAATCTGACGGAACAAGCTGGGGAGAAACAGAATGGAGACCGTTCAGATTGGACCTTACAAAACCAAAGATTATACCTTCCACGCGGGACGCTTCTAATTCCGGCGCGGCAGCTCCTCTTGCTGGTAGAACGGAAGATAATCCTTTCGGCTCTCCTGTAAAAGAAGGTTCCTACCGCGATAATCTTAATTTCGCGTACGGCGATCTTGTAGAACAAAATTTAAGATCCATTACAGTAAAAATAAACGGAAATGAAGTAATTAGATATCCGCTTGAGGAAAAGAAACCGGATCCTGAAACCGGGTTATTGGTAGATGTTCTTCCCGATATGGATAATTTAATTCTTAAATTCGGCGAAATGCTTCCAAATGATAATGTAATTGCGGTATGGAGAGGAAAACCTGATTTAGAATGGGCGGGAGAATTGCGTTTCCGCATTCCAATAGGCAGTGAAATAGCTAAATTAGGGGACGGCTCTCACTCATTCGAAATTACTTTTGAAGACAAGGCATTACAAAACGACACAAGGTCTATAACAATTTATAAAGACATGACAGGCCCCGAAGTCAACATGATTATTCCAAGTATAAAATACGCGGCAAACGACAGTAACAGTAACGGCGTTTACGATGCGGGTGAGATTCCTGATTCTGTATTGGGAGATTTGGAGCCTAACCGTATTAAAGAAATAAACGCAAAGATTATCGGAAACTTCAATGACAGATATTCATCAATATTCAATACGGTCAATCATTCTTTTGATTACAAAATAAATAACGGTTCATGGATTCCACATCCTGTAGATGAAGATAACTATAATAAATCTCTTGTAACATGGGAGATTGAACTTCCTCCCAATCTTCTTGACGGCACTCACTATTTAAGCGTAATAGTAAGAGATGTTCATGGAAATACAAGAACGGAAAGTAATCTGGCGTTTATGCTGGACAGATCTCAGCCGAAACTTACCGTTACATCAATTACACTTGCCTCACAAAATAGCAAACAGGGATTTACTGTTAAAGGAAAAGTAACAGATACATTTAGTTATAATAATAATGATTTCCATGTACTTGTTAACCAGAATTCAAAAGCTAAAACAGGAGACCATTCCAAAGTAGCAGACAGAGAATTTGAATTTGAATACTTTGTTGAAACAGAAGGCGTACCGTCTGTAAACGACGGGTATCTTGCGGATTTTAAATACGGTCCTAATACAATATTATTTAACGTAACAGGCTCTTCAGGCCAGTCGGCGATTGCGACAGGCAGTATCATACTTGATAATAAAGGTCCGGATATTACGTTTAACACCACAGGCGGCGAAAAAATTACGCTGTCTAGCGCAAATGTGAATACCATTAACACGACAAACGCATCGGGATGGACAGATGCCAACCTTAAAGTTTTATATGATAACAGGGTTAAGGACAGATCCGCCTTCGCAAGATTATCGGGAAGGTTCACAGACGAATATACGCCGATACCGCAAGCGGGATCAAATTCTTTTACATTTGAATGGATAATATCAAGCGAGAACAATTATAACGATAGTGGTTTAATAACAACAACAGCTTCCACTGCGGAATCTACATCCGCAGGATGGGATATTTCGATTCCGACAAATATGCCGGATGGTATTTACTATCTTACAGTCAATGTAAAAGACAGAGCCGGCAATCAGAGCGCAGACGGAAACAATATGGCGTTTATGGTAGATAGAAGCATACCCGATGTTTCCATAAGCATCGCAGGCGGCACTGTTCCTGAATATGATGTTTTCAGCGCTCCTGAAATGACTAATAAAACAGTTACAGTAACTGTTACAAATACCTATGAAGTTCAAAATTTTACATTTAACGTTAATAACGAGCCGATGAATGTAACACCTACTTCAAGTTTAAAAACATTTACCTACACATACACATTCCCGGACGCAACAGGTCTTATTCATGGGCTTCAGAACATTTCCATTGCCGCAACCGGTTCATCAGACCAGATAAGAAACGCCTCGCGCGGTTTTAATTTAGACAGAAACGCTCCGGTTATTTCAATTGCCGGAAAAGACAAAATCTATGAAACGCAGCTTGGTTCCGGCAACAGTGTTACCTCGATTAATACGGGTCTTGGTAACGGCACGATAAATCCAAGAAATTGGAGTAATTCGCAATGGGGCAGTTCAGTGTCGGTTTTCAATGTAAGATTAAGGGATACTACAGAGAAGCTTACATTAAACTTTACGGATGATTTATCTCCCATAAGCGCCTCATCTCTTTCGTACAGAATTAACAGCGGAACATGGACACCTATAACTCCGACAATATCAGATAACAATAAAGTTGCTTCTGTTGACATTCCATGGTCTTCCGCGGCATACAGAGAAGGTCTTAATACTCTGAATGTAAGAATAGGCGACACAAAGGGCAATAATACGCTTCAAGCGGAATATGATCAGAATATAGTCTTTATGGTGGACACGAGAACGCCGCTGATTACTGATGTTACAGGAATAGCCCTGAATCAGGTATACGGCGGAAACGAGGTTATAAACATAAGCGGTGTGGTTAAAAACACTTACGATGTAAGCCGCATAAGCCTTCTTGTAAACACTGTGGAAGAACAGGCGAAAGGAACAGAAACCTTAACATTCTTAGATTACAATTCCACAGCGGGAGGATTCCCGTTTACGCTTAATGTGTCAAATGATAAATATGCCTCTCTTGTTCACGGCACACAGTCTATTTTAATTAACGCGACAGGAACATCAGGCAAAACTGCTATGCAGAATTACAATGTTGTAATCGACAGAGAAGGTCCTTCCATTACATTCAACACAACAGGCTCCCCTATTTATATAAACGATGCCAATTTTGTAAACGTTAATAATCTTGCTTACGGAAACGCTCCTGTAAACGCAGGGACGGACGCAAATTATGATAACCTTAGAAAAACGAGCGTAAAAGATGTCAGCGCGAAATTAATGGGAACTTTTACAGATGAACACTCCGCCATTTTCGCGGTGAATTCCGGGCAACAAGGCAGTTACTGGTACAAGATAGACAGAATTGCCAATAACGTTGTTTCTCCGGGACAATGGAGAGAGATTGATGTTACATCAGACGGCAGCACATCGGTAAACTGGCAGATCGATCTTGACTCTATCGGTGAGAGCTTCCCCGATGGTTTATACCGCCTGAGTATGCGCGTACAGGATCGTTATGGCAACGGCGTTGCTGTCAATGGTCAGACTTCCGGTTCCGCTCCGGATAACGGCGGACACGGGTATCAGAACAACATGACTTTCCTTTTGGACAGAACTCCTCCAACTCTTGTTACGGCGGCTCCTGTTGTTACGCTTGGCGGCTCAAACAACAGCAAAAAAGGTTATACCTTTACAGGCACAATTTCCAACACATTTGATGTTTCCGGATTCCAGATACTTGCCGCTCAAAATAATAAAATAATATTTGTTAAGCCTACCCAGATAACAAACAGGAGTTTCTCATACAGTTATTGGGTTCAGACAGAAGACAATAATAATTCCGCTTTATTTGCAACAGATTTTGTATACGGTCCAAATACCATTTTATTAAGCGCGACAGGCTCTTCCGGTCAGTCGTCAATAGTAACAAGCAGTATTACGCTTGACAATAAAGGCCCTGATGTTACATTCAGCACCACAGGCGGTGAAAAAATTGAGCTTACCTCTGCCGATTTATCAGTCATTAGCACGACAAATGCCGCGAGTTGGACAGGTAACAATCTTAAAAATTTATATGATAACAGGGTTAAGGACAGATCCGCCTACGCAAAATTATCGGGAAGGTTCGCAGACGATTATACGCCCATACCGCAAGTGGGATCCGGGGGAACATATACATTTAACTACACTATAACAGGACCTAATAATTATAACGAAACGCATGTTATATCAGCGACAGCCGCTACCGTAGATTCAATGTCTGCGGTATGGGATATTCCGATTCCGACAAATATGGCGGATGGAATTTACTATCTATCAATTCATGTAAATGACAGGGAACATAATCAAAGCACAGGCGGAAATAATATGGCGTTTATGGTAGACAGGAGCATACCTGATATTTCCATTAACGTCGCCGGCGGAAATAATAATGAATATGATGTTTTTAACGCAAATGATATGACAGGTAAAACGGTTACGGTAACTGTTACAAATACCTATGAAGTTCAAAATTTTACATTTAACGTTAATAACGCGCCGATGACTGTAACACCTACTTCAAGTTTAAAAACATTTACCTACACATACACATTCGCGGACGCAACAGGTCTTGATCACGGCTTACAGAATATTTCCGTCGCCGCGACAGGTTCTTCGGATCAGACCAGAAACCTCTCGCGCGGTTTTAATCTGGATATAACTGCTCCTGTTATTTCAATATCAGGGCAGAATAAAGTTTTTGAAAACCAGCTTGGCGCAGGCAATAGTGTTACTACAATCAATACCGGTCTTGGCGATGGCTCTGTAAATCCAAGAACTTGGAGCGATAACTTCGATAACTTAGCGTCGGTTTATAATGTAAGATTAAAAGATATTACAGAGAAGCTTACATTAAACTTTACGGATGACTTGTCTCCTATAAAAGCCGATTCTCTTTCATACAGGATAAATAGCACCGGGTCATGGATACCTTTATCTCCGGTTATATCAGATAACAATAAGGTCGCTTCCGCAGAAATTAAATTATCTGACGTAGCGCACAACAACGGTCTTAATACGCTAAATGTAAAGATAAGCGATACAAAATTAAACGAAACACCTTTTAATGAATCCGAACAGAATATAATCTTTATGGTAGATACATTAGTGCCAAGTTTTATCGCGACGAATGGAAACAGCACAGTAGAAGGAATAAAGGTTAATCAGGTTTTTGGCGGAGATAATACTATAAAAATTAGAGGCGTTGTAAGAAATGTTTATGATGTAAGCAGATTGGGGTTAATTGTTAACGCGGTAGAAAAAGACGCGAAAGGAACGGAAACAGGTTATTTATTATATTATGCTCCTGATGCTGTAAAAGGCGGCTTTCAGTTTGAGTTTGATGTCCCTACAAGCAGCTTTAGCCACGGCACACAGTCAATTATTATCAACGCGATAGGATCATCCGGCAAATCTGCAATGCTTAGCTATAACATTGTAGTTGACAAAGAAGGTCCCTCGATAACATTCAGCACTACAGGCTCTCCTATTTATGTAAATAACGTCAATTTTGCGGCTATTCATGGATACGCGTATGGAATAGGAACCATGAATCCTACTCAGGAAAATGAATACAGACCTCTTTACGCTTCCAGAATTACGGATACAGGCGGCAGATTAACGGGCACATTTACGGATGAACATTCAGAAATTTTCGCGCCAAATCCAGTTCAGGGAGACGCTTATGGTTACTGGTACAAGATAGACAGAATTAACGCGGCAGGCAGCGCTATTGAAGAAGGCGCATGGAGATGGGAACATGTTGCAAGTCCGCCTGCGAATAATTTTGCGAACTGGCAAATTACCCTTGATTCAAGTTACCCGGACGGTTTATACCGCCTGAGCATGAGAGCAAAAGACCGCCTTGGCAACGGAGATGAAGGCACAGATGACAACGGCAAGGGATACCAGAACAACATGACATTCATGCTTGACAGAACAGCTCCTACTCTGAGTGTAGAAAAAGTTACTCAGGGACACGGACCAATCGCAGATGGCAAGAATAATATAAATGGAGTTTATGTAACGGGTAAAATTTCCAATACCTTTGAAGTTAAAGGTTTAAATGTTGTTGTCGCCCAGGATGATAAAGAAATTTTTGGAATCCCTCCTACAGTTCCTGGCGATCCTACAATTCCCAGAAAGAGTGTATTTAGTTACGATTACTGGGTGCAAATAGAAGATGATGCTGATTTTGTTTACGGTCCTAACACAATGGTAGTAAGCGCGTCAGGCTCTTCAGGGCAGTCGGACATGAAAACAACAAGCACCATCATAGACAACAGAGGCCCTGAAATTTCGTTTAACACCACAGGCGGACAAAAAGTTTATGTTGATAACATTTTGTTCGGCAATCTTAACAGCGAAAACATCAGCGCGGCGACATGGAACGATTATAGAAGCAATCTTTATGATACAAGAGTAAAAGACAGTTCCGCCACAGCGAAATTGACGGGAAGATTTTCAGATGACTATTCTCCCATACCTGACAATAGCGGAAATTATACTTTCCGCTATAAAATAACAGGCGACAGCGCATGGACCGACAACGAATGGAAACCATTAACAATGTCATCTTCCATGCATGACGCGAGGTCTGTACCTTGGGAAGTTACCTTACCTGTGACTATGCCTGACGGCATATACCGTTTATCAATAGCGGTAAAAGATCGCAATGGTTTTGGATCGGACGGAGAAACAAACACACAGCCGATTGAAGGCATCAACTACGGTTATGAAGCTGATATGGCGTTTATGGTAAACAGGAAAGCGCCTATGCTGGCATTAACAGACCTTGACGGATACCCTCTGAGTCAAACCCAGATATTTAACGCTTACAGTCAAATAGATTTTAAAGGAACAGTAACAGGAACCTATGCGGTTAATAATTTAAGATTGACTAAAACGGACGGCACAAACGAAGAACTCCTTTTTACTCAAACAGGGCAAAAAACATTTACAATTAACAGTAAAACACTGCAAAACGCGGTAAGCACTCCCAAACTTGATCACGGTGAACAGAATATACAGGTTAGCTTAACAGGCTCGTCGGATCTCGCAAGCAGCGTACCTTACAGGTTTGTTGTAGACACCGAAGGTCCTGTAGTAGAAATCAGGGGCAGAGAAAAAATACTGGAAACCGCTTTGATCAGCAGCACTGCGGGAAGAGATGCGGCGAATGTTAATAATGGATTGGCAAACGGCGAGAATCCCAATTTATGGGGTGATGATAGTCTTTATACTATTTTTCACGAAAGAATGACGGATCATAATACAAAACTTACCCTTACTTTCTTTGACAATTTCTCTACGATTGCATCTTCTTATTCATACAATTTAAATGGTTCTGGTTGGACAACAGCTTCAATACCTCCAAGCAATATAACAAATAACGGCAGAAACGCTTTCGTTGACATACCATGGTATACATCAGGCGGCAATGACGGTCTTAATGTTTTGAGTATCCGTATAAGCGATGACAAAACCAATCAGACGCAGGAAACTGACATCATATTTATGGTTGACGCGAAAACTCCGATAATAGACGGAACAGCTATAATAGGAAACGCTGAAGGCGGGGTTTACAGCGGAAGCAGTAATATAAAAATTACAGGATATGTGGAAGCTGTTTACGCTGTAAACAGAATTGACTTCATTTTTGACGGAACCGAAATTACGGCTTTGGGCTCTGATGTTCTATACGCTGGACCTCTTCCTCCTTCAGCGGACGAATATCTTTATTACGATACTGTAAATAAAAGATTTAATTTTGGATTTACGCTCCCGGGAAGCGCCTATATTTTCGGCACAAAAAATATATTAATAAACGCGTCGGGCACTTCCGGAAAATCGGCGATGTTCAGTAAAAATATCATTATTGACAACATGGGTCCTTCGATTACCTTTAACACGACTTCCCAGCCTATTTACCTTAGCGACTCTGAGTTTACACAGATACAAGGTACTTTAACCGGCAACCCGGCTTTAAATGACAAATATTTACTTATAACAGGCAACGCTATCTATGATCAAAGCGCGAGGTTAATGGGTAACTTTATGGATGATTATTCATATGTATTCAGTCCAAATCCCGCGCAAAGTGGACAGTCAGGATATTATTACAAGATAGATAAATTAAATTCTGACAACACAATTACATCCGGCACATGGCTGTGGGAATCTGTTACCCCGTCTGACAGCACAACCGCCGGCTGGAGCATTCCGCTTACCTCAAACAACGAGAAATACGGCTTCGATTTTGAAGACGGATTTTACCGCCTGAGCATCAGGGTAAAAGACCGTCTTAATAACGGATACGACAATGTTGAAGTAAACGGCAATTCCGGAGGCGGCTTCCAGAACAACATGGCATTCTACATGGAACGCAGTATACCGCAGATTAAAATTACTTCTGTTGTCCCGCAGTTTACCAACAAAGGATTTGAAATTAAGGGCGAGGTATGGAATGCAAGCGTTAAATCATTAAGCGTTTCTTTGGACGGAAATGAAAAATACAAATATACAGCAGAAACAGGAAACACAGGCAGCGTCACCGTTACCTCATTAGGCGCCGACAGTGAAACTAAAACAAGATCTTCATTTACAGTTCAAATACAATCCGCAGATCTTACTGTGGAAAAAACATATCCTGTAATGATTAGCGTACTCGGCGGCTCGGGGCAATCCAATATGACTGCGGCGAATTTTACTTTCGATAAAACCGCTCCTTCAGGTTTCTTTAACATGCCGAACATAGGTACAAATCTTGGGGAAGGAAACTTAAGCAATAACGGTAAGTACAGCATTGCCCTGTCGCAGACGTGGGTTAACGGATCGACAAAGGTAGGCGGAACATCCGAAGACAATAATGGCATAGACAAGATATATTACCGCTTCGGTAATCTGACGCAAAGTAACGCAAGTGGAATAACAAGCGCGGCATATCATCTTGACGGCGCGAATGATGCAGCCCGCGAGGCAAATTATGACAGCCCCATAACTCCATGGCTGGATACCAAACTGGACGGGTCTGCAAATGAGTTCGCGGCAGGCTGGACAGGCGGTCTTTATAACTGGACTTATACGGCAGACATGAACGACCACGAGAATTCAATTTACAGAGAAGAAAATTTCGGCGGTGAAAATACCATAACAGGAGAAAACAGCCGGGCATTCTTCTGGCCTATGTATGTAAAGATAATTGACAGAGCAGGTAATATAACTATATTGCATTACAAATTAAAAGTAGATCCGGATGCAGACAGACCCCTAATTGAAATTTCGGATCCCAAGGATGAAAGGAATGTGGGCGGAGAAGTCAGGGTTCAAGGAACCGCCGGAGATGATGATCGCGTACACAGCGTTGAAATCCGCATAACCCCGCTTCAATTCTTTAGTGATGAAAACAGATTCACTTTAATCGGCGGCACACGTTACTATAAAAACGCTGAAGATGAATGGGCGTATCCGAATGAATTTAAACCGGGAGTTGTGGCTGCGGAAAATATGGGTTGGATAAAGACAAAAATACAGGGAACGCCTGATACTCTTGCGTCATGGTTCTACAGTATTAATGGAGACGGTTTATTGAGTCCTCCGGCGAACCAGTTAAGGAGTGTTAAGATTGAAGCCCGTTCTTTAGACACAAAGGACAGCATATCTCCTGATATTTACAGCCGGGTTTATACAATAACCGCAATCTTTGACTCCAGCGTACCGACGATCAATACGCCTGAATTCTTTAAGGGAGGCGTAAAAATCCAGGATTATTCCGACAATATGCGCTTATCCGAAAGTTTTACAATAAGGACCTACGTTGAGGATGAGGGAGGAATATCCAAAGTAAGCGCAAGGCAGATAGGAGATCCAGCGGACACAGTGATGGTGGAAAATGGTCAGGTTGCCGCGAATCTTAACCCGCTTTGGAGAGTAACATCGCCTGATACACTGCAGCACACCGCAACATGGGAAAGCGGCTGGCGTTATTACATAATTAATCCGGGTACCAACGTTAACTGGTCTGCCATTGACGCGGCTCCGCAAGGCTCTTCAAAAACTTACGGCGCGGGAACAATGATACAGTATAACGGTAACGCTAAAGATGGTTCCGGCTCGGTCGTACTTAAAGCCAATGCTGGAACAAGGGAATTAGATACATCCAATGCCAACGCGAATTCTAATAACTGGAATTCACAGCGGTTCAGATATCATCTTGAATTTGATGTTAATTCAACTACACTTCCCAATCTTGGTTATGGAAAGACAGGTATTTATACTTTAAGTATCAGGGTAGAAGATAATAATACTGCTCCCGCTCCCTATGTTACCAACGGTTTATATACTGTAGGAATAGACAACTACTATCCGGGTTCAGGTAACATTTCTACATACACGGCAATTACAACGCAATACAACGCTTCTACAGCCAATTTCACTGTATCAGGATTGGCAAACGATAATGACAGCCAGTCAGGTTCTATCGCAGGCATTGCGAGAGTGCTTGTGTACTTCTCGCGTCAGGTAACAGGTCAGCTTGTTTATAAGGGCAGCAATGTTGGTCCTAACTTCGGCACGGCTACAACCGTTTATTTTAACCCGCGCGGCGTGCCGATAGGTTACCTGAACGGAACCAACTTTATTTCGTTTAACGTACAGGACGCTTTCTATGCTACAGTGACTGAATGGTCTGCAATTCCGGTTATGACAACCCGGTCTAATGTACTTGATAAAACTGTCGCGATGATTGGTCAAGGCTATGCTCCAAATGTTGCCAGTTTCAGTCCGTTTCCGGTGCTGGCTGTAAGAAACAAGGGTACGGTGCAGGATCCTTGGTATGTATGGGAATCGCCGCACGCCATGGTAATAGATTACCCTGAATTTGACTCTGACACGGACGGTGACGGAACGACAGGAGAATTATGGGAAGGACGCAGCGAAAAGGAATGGCAGGCAAGGTTTGACACAAGAAACTTTGCAGACGGTCCTGTAGATGTCCACTATATAGTTATGGATGAAGCAGGTAACAGTACACACCATTCCAAGAAAATGTATGTTGGAAACAACAGACCTCTTGTAAGGGACATAAACCTTGGAACAGACATGGGAAGAAGGGGTAATCCTAACGCTAGCGCGAAAACAAATACTAACTGGGGCTCCAGTGTACAAATTTACGATTATACTGCGTCAAGAGGATGGGGAGACCGTTTGGAAAATCCAATGACGGTTACAACAGGCAGCGACACTGTTTCTACGGACATATTCTCCAATACCGGCGTATTGACAACCAACTTCAGGATAAAGAATTACGCGTTTAACGTCGTTCTTAATACGCTTTTCGGCAATGGTCAAAAACGATATAGGGTATCCTATGTCACTAACCGCGCGCCAATACATCCGTCAGCAATGGTTGTGGGGCAAGTGTATACTATCATGCAGCCGGGCAATATTGACTGGAGGCAATACGGATCATTGGACAACAATGCCGGTACAACCTTTATAGCGACAGACAAACCCGATGCCAGCGTATCAGGTCAGGTTTACAGTTATACACTTGGCACAGGTAACGCTGAAAGAGCGGGGAATTTCACGGCAGGCGGAGATAATACCGCGGATAAAGTCAGCAATATAATCTTTAACAACTTCACAGGTATTACCGACTCTGACAAAATAACAGCAGAAGGCACCACAAAAGGAGACATTATTACAAGGAATCAGAGGTTCTTCCTTATAAAGGTCTACGATTCAACTACAGGTACAAGCGGCGCTGAAATTGATCAGCTTGCCCATGCCTTCGCTATCGCGCTTGATATAGATAACGATGACGGAAAGAGACCTTCAATTTCCGTTAGTCCGTTCTATTGGGAAAGCGCGTCAAGAAACTCCTTATTTAACAACAGCAGAAGCAACGGGCATATTGAGCTTGAAGGAGACCTTGCTGGAGGCACAGGGTTCAGCGCAGGCGGTACAAGTATTAACGATTTGGATCCGAAAGTATCAGGACAGGTTAGCATACGCGGAACATCCTTTGACAACAATGTTGTCGCGGACATTAATTTTAGAATTACAAATCACACTCAGCAAGCAGCTCAACAGACTAATTCAATAACGGTTGGCGCCAATACTTACTACCGCGCGGCAACATACACAAATGGAGCATGGGATGTGCCTGTAGGTCCGTTTACATCAAGCAACCAAGATACCAGATCGTTTAACGCAAGCGGATGGAAATTTGTGATTGAAAGTGATACTTTAAATATGGACGGGCATACTGTAAACTGGAGACTGGATTTTGACTCCAGCTTTATCTACAATATCGCAAGCGCCGACAATGTTTTCACAATCGTCGCAAGAGACTCATTAAACGATTCCAATCCAAGAACATGGACAACGAATCTGCAAACCGCTGAAACCGTAAAAACCGAGCATTACCGCTTTGACATTGTTCCTTACATTAGAGAAGTAGTTACTCCATTAAGCCTCGCGTACAAATCGGCGACATCCGCCTTTAACCGCTCGGCGACAGGCTGGTATCCTGTAAGGGACTCAAAAACAACGGCGGAAAAAATAGGCATTAAGGGCTTTAACCTGGATGGCGCTACTATGACAATATCTGTTAATGGCACAAACCTTAACGGAAGAGCAACAGCGGTATCCGGCGATGATATGTTTGTTTCTTCAGGAACTGCAAGTAATCCTGCGTCAACAGCAAAGACCCACGTAGTCGCGCGTATGGATAATGACGCTACTTTAACAAATGACAGCCAAATCCAGTCGGGAGCGCTCCTTGTAACAGTAAACAGCATGACTTCATTAAATAACAGGAACAACAACGCCGCAGGACGCGTTAACGGTGAACCGGGAACAGGCTATAATGATGAACCCAATAACATAAACAACAATATCCTTAACGATGATCGCAACATGTATGTATGGAGCGTAGGCTCGCTGTTAAATAAAACCACAGGAGATAACAGAATAACTCTTGAGTCACCTTCATTCGTGCTTGGCGAAACCGGAAGACGTCTTTTAGCGCATGCTAACTACACAGTAAACCCCGGCGCCATTGTGCTTCATGACAACGGAGATGTTGACACAAGAGGTACAATACTGGAGACAAATCTTAACAGATATGCTTTCGTAACAGTGGCGGTGGATTCCGGCGTAACAGGAGGCAACAACGAGCACTGGTATGTCGGCGCGAATAATCAAACCAGTAACGGACGCACAGCTTACAATTTACATTCAAGAGGCGCGACCGGTTACACAGGTAACAACACCAGTGAATACGGCAATATGTATCCGGGGCTTTTCAAAACAAGAATACTGGGTAACAGGGTTGTTGATAGTGACGGCAGCGATTCCAACCGTATAAGAATGGCAAAGATTCATTCACGCAGTACCACCACAAATAATAATTCCAGGATTACTGTAAGTTACGGAGATTCACTGCAGAACAACAATGTTTATCTCCACTATGGAACGGCAAACGGAACGTCAGGTCAGCCATTATTCGCCGGAGACTTAGCTCCGTCTCCAACTGAAAATGGCGCTAATGCCAGTAACAGCGGAACCGCTAACAATCGCGGTTATGATTTCCCGCTGCCTTGGACTACTACTACAGTCGCTGTTGGCACAAAAGATAATACAAATAATAATACATTTACTTCGGCTTCAGCTCTTAATCTGGGTGCCACTGGTTCTATATTACAAGTCACTGTAAATTCAACATCTTACTGGTTAAGGGTTATATCTGAAAGTGCTAATACATTCAGGTTATATAATAATATTAATGACGCAACAGCCGGTACGGCTCCGGCAGGGCAAAATGCGGGAGCAGGCAACGGAGGAACTGTTACTGCAACCGTTGCAATATCATCTCCAATTCCATGGCAAAACGCCCGGCTTTATGCAGCGAGACCTCAAGCTGTAGCGACAAGCAGTACGAACTACAAGGGCAGTATGTATACGGCGTCCGCATCTCTTTCTAACAATGTGCCTGTTATTGCCTGGTATGATGAAACATCAGAAAAACTGCTTATCTCTTATGGAAATGTAGCTCAAGATATTAATAATGCTAACAATGTAACAACTACTGATGTCTGGCAGGCAAGAGCTACAGAAGTACAAGTTAACGCAGGTCCATTTGTTGACATGGCAGTAGACGGAGGCAACAATGTACATCTTGCCTACTACGATAATAACGGCGGGCTTTGCTATGCTTATATCCCGTCAGGAAGTATTCCTGTAGTTCAAGTTCCCGGCACCAGCACTACTAATAAAATAACCGGCATTACAACATTCAGGGTAGATACTTTCCTTTCCGCCGGTCTTAAAATAATGATCAACGTAAGGCAGGAAACGCATACAGCGTCTCATCCCTCAGGCGCGGGAACAAGATATGTGCCTTATATTTCTTACTATCACGGCGCATTCCCGGAAACAAAATTCACTGTCCGCACAGCATGGCCTGTAACATTCACAGGCAATGTAGCAGCATCACACGGAACAGACGATCTTGATTTCTTTACAGGAAACTGGGAAGTAATGACAGTCCCTGTAGATAATCTGCCATTGAGCACATCGTCGTACAATGAACTTATTATCGCAAACGGCGTTCCAAGAACATCAGACAACTGGATAGCGCCCTCTAATTCTGTGACAGGCACGCCGCGCGCGTTGTCAGCCTACGGTTATACAGGTTCAGGTACTAATAGGAAGGTCCACAGGACAATTCTTGTAGGTTACATGACGCTTACCCATTACGAAGGCGCGATACTCAAGAAAGATTTATGGTAAAACGGATTGATTAAAACAAACTAAGCGGCTTTCCGAAAGGAGAGCCGCTTAAAAGGTGACTGACACCTTTTTGTTATTTTTAATGTAATATGTAGATTATTAAGAGGTGACTGACACCATGAAAAAAAACATCCTCATAGCCTGCGCTGCCATTGCTGCTGTGATACTCTTGGTTGTAATAATTTCTATATCTTCAAAGAAAACGCCGCTTGTCTGGTATGTGGACGAAGGGTTGGAAAAAAAGTGGGAACAGGTTATAGCGGACTCCCCTCTTGCATCATCGGGCGGCGTTGTACATGTTTGGGATCAACTTGAGGTTCCGCGGGATTCAGGCATTTTAATTTCTTTTAAACCCTGGGAGACAGATGAAATCGTAAAAGTTTTTCACCGTCTGTCGTGGGAACTTGAGTATGAAGGCGCTCATGTTATCGCGGTTGACCCGTGGATGATTTTCAATAAACATACAAATCCGGGTTTAACACTGGAAAGAATCAATACGAATGCGTCAAATGCGGCTGGCAAAGGCTCCATCCTGATTCCCGGAAGAGATATCAATTCTGTACGCGCATGGACAAGCCGTTTTATTCAGGATGAACCCGGAAAATTTCCCGAAGGCGCTGTCTGGAAGGAATGGGAATCCAAACTGTTTGATTCAGGCGTTTTCACTTCAAATATGAGAGGCTACGACTGGTACGCGGTTTTTTTCAGATTGATGGGAAACGAGCAAACATGGCTATACGCGCCTGTCAGCGCCATACGAGGCCACCGCGACCCGCGTAAATCAATTTTGGAAGCGTCTCCATTCCCGGAACGGGGCGGAAATGAAAACACCCTGCTTGCAAGAATTCTTTGGGCGCTCCCCATAAAATCAAACAAAAAAAGCTCTCAAAAATTGATTGAAGACGCTTTAAGCTGGCTGAAATTGCCGGAAACCCAGACGAAAATCGCCGACACTTTTGATATGCTTCCCGCAGACCCCTACGGATCCCCTTACGATCCTATGTCTTTAACCGCTCATAGATTGTGGCTCACCACACCATGGATTTATTCGATTTATGATTAATTTGTTCTATAAACTCTTATTTTCCCCATGCCGATGATATAAATATGAAGAAGGTATCTTTTTTTACTGTGCCATTTATCATTGTAATGGCATTCGCTCTGCTGGCAGCGGACTGTAAAACCACTCCCCCGGCGGAACCGGTCGACACATTATCCCTTGTTTTTGATTTATTGTCCAAAGGCGATAATTCTGCCAGGGGTTACTTTATGGGCGAAATTGACGTTAACGCGGTCGATTCCGACGGCAGAACGCCTCTTCATTATGCCGCGGAAAAAAGAGACTCTCAGCTTGCGTCTTTTTTCATCGCGCTTGGAGCCGATCCCAATGTTTTGGATTACGTGGGGCAGAGTCCTCTTGGTTTGTGCATTGAAAACAGCGACCCGTCTGTCGCGCAGGTGCTTGCCGCTGCCGGCGCCAATATTCATAAACAAATACCTGCCGCGAATAATTCTACAGCCGCTGTTTTATCTCTTGCCAAAGGAACTTCTTTATTTAAGGCAATCCTTACTCCCAACTCCATTAACTCATCAGATAACACAGGAAAGACCGTTCTTCATATGGCGGCAATTTCAGGTAACATAGGCGCGGTTTCGGAAGTGCTTTCGGTTGCATCAGCGTATCCCGCGTTAATCAATAAAAAAGATAACAGCGATAAAACCGCGCTTGATTACGCGTTTGAAGTGACAAACTCCAAAAATCATTTTACAATTGCCGAACAGCTCATTCTTGCGGGCGCGGTTTCTGACAATAAAATATTCGATTATTTCGGTCCCGCCGTGCGCAGCGCGAATTATAATATCCGCAGAAACGAAGGACTTACCCCGATTCATTACGCGGTTATAGACAATTATACAGGTCTTATACATTTCCTTCTTGAAAAAAAGGTAAACCTTAATTTAAAAAGCACTTCAGGGGCAACCGCTCTTCATGAAGCCGCCAGAGTCGGAAACATTGATATTATTACGATGCTTCTTGATAACGGCGCGGACGTTAACTCTAAAGACGCAAGAGGCAATACTGCCCTTCACACAGGAATACCGGCGAATGTATACAGAGACGTCGCTTCAATGCTTCTGGCAAGAGGAGCCGACCCGAATCTGCGCGATGATCACGGCGACACGCCTCTTCATATCGCGGTAACATTAAACCGCGCGGCGGAAGGCGTGCAGACGCTTTTATCAGGCGGCGCAGACGTTCATATCAGAAATATTAACGGAAAAACTCCGCTTTATCTTGCGGTGCAGGATCATAGAACGTCTCTTATTCCTCTTCTTTTAACGCACGGCTCAGAAATATTCGCAGCCGACAATTCAGGCACAACTCCTTTTGACATTTCCGCAAAAGCGAATGACGGAACATTTAATCTTTTAATAACGGCGGAAACTGTCAACCAGAGAGACAGCGCAGGAAATACAATGCTTCATTCCGCCGTAAAGAATAAAGCAAGTTCCGAGCAAATCGCTAAAATCCTTGAGCAGCGGGCGTTAGTTGACGCCAGAAACAGAGACGGCGATACGGCTCTTCATATAGCCGTTAGACTAAACCAAAGAGAAAGCGGCGAATATCTTCTTTCGCGTAACGCAAGCATTTTCTCGCTCAACGCTGCTGGGGAAAGCCCTCTTTACCTCGCTCTCGGCGGCATTAACGGAATAAGGGATTGGATGGTAAATTCGACAACCATTCAGGCGAAAGACGGTCTTGGAAACACAATGCTTCATTACGCCGCGGAATGGGGATTTAACAACGCCGTTTCCCTGATAATCAGAAGCGGCATTCCCGTTGACACTCCGAACGCGACAGGTCAGACGCCTTTATTCTACGCTGTAAAAAGCGACAGCCCTTCGACAATAAGGGTTTTTATTGACAATAACGCAAATTTAAACACGCGCGATTCTCAGGGCAATTCTGTATTGCACGCTTCGGTCAGATGGAATTCCATAATTTCAGCCACATTCCTTTTAGCCGCCGGAATTGATATTAACGGACATTCGCTCAACGGAAATACAGCTCTTCATGACGCGGTATTCCTTGGAATGTCCGAAATTGAAACATTATTAATTAAAAATAATGCCAATCTTGAAGTCAGAAATATGGACGGCAATACTCCGTTTATGGAAGCCGTAAGAGGCGGTTTGCTTCCCTCTATAGAAAAACTTGCTCAAAATAACGCAGATACAAGCACCAGAAACACAAGAGGCGACACTCCCCTTCACATCGCGGTCGGCATGGAACGCTCGGACATTGTAAACATGCTTTTAAAAACGGGAGTTTCGATTCATGCGCGTAACACAAGAAACAGAACTCCTTTTCAGGTATCATTGAGCGTTTCAAGCAGAATGGTATCCGCTCTTCTTGCAGATAACAGAATCAATATCCCCGATGACTTCGGCAATTCGGCTCTCCATGTCGCGTTACAGGAAAGAGCAGATGACGCGATTATAAGAGCTATAGTTAGTCAGGGCGTAAGAATAAACGCGGTAGACAGCAACGGCAAAACGCCTTTGCGCCTCGCGGTTGATATGGAAATGTTTCAGGCGGCGAAAATAATCGCGGATGCCGGAGCGGATCCGTTCCAGACAGCGGTAGACAACAAAAGCCCCGCGGAAATCGCGTTTACCAAAGGAGAAGAATGCATAAGAGCGCTTTTCTCAGGAAGAGCGATCAACGTAAGAGACAGTTCAGGCAACACAATCCTGCATCTTGCCGCGAGATACGGCACTCCAGACCTTGTTTCCGTTCTTTTGGAAATGGGCGCAAACAGAGCAATAAGAAATGTAGCCTCCGAAAGCCCGAACGACATCGCCCTGCGCTTTAACAGAAGCGACAACTCTGCCCTATTAAGGTAGTTGCGCTCATTCACAAATTGAGCTAGATTTTATTAACGACAGACTAGCTCATTTGGATAGAGCGTCAGCCTCCGGAGCTGAAGGCGGCCGGTTCGAATCCGGCGTCTGTCAAAGGAAAAAATGCATACTTGACAAATTTATATATTTTAGGTAGGATGTTTTATGGAATTTTTATCAAACAATACTTTTGGCTTATTCATATCAATTGTCGCTCCCGGCTTTATCAGCTTGAAAATATGGAGATTAATATATCCTAGCCGACATGTTTCATTTAAAGATTCTCTTTATGAAGCAGTTTTTTATGGTGTTTTTAATTATTTTCTTATTGCAGTGTGGTTTCTGCCATTAATGGCTAATATACATAAAAATCTTGAAATAATAGCTTATATTATTTCCCTTGTCATAATTCCTGTTTTTCTGCCTTTTGCATGGAAAGGAATGTTAAAACGGAGATTTATCAAAGATATAATAATCGATCCCATTCCAAAAGCATGGGACGGTTTTTTTATTAGGGGAATTCCATGTTTTATGCTTATTCACCTAAAAGATGGGCAAATTATTGGTGGTTTGTATGCTTACGAGTCTGCGGCTTCGTCGTATCCTGAATCAGAAGATTTGTATTTGCAAGAAGTATGGGAAATAGACAATAAAGGAAAATTCATTAAGCCGATAGAGGGATCAATGGGATTATTAGTGAGTTATAATACCGTGGATTTTATAGAGCTATTTAAAGCTGAAGGAGAATAATATGCCAGAACAAAACAATAGAGACGATTTACTTGAAGAAATTTATCAGCCCACACATCTATATACACCAATTCCAAAAGGTAAACCCAAGATTTTTATTCCTCCAAAGGGTGGGACTGGTTCTGTAGAAATAAAAACAATCAACATTAAGAGAAATAATAAAAGCAAAACCGGCACATAAAAAACGGTTAACCACATTTTTTGCCACCACAAAAAAAAGCCGTTGTCCTTACGAACAACGGCTTTGATTGGCTAGTAGAAAAATTACTCAGCGCTTACGGACTCGGCTGCGTTAATGTAACCGTTGTTGGATTATCCCTCGGGTTAAACAAATATGAGAAATTTACACTACCGTTTGCATAATTACCGTTAGTAATCCTTATCCACCTGTGTTTACCGGGATACAAGGTATAGTTATCTTTTGCCGCAGACCAGCCGCCGCGCTGATACGCAGTCTGTCTTGGACCGTATTGCCACGCATTATTTACAGCCTGTGCTGTATTCATATTTTCGCTTCTTCCAAGAACAACATCAAACCAGGTTCTTACGTTTATCTCCCATGTTACATATTTCCATTCTGAAGTAGTAACCATTGGCGGTGAATAAAATGTAACACTAATATTACCTGTGCCTGAAGCGACTCCATTAACGGCAGTAGCCGCGAAAGCATCTTCATTATCAGTATTATACAGTCTGAATGTTCTGTTCGTATTTGATATAACCCTTAAGAAATAATTAGTTGTTCCTACTCTTGCAGTTAAAACACTGTCAGAGGCTGGAATGGTTGTGCCTGCGGGGGCGGTATACTGGTTAGTATTTGCCGCAGGACCTGCGCTTGTAGTAAAAGTAGTAGTTGCAGGCGCCGGGCTTTTCCATTCCATAAGCCTTACGCCCGCGCGCCTTGCTTCCGCGTTGAGCTTGGCGAAATCGTCATCCCAGGTAAGCGGGAAGCCGGGAACCGATGATGAACTTACCGCATCTCCGCCCCTTATCCAGAGCTGGTCGCCTGATTTCGGGTTTTGTCCGTAGGTACCGTTAAGTGACGGCATACCATCCAGTTGATATGTTAACACAGTACGGAAAGCCATTTCTTCGTATTGGTCGCTGTTAATGGAACCTGATGAACTGTCGCGGCTTCTTGCCGAGACACGCCATATATAACCTTGTTCATTTGCGGTGCCAATCGGTATAAGTGTTGCATTTCCTGTGCCTGTGAAGTTGTCGTAAACAGTCCCGCCTGTTGCGGCAGCAAGAGTCGGCTGAGTAGGCATTGTGTTTATATTGTTATTATCTGTACCATCATTGGCGCTGGTATTGTTTACCCAATTGGATGCGGTGGTAGTAGTATTAGTCATTTCCCAGCCGCCCATTCCGGTAACTCCTGTCGCGGTGTATTCAGTTCCTGCTCCCGTGTAACGTACGATTGAATTAGGCGTGCGGCAATCAAGACGCGCTGTTGTTGTTAAAACCCTGCTATAACTCGCGCTAAGATGCGGTTTTGAAAGGTTTCCATCGGTGTTTCCGGTTATTCTGTCTTCATTGATTCTTTTATCAATCCTGACAAAGGGCCTATTTATTTCTATTGTTCCGCCATTGTTTGGTGTTGTGCCGTTTGTATATTGCTGCTGGGCAGAAGCAGGCCATCTGTAACCTAAACTGTCCTGTACAATATTCGCGTCATAAGTAATGTTGTACGCTGCCCCTAATACCGAAAGCGCGTTTGATCCCAGAATGTTTATTGTAAGGGTATCATTTCCTGTTCCGGTTATGGTTATATCTTCCGAGCTTACAGGAATTGTAACAGTTTCAGCTAGATGGAAATCATAGGCAAGCTGTTGTATCGCTGTGCCTGTATTATTTGGAGTAACAACCGTTGCTTGATCATACCTTAATATCCACTTTGTAGAAGTATCCACCGCTCCGCCTGCAGAGCCGTTTGTTCCCCTTGTGTAGAAAGTATTAAAATTCCTCGCGGATTTATACTTCGCGCTTTGCGCGTCTGTAAGAACAGCAGGCAGTCTGTAACCCGTTGTATTTTGGGTAATTGTAATATTTCCGCTTCCTTTGGAAACAGCTCTGTTAAATCTAAGCGATATTGTTCCTGTCCATTCATCTGCCGCTCTCATATTCACTGATGTTGTCGTGGAAGCCCATGTCGGAGCTGTTACACCGCTTGCGAGAGTAAGCGCGCCTGTAGAAATAACAATATCCTTAATGGTTCCCAATCTGTTGGCAGTATCAGGAAGCGCTACATGGTTATTTGCGGTTGATACAAGAACACCGTTTGTTGCGTCCCTTGCTGTAATATTTAAAGCTGTTACATCAAGATCCGCGCAGTTATCGTTAGCGGCAATGTCATATGTAAATGTCAAACTGTCAAGTGAGCCTGTCTGCGTACTTGTAACATTTACTCCTACATTGCCGCCCCTGGTAACATTAAGGGTAATCTGCCTTGTGTCTCCTGCCGCAAAGGTCAGAGGCTTTCTGAAATTAACGGTAATATTTATACTTTTTGTCGTTGTATTATTTGAGTAAGTCCCGTTTGGCGTTGACGAATCTATGCGCGTAACAAGCTGTCCCGGATCCCATGTAAATGTTATTTCCGGCGTCACGGCGGAGACAATTCCCGCCCTGTTAATCTGCCTTGCTACAAGCCTGTATGTTCCCGGAAGAAGTCCGCTGAACGGAGAATTATTCATGTTACCGGGAGCGACCTTTACCCAGTTCCTTGTCCCGGAATCAACGACAGAATATTCAAGTCCTGTATTCTCCTGCAAGTTATTATTACCGGTAAATGAGTTGGCGCCAGAAACAGAGGAATTATTCGACTGAACCGCGATAAACAAATTTTGATGATACACATTTGTAAGCGTTCTGTTTGTGTATGCTGCGCTTGACGTGCCGTAATGCGTAGTTGTGCCGACAATGTTTGTGACAGCATTGCCGTCAGTCGCGTTAGCGGCAGAAACCTGAGTGGAGAAAAGCCTTACCGTAGGAACGTCAGGCGCCAGTGTATTAATAAACCTGTTAGTAATATCAGTAGCTGTAAAGCTCGCGGAATAAGGCGTACCCGCGAGATCTGTTATCGCTCCTCCGGTGATCCCCGTAACTCTTATTGGATCATTGCCTGTAGTATCTCCATTTAGAATTGTGTATTTGAATGTAATATCCGTACCGCTTACCCTTATGTCAGCAGGAAGAGCGGATGTTGTGACTGTTCTGTTATTGTGCAGGCGAAGCTGTAATTGCGGCACAGTACTGCCTATCATTACAGGTTCACTGAATCGTACCCTGATAAAAATATCACCCGACGAAAAATGTACAGGATTTGTTCCCGATATCGTATTTTCCACACTTACAACTGTAGGAGGAGCGGTATCAATTCTTATGTTTTTTCCGGCTGCCAGCGTAAACTGATAATCGGCATGACTTGCATTTTCGTTAACCGGTAATTGCCGCGCGTACAATCTGCCTGAAGTTACAGAAGGACCACCCGACGGGTTTGGCGTATTAACAGTATGCCCCTGATTCATGGTTACTCTAATTTCTTCCCTTGTTTCTCCTGCACCTCTTGCCCATGTAAAGGGATAATTAATCTGATTCCATGTGTTTGGCGTACTTGTAATTCCCGTAACATTGAGCCTTGTTGCGCTATGATTCGCGCCGACAGTATATACAAATTCCTGCCGCGTACTCTGTGAATCATTAGGTTTATATATAGCTGTCGCGTTAGCTCCCGTACTGGAATTCAATGTAAGAGTTGGCGCGCTTCCTGAGTACAATAACTGAACGGCTTTACTGAATTCAAGGAATATTGTAACTGTCTGTCCCGCTCTGAAGGTGCCGTCATTATTGCTGGAAATACGGATTAATCTAAGGTCATCGCTTTCTACAAGCCATGAACCGCCCGCTTCAGAAACGTTTCCGCCGAAATCCTTTGTTTCTACAGCGACAACAAGTGAATCATTTAGATTGCTGTTATATATTTTCCCCTGCGGCGGGGTGTCAGGTGACGAAGCGCTTTTAGCTTCAACCTCAACAACCGCTGTCCATGTTCCTGTTGTAGATTGCACAGAAGGATTATTATAACTAACCGTAAGATTGGGTAATGGAATGGTGTTTATTGACGCCTTAAAATTACCGGAAAAATAGTCGGCTATGGGTAAATATAGCGCCGAGTCTTCACGCCATGTTCCGTTAATGGTTATTGTCTCTCCGCCCAGGAAACGCGGTATCATGGCGAATTCCTGAGGAATATACTTAACAGCGCCTATAGTCACATCCTGTATTGCTATAACAGGAGGGGATTCATCGCCCTGAGGAGCATACGTAATGATCGTTGTTCTGTTGTCAGGGTTTTTAGCTTTAAACAAAAATACCTGGCTTTTTAAAGGCTGTTTACCAGTACCAAGTCCTATATTAAAGTCATCCAAATTAATTGTTATGGAGAAAGTATACACCTGCCGGGTATCTTGATCTTCTTCTTTCCATTTTACGGCAAGTCTCCAAATTTTGTTTGGATGCTTAATGCCGGTAGGATGAGTGCTATTCAGTATTGCCTGTGTCTCAAGATAATCTTCTTGTATGTACGCGCTGTTATTCGTAAGACTAATACTTGTTTGACCTTGCGTTAATTCCTCTATTTTTTGCCACCCTTCAAATTCAGGTTCACGGAAGAATCGAATTTGATTCTGCGTGGCAAAACCTGCCGACTCAGGATTAATCCATACCATGTCAAGATTTTCTACCTGTGTCGCGTCCCTTACAATTCCATAAAACGTTACTGTATTTTCATCAACGTCTACATGCATAAACAAAGGATCGGACGCGCTTGGATTTACAGGTTCGGGGAAATCCGGAAACGAAATATCCTGCACCCTGAACAACGCTGTATATATGGGGCTAACCCTTCCGCCTATGCTTGTCGCAACAGCCTCTACGACAAAATAACCGGAACGCGCAGGAGGTCTGAACTCCCACGGAAAAACTGTAGAGAACGTACCGTTTGGTCTCGGCGGGTTTGGAATATCCATGTTTCCAAAACCTGAAATCGGTGCAGCGGATATTTCGCCTGTAAACTCATCGAATGTATAGAGACTATAATTAATTTTTGTAACGCCGTGATTATGATACGCATTAGCCCTTATCGTTCTTCCCGGATATATCATAAACGCTTCTTCTTTAAGGATATCTTCCAGCGAATGAGCTTGATCCACCATTTCCGAATAAAATTCCGGCTTCTCCATTCCATCGGTGTATATTATCCACGGCTCGTCAGCCAAAGGCCAATAAATAAAGTAGCCTATAATTTTTTCCTGATTCGCGTTTCCCGCCGCGTCATAACACATTGTAGCTATCATCACTGTTGTTTTTTCTTCAATGGGAGTTTTTAATTCACCGTCATACAATGCATTTGTTTTTCCGTCCAGCGCCGGAACTGTAAATCCTCCGTTTGGTTTTATGCTGCTCAGAATTTCCGCGCCGTTAGAATTTACGGAATCGGGAAGATTTACATAATATCTGTAAATATAATCATCAGGCAGCGGCGTGGACGCGTCACCGTCTATTGTTACATCATGCTTATAGAACATAAATTCTACCGAAGCAACATCATGATTGTCTTCTACCTGCCATTTTACATCAAAACCCTGAGTTGAAAATTTTCCGATATTTGAAGGATCGAATCTTGCGTCGCTGTCATCTGCTATGTCATGCAATGTTTTTAGAGGATCATATTCCCACGGTTTGGAACCTCTGTATAATACAAGATTTACTATGTCTACCTTCGGAGGATATTTATCAACGATAATAACGCGGGTTTTGTAAGAATTGTCATCTGACATTCTGCCCGAATCCCATGCCTGTACCGCAAAAAGATATTCGCCGTCATCAAGAGTTTTGCCTTCCACGGTCATATCTATAGGCACTGCCCATGTAACGCTTTTATCTTTTACCAGCCATGATGCGTTATATGCCGACCATGTAGCGCCTTTATTCAATGATATTTCCCATTTACCTTTATAACGCCACTGCTTATCAAACTGTACAACATTTTTATCTACTGTTATTGAAGCGGTTATCAATAGTTCGTCAATTCCGGTTTCGTCATACGCCGTACCTTCAAGTGTGAAGGTTGACGGAACTGCCTTTCGGGGTTCAGGAGATACAATTTCTACAATAGGTCCTGCCAAATCAAGCATTTTCCCCAGCGCTACCTCGCACGAAAGGAGGATAAACGCTGATATACCTAATAAAATTATTGATTTAATCGTTTTCATTTTTTCCTCCTTCTCTTATTGCCAGCCAAGGCAGTAGGTTAAGTCTCCGTAACCCATCGTCATCCAGTCATAGGAATCTCCTTGAGTTCCGAAAGAAGTGTTAGTACCTATTCCCCTGCCATGTATTTGAATATAGATTTGGCTGACTATCTCTGTGGATACCCAATACCATTGCCTGTCTGTGTTGCCGGTTCCAACACGATACATTACCTTCATATATCTTGAATCATTTCCTGTAGCGTTATCCTTTAATGGGAAACCCGCTATTGTAGGAAGTCCGCTCTGCCTTGTACTACCGTTTACCTTCGGAGGATAATTTGTTGTAGGATTAGTTCCTGTATTAACAATTTGATTCATCATTAAAACAGTTCTGTATACGCCTTCATAGCCTCTTTGCGAGGTATATGTTGCTGCTGAGTAATTACTTCCCGTAGCCGGTACGTTTGAATGATCTATTCTTGTGTTTGCCACAATATAGTTTTTACTTGCCTGTAGAGCATTAGCTGTACCAAAAGGAATATTAGCTGTAACCCTGCCTGTCGTAGTTGTATTAGTTAAATTGGCATCGCTAATAGCTAAATCGGTTACACTAGCATCCCTATTGTACGATCTTAAACCAAAATAACCACTGTTTACCGCTCTTGGGGTTTGAACACCTTCATCCATAACTGTATAACTTACAGCTGTTGTACCGGTATTGTTTCTGAATATCAGATTGGGACGAACCCATGCGCCGACATTATGCCCTGCGTTTGCTTTTGTTCCTTCCCACTTAATGGTTGTTCCTGATGTAATATCTGCTAATGTTGTTGTATTAATATCTCCTTCCCAAGCTCCAAGAGCGCTTCCTCTTGTAAAACCATTTCCGGTTGACGCAGACCCTAATTGTGTATTGTAAAAAATTCTTGAATTAGGCGTTTCGGATACAATTCTGTAAGCTACGGTGTCAAATGAAGCGATTGTACCGGCATGACCGTCTGCGGTATATGTCGGATTTGTTTGAGCGGTTGCAGTAACATTTGCCGCGGTTCTCGCGTCATAACTCTTTCTTTCTACGCGGATTACAGGTTTTTGCACCCCTCCCGACCAGAACCAGTAAGCGCCCCTTGCGGATGCCGCAACCGGAGTTCCGGCTTCGTCCGCAAAAGTTCCTGCGTCATAATGGAGCGTCCACTGCAATCCGGGAAGTAGAGGTTCAGTCAGGTTTATTATAACTGTTCTTCTGTCCGCGCTGAAATTTACATTTGACTGCGTGACAGCGATTTCCTGCCAGCGGAATTTAGCGTTGTCCAATACCGTGCGTATATTTGTTACCACTGTGTTTTCTGCAGTTGTATTATTTGTACCGAAAATATCTTCTATGCTGTAACGCAGCACCCATTTTGTTGATATATCGGGAACCATATAGGCTGTTCCTGACGAACCCGGCGCGTTTACACCTGGAGTTGAATTATTATAATTCCCTGTAAATCCCGCGCCGCGTTTTAAACCATGAGTTGTTTTTAAGTAGGGTCCTACGCTTAAGCCTGTAGTAGCGGATAATGTGGGAGCCGCCATTGAATCAGTTCCGATTAACGTTGTTTTATTTGCGCTTGAAACATTGTTAAAAATATCACTAAAGCCCGCTACCCATGTTTTGGCGACTATGCCTAAACCAGTATCTGCGGTTGTAATATCAGATGTTGTATATGTATATTCAAATCCGTTGGCATCAGTGACAATTTGCCCTGTGTTGTTTATACCAACATAATACCCTTCGTTTTCAAAAACGGCAGGTATTGCGTAATTTCCGTGCGGTCTTATTGTGATCGTGCCGTTTCCTTTTTGCATGGGCTTACTGAATGTTATTCTGATTGTCTTGTTATCTGTAGATATTGAACCTGACGCAACGGTGGAAGTAACTGTATCAGGATCTGCTGTAAATTGGGTAATATTACCTGTTCTGCCTTGCGCGTTCTGCGGTTCCCTGCTTCTTACGGTCGGCGTAATTGTGCTTACACTTATTCCCGACAGATTGTAATTAGTCACAGCATTTCCGTTATAAGTCGCAGTCCCTCCCGTTGTCGCGTTATTCCATGTAAGCGTAATGCCTGCGCTTGCAGGACCGGAGTTTTCAAAGGAGTCTCTAAGTCCGCTTAAGTTAAGCGATCTTATTTTTAAACCGTTTAACATATCTTTTGTATTCGCGGCAAGAGTCCATGTAAACGTTATAGTATTTGTGCCTGTTGTCGCGGCTGTTGCATTAATCGAATTCTGGTAAGTCGTTCCCGTTCCGCCGGGTGTATTTGCGCTGGCTGTTAAATCTTCAAGCTCCAAAACTACGTTTGCCGTTTGGTTGGTGGCAAGTGTAACATTTGCGTCAAAGTCCAGCTTAAATTGAAGCGTATCATTCCTTATATATGTCGCAGGCGGCTGAACGGCTGTAATTCCAATCAATCTTGGGAAATTTGTGTTTAATTGAATTGTCTGCGCGCATGAATACGTAGTGTGATTGACCGTACCGGAACAGCGGTGCGCATGAGCGCCTTCATTTCCAGCTCTGTCCACATAACGCGCCCTAAGGTTGTAAGTTCCATTGCCAAAAACAGGACGGGAGGAATCATTATACGTACCAATCCAGTTAAGACCACCGTCCGTTGAATATTGGATAGTATCTTCCCATGCGTTAAAACTGCCTGAAGCAGCAGACGATGCAATTTGAACTGTTAAATCATGATTGTATGTAGCGGCGGCTGTTGTAAGGCTAACGCCTGCTGCTGCAATGGAATTGCCTCTGAGCGTTACTACAGGAGCCGCAGGAAGAACTCTTTTTATGTAGAGATTCATACCGCTTACAGACGCGTCAAATGTTTTAAGGTTGCCGGTGTGTATTAACTCATTTCCAACCCTGTCAGTTATCATACCGGCACTGCCTGCGCCTGTATAAATAGTTATGCTGCTTATTCTCCCGTCGCGTGCAATGGAAGTTACAGGAAGACTGAAGACTAATGAGTTTGTCCCTCCCTGTCTCGCGTAAGCGAACGAGGTATGATTTGTCTCCAAATCATCATTATCCGCCAGATTTCTTATAATAAATTGAAGATGCGGCATATCAGAATTTAAAATTGGTTTGTCCGCTGTTATGGTAAGTTCTATTGCGTCACCGTCTTTAAAATAATAATTATCGGTTGAATGCGCTGTTTTACCGGCATTTATTGAAACGCCTGTAATTACAGGACGTATACCGTCAAGGAAAATCGACTTTCCGGGCGAGGTGAGCGGCACTCCGCCCTGTAAAGAACCTGTTGCGGTTATCCAGTTAGGCATGGATGCGTTTCCTATTGTATATCCCGGAATAAAGGCATGCTGGTCTCTGTTAACGTCGATAATCTTTGTATCACGCAAAAGGCTTAAAGGACGATCCGTGTGCTTGTCTGCGGCGGAATCTCCACCCATGCTTGTGTTTTCAAACATTGTTTGTAATTCAGTATCCTCAACAGCGTTCACCGGAACTGTAAATCTGAATTTTAGGAATAAAGTAGGCTTAGTAATATCGTCACCCGGAGTTTCTATATAGGCAGGTAATTGATCAATTATATGTGTAACTACTCCGGTGGTCGGATTTTTAACCGGATACCTTACATTTAATAAGGGTCTTTGTGATTGAGTTCCAAGCTCAACTCTTATTTGCCCGGAAAAATCCGCCTGCAGTTCTATTACATCTCCGATGCCGTAAGTTCCGTTAAGTGTCTCAGTAGTAATTTTTTCCAGCCTTGCCGCGTTTGTTACGGCAATGGTGCGCTGCATTCTAGCTATGTTTCCAAGAGAATCCACGGCTTCAAAAAGGAAAACTCTCTGCGCTTCATCAGGATAGTACTCAACAAAGATAAGGGAATTATCGGCTGATCTGTAATCGCTTCCTGCCGGCTTTGTAATATCCGTGGTGATGTCGATCATCCTGATTTCGCTTACTCTTAAGTCGCCGTTTGGCAGCGCGCGCGCCCAGTATTTTAACATCGTACCCCATGTATACATCTGGAAAGGTATCGCCCTCTGGCGTTCTTCAATAATAAATGAACCTGCGTTCATTGAAATGTTTTTAAAAAGAGTATAAACATCGTCGCTTTTGTTAAACTCGCTAAGAGCATCATCATAAGCAGAGTTAGGAACACCCAAGCCGAATTCCGGCAGTTGAACATTGGGAATACTTGGAGAGGTAAGTTCATTAACCCTTTGATCCAGTATATTTCCTGAAATATCATAAACATAAAGATTAGGAGGCGTTCTGTTTCCTAAAAGACGCATCTGTCTGTAAACCTGATGTCCCATATTACATTCCGCGAATATTACAAAAAGTTTATTTTCATTTTCGCGGCAAACAGGATTACCGTTATCATCCAATGCGCAGCCTCCGGGAGCGCAGTTATAGTGGAAATCTTTCCATGTGGCGCCTGCCAGGGGGGGTTGTGGGTTTTTAGTAAAGTGGGATGTACTATTGCCGAGAACGCTGAACGTGCGTTCAAAAGGCTGCCTTCTGAAAAAACTATCGCCAAATTTTTCATCATCGTCGCTGTTGTAAATGTAAGTCAGACCATCAATATCAAGATGCGCAAAACCAAAGTCCCAGTATTGAACTCCGGCTAAATTCGGATTGTCTGAAACGCTGGCAGGATAATTATCGGCGCGCAGCGCTGCCTGCACCGCAGGAATATAACTGTCAGCGCCGCCCGATTTGCCGGATGGTATCCATGCCATGCGGAGCTTTATAACTCCGTTCTGTTTATTACCGTTCTCACGCAGGGTATAGCCTTTTACGGTAAAAAACTCTCCGTCTGTCAGAGTTGGGAACGTATTTTCTTCGGGGCATCCGTTTTCAACATCCAATACGATTAAAGGCGCGTTTTCGTCTATAACGTCAATCGGCCAATGCCTGCCTTTTGTCCTTGTTCTGTTGGTGTCTCTCGGACCTGTGTTTGTATGCGGGTCGAGTTTTTTATCCGCAACAAGGCTGAATAAAAAGAACTGTCCGTAATCGGTTTCATTATTTCCTGCCAATAAATAAATTGTTCTTTCATTAAGAGTTCTGCCTTTGATCAATTCTTCAACAGGCTCTGATGTATTTCCATTGTATCTGTCATACCGCCAGTTATACACAGGCTGATCCGCGCGGAGCCTTTCTTGCAAAAACTCAAGTTTATCCTTGTCGGTTTTCCCGTCTTCAGTTTTCGGTAAAAATACGCCGGAAGCAATCGGCTCCGTGCCATGCCATTGCTCGTAAGTTAAAAGCCCTGTGTACGCCCACAACAAAGTATCATCGTCAAAAAATTCTACGGGGATTGTTCCGCCTCTTGTTACAGTTGAGCCGACTATCGGATCCAGAATTCCCTTTGGCTCGTCAGCGTTAAACGACATCAGGAAATAACCTTCTTCCTCCAAAGTAATTCCCTCGTTCATGCTTTTGTCATGCACCTCAGTGGCAACGCGGTAAATATAACTCGTACCCGCTTCATAGGCGGCTGAATAGCCCGGCCATAGTTTTTCGCCTGCGGCAAGAATTACAGTTTCGCTTATCAGCCATTTGGGAGAATACAGGGAAGAATCTGCGGTTATTGCTATCTGTAAAAGGATTTGATCAATGTCCTTATCAGCGTCATATATGTTCAATCTTAAAGTGTCGTTAATTCTTGTTTCTTCTTCCGAAATCGTAGCCAGAATATTAAAGAAACCGTTTTGGAATCTGTTTACATTCGCTACTCTTTCCATTAGACGCGGCTCGTCCTTAAGCGTTTTTAAATCATTATACGATTCAAAAAAAGCTTCCCTTGTATCCGAACGTTTTACTGTCATGGTTTCTGTTACAGGCGGAGCCGTATCAATAATAATTGTTATTGTTTTAATTGATAAATCGTTTGAATTACCCATTCTGTCAAAAGCGATTATATCCAGAGTCATTTTTGTGCCGTTAAGCGCGACTTCATACTCTTTAATTCTGACATTTTTATTGGTTTCCGATAATTGAGGGTATAACTCGCCTACCAGTTGATTTATTAGATCCCCAAATTTTAATTCTATTTCCCAATTATTACCGTTTATCGTTACGGGTATTCTTGATATTCTGCTGATTATTTCTTTTAATTTATTGTCACTATCATCATGTCTTGATGTAACGCGGAGTTCTACGCGATCAACCCCCACATTGTCCGTTACTGAACCGGACAATTTCGCGCCGTCGCGCACATAATACGGCGATGGAACCGGATCAAGCGTTAAAACAGGCGGCTCAAAGTCGATAGCGTCTCCCATACCCATAGGCATGTTACAGGTTGTGTTAAAGAACAAGCCTGAAAAAACCGCGAAAACTGTCAAAATTTTAAGGATTTTACTTGATTTTACGTTCATACAAACCTCCCGAAAGATATTTTATCAACAAGGCGGACACAAGTATGACCTTTATAAAAAGAGAATTTACTACCTACAATCTATATAAAAATACAATCAATGTCAATATTGATTGTAAGAATTATCATGTATTTTAAGCTAAAAATAGGTAAAAACCCCTATACTGACGATTTTGTAAATATTGTAAATTAACATCTTTTCATTTAAAAAACAGCCCGGCAAAACGCCGGGCTGCCGCTTAAAATTTCATTGTTATCACGGTACCCACAAATCTTTCTTTAACACCGCGCCTTCATAACGATTATCTGTCATGTAGCCGACAAGAATGGTTCTGTTAATAAGCGCGCTTGTATCGTTGTTTGTATATGTACCTGCATTCAAAGCATCTGTGCCGCTTGGCGTTACCCAGCCGGTAGATGTTCTTGGAACGCCGTTAGCGATAAAGTAATCCACTGACGGTACATTTTCGACGGGAACTGTCATTACTTCCCAGTTGCCCAAGAAGCGATCGTTTGCGTCTGTTCCGGCTAAAACATCATTTGCGGTATTGTGTCCTTTAACAACTCCTGTAGAAGCAGTTACAGGCCATGCGGCGCGGACTGAACTTAGTGTTTCGGCAAAAGATGAATGTAAATAAGTGATATAAGGAACATAGTTGCCTGTCCCCTGCTCTCTGATATTTATCATTATCTTTGTACCGGCAGAAAGGAATGTATCAACCTTTACGGTTTTAATACCGGTTACATCTTTAGAACCGCCGCTGCTTGTTCTAACAGGAAAACCACTATTAGGAATATACGCATAATAGAGTCCGCCATTTAAGACATCGTAGTAAGCAAGATGAACATTATTTCCGCCGTCTACCGCCATGTCTACATGCGTTCCTACTCCTTGTTGTACCACTGTAGCTCTATTTTGCCAGTCCGAAGTAGCTGTTACAGAAGTGTATGATGCGTTTCCATAAGAGATAAGCAAGTTTTGCGCAGATCTGTCATACCAGGCAATAACAGGTATGCTGCTGCCGCTTCTTGCTATAGATGCAGAAGCTGTGTATATACTGCCGCGGTGCTGTTTATCTGCAGCGCTGCTGGAATATGAATCTGTTACTTTTTGAATTCTTGCAGCATAAGGACGAGCCTGCGCAAAAGTAAGAGAAGCAGGAGTTGTAGTCCAATCTACAGCATGTTCCCAACCACGAGCTTCGCTTGTAGCATTAGTAGAATTACTTGGCGATGCATTTGTATTATTACCATCCGCGGCTGGTGCAAAATCACCGCCAAATATCGGAGAAGGTCCTGAACCAGTCGCAGGACCGTAATGGAGATAAATATTTTGATCTCTAAGTGAATCGCCGTAACTCATAACAATCATTGAATCATCTGTTCCTGTACTTCGTGAATGAATCCTTGGAATTCTTATACGGGAAGAATCGCTGCCGTCTGTATCAACAACCCTGTTACCTAATATTCTTGTTTTATACTGCCCGGGCTGCATATTACCGGCTTGAGATGCAGCATCAATCCAAGTATTTATCGCAGTACCAGTAATATTAGCAGGCGGTGTCCCTCCAAATCGATAGGCAGTTGCGTTTCTAGAATGCAAATTATAAGCTGTCCTTCCAGTACTGGTCTGACTGTTAGCGCCTACATACCAGTGAGTATCATTAGTCCCAGTATCAACAGCAACCGTTAAATAAACATATCTGTTAAGAGTGTTTTCAATATTGTTGGTATAATCGGTAGTGGCAGGAGGATTAACTGAAGCTTTATTGTTTATAAGAACAACACTTCCGAATGAACTACTGGCGCTGCCTTGACCACCTGTGCCGGTGCCGCTTGCCTGATTATTATATACCAATAACCGCTTTCCTGTTTGGCTTACTCTGAATGCCGGATATTCCAGAGTTGTTGAATTTCCGCCAGAATTTTTATTCAATAATGAACCTGCGCTCCATACATATATATTACGGTCGTCTGTTAAAATATTATTATTCGAATTATTCGGTTCATCATTGTAACCGGTGCCAACTACGCCGTTTACGCGTCCTGCCGCATTATTATTACGATTGTTAAAAGAAGTAATGGTGCTCACAGTAACTGTCAGGGGACCGGATACAGCCGCTGTAAGAACAGTTCCCGTAATACTGTTTTTATTTACAGAACTTGCTGTAAAAGTATTTGGTGCATTATTAATTGTTACGTTTGCTGTTGTTCCGTTAGCAAGGTTAAAGCCATTGATTGTGATTTGCTGTCCTTCCCTTACAGGATACCAGCCAAGAGCAGACCTGTTAAACGCGGATGGGTTTGCCTTGTATGCGTCTGATAACGGTGTAATAATTTCTGTTATGTAAGGAACAACATTTACCGTTAACGCGTCCGACACATCAGAAGGAGTTGGCTGGCTTGTTCTTCGATCATATATTCTGAATGTAACAGTAATGCCGCTTGCCGCCGTATTTGTAACCAGCGAACTGTCCCATGAAAATTCCCAGTTAATCGCGTGTCCGTGATCAATTGTAAGATGCGGATCTATTATTTTGAATCTCCAGCCTGTGCCGGTGGACGCGACAAGAGTATTGTTAGTGGTGTTCCATTCAGCCACTGTAAACTCTGCTCCTGCGGCGCCTCCGCTTGCAAAATTTGATATTGCTGCGGTAATTTTCGCAATACGCTGATTATCGGCTGCTTTTCCTGTAAATACTACCTTTCCGCTTATATCCGCAGTAGCCGCGTATTGCACATAACCCTTTCTTTTGGTCGGCGGCGTAGTTACAAGATTAAAACTGCAAGTCGGACACGCTGTGTCGCTTAAAAATACGTCATGAGAAGCGTTATCGGGACATTCCAACACTATATTTCTATTGTAACTGAAAACATCACCTTCTATTAAGTTATCAGTATTCGCTCCTGATTTTTCAGAGGGTAAAACCCATTCCTTTCCAAATGCTGAGACATCCAACGTCGGCGCTTTAGTATCCGTGTTCTCTATATCAATAATTATAGGAACTACATCGGCAAGCTGTTCATTTTCATCTCCGCCGTTAGTAGAAGTGCCATAAGTCCTGTCATAAATCTTTACAAGGAAAAGTCTTTCACCGTCTGGAATACTGGTAAAACTTGTTATAGCTGCATCTGTGCTGTTACTTGTTACAGCACCGGTACTAACTGATGTTCCGCTATATGTATAAACGGTAGCTCCCGCAGGCGGTGTTCCAGAATAAGAATCTGTAGCAACAAATGTTGTTCCTGTGTATTCACTTGCGCTTACAAACGCGCCGTAATTAATCCAGGGAATAGATCCCGGCTCAACTATTGTATATACATTACCCTTTACTATAGTGCTGGCAACAACACTAACAGGGCTTGCGCTTCTTGTTGCATGAGTAATTCTATAGTATCTGGAAGTATTTCCGCCTGTAAAAGTCATTCTAAAGTGAAGCCTGTTATTAATTACCCTAAAGCCCGATTTTATAGCATAACCGTTAGCAAGTGTTCTTGTATCATTTCCTATAACACTATAATCTCTTCGTTCAGTAAAATTTGCCGTATTAGCCGATGAACCGTCGCCGTTAAGGTCTGTGCCAAGATTTATTCCTGTAATAACAGGTCTGTTATTTGCTATTAAAACTTCTTCCGTATAATGGCTGGCGTTCTCAAGTTTATCAAAAACAACATAATTCAAAACTGCCCTGCCGTCGACTATATTGGTAGAATCAAACTGCACAGACCAGTCAATTAAAGTAGAAGCTCCCGAGAATGTCTGAGGATATCCGCCGACTGTACCATTGGAATTAATTACAACTCCTGAGTTGGTTGTGGCAAAGACGCCTGTGCTTGCATTCCTGACATTCGGGAAAACTGATAATGTTGTTTCTGCCATTTGCGAACCCGGCACAAGAGGAGGAGTTTGACCTTCCACAGGCGGATATACAGCGCCCTTTGGAGCGTTTGCCGCGCGCTGTGTAGTTACGTTAGTTGCCGTTTGACCACTTATTAACGGTAAGAGCGCGTTATTTCTTGTGAAATAAACAACAACCCTTTCCAAACCGCCTACATTTATACCTTCCGCCAGATCCCATGCTCTTCCCTGAATTGAATAAGTTTCATGTATCGCTTTTGCCGCTTTTGTATTGCCGTTAAAATACGCAACCGGAAAGTAATTGTCAATTTGCAGATTAATTGTTGACTGATTTGTAAAAACTATTGGCAGAGTTTTATCTTTAACCTGAATTTCCAATTTGTATCTGTCAGCTTTGTTTTGATATTTACCGTTCATTAATCCGTTGCTGCCCGCTGCATTTGTATTGAGGGGAATATACAGCCAGTACATATCATTTGCTCCTGTTGGGAACCCTGACGTAACTCTTTGAATCCATGGTTTAAAATCATTTTGATAACTGGTATTGGTTACAGCGGTAAAATTTACTTCATCTTCCTGTCTGTACGAAATACTGCCTACTTCTTCATCGTCAGTTATTCTTGCTCTTAACACAAGCCTTCTTGAAACGGAATTATTATTATCTGAATAAAGCGTTCCCGCCGTTGTACTGTTTACCGTATTCGGACTTGCAGAATCGCCGATGGGAATAATTGTTATTTGATCAATCGTCGGCAGAACGGCGGAAAAATTCAACACTATTTCAGCAGGATATTGCGTGCCTGTATGCGTTTTGGGTACTGCGGCATTATCAGGATTTGCGTCCCTTGCCTTAATTTCTATTTTTACTTTTCTTGACAGGTTATTAGGATTACCGGCGCCTGTCGGCGGCGTTAATCCTGTCGTAATTATTCCTGAAGCAGCGTCAACTGCGTTAAGCGTAATATCAAACGGCACATTAGAATCGCCTCCGCCTGTTTTAATGCGCACAAAGCCGTTTTCTATTTCTTTTCCCGGATTTAATCTTGTTGTAACGTTATCAGTTCCCTCAGCGTCTGTTAAAATTTGCGCGTCGGTTTGCGCGGTTACCTTTATCAGCACGTCAAAAATTAATTCATTATCTTTCGCGTTGCCGTTAACGGGGACTTCACCGCCGACATTACTGTTATTTGCGGGAGAAGAAATAGTTGCCCTGGGTTTGTCTTTATCCGGGTCTACGACTACTTTAATTTTTACTACGCTGGAATTACCGGCGATGTCAATTATTTTAAAATGAATCGGTAAATACCAAACATTTGTAGCAGAAGACTGAAGATCCGCGCCGTATTCGAGGTAATAATTGCCGCTTGTACCGGAAGCTCTCTGCACATTGGCAGATTCATATAAATCATTTATGCCGCCGGCTCCTGCAAATTCCCATCTCCAGTTACTGAGAGTTCCTGCCCATTTCACGTTGCTGCTTAAATTATTAGAATAAGCTCCCGCAATATTGGGATTGTGTCCAATCTTTTCGGCAAGAGGATTATCCCGCCCTGTATCAGTCCATCCGGCTAAGAATGTTGGATCATTAGGATCATCGGCGGCGTTTACTTCGGTTTTTCCAAGCCTGTAATACATTTTTACAACACGGGTGCTTGTGTCGGTTGCCGTCCCCATAAATCTAATGGTACTTGTTAAACTGTCGTCATCTTTTGTCATTTCCAACTTATCTGATATTGCAGCCGGATTAAAAAATTCTATGTTGGGTTTATCAAGATCTAAAATGAAACTAAGACTCGCTACAGAAAAATTGCTCTGGGTGTCTGTCGCCTTAACATGGAGCATTATGGTATCGCTTGACTTGCCGCTTGTAATGGCTTTAATATCTGCCGCGCTTATTATTACTTTATAATCGCCGAATTCCGCATTTGTCGCGCTTGTTCCACCAAGAGTTACAATTGATGAATGCAACGGATCTTCATTAAAATTAACGGTTAATGAATCAGTAACAATCGCCTGTATTTTATCCAAATCCAAGCCGTTAGGCGCGTTTACGGTAAATTCCCTTGTAAAGTCGCTTGTAGCGTTATAATACCTGTCTTGATCGGTTTTAAAATTAATAACGGGGTTAGTAGTTAAAGCTACATAAACAGCCATGTATTCATTATTAAGGTTTGTAACTTCCGGGTCCGGATCAGATCTATACGGGTAAATGTTAATTTTCCCAAATCTGTCTTTTACTTTTATTTTAAAGTGATACCTGCCAACATCAAAATAATCCTCAGGGTAACTTATCTTGCCGTCGCCCTGATTATTTTCGTTTACATAGGGTCTGCGCAACCTGTATTTTCCGTTATCAAATATTAATTTTTTTGTTGTCCAGCGGAACATTACCGCTTTATCGCCGACATTTTCGGTATGTGAAACCGCGGTTTCTTTGTCATCAAGAACTGTTCTCCATGTTCCCCATTCACGCGCTTCGCTTGGTTTCGCGTCATCATTATCCAATGTAATCCCATTTATACTGGTGCCGTCAGGATTTACAGGCCAAATCATGATTTGCGGATAACCTTCTTCGATTCCGTACAGGTCTGTAGCTATTCCCATTAAACTGTTAGTTGCATACATAAGCGGAATCGCACTGCCGTTTTCGGTTTTAAAATCAAATATTTCAAAATCAGATTTAACAACTTGCGGCATCGTCATTTCCAGCTGCGGAAGCTTGTTTTTTACGGTGTAAACCATATCCGTAGTTGTTGTGACCTTCCCGGAAACGTCAATAGCCGTTACCTGCGTTCGGATTGCGCCGTCGTCCATTTCGCTGGTATCAAGGTCTACATACCACACGCTTTTTTCTTCATCAAAACTTGCCGGTATTTCAATGTACCACTCGCCTGTTTTTGGATCTTTCTTGGCGTTTTTCGGAGGGTTTTTCGGATCTTTGGGAGTAAACCAGACAGTCATGTATACGCTGTCAAGACCGAACGGCTGCTCAACTTCTATCTCCATCCGATTGTCTGAACCTGATATAAAGGAACCCGGCGAATTATCCGCGCCGTCGGGAACGCCGATTATTGGTCTTTCAGTATTTACCTGAGGTCCTAATGATAATTCACATGTTGTTAAAACAAAACAACCAAAAATAAAAAATATTGCCGGTAAAATCGCAGTTTTAAGCGTTCTAATATTCATAAAAATCCCCCAAAGATTTAATCAACAATGCGGATACAAAAATAAATTGAAACAAATGGCTGTCCGGGAAATTATTTCCCGGACAGCCGCCTTTAAGTCAGATTAGAAAATGTACAGTCTGGCGCCAAGAATGATGTGCGGTATTATTGTCGCGGCGCCGCTCTTGTCTACTTCTACGTCGGTCGGCACGAACCACAATTGACCTTCCCAGAATAAACTGAATGTCCTTAAGAACTCTCTCTTGGGAAGCGTTACCCTCGGGAACTCAACTTGCAGTAACAGGGCGCTCATCCATGTCGGCGAACCGCTCTGTGTGTAATACCATGTTCTTCCCGACGTATTGGCGCTGTTGTTTGTATAGTCCTCGTTTATTTCATTCAGGAAGTTGAAGTACGAGAAGTTTGCACCTAACGAGAATGTCATTGAGAGCCATTCCCAGTCCGGGCCGGCGAAGGAGCCGAAAGGCAGCCTGTAAACGTTCGCGAGAAGTTTAAGACCGATTACCTGTCCGCCGTACCTAAGAGGTCCTTCTCCGCCGATATCTTCCCAATTCTTCTGCGTCATAAAGCCGTATTGTCCCTGTATCTTTACGTTATCGTCAAAGAAACTGAGACCAAGACCGAAGTCCGTGAATGTCGAGCCGCCGGCAAGGAATTTTGTCGCGTCTTTTATTCCGTCCGAAAGATCACTGCCTTGAACAGCTACCCTTAAGTACGGAGGAACAACGCCTTCAAGATAAAGTCCCTGCAGGAATCCCGGCACTTCGTAAGCCGCTTTGTCGCCTTTTCTTAGGTGATATGTAAGGCTTACAAGTTCAATATCGTCAGTGGCGGATGCCGAGTAGGCGATCTCCTGGTTGTATCTGCCGCCCATTTCCGGCGATATAAGTTTAATAACAGGAGGAGTCTTGTCTACCTGCACTACCATTCTTGTAACGGCAAACTCGCCGTTCTTCATTGTTGTTCTGATAACAATGTAATGATAGCCTTCCGTCATGTCGCCTGTTTCCAAACGGTAGCTGTAATGCTGATTCTTTTTCTTGCCCTTCTCGGTAAGAATAAACGTCCTGCCGTTGTCAAAACTTATTTCCGTAAAGGCTGGAGCTTTTGATTGAATCTTCGCTTTTACGTCTTTGGGCGTTGCTTTATCGGCAAGAAGAGCTTTATCTTCTTCGCTTAAAGAATAACCGTTGCGTCCGAACAGATAAGGTCTGTCGTACGCGAATTCCGCAAACTCAAAGCTGTCGATTGTTACCCACGGTCCGCCTTCCCTGTAAATTATGTTGTAAGCCCTCGACTGCGTAACAGTCGGTCCGCCGAAATTGCTCTGAACTGTAACGGCGTTGTTGCCTGCCTGAAGCATTTCACCGTTCAGTTTGAATGTAAAGTATCCGTCTTTGCCTACTTCCTTTGTATCAACATCCCTTCCGTTGATCCTGATTGTCGCGGTTCCGGCGGGAACTGACCCTTGAGCGAAACCGTACAGATTAAACTCGCCCGACGTTTCTTCGTTCTCAAGCGGGTACAGGATTTCTACAGTTGGTCTGTAGGACTGTCTTGCCATCCTGATGTTACGTGAAACACGCGACATATTTCCGGCTTTGTCGTTAGCGATTACCGCTACGTTGTACTGTCCGTCCGCGAGACTTGAAATATCGATGCCTTCCCTAATCATTGTGTTAAGTTCAAGCACGCGCCTCTGGAAGTTCGCGGGAATCGTTATGCCGTCCAGGCTTCTGATTTCTATGGCGATGTCCTTAAGGTTAGGATCAAGAACGCGTCCCATTACTGAAATTTGACCCGCTGTTACGGAACCGTCGCCGGGGCTGTCCAGAGTTACGTCAGGCTGCGTATTGTCTACGTTGATCATGTTCGCGTAAGTCGCGGGAATGTCATACCTGTCCACTACTCTTATAAAAATAACATGAGGACCGTCTTTTAGGATTGTTGTGTTAAACTGATATGTCCATGTTACGGTTTCCGCCGCTGTTCCGAAATTGCCTCTTACGGAGTTAAATGTGTTTCCGTTATCAACGGAAACTTTTACTTCTTTTATGCCGTTTTTGTCAGACGAGTTTCCTCTTACTTCGATTTCGCCCCTTAGAACCGTGTCGTAGCTGGGATATATAACCGTCGCTGCCGGTTCCGATAACGATACCCTGAATTTTCTCTGATTCGGAGCGCTTCTTACGCCGTAGATATCTTCGGCAATAAGAGTAACCGTATGTTCGTTATCTGTAAGCGTGCTTATAGCGACAGGAATGGAGAAACCGTTTTCCGCTTCGATGATGTAAGTAGGACCGTTATCCATTCTCCAGTGCACCTGTTTAATCGCGTCGTCATCGAACATAACGCCCGATACGATAAAGTCGGTTGTGATTACTTCGTTGTCCAGAGGGAGAATTACATGCACAACAGGAATGTCCATTTCCCGATCGATTATAAAATCCCACGATGTCAGCTGGCTGGAATTTCCGGCTTTGTCTGTAAATGTAAAGCGCATGTTCTGATCGAGCGGCATATTTACAGAGTCCATTAAAACTTCAAAGAAACGCGGCGCGTAGTTTTTATCCCATGAATTGGCGTTGAAAACTTCTCTTGTAGTTGAACCTCTTGCGTAGGTTATTGTGTTGATCGCTCCCATTTCTTCAACCGCGAACGCCATGCGTATTGTGCCGTTTACTCTCGCTTCGGCGATAGGCATTACAATTTTTCCGATTGGAGCCGCAGTATCCTTTAAGACCGTGAAATCCGCTATTGAGGTTAAGCCTGTGCTGCTTGTTCCCCTGATTAATATGGCGATAGTGCCGTCCTGCGCCGCTGTTAAATCCAGAGTTCTTGAAACATTGGTATTAACGGGAGCCGCGAGTCCGCCTAAATCCGAGGACGACATTATGTTCTGCCATGTGTTTCCCATGTCAAGAGAATATTCAACGGCGCTTACCCTGTTTCTGCTTGATACGTTAAACGTTACAGGAATGCTGTTTCTGATAAAGCTGTAGTTTTCGATGTTCTGAACTGTAACTCTGGGACCGGAGAAATCCGCGACCGCTCTGAACTGAGCCGACGTGTAGGAGTTCGATCCGTCTACATCCATTCTTACGGTAAACGGTCCGGCTTCGCCTTCCTGCACCGCTGTAAGTATGACGCGCCCCAGGTTGTCAACTTCCGCGTTTAATATATCGGAGCCGGGTCCTGAGACTGTCGCTCCTCTTACTGGAATTGTGCTTAAACCGAGCAGTCTTTCGCCCTGTTTAAGAAGAATACGTCCGTCGCTTAATGTTGTCTGCCTTACCCATGTAAGCCTTTGATCCTGCGCGCGGAAGTTCGGGACAGGAGTATCAGAAATTACAAGAGGAGCGGAATGCTGAAGGAGAGTGCTGTTCACAAAAACAAACTCGCTGTATTTCCATTCTTTTCCCGCGCGATCTGTCGCAGTCATTTTAATTTCCAAAAGCCCGTCATCGATAGATTCAGGAACGGGAACCGAAGCCGAATGTATGTCCTTTGAAGTTGATAATTTTAATGTTGAGGGAGCGGAATTGCCGAACGCGACAGTAGCCGAAACAGGAGCAGCCGGCGCTTTAAAAGTAACCATCGCTGTCATTCTCGGAGTGATTTTTATCGACATGCCTGTCTGGAAATTGGAGACAATATTGTTGCGCCCTTCCACCGAAGTGAAAGACGCGATACCCGGCTGAATGCTTCCGCCGGAAATTACAATTCCTTTTACCTGTGTTTTGTTGCCGATAGTTCCGGCGGAATCTTTCGCCCATACGTCAAGAGTGTGATTTCCTTCCGGGGGAGAAGGAATCATAAACTGGAAGTATCCTGATGTTGCCGGAATTTCCACGGGCGTTTGGTTGTTAAGCGAATAGAAAATTGACGCTATGCTGTCGTCGTCAGAGGCGTTTCCTTTTACAACAATGCCAAGCGGATTGTTATAAGCGCCGGCAACAGGCTCTGTAAGAGTGATAACCGGCAAATCCGCCGCCGGATTGACTTTAAATCTCTGTTTCGCGACAGTTACGTTACCTGAAACATCAACCGCGCGCACTTCAACATCGATTGAAGTCGCTTTGTTGTTGCGGAGATCGACATCGGCGGACCACCAGTGGTTTCCGGGGAGAAGATCAAACTCGCCGCCCTGACCAGCCGCTTTCCATGAAATGGATCTCATTCCGACAGGGTGTTTCGCGTAACCCGCGATGGAGAAAACTCCGTTTACAGTCGCGTTTGCCTCGGGATAAACGATTTTTACATCGGGTCCCGTATTATTTACGAATAACAGATGGGCGGCGGTTCCGATACTGCCGTTTCCGTCACGCGCCTGAAACCAGATCACGTTAGGTCCGTCTTCAAACTGTTTTGTGTTTAGATTAAGTTCCCATGAGTAATTGTTATGTCTTTTATCCAGCGAGAACTTAACGGGAGAATATTTTACGCCTTCGTCTGTTGAATAATTCAATGAGGCGATGCCGTTGCCGTCCGCGACGGTTCCTCTCAATCTGATATTGCCGGAAACAAGAGCGCCTACATCATGGCTCGTAATAATTGTTTCGGGTTTTTTGCGGTCCAAGCGCCAGTAAACTGTGGAAATTTTATGCTGTTTCGCCTTAAATTTCTCTGAAATGCCTGAAAGTTCGTTAATATCGGTTGACCATGCGGAAATAGTGTAATTTCCGTCCTTCCAAATCTCGCTGTTTGACGTATCCAAAAAATACGACCAGTAATCGGTGCCTTCCGCTGTTACGCGTAAAAGCTCTTCACCTCTTCCGTCTGTGCCGCGGTATACGGCGATTTCAACGCGCTTTATGCCGTCGTCATCGAACGCGATACCGACAATGTTCATGTTTCCCTGAACGCGCATGTACGGCAGGGGGTTAATTATGGTTGTACGCGGAAGATCTGACTCAGGATCGATGAAAATATTATCGGGACCCGCTCGCATTGTGTTGCCCGCTCTGTCCTTCGCTTCCAGGTAGTAGTTATACTTGCCTGTTTTCTTTTCGTTTACATCAATACTGTCAGTAAACCCCGACTGATCCTCAGCTTTACGGGACTCGTTGGCATCTCTGCCGCCGGCTGCCCACAAACTGGCGCCGAAAATTACCAGCAGGACAACGACAAAAAGGTTTCTTTTGAGCATTTCTTCCCCCTATAATTCAATTCGTGATAATTACATAATAATAAGTATAATTTATTATTTAATCATGTACACTACTTTTCAGAAAAAAATGAAAAAAAATGTTGAGAAAAAAATTTTATCTACTTGTCAAAAAATAATTCCTGATATACAATACTTGCCATGAAGAAACAGCCTATATTCGTAAAAAACACGTGAAAATCCGCCTTATGGGCGGTTTTTTTTTGCAATGTGGTTGTTCTTGCAATAGGGAGGATTAATGCTTAAGGGAAGATCCTTAGTTGAACCTGAAGATTTCTCACTAAGTGAGATGAAATTCCTGTTTTCACTCGCAGAGAAAATTGAAAAAGACGATAAATACCTGAGAGAAACCCTGAAAGGGCGGCTTTTGGCGACGCTTTTCTTTGAACCAAGCACAAGAACACGTCTTAGTTTCGAGGCTGCGATGCTCAGATTGGGCGGAAACTGCCTTGGATTCGCCGAGCCGGGATCGAGTTCCGCAGCCAAGGGCGAAAGTCTTGCGGATACAATACGCATGGCTGCCAGTTACGCGGACGCGATTGTAATGCGTAACCCAAAGGAAGGCGCTGCCCTTCTCGCCTCGCGGTACTCGGATGTCCCTGTTATCAACGCCGGAGACGGCGGGCATCATCATCCTACCCAGACATTAACAGACCTTTTAACCATCAAGCGTCTTCTGGGAGGAATCGAAAGTTTAACGGTTGGTTTTTGCGGCGATTTAAAGTTCGGAAGGACTGTTCATTCTCTGGCAAAAGCTCTTTCGCGTTACCCAAAGATCAAACTGATTTTCATTTCCCCTTCGGAGCTTGTTCTTCCCGATTACATTAAAAGCATTATGGTTAAACAAAACGTAGAGTTCGAGGAAAGGGAAAATCTTGAAGAATCAATGGCGGAACTCGACGTGCTTTACATGACAAGGGTTCAAAGGGAACGTTTTTTCAACGAGGACGATTACATCCGTTTAAAAGATACCTATGTGCTTAATCCCGAAAAAATGACAAACGCAAAGAAAAACATGGTTGTGCTGCACCCCCTCCCCCGTGTTAATGAAATCTCAGTGGAGATTGACGAGGATCCGAGAGCCGCTTATTTTAAACAAGCCAAATACGGCATGTACGTCAGAATGGCTCTTTTAGCCTCAATTCTGGGAGCCGTTTGATATGGGTAAAAAGAAGTTCACACAGAGAACGATAGAGGTAATATATGCTGAAGATTGAAGAAATTAAAAACGGGATTGTGATTGACCACATCAAAGCCGGTCTTGGCATCCGCATTTTTAACTGGCTCGGACTTGATAAAGCATCTTACACCGTGGCGCTTATTCAGAATGCCAATTCGGATAAGCTCGGCAAGAAGGACATTATCAAAATTGATAATCTGATTCAGTTTAATCTGGATGTTCTGGGTCTTATCGATCCGAATATTACGGTGTGCATGATCGAAAATGAGCGCGTAACAAAAAAAATTACCATGCAGCTTCCCCTCAGAGTGGAAAACGTGCTTATCTGCAAAAATCCGCGCTGTATCAGTTCCACGGAAAAATATCTTAACCATGTTTTTCATTTGCAGAACAACGAACAGCGGACATACCGCTGCGAATACTGCGATGAAATAATACCGGCAGGTGAATTTTAATGAACATGGACAAACTTTACGAAAGCGTTAAAAAGAACGGGCATGTATGCGTTGGGCTTGATACCTGCGTTGATTATGTTCCTGAAAAGGAAAGGCAAAAAGCCGCTAATGCCGGCGAAGCTGTTCTTGATTTCAACAAGGCTTTAATCGACGCTACATTCGATGTCTGCGCCTGTTATAAAGTGCAGATCGCGTACTACGAACAGATGGGTCTTTCGGGGCTTAAAGCCTACAGCGAAACTCTTAAATATATCCGCTCCAAAAGCTGCCTTTCGATTGCCGATATAAAACGCGGCGATATCGCAGACACGGCAGTCCGTTACGCTAAAGGGCACTTTACAGGAGATTTTGAAGCCGATTTTGTAACTCTCAGTCCGTACATGGGTATGGATTCTATCGAGCCGTGGCTTGATGAAGCGCATATTTACGGAAAGGGAGCTTTTGTCTTAATGAGAACAAGCAACAAAGGAATGCGTGATTTTCAATATTTAAATGTGAACGGCGAGTCAAAAAAGGTGTATAATGTATTAGGCGGAAAAATGGCAAGTCTCGCGGAGCAGAATTGCGGGAACTCAGGCTACGGAATGTTCGGCGTTGTTGTCGGCTGCACGGAAAGAGACGAAGCCGCCGAGATAAGAAAAAATTATCCGAACCTGTTTTTTCTTATTCCCGGATACGGAGCCCAGGGCGGCGGCGCGAATGACGCTGTTCTTCTTTTGCGCGGCGGCAACGGAGGCGTTGTCAATTCGTCGCGAGCGATTATAACGGCGTGGCAGAAAGCCGGCGCCGCGAAAGACGCGGATAACGCATTCGCCGCTCAGGAAGCAAGGCGAGAGGTAATAAAAATGAGGGACGACATCAGGAGATTATTATGAGCGGCAGCTTGGTATGTGAACTTGTCAATAAAACTCTTATCAACGAAGAGTATTTTACTTTGCAGTTTACATGGCTTGGCAGCCAGCCTAAAGCGGGGCAGTTTTTTATGATTAAGCCTGTGCGCAGTTCCGTTTTTCTTTCGCGTCCTTTCGGAATATTTGATTTTTTCCCTGAGAAAAAAACCGTTAAATTTTTAATTTGCAAAAAAGGCAGGGGAACGGAAGAACTTTCGTCTCTCAGAAACGGAGACAAGGTTCAGCTTACGGGACCTTTCGGCAACACATGGGAGGAATTTCTTCCCAAGGCAGACGTTTCGCCGGAGGGCGCGGTTAAAGTCGCCCTTGTCGGCGGAAGCGCCGGTGTCGCTCCCCTTGCCGCTCTTGTTTCGCAAAAGCCCGATTATTATTTTCATTTTTTCGCGGGATTTAAAAAGGGATTCCGCGAGAAAGAGCATGAAAACGCGATTATGGGTTCCGCTCTTAAAGCGCAGAAATTTTCGATTTCGGCGGAAGACGGCGGAAACGCCCTTAACGGAAAAATTGTCGATTTTATTTTTGAGCCGGAAAGTTTTAACGTAATTTTCGGCTGCGGACCTGCGGCGATGCTTAACGCCTTAAGAAAAAAGTGCGAGGCAAAAAACGTTCCCTGTTTTGTTTCCATGGAAAGCAAATTCGCCTGCGGCGCCGGCGTCTGCCTTGGCTGCGTAATACATACAGTTAACGGAAACCGCCGCTGCTGTAAAGACGGCCCGATTTTTCCGGCTGCCGATATCATATTTAACGAGTAATATTATGAATGAAACATCGGATAATAACATAATTGACATGTCTGTAAATGTCGCAGGCGTAAAATTTAAAAATCCTGTAATCGCCTCTTCCGGTACTTTCGGCAACGGCACTGAATATGACTCAATGTTTGATATTTCCCTTCTTGGCGGCATTTGCTCCAAAGGTTTAACGCTGACTCCCCGCCCCGGCAACAACGGCATCCGCGTCTGGGAAACTCCTTCCGGTTTAATAAACTCCATTGGGCTCGAAAACAAGGGGATACTTTATTTTATCGAAAACGAACTTCCTTTTCTGCGAAAGCTCGGTCCTGTCATTATCGCCAATTTGTCTGGAGGCGAATCCGCCGAATATGTTAAAGGCGCGAAGTTATTGGATGAATCGTCGATAGACATGGTAGAACTTAATATTTCGTGTCCCAACGTAAGGGAAGGCGGTCTTGCTTTCGGGCTTGATCCCGGAACCGCGGCGGCGATTGTTTCCGCCGTAAGACGCGCCTGCAAATCAAAACCCCTAATGGTAAAACTTTCACCTAACGCCCCGAATCTTTCCACTGTCGCGCTCTCCTGCGTTAAAGCAGGCGCAGACGCGCTTTCTCTTGTAAACACGTTCAAGGCAATGGCGATTGACACCGTTAATAAAAAGCCGGTCTTTGACAATGTAATCGCCGGGCTTTCGGGTCCCTGCATTAAACCTATCGCGCTTCGCATGGTGTGGGAATTGCATGACACTCTTGAAGACGCGAAGGTTAAAATACCGATAGTGGGCATGGGCGGCATAGCGAACGTCAACGACGCTCTGGAATTTTTAATGGCGGGAGCCCGCGCGGTTCAGGTCGGCTCTTCCACTTTCGTGAATCCCCACACGATGATCGAAATTATCGAAGGTCTGGGCAAATACATGACAGATAACAAAGTTTCAAAATTAAGCGATATATCAATCAGGTAAGGAAAAAGAATGGAAAAAGTAATTAATCTTTTGCGCGAATCAGAGGCGATGCTTGAAGGGCATTTTTTGCTGAGTTCAGGAAAGCACTCGGATAAATACTTCCAATGCGCGAGACTTTTACAGTACCCGGACAAAGCCGAAGCGGCTCTCGAAGCGTCCGCCGAAAAAATACGCGCCGACATTCAAAGCGGTAAAATAAAAGTAGACCTTGTAGCGGGTCCCGCGATGGGAGGCATTGTCGCGGCTTACGAAATGGCGCGCCAGCTCGGCGTTCCAGCCGTTTTCACGGAACGCGATGACTCAGGCAAAATGACCATTCGCCGCTTCGAGTTAAAACAGGGGCAGCGCATTTTAATAATGGAAGACGTTGTAACAACAGGAAAATCGTATCTTGAATGCGCGGCGGCTCTTGAGGAAAAAGGCGCTGTTATTTCCGCTCTTGCCTGCGTGGTAGATCGCCGCTCAGACGACGCTCCCGACGCGCCCTACCCCTTTTATCCCGCTGTAAAACTTAAAGCGGCAAACTGGGACGCGGGCGAATGCGCGTTATGCAAACAAGGCACCCCCGCCGTTAAGCCGGGGTCGAGAAAAATTTAATCGCAATTTTTTTTCTCGCAAAGACGCGGATGGCGCAAAGAACGCAAAGGAATGCGCGATCTTTGTGCCTTCGTGCCTTTGTGTGAAATCTTCTCTTAAAATATTATTATGAATACTTTTCTAACTGTTTTATCAGGCTGGATATGTCTTTTGCGAGGGGGGCTGTCAGCGTTGTCTCATCTGGCAGCGTTAGTTCAAGAGCGTGAAGCCCGAGTCTTGCGAGTAACGGTCTTTCTTCGCAGGGGTCGCCTCTCCAAGCGCGTTTAAACGACGAAAGTTTTACGGGCGACATTTTTCCGTAGAGTTCGTCGCAGACAACAGGGTGTCCTAGCGAGGCTGCGTGCACTCTTATCTGGTGGATTCTGCCTGTCTGCGGACGAGCTTCCAATACGCTGTAGTTTCCCGCGCTTAATACGCAGGTAAAATCAGTTATTGATTCCTTTCCCCGGAATTTGTCTATAATTGTCATGTGCTTTTTATTGCCGTTAGGGACAAGTTTTAAATCGCAGGTTGTCTCTTTCCATGACGGGCGTCCGTGAACAATTAGCGTATAACGTTTTTTTACATTTCTGTTTTCAAAAGCCATAGACAAGTTTCTGTGGTTTTCCCTGTCTTTCGCAAAAATCACCAAACCTGACGTTTCTTTGTCAATTCTGTGAACGGTAAAAATTTTAGACAGTTTTAAATCGCGCTCAAGTATTTTATCCAGTCTTTCTTTTGATTCGTCCCACCTGTCGCCGCCCACGGATAAACCGGAAGCTTTATTTACAGCGACAAATTTTTCGCAGTCAAGTATGATTTTATAGGAAGAAACAGTTTTCATAAAATCCCTATCGCCTTTACGTGATTCTTCTTTATTCTTTATTTTTTATTAAAATTTACCTGCGGGATGGCAGTGTTGGATGAAAGCGCGGCTTTATTTTCAGCTTTAATCGCGTCATACACTTCCTGGCGGAAAACCTTAACTTTCTTGGGAGCGTCAATGCCGATGCGAACCTGATCGCCTCTTATTTCGATAATCGAAATGGTAATATCATCGCCGATAACTACTTTTTCATCTACTTTTCTTGAAAGTATCAGCATTTTACTACCCTTTTCCGTTAAGTTCAGCCAGAATATCGTGTCTTGTTTTCCACTTCATGTCTGAAAGAATCGCCTGTTTGCCTGTCATGTTTTTATCGTTAATTACAAGAGGCCCCTGAAGATTGGCTGTCATCGGGCTTCCGTCGGGCGGAATCGTTACGATTACATAAATTACTATATTTTCCGCTGTCGTTATTCCAATCTCCGCAAGTTCTTCGTCTGTGATGTTCGCTTCATAGTCTTTCCTGAAAAGGAAAGGATCGATTAAAACAAACGCGATTTCTTTTTCGTCCATCGACTGAAGCCAGAAAAAAGGCTTATGCTCTTCGTCGGCAAGAAGAACATAGTTATTGTATTCTTCAAAGCCGAAAAGCCCCTGCGGAAAAGTTATTTTTAATTTTTCATCAACATAAATTTTACCAAAAGCTTTGGTGTCTACATTCATTTTTTACTCCCGGTTTCTGCGCGTTACCGCAGGAAATTCAACAATGACTGAGGAAGAAGTTTCGCCGCCGCCGCGAGCATTGCCTGATGCGCGTTCTGAGCCATCTTTAAATCCGTTATGGCAGTCGCCATATCTATTCCCGCTTCCCGATCGTACATTCTTGTAACATTCGGAATCTGGGCGTTTATTCTCTGCCACGCGGCATCCGCTCTTTCATAACGGCTGCTTATATCCGCAAGCCTGTATGCCATATTATTAATGGAAAGCCCGATTCCTGCAATACCCTGACTGCCTATAAAATCCTGATCTCCCCTTAACATTCCGTCTCTTAAGCGGATAACCATATCGAATATCGAGCCGCCCGCGACTCTCGCGCTTTCATTCCAGTTAGGAGCGTTGTTTGTCATGTTACCGGAAATTATTCCAAGATCGCGTAACACCGAGGCGCCGCCGACTTTGTCTTCCGCGCGGATTAAATGCGCGTTAGTTCCTTCCAGCACAAGCCCTCTTGAATCAATGTCGATTGACGCTTTTACGGGAGCCGCGGAATCGTTTATCTTCGCGACAATCGCCGGAAGCGTATCGCCGATCGCCACCGGGATTTCAACGCCGTCTATAAAAAACGCGCCGTTTTCCGTTACCCTGTAATTTGTCGCGTCCACACTCGAAAAAATCTGCATTTTTTCCGCCCAGAAAGCTTCTGCGCCGGAGATATCAAGATCGATGAACATGTTGTCGCCGATTTCAACCTGACGAGACGCGCCCGCGCCCCTGTATTCAACGCGCGTTATCAAAGTTTCAGGACCGCCTTCTACGGTTCCTTCAACAATTCTGAAAGGTTCCGTAAAAACTTTATCGCCTGAAAACGCCTTCTTGGTATCAGGTCCCATTACGTTGGAAAGCGAGACAAGTTCTTTTAACAGCTCGTTTACTTCTACCGCCATTATTTTAAGTTCATCAGGAGAGTTAACGCCGTTTGCCGCGTTAATGCCAAGCTCGTTCATTCTGTGAAGGATTGACATTGCCGAGTTCATATAATCGTGCGTGTTGTCGTAATGACCTTTAGCGTATTCTACATTTTCCTCGAACCGGTGAAGGCGCGTAAGGTATGAATCGTATCTTACGGCATGGGACGCCGCGATTGGATCATCCCTTAAACTCATAATTCTTGTCTGATTGTTCATTTTATTCAGGATGCCGGACACTTTTTCGTCCGCTCTTCGCATACTGTACTGCGCGTCCGTCACCGGCATGTTAGTTGAAACTCTGTTCATGTTCTACTCCTTAAACGCCCATGCGGTTGATTAAAGTATCAAGCATGGAATTAACGGTTGTGATGAAGCGCGCCGAGGCTTCATATCCTTTCTGAAACTTGATCATATTGGAAAGTTCTTCATCAATATGTACGCCCGAAATTGACTCTCTTAAATCTTTTAAATATTTCATTAAATGATTTTCCGTAGCAAGCGCCCTTCCCGCCTGTTCGCCCAAAAGACCGATATTGGCGACAGTGTTCGCGAAATAATCATCGAGTGTCGCGTGACGCCCGACCATTACCATGTTGTTTCTTATCGAAGCTATAGCCGCCGCCGCGTCTCCGTTTCCGGGATTGGCTGCCCTTCCGTTCTCGCCGAAACCTGCCGCAACCGTTGAAGGATCCTTTAATAAATCGGGATTAACTCTTATCCATCCTGAAGGATGAGCAATCGGAGCTACGGAATAATCCTGTGCGCCGCCCCTGAAAGCCGTTACAGCGTCAGCCTGCTCCCATGTAAACGCGCCTTCGGCTCCTGAGCCGTTTAAAATACCGGCGTAACCCGTAAGGAAGAAACCTGAATCTTCGATGTGGCGTATCACAAAATCGGGATTAACCCTCTGTCCGTCAACAAGTTCGGCGGGAGTGCCTTTTAACTGAAGCTGCCCTTCCCTGTTAAGGCGAGCGACAACTTCCGCGCCTGAATTATTAATGCGCGTAACAATATCGCTTACGGTGTCGGAAGAATAATAGGGAACTTCAATCATCCTGTTGGAACCTGAAAGGGTAATCGTGCCTTCAAAACCCGGATGCGCCCTTGGATCGAGGCGGTTCTGTCCGTTGATTCTGTAAACATAGGTTGAATCCAGAACGCCGTCGCCTGAACGGTCGTAATTTCCGTTTACGTTTGTTACGAACGGATATTCGGAAAAGAAATTAATTCCAGTTCTTCCGTTCGCGCCGTAACCGTCCCTGTGTATCTCGTTTACAAGGTCTGTAAAATTAATTGTCATGTTATCAAGGTTCTGTATTTCGTTTTCGATTGTCACGTCACGAAGTTCAAAAAGAGCGGCAAGGGAGCCTCTCTGGAAAATCATCTGGCTTTCGGTGTCGCGCCAGTAAACAAAAGAAAAACTTTCGGCGTCCTGATCTTTTCTTAAATCAAACTGCCTTCCGTTCTGCCCCTGAACAAGAATGTGCCCCGACGTGTGAATCATGTATTCGTCTGGGTCTTTCTGCGTAACCGTAATGTCGATAATGCTTGAAAGTTTATCAACAAGCAAATCTCTCCTGTCCATTAAATCGTTGGGGCTATCTTTCATCGCTTTTACGCGCTGTATATCGCCGTTAAGAGAGGCGATCTGCCTTGACAGTTCGTTTACTCTTGAGACATTTATCTGAATCTCTTCGTCAGCCTGAATCTGCAAAGTTTCAAGTCCGTGAAAATGACCGTTAATTCCGTCGATTAAAGTTTTGCCGCGGTTCAAAACCGCTGTTCTGTGCTCGTTATCGGCAGCGTTCTGCGACAATTCCTGCCACGCGTCCCAGAAACCGTCCATCTTGCTTCTTATGGAATTAAAACCGGTTTCCATGTAAAGGTGTTCCATGTCGCGCACATAAGAATCGCGCACAGTCCAGTAGCCTTCGCCTGAAGACTGCATTACGATTCTTCTGTCTAAAAGCTGATCGCGTATACGCTCGATCCTCTCCGTCATCGCGCCCTGACCTAGCTGTCCCGGAGTTTCCGCGCGGTTAAGAGCGGGAAGGTATATCGGCTCCACTGCCCTGAACTCAACCCTCTGGCGGGAATATCCTTCCGTGTCCATATTGTTAAGGTTGTGACCAATTGTATTAAGCGCCGTCTGGTGGGCCTGAACGCCTCTTTTTCCGATTTCCAATCCCATAAATGTCGATGTCATTTCCTACTCCTTAAAAGCTAAAAACTGCGGTTTAAAACCATACTGCGCATATCGTTTGAAAAATGCGTTCCGTCTTTTGTGTACATTTTCCCGCCGCGCTCTGGGAACGCAAGGTCAAAAAATTCCTGTACAGTCGCCTTTACGCCTGTTATATATGTCATAAGCGAATCATTGGACATGTGTAATTTGATGGATTCAATCTTCAGGCTGCGGTAAATCTCGGTTAACTCATCGCGCTGATTTTTCGGCAGAAGGGACACAAGTTCGTTAAACTGACCCTTTTCGTCCAGATTATCGCAAAAACTCCTCTCATGAACCAGCGATTTAAACACCAAAAACAGGTTTTCACGCTCATTTTCAAGGCAAACCATCTTGTTTTCGATGGAATTCATGGCGTTTAAATGAACGTCAAAGTCTGTCCATTCGCGGTCTGTGACGGCAGCGCGTATTTTTTCCTGTATTAATACGGCGTTTTGGATTAACTCGCATTCCTGGAGAAGGATATCTCTGCATTTTTCATAAATCATAATTGCCTCGCTTCAATATTATTCCTCTCTTTATATATCGGTTTTTAAAACCAGAGGATTAAGAGATATAATTTGCGTATTTTTAAGAGTTTATTATGAGGTGCCTCGACCGTCCGCGTGAGCGGACTATAAATCCTTTCCTTAAGAGAGCCAAGCCGAAGGCTTGACACTTTTATTACTTTTTTTTGCTGTTTTGGAGAAATATAAGAGGTGACTGACACCAGCTATTGCTTTGTGATAACCAGTATGTTTTTGTTATTCAGCCTTGTGTATTCAACATTGTCCATAATCGCTTTAACCATGTGCACGCCAAGACCGCCGATCTGGCGTTCTTCGATTGGTTTTTCAAAATCTGGAGGCTGCGTTTCAAGCGGGTTGTACGGTCTGCCTGAGTCTTCAAAGGTGATTTTAATTTTACGCACCGGCTGCGAGCCGATTGTCGATATTGATATGAGCTTTGTTTCCTGCGAATGGGCGTAGGCGTATTTTACTATGTTGGTGAAAACTTCCTCCGCAGCGATTTCTATTTTATTTTTTTCATCGGAATTGAATCCGGTTTTTTCCAGTTCTTCATTTAAAAAGGAAATTAACTGCGGCAGATTGTCAAGTTTCGCGTCCAGAACTATTTTTTTGCCGATAGCGTTTTTATCTTTGCCGATTGATAACGCAAGCATCGCGATATCGTCAGCCTGCTCCGCTCCCGCTGAAAAATTGTCAACTTCATTTTTAACCGCGCGCAGAAGATCATACGGGGAGGCTGAATTGGCGTTATTGAGAGCGTCTTTCAATCTTTGCTCTCCGAATAATTCCTTATTGCTGTTCATCGCTTCCGTAACGCCGTCGGTATACAGATAAACCGCGTCTCCGTCTTCAAGATGAATCTGCTCTTCGTAATATTTCGCGTCTTCTTTTATCGCAAGAACAATACATGGTTTTGTTCTTAAAAATTCAAAATTTCCGTCTTTCTTTTTAATAAGCGGAGGATTATGCCCCGCGTTTACAAAGGTAAAATTTCCAGTCGGGATGTTATAAATCCCCATGAAAGCGGTTACAAAAATGCACGCGTCATTATTTTTAAAAAGTTTTTTGTTAACAGAGTCAAACGCGATTTTCGGGCTTTTCCCGGCGGTAAAATTATTAATAAGCGTTTTCGCGTTAACCATAAAAAGCGAAGCCGGAATTCCCTTTCCCGATACATCCGCTATCAAAACGGCAAGATTGTCTTCGTCCAAAAGGTAAAAATCATAAAAATCGCCTCCCACTTCCCTCGCCGGAATCATTTCCGCGTAAACATCAAACTCATCCCTCTCGGGAAACGCCGGAAAATTTCCCGGCAGCATGCTTAACTGTATATCCTTCGCTACGGAAAGTTCCGTGCTGATACGCTTTTTTTCCTCGCGCTCGCGGGCATTTTCTTCTATCGATTTTTTTAAATCGGCTGTCATTTTATTAAATGTTTTAGCAAGCTGCCCTAGCTCGTCTTTTGATTTTATATCAATCTGCGTATCAAGATTTCCAAGTTCAATCTGCGCGACTTCGTTTGTAAGATGCTTAATGGGCGTATTTATAAATCTTGAAATCAGCACATACGCGAGAAGAAGCATCGCGACAAATGAAATTTCTATAACAACGGAAAACAGACTGTTCTGTTTTTCAACTTCGGCAAAAATTTCTTTTTCAGGAATTTGAATCGACAAAAGCCAGCCGTTGTTCATGAAGCGTCCGAAACGCATGTAGTTAATTCCGTTGTAATGAAAATAATCAGAATTGATATCCCAGGGAATATCGTGAATGGAATCTCCCACAAAACTGTCCGTGCGCGCGCTTGATATGATATAATCCCTGTCAGGGACGCATAAAAGAGCAAAACTGTTTTCTGTAGGGATGATATCAAGAAGCTGTTTTATGACTTCTTCAATCTCCCAGTCTACGGTTGTTACGCCGATTAATTCGTTATCTTTAAAAATGCCCGCTCCCGCCGTCGTCATTAAACTGAACGAGCCCGAGTCGTCGACATAAGGTTTAGTCCATGTAACCTGATTCGGTTTTGTAACATATTCGCTAAGTTCGTTATACCAGTTTCTTCTGTGATAGTCGTATTCGTCCATATTGAACGCGTTGTCTATGCGCACTTCACCCGACGTTTTGTCAATAAAGGCGTATGAACTTACGCGGAATTTATCTTTATTAAAAATATACGGCGCAAACCAAAAACCTCCGCCCACAGCGCTTGGAAGACTTACAAGCCCCCTTTTCACGAATGTTTCACCGAAATCTTCCGATTTTAAATCAAAACTTAAAAGTCCGCCGACAGCGTAGAAAAGAGCTCCCCTCTCAAGTTCCGCGATAACCTTGTTTACTTTTTCAGTTTCAAACTCCAGGGTTTTCTGAATATTTTCTATTTTGACGCGCTTAAAATTAACGGTTGTCGCTAACGAGTAAAATACAAACGCAGTGCCGATTAATGACAGAAAGACAAGGACAATGACAATTATTTTTGTTCTGATTGAAAATATCGCCATGCTTAATTTGTAACGAGCATTTCCTGAAGCGCGACCATACCAAGAACATTTTTAACGATTTCCGAAGGGCGTTCGATATTAAAAGTCCCGCTTTCCTCAAATGCCTGTTTATAAATCTTAAGTATCACTCTAATCCCGATAGAACTGAGATATTCTACCTGCGACATGTTTAAAATAATGGTTTTATGCCCGTTTTTAAGAGCTTCTTCCAATTTGGACAAAAGCGAATCCGCGCTGTTGCCGTCTATGCGACCCTTCGCTGAAACTCTGCATACACCGTTTTCAATGTTTTGTGTTAGTTCCAGATCGTCGTCCTTCATTTTAGCTCCTCTTATTACAGAGATTCTAACATATAATTAGCCGAAATACAACCACATTAGAGCATGCGCTTTTCATTACCCATTTTTTATGTTATAGTCTGCTCTGGGAGAAATTATGCCGGAAACAATGACTTTAGATGAAAAACTGGATATTTCGGTAAAGGCTTGCGCTTTATATGAAGCCGGAGATTTAGAAGGGTTTAGCCGTACAATACGGACTGCTCCTATGCCGCCGTATTTGGCAAAAATCTACAAGGAAAAAATAGGTGTAGAGCCTCTTTTAAAGAGCGGCTGGAATTTATCTGAAGCAGAGGCTGAATTTGGACCCGATTGGCTTACTAGATAAAATTATTGATGCTGTTGCTGCGATCCATTTTGGCAGAAGAGGTTTTGCTATAAGAGGTCAGGCTGAAAAAGGACGCGTCTCCTATGAGACGGGTATATCGTTAGCATTGTCAACTTTCAGAGACGCCGAGCCTATCCTGAAAAGTGTGTAAATGGAAAACGTCTCATTTTTGCAAACTCTTAATTACACAGAATTTACAGTATGCCCACCTAAAATACAGCCTGAAATTTGAATTTTTAAGAGGGAATGAAAAATGGAATTTCTATTTACACAAAAAACCAGATACCCTCGAGACGCCCAATCAACTTTTGATCCTCACACTATTATCCTTGTCGAATACACTTTTATATCTCAGGAATTTCAATTCTGCGATAAAAACGACACAGACAGCATAAGCAGCCTATCACAAGCAATACAGAGTTTTGACGACGCTTTCCTCGCTTTAAAAATTGCAGATAACAGCGCCCATTATAAAATCGCTGAACAGATCATCCCTAATGATAAAAAACACCGCGTAAACGGCTTTCCTAAAGATTCATACCACATTGCCATGATCGCTCATAAAACAAGACTGCGAAATATTTTACGCGCTCCCGGTATAGACCCCATAGAAAAAGCCCTGCTCAAACAGCGTTATGCCAATCTTTCTACGGGGCAAAATGGGTATTTGACGAAGCAGAGGAAAGCGTTGGTGAATTGATACAAACATATCCTTAAATATTAACCCTTCATAAATTGAAACACAGCGGCTAGTTTTCGTAAATTTTTATAAAGGTGTCAGTCACCTACACCACTAATAGCGTATATAAAAATTTTAACCACACCATATATAGCGTGTGTGACTGACACTTTTTGTTTATTATTTCGAATTTTTGCGAGTATTTAAGAGGTGACTGACACTTTTTCAGACTAAAGCTTCAACGAAGCTTTTTCAAACCCTATTCCTCTACAATTATTTCTTTTAATATATTAATCCAATTTCTTTTATTATGTAAAAACCTAACTATTTTTAAATGTTTATCATCTTCTCCAATTATATAAAATATCAGATAATTTTTTACATTTATTAACCTATAACCTAAAGAAGCCAAATATTTATCATGAACTAATGGGCGAAAATTGGGATTTTCTTTTATTTTATTAATTTTTTCCTTTATTTCTTTTTTCAAATTTTCAGCAGCCATAGGTGCTTCCAATTTGTATTTTATATAATTGTAACTTGAAGAGGTATCTTCTTTATATAATTTTGAAATTCTTAGTTTATACAAAAAAGATTTACTCCAAATTATCTAAAAATTCCATAAATTCATCTTCTTCTATAAATTCACCATTATTTATCTGATCCAATCCCATCTGTAATGAATGATAAAGTTCTAATCTACCGATTAATTCTTCATAAGCCTCAATACTCATCATTACGGCTTGCTCTTTTTGATTATCATCTGTTACATACACTGGTTCCCTGTTATTTTGACAAAATTTAAGAATTTCATTAAAATTATTAAGCAAATCAGTTGTTTTCCTAATTGCTGGCATTTATACCCCCAAATTATTTACCAATTTATATTACTATTCGTATATTATAATGTCAAGCATTATTTTGACATTACTTCAAATTTTGTAAATTTGCTTAAAATTTTATAGTAATTGCACATAACAAACACTAACTGTATCACCGTCTTACAGCGTCTAGCGCGAATTATCAAATTAACTCTTCACTAATTGAAACACAGCGGCTAACGCAAATCCCCGCCGGGGCGCGTACCTTTCATCCAAACAAACTATGGTGATAGTCATGGACTCTATGTGATAATAACGACACAATTTTATTTATAGGTTTTTTTGAAAATACCCTCATTTTCTTTAAATTCTAATATTTTTATTAAGTAAAATAAACCTCTGTTCACTTCTTTAAAGAGATAATAATTTAATAGCAAATTTTTTAATGGAATTGGTGATAAAAACTCATCATGAATTACTGTGACATTATTATTTTCATTTTTTAATACCTTAAGTTCATTACACCTATAATTTATTATTAAACCACTTTCAAAAGTATATTCTTTATTTATTATATTTATACAATAATATATTTTATATTTTTTTGTATCAGTTTGATCATTATTATTTTTAGTAGACTTACTTTCTTCTATTTCTACAGAAATCTTATAGTTATCACATTCAATTTTAAAATCATTTGTATCTGTATTAATACTGAATTTATCTTCTATTAATTTGTTAAAGTTGGTTTTTAATAAAAGCGTCCTTTTTTTAATAATATCTTCATCATTCTTCATTAATTCATTATAATAAAAATCAATTAAGAAATCTTTGTGTTCTTCTTCAGTTTCTGTAAGATACCCAATTTCAATATTATTTCTTGAACAATCTGTTAAGTTCAATGTCGTTATTAACACTGTTTTCTCATTAAAGTATGATTTTGCATGTAAATTTTTATGTAAATAAATATTTTCTAATTCAATATCTTTGAATTTTTTCCTTACGTCTTCTTCTGTTATATCTGGCTTTTCATTATTTTGATTTAATCTTGTATGAACCTCGATTAGCAACCCTTCATTGCTCTTCTTTAATAATAAATCATAAATTTCTTTCCAATAGGCTGATTTCTCATCTTCATCCTCACACTCGTTAATTTTTATAAAAGGAGATATAATTACAATACTGTTTCTTGCATTTTTAATAATATTAATAATTTCTTTTTCAATTCCACCTTCGTAACCCTTTTTATTAATTAACCTCATAATTATTTTCCTCCATACTTCCCCACAGCGCCCTTCCGTCAGACGCTGTTTTTCTTTTCTAAAGCTTCAACGAAGCTTTTTCTAAACCCTATTTCTCTACAAAAAACTGAGTTGGGATTCTTTTTGTGCTAGAAACAGTATACTCCACCCCATCAGCAATGTTGTCACCAAATAAATCACTTGTGCCCCAAACCCAGAGAGAACCGTCTGTCTTAACTGCCATATTGTATCTGTTCCTTGTCGATACAGATGCCCAGTTTGTGTCTGTTCCTATTCGCGTTGGGATATTTTTATTACCACTTTCATTCCAAATCATTTTCTGTTCGACTAAATTATATTCATGTCCGTCGCCGCCCGTACCGTCACCAAGCTGTCCCCGAACATTCCTACCCCAAGCCCAGAGAGAACCGTCTTTTTTTATCGCTACAGTGTGCTCAAAACCTGCTAAAACAGATGCCCAGTTTGTGTCTGTTCCTATTCGGGTTGGAGTATTTTTGTCATTATTTATCCCATTTGTGATAATATTAATGTTGTCTTCATCACGCATTGTAGCAGTACCATCACCAAGTTTACCATATTGATTACAACCCCAAGCCCAGAGCGAACCGTCTTTTTTAATTGCAACGGTATGATTCGGCCCTACTGATACAGATGCCCAGTTTGTATCTGTTCCTATCCGTGTTGGGATATTTCTCCTATATTCATTCGTACCATCGCCGAGTTGCCCATTATAATTATACCCCCAAGCCCAGAGAGAACCGTCTTTTTTGATCGCCGCAACGTGCATATAACCTGCTGATACAGACGCCCAAGTATCTGAGCCTATTTGAGTGGGAGTGTTTTTATAATTTCCGTCTGTTCCAAGCTGTTCAGAACTATTATTTCCCCAAGCCCAGAGAGAACCGTCTTTTTTGATCGCTATAGCGTAATCCAAGCCTGCTGATACAGATGCCCAGTTTTTATCTGTCCCTATCTGAGTTGGGATATTTTTGTCAGCGCTGTAATCATTATACCCATTATTCCACCCTCCTCCGTCTGTACCGTCACCAAGCTGACCATATTGATTCCTACCCCAAGCCCAGAGCGAGCCGTCTGATTTAATTGCGATGGTATGACTATATCCTGTAGAAACAGATGCCCAGTTTATGTCTGTTCCTATCCGTGTTGGAGTTCCTTTACTATTGTAATAACCATTCATACTAGGAGTACCTCCGCCTGTACCATCACCAAGCTGTCCCCAATCATTCCAACCCCAAGCCCAGAGAGAACCATCCATACCAGTAGCTGTTACATGGTCGCCGCCAGCGGATATCTGACGCACGAAAAATGGTACCAGTTGCTTACTTTCCGGCGTTTCATCATCCCCTCCGCAGGCGCAAAAAATCATTGCGGCAACGGCAGTAATTGCCAAAAGTATCCGTAAAAAATTAGTCTTTTTCATAATACTGTTTCCCTTCCCAATGTTCAATTTTCCGTATTATACGGTATTACTAGGTTTGTAGCATATTATTACTAAGTTGTCAATAAAAAAGAAGTATTTAAATCTAAATTTAATGGTATGAAAGAAAAAACAGAAAAAATTCGTCAAATTCTTGCTTTAAATATCAAGAAAAGACGGGAAAGCCTTGGTTTTTCGCAGGAAAAACTGGCTGAGTTATCGGAGATGTCTGTTCAGGCAATCAATACCATCGAAGGCTGCCGTATGTGGATTAGCGATAAATCTGTTACACGTATCGCAAACGCGTTGCAACTTGAAGTCTTCCAGTTGTTTGTCCCTTATCATACCGTTAGAAAAGGAAAATCCGTAACGCAGTCATCAGCTCTTGTCGAACTCCGCCGCAATATTTTGAACGAAGCTGCGTCTTTTTGCTCCAACATTGACAATCAAGTCAGAGACGCGCTAAAAGTCTATTAGATCATCAAACCCCAAAAAAACTATCATAGACAACAGAGAGAAGCATAACCATTTTAATCCTATACATTTTTATTTTAAAAACAATTTTCGTTCTTGCGCCCGACAGGACTCGAACCTGCAACCTACGGATTCGAAGTCCGTTACTCTATCCAGATGAGCTACAGGCGCTATTATTGGGTGGTTTAATTTATCATTTAAAAGCAGCGTATGTCAACAATACCGCATTATAGCGCTATGCTAAGCTCTCTTCCGTACACATGAGCGATTTTTTCAAGCGTCTTTACTGTTGGATTTGCTTTTCGCGGATTTTCCAATCGCTGATACGCCTGCGAAGATATACCCAATTTTTGCGCTATATCGGATTGCTTCTGTTCGCCGCGAAGTTGGCGAAGCTGAAATGATAACGCAATATGGCTCGAAACATTAACAGGGTAACCCTTTTTATATGAAGCAGACGGAATTGGAATTCCTCTTGAAATATCCGCTTCAAGACAGCCGTCAAGAGCTTCTTTTGCCAGTAATAGGGTTTCTTCACGACTAAACCCGCATGTAATCACATTAGGCAAATCAGGAAAGCTAACAATAAACTCATTCCCTTCTTTTTTTATAACACAGTAATAAACCATTTTAAACTCCTAATGCCCGTCAGTTCTTTTGCTGTAATAATCATGACATACAACTTATATGTTGTATTGTCAAGCATATAAATTACACAAAAACTGAACCAATAGCTGTTATTAAACCAATCAAAAACTAAAAAAACCAACATGGGCGGCAAGCGCAAACGCCCTGCCGGTGACATATGGCTGGGGCGCACAAAAGTTCCCCGCGCAAGCGGTGCGATTGTAGATAAGTAATAGCGCCTTCAACGAGCCACGCGAAGCGTGCGTTGAACAAAGCCAGACCATCAGGAGCCGACAGGGCGTTTGCGCTTGCCGCCTTTGTTCCAATTTTTAGAAATTGAATTTAATAAAGCTGTAATTAATTTTAAAGGGTGGATGACGGGCTTTGAACCCGCGACAACAAGATCCACAATCTTGGACTCTACCCCTGAGCTACATCCACCATGTCACAAATTGTGATTTTAACAATATGGAGAAAACCGCCTGTTTTGTCAAGATAACAGGCGGCAGCTTCATTGCTTTTCTATTTCAGGAGCCGTACGTCTCCTTTGAAGCCGTGCGTTTCCTTTCAGGAACCGCGGCGGACAAAGGCGTCGCGGTAGCCTATGCTCTTGAAACGCGCCAGGATCGCCGCGCTTTCACCCTGATTCAACGGACCGATTAATATGCGGTACATACTGTCGCCGTTCATGTAGACGACAGGGTTGTAATTGCGGTCTATCGCCCTGATTGCCTGCTCTACATGATCCGCGGAAAGAGCTGCTACCTGTACGTAATACTGACCGCTGTCCAGCCGGCTTATTGTGCGTACCGAAAAATTCTGCGATGACGGCGCAGCGGCTGCGGGAGCCGGCTGACGTGTTTCCGCCGGTCTTTCGGGCGTTGCTCTTACTATGCCGGGAATTATGTCGTTGGGATCGATTCCGTAAACGCTTGGAGGCGGATTCGGCTCGGTTTCTTTTGGGACGTATGTCTGCACGGGAGGCTGTGCGGCTGCCTGTGCAGGCGGTTCCTGTTTTGGCTCTTCTTTGGGCGGCTGCGCTATCTGAACGGGCGGTTCAACATAATCCTGCCAGGGCGATACCTCTTTTACAACTTCATTGCGCGGTCTTTCCGCCTGATAGACAGGAGCGTCTTTTTCAAAATCATCTATCGATCTTTCGGGTATATACTGAGGAACATCTTTTACTGTCTCAATCGGAGCTTTTTCATTTGATTTCTCGGATACGTCTTTTACGAATTCCCTCTTTAAATTATTGTCCGCGACATGAACAGGCTCTTTTACAGGCTCAGGCTTTTGCGCGATGAATACAGGTTCTTCTTTTACAGGCACTTCTTCGGCAATGTAATCCCCTTCAAACTCAGGTTCCGCGATATATTGAGGCTCTTCGGGTACGATCACAGGCTCTTCCTCGGCGATAAACGCGGGACTCTGCTCCTGGAACGGTTCAACGGGAACTACTTCATATCCCGGCAGATCGACAATTTGCAGTCTGCCGCTTCCTCCCCATTCAGGTTCATCAACAACATATCCCAAACTTGAACTTGCCGAAGGCGGAGCCTGTACTGTTTCAATTTCAGGCTCTGAGGGAACAAAAACATCTTCGTCGTATACTTCCGCAAGGAGAGCTTCTTCGGTAAAGTTCTCTTCTGTAATGACATCGCCTGAATCATATTCAGGCGTACCTGACGCCATCGATTCCGTAAAACGCATATAGGCGATCGGGTCGGCGGGCTGTACCATTCTGATTCTGCTTATCGAACCCTCTTTCATTCCAATCAAATCGGCGGCTCCTCTGGACACAACCGCAAGAAGACCGGGGCTGTTTAAACCGTTGGACACAATCGCTCTCGTGCTTTTTCCGCTTTCAATATTTGTGATATCAACTACCGTGTTTCTGGGGAATGAATTTGTCGCCACATAAAAACCGTCCCCGGGAAGCTCGCCGGCAGGCGCGACAGCCGCAGCCCCTTCCCACGGAGACGATCCCTGAAGCGTAAAAAACGCCGCCGCTATGCAGATGATAAAAAATTTTTTCATAATCGATATCCCCTTGTTATTCAACGTAGGGCACAAAAGCCCTTGCGATTGATTTCATATTGTCGTATTGAGCTGTCAGAGTCTGGTATTGTTTTCCCTGCATCTTTCTTTCCATCAGCTTTTCTCTTGTGTGAACTTTGTAAACATACACTGATATAAAACCCGGCATCATTTTGCCTTCATCGTAATCGAGCTGGGCTACAAGAACAAAATCTATTCCGCATGTTCTCGCCTCATCAAGATCGATAAACCTTTCAACATTGGACGGCTTCTGATCAAGGCGAAGAACCGGCGCGTTGCTGACAATGTATCCCGCGTCAAAAAAAACATCCATGAAGGCGCCTTCCCACAATTCGGACTGCCCTATTTTGGATTCCTCGCCGAGTCCCGTTTCTATTATGTAAAAAGAAATCATGGTCGCGTTCGCGCTGAAAGTGAGAAACAGGCTTATTAATAAAGTTATAATTATACGTTTGAACATTAGTCCTCCACATTATTTATCGGCACTCTTTTCAAAAGACAAAATAGAGATCATACTGCTAAAGATGAATTATTACGCGATTCAGGTGAAAACCCGCTCCGAGGAAAAGTTCATTAAGCTGTTCAGAGCCCAGCACCCGGATGTAACGCTTACCATCCACTTTCCAAAAAGACAGCTCGACATAAGGCGGCAGGGAAAAACAAGACCTTCAAATTCGGCGGTTTTTCCCGGATATCTTTTCATAGAAGCCGAAGATGACGGTAAAATTCGCGCTGTTCAATGGGATTTCCGAAAAACAGAGCATTTTTTCCGTTTTTTAAAATCAAATCAGAATATTACCCCCCTTGCGAACAGGGATTTGGAGCTTGTCCTTCATTTCATAAATAACGCCGGTCCTGTCGCCGGAAGATCAAAAGTCTACTTTAACGAAAATTCCCGCATTGTTGTTGTCGAAGGTCCTTTAATGGGGCTTGAGGGAAGAATATTAAAGGTCGATAAAAGAAAAGGAAGGGCAAAAATAAAGCTCGATCTGTACGACGATTCGTTCAGTATCGATCTTGCTTTTGAAGTGATAAGCGCCCTTGAAGCGCACAGGTATCTTATGTGAGATTACAGGACGCGCTTCCATATCTGCCTGGGGGGGACAAAAATGGAAAAATCCAAGCGTCTTTATATTATCGGGGCGGGCTTTGCCGGACGCACCCTTGCCAATGAATTAGCCAAGAAAAAGATATTCGGCGAAGTTGTCGCCTTCCTCGACGACGACCCTGAAAAAATCGGCAAAAGAATCGACGGAATTCCCGTCTTGGGTCCAATCAGGGACGTTGCCCTTCTGCTCAGGACAAACCCGGCGGATGAGGCGATCATCGCGATTACAAACGCGAGCAGGGAATATTTAAAAGAACTCCATTCCATTCTTAAAAAAGCGGGTTTTGAAAAGATACGAATTCTCCCCGGCATTTCGCAGATTATCGAAGGCGACGCGCGCCTGATTCAAACGCGTTCCATGGATTTGCAGGACTTGCTCGGCAGAAACCCTGTCACCATCAAACTGAAACAGAGCCTTTCGTATGTGCGCGGAAAGCGCGTTCTTGTAACCGGCGCGGGCGGTTCAATCGGCAGCGAATTGTGCAGACAGCTTCTTTCGGGCGGCGTTTCAAGGCTATACCTTTTAGGGCACGGCGAAAATTCGATTTATCAGATTGACAGGGAACTGCGTCTTTTACAGGACGAAGGGGTCGGCGAAAAAGCGGCGATTGTGCCTGTCATCGGAGACTTAAAAGACGCAGAGTATATGGACTACATTTTGAGCCAGTTAAAAGCGGACGCGATCTTTCATACCGCAGCGTACAAGCACGTTCCCATGATGGAGGAAAACCCGGTTGCCGCCATCGAAAACAATGTCCTGGGCACCGAAAACCTTATCAAGTCTGCTGTAAAATACGGCACAAAGCGGTTTGTTCACATTTCCACCGACAAGGCGGTAAGCCCTGTTTCCGTTTACGGAGCGTCAAAATTTATCTGCGAGCAGATGGTTTTAAAAGCAAGCGAAGAAACAAACACGACTCAATTTGTCGTTGTACGTTTCGGCAACGTGCTCGGCTCGCGCGGCTCCATCGTGCCTTTATTCCAGCAGCAGATCGAAAAAGGCGGTCCTGTAACGGTAACGCATCCCGACGCGAGGCGTTTTTTCATGACGATCAGCGAAGCCTGCTCCCTTGTTTTAAAAACGGGCGGCGTCGGCGAAAACGGAATGCTTTACCTTCTTGATATGGGAGAGCCTGTGCGCATTAAAGACCTTGCCGAACAGTTAATCCGCTTTCACGGATACGAACCTGAAACAGACATTAAAATTGAATTTATCGGGCTTCGTCCCGGCGAAAGGCTGGATGAAACTCTGATGAATGAATACGAAGAGCAGTCACAAACCGAGCATGACCGTATTCTGAAGATCACCCGTAAAAAGTCCCTGAATATCGATATCGGCTCTCTTCTTGATGAATTAAGACCTATCTGTAAATTCGATCCGGACAAGCCGAAAGCGTACCGCAGCGCCTCTTTACTACGAACCACAATTGATAAAATCATGTAAGTAGCATAAAATTACTCATTAATGGAAAAGCTGCCTTTTCTTGAAGATATCTACCCTCCTAACACTCTGTACGCCGCGACAATCAGATCTCCTACCGCAAATGGCAGCCTTAAACTTATTCAAACGCCCAACATGCCGCAAGAGTACACAATTATAACAGCCAGAGACATACCGGGAGTTAACCTTCTCGAAGGCTCAAAAATGCCTGTTTTAGCGGACGCGAAACTGTCGTATATCGGAGAGCCCGTCGGCATCCTTCTTGGCCATGATAAAACAAAAGTTGTAGATTTGGCGGCAAGGTGCAAAGTTATCTGCGATGAAGATACGCCGGTTTTTTCCGCCGATACGGACAGCCTATCCGTAATCACGCGGGAAATAAGCATTGGAGACGCTCTGGGCGCGATGGAAATGTCCCGTAAGATTGTTACAGGTCATTATAGAACAGGAATACAGGAACATTGGTACGCAGAGCCTGTCGGAGCTTCCGCATGGTATAAGGACAATAACAGCGCGGCAAAAGGAAAAAAAAACGCCATGCTTGTTGTAAGAACGGCGACACAATGGCCTAACCATGTAAAGCGTTCTGTAATGAAGACGCTTGGAATCGATACTGCGAATATTTCCGTTGAGCCTACCGCCCTAAATCTTCATATGGACGGTAAGTTGTGGTATCCATCCCTAATCGCGTGCCATGCCGCTCTGGGTACATTTATAACAAAAAAACCGGTTCGTTTAATCTTGAGCAGAGAGGAAGATTTTCTTTATACGACAAAACGGTGCAGTACGAATATAGCTATCGCGGCGAGTATCGACGATAACGGCAAAATCGACTCCGCGAAGGTGGACATTTCCGTTAACCTTGGCGCTTACGAGGTTAACGGAGAGGAAATACTTGATCAAATTTGCCTTGGATGTATCGGATTTTACAATTTCAGCAATCTAAAACTTAACGCAAGAGCGTACTGCACCAATATTCCGCCGCAGGGAGCGTTCTCGGGCTTCGGGCTCGCTCAGGGTACCTTTGCGATAGAAAGGCATGTTTCCCTTATTTCAGACACGGTTAACAAAGACCCTGCTGTCTGGCGTATGGAAAATACGAATACCGGTCTTATTTCCCCTTCTTCCGCGTCATCCAAATACTCTGTCTCAGGAGAGGAGTTAATTATAAAAGCCGCCGCAATGAGCGATTATCACCGCAAATGGGCTTCTTATGAACTTCTGCGTCAATCCCGTTCAGGTAAAAAAACGGATAAGAGGGAAAGCCTCAGAGGTATTGGAATCGCCGCCGGATTTCAGGCGAACGGCGTCCTGTATCCCGGCAATGATAATCCTTATTCAGTTGAGGTCACGCTGACAAAAGACGGCGCATTGGAGATTAATTCCAGCATTACGAGCACGGAAGATTACAATAAAATCTGGCAAAGAGTCGCGGCGGAAACGATGTCCATTGAACCCGAAATGGTTCGCATTATATCAGGCGATTCACCGCCGGATTGCGGTCCTAGCTGCGCGTCAAGAAACATAACTGTTGTTACAAAACTGGTGGAAAAGTGCTGCCTTGCGATTCGTAAACAGCGTTCCCATGACCCGCTGCCTATCACGGTGCGCCGCTCAACGAAACCTCAGCCGGGTTCTCTTTGGGGGGGGCGCATACAGGTTAAAGACGTAAACGGCTTTGTAAAACCGGGAATCGCCGCGGCAGTCGTCGAAGTTTCAATCGACCTTATTGATTATGTTCCCGTTGTCCGCGGCGTATGGCTCTGCGTTGACGGCGGTAAAATCATTTCCAGAAACAGGGCAAAAAGAGCGTTAACCCGCGCCGCCGCGCAAAGTCTCGGCTGGGCATTCACCGAAAATATCGAGTATATCAACGGCGTTCTTCCGAGAACGCAATACGACAATTTTACGATTTTTTCACCTATGGAAATTCCTCCGATTCATATTGATTTTATACACAGCCAGAACGCGGATCAGAAAGGCATAGGAGATGTCGCCTTTACCTGCATTCCGTCCGCGTTCCTTCAGGCGGTTACGCAGGCGATGGATCACAGTTTCAAATCGATTCCGCTTAAGAGAAAAGAAATATGGGACATGATCCGCGCAAGAAATATTGAGCAGCCGGGAGGACACCAGAAATGACAATCAATTTTATTCTGAACGGCGAAGACGTAATTTTCCAAGGCGAAGCCGGAGTCAGGCTGATCGATATCCTTCGCGGAACCTTCGGACTTTTCGGCGCGAAACCGGGATGCCTTGCCGGGCAATGCGGAGCCTGCACAATCATATTTAACGGACAGGTAAGCCCTGCCTGCCTGATTCCGGCATTCAAAATCCGCGGAAGCGAAATAATCACAATCGAGGGTTTTTCCCAAACTATCGAGTATCAGGAGATAACGAGCGCCTTCGCGGAAGCTCATCTCGGAAACTGCGGCTACTGCGAATCGGGAAAAGTTCTATGCGCCGAAACTCTTCTGGAAAGAAATCCGTCTCCCGATAAGAAAGAAATTTTAAAGGGTTTTTCAGGAATCAAATGCCGCTGCACAAATGTTGAAAGGCTTGTAAACGCGGTTAATAAAATCGCGGAAGAACGGCGAAGGAGGCTCAATGGAAGCGCCCCTTAATCAGGTAATTTTTCCTTCGTCTTTTCAGGAATTGTTCGCCGCGTGGAACCGTTTCCCGAACGCCGTACCGTACGCTGGAGGCACCGATCTAATCGGCAGGCAGGAAAAAGTCCTCATCGATCTTCCGCCCGTCTTCCTGTGCCTTGATAAAATCGAAGAACTTCATCGTATAACAAGAACCGAACAGTACCTTGAAATCGGCTCTATGGTTAAACTAAACAGATTATTGAGACTCGGCAAAATAGTCCCTGAAATTTTTACTTCCTGTCTTGAAAATATCGCCGGCGTTCAATTACGGAATCTGGCGACAATCGGGGGAAATATATGCAGCGCGTCGCGTCTCCTTGATATGTGCGCTCCTCTTACCGCGCTTGACGCCCAGTATGAATTCCGCAGCGTGTCAAACGCTACGCGATGGGTTGCAGCCTCGCGTTTTCACTGTGAAGATAAAACATCCCTTGAAAAACAGGAACTGCTTACGCGAATCAGACTGCCTCTTCATCATTGGGATTATGCCGTTTATAAAAAGTTCCTTTCAGAAGATCATTTTAACACCGAAGCGCTTGTTTTTATCGCCAAAACGCAGAAAAACATACTTTCGGATATCAGAGTCATTTATAAATCAAGTTCGATAATACGCAATAAAGACGGCGAAGACTTACTGATCGGCAAATTCCTCCCGCTTACCCGCAAAACAGCGGACGAATTCGTTTTAAACTGGATTGGGTTTCTTGCGCAAAAACCGGAAATCAGCAATTTTTCCAAAAATTCTCTTATAAGCAGCATTGAAGAGAACGTTTTTAACCTTTCAGAGTGATAATTGCCCGTTTTTAATGACTTGAACACCCTCTCAAATTCGTGCTAAAATACAAGGCAATACTATGGTATAAACCGCCGGTTTTACAGAGCGAGTTTCGGCAGCCTGTGTATCCGTCGTCCGATGGCTTTTGCCCTCAGGCATCATTCCCGCGCTCTTTTTTTTGGTCTTTTAACCAAAAAGGATGTTATTTTGCATTTTTCTTTTGGTGAATATAAAACAAGTATAAGCATACGAAGAAGTGTTCCTCTCATCGAGAATATTACGGCGGATTTCGGCAACACAATTCTTATCGCGGATGAAAACACCGCCGATATTGCCGCGAAAGTCAGCAACGGAAGAGTTATTCCGCGCTGTATTTTAAAAAGCGGCGAAAAAAATAAAAACTGGCAGTCTGTAGAAATGATTCTTCGCTCTGCGAATCAGGCGGGGCTTACAAGAGACTGCATTTTTATCGGCATCGGCGGCGGCGTTATCAGCGATTTAACCGGGTTCGCGGCTTCCATTTATAAACGCGGATGCCGTCTTGTTTTTGTTTCTACTACCCTGCTAGGAATGGTAGACGCAAGCATCGGCGGAAAAACAGGTTTTGATTTAGCCGATATTAAAAATCTTGTAGGAAGTTTTTATCCCGCCGAAACTGTTTACATACCCATAGACACGCTTTGCACTTTGCCTCAAATTGAATGGAAAAGCGGGATGGCTGAACTGATAAAAACCGCGATTCTTTGCGGCGATGATTTTTTAGAGCTGCTTTTCCCGTTAGCGGCAAATTTTGAAAACGCGTCCTCTCTTTTAAAATACGATACGTTCAGGATATGCATTGAAAAAGCCGTCGCTTACAAGGACAGCGTTGTAACAGAAGACTTATACGACTTTGGAAAGCGGATGCTTTTGAATCTAGGACATACATTCGGCCACGCGCTGGAAAGCGCGGCAGGGCTTGGCAGATTAACGCACGGAGAAGCTGTCGCGTGGGGAATTGTCAGAGCCTGCGAACTTGGAATCGCGCTTGGCTACACTCCTCAGGCAAGAGCGAAGAAAATCAGCAAATTAATTTCCATGTACGGTTACGAATGTTCTTCCCCTCATCCTCTCGCCCGCGACACAGAAGCGATTTTAAACGCGATAAAGAGCGACAAAAAGAAAATGCGCGGCAAATATTCATTTATTGTTCCAGATGAATCAGGCGCCCGCGCCGTAGAAATTGATTCTGACGAAACTAAAACATTGGAGGATATTCTGGCAGGCGGAATTAAAATATGAAATTATTGCCCCTATTACTGCTTCTCCTGATTGTTTTCCATCCCGCGTTTTCCCAGGAACAGGAACCAGAATCCGACACTGAAACAATATTGATATCGGAAGAAGAAATCGCCGCGATCGCGGGCGATGAAAATTCGGTTTATTATATTAATACATATAAATATAATGTTACCGGAATTACCCTTCCTTTCATGCTTAACACAAAAACTGAATTAAAAACCGGAGAAGAAATAAAAGGTAAAACAAATTTAATAAAATTTATTAAGGAAAAAAAGCAGCTTTTAATTAACGAAAGGGTTTTAAAAGACAATGTAGAAATTAAATATACGGTAGAAGACGCTGACGAAGACGGCAGGTATCCTGTAAACCTTCAGATTTACACTGAAGACACATGGAATATAATCGCCCTTCCCTATCCGAAACTGGACAGCAATTACGGATTTTCCATAACTATTAAAGCGCGCGATTACAATTTCCTTGGAACTATGAATCCCTTAAGAATCGATTTGGGATACAGGCTGGATCAGGACAAAAGATCGTTTTTTGAATTGATGGTCGATTCAGGAATTCCCTTTGAAGCGTTCGGCTTAAACTGGTATTTTGATTTTGACAATTATTTTGACTACCGCCCGAATTTAATCCATTCTTATCATCATTTTTATTATAAAAACAGAACGGCGATTTCCGTGGACATTCCCATTCAGCGCACTACGCTTAATTTGTGGTTCGCGGAATCCTTTATTGTGAATGAGGCAAACGCGGAGTCCGACGTGCCTGCATTAGGGGAAGTGCAGGAAGGCCTTTACATGCAAAGTTATCCGAATATCACATGGACTATCCCCACAGGGCTTGAAATCGGCGATCTAGGCGAACTTTATTATGTGCCCAGTATTTACGCGCAATTTAATCATGAATTTCCCATGTGGCCTCTTTCGTATAACAGAATAGGACCTTTTTATAATTTCAGCCATTATATAAATTTCGGAAGGATCGACTGGAAAAATAATTTGCGCGACGGCATTTCGATATACGCAAGCAACTCATATAGTTTTAATGTTCATTATTTTTATAAAGACGATGCAGAAAACTTTAACCCCTGGGGATATTCATATTCTGTAAGGGCGATTCGTCATTTTATTTTTATTGAAGACTGGCTCGGGCTATCTGCGAGACTGTACCACCGTCACTGGATAAAAACATACAACGAATACGCGGGTGACGTTTTGCGCGGCGTTTACGACAGAGACGTATCAGCCGAAATGATTTTTTCCGTAAATTTGGATTTACAGTTTAAAGCCATAAGATTTTTGCCGTCAAAGTGGTTTCCCAACAGCAAGTTTATGCGCGTCTTCGATTTTGATATGTTTATAAATCCTGTAATTGACGCCGCGTGGTACAAACCCTATCAGCAAGAAGCCTCTCTTGACAGGGATTTTGTTGTTTTCGGAGCGGGCCTGGAATTTATAGTATATCCTCACCGTTTTCGAAGTCTTTATTTCAGAGTTTCCGCCGCGTGGGATTTCTCGAGGGTTCCCGATGAAGTGCCCGGCTTAATTTCAGATTTGGAATTATTCATGGGAATGGAATTGCATTATTAAATAAATGAATAACGGCGAAAATTGGTCATTAATAATTACTCCAAAACGCAAACTGCTTGACTTGCAAATACGGGAAATTATCCGTTACAGGGATTTGATTTTTCTTTTTGTAAAACGCGATTTTGTAATCCAATATAAGCAGACAATACTCGGACCTTTATGGTTTATTATAAACCCTCTTCTTTCAACAATCATTTATACATTTATTTTCGGACGTCTTGCGAACATCGGAACCGACGGTATTCCGCACACCTTATTTTATTTTTCGGGAACAATTCTATGGTCTTTCTTCGCGTCATGCTTTCAGGAATGCAGCAATGTTTTTATAACCAACGCGAACATTTTCGGAAAAGTTTATTTTCCGCGCCTTGTTATACCGATTAATTTCGTATTCAGCAACTGCATAAAAACATTAATTCAGTTTGCAATGCTTGTTATTTTACTTGTTTATTTTATATTAACAGGAACAACAGTGCATTGCGGCTGGCAGATTGTTTTTCTGCCGTTTATTTTTATGTGGTTAGCCGCAATTTCTGTAGGCGGCGGAATAATAATTTCTTCCATCACCACAAAATACCGCGACCTCAGAAATCTGGTCGGTTTCGGCTTAAGCCTTGCGATGTACGCAACTCCCGTAGTCTACCCCATTTCGGAAATTCCTCAGCGTTTCCAGTGGATTGCGTTTGTTAATCCTGTTTCCGCTCCCATAGAGCTTTTCCGCAAATGGTTCTTCGGAACAGCGACAGTTGATCTCAACATGATACTTGTAAGCATAGGCATCACCGCCGTTCTTTTATTCCTTGGCTTGATACTGTTTAATCAGAATGAACAAAATTTTATTGATGTTATATAGAGCTGTTAAATAATGTTTGACGATTGCTTAATTATGGCAGGAGGCAGCGGAACCAGATTGTGGCCCGCAAGCACTTCCTCGCTTCCAAAACAGTTTCTTCCCGCCGAAAATAAAAAAAGTTTTTTTACTCTCGCTCTTGAACGCGCTTTCTGTATCGCCCAAAGGGTTATAGTGATAGCGGGTTCAGCGCATTTGCCTCATGTTATTTCCTGCGCCGCGTCTTTTTCCGCGTCAGAAAAAAAACGTATAATTGTTATCGTTGAACCCGAAGCAAAAAACACAGCGCCTGCGATTTTTTGTTCCGTTGTTTTTTCGCTCCTTAGCGGGCTAGACCGGACTATGATTGTTTTAACAAGCGATCATATAATAAAGCCTATAAAGGTTTTTAAATCAGACGCGGCTCTCGCCTATTCATCCGCGAAAAAAAATAATTTGGTTATTTTCGGAATTAAACCTCTTCGCCCTGAAACCGGTTTTGGATACATAGAGACATTAAAAAATAAAAATATTTCAGAGAATGAATATGATGTTGCGGCATTTCATGAAAAACCAAATTCAGAAAAAGCGGAAAAATATATAAACAGCGGAAATTTTTTCTGGAATTCAGGAATGTTTGCGTTCAATGCTGATTTTATCGCAGGGCAATATAAAAACCATTCTGCGAACATTTATAATTGTTTTACTAAATTAAAAAAACCTTTAAAAACAGAATATTCATTTTCTAAAGGCATTAGAACATTAACATCATGGAAAGGTCTAAAAGCCGCTTACAAAAAAGCCGACAAAATATCTTTTGATTACGCGATAACCGAAAAATGCAAAAACGTAAAAATGGTCAAAGCCAATTTTGACTGGATAGATATTGGCAGCTGGGAAGATTATCTTTGCGTATGCGGTAATAATAAATCTGAAGTTTTTTATTCAGATAACGAAAATTGCTATGTTAATTCCGACATTCCTGTAGCAATAGCCGGCGTTGACGATTTAATCGTAGTAATAAAAAACGGCAAAAACGGCAGCCCCGCATGCGCATTAATTACAAAAAAAAGCCAGACTCATAAAGTTCAGGATGTTATCGCCAAAATAAAAATTTCAGGCAGAAGTGATCTTCTGTGAAAAAAAATAGCAGGTTAAAATAACCAATGCCGAACACAGCTTTAAAAGTTGAACACATTTTTGGAAGATCACCTGAATTAAAAAAATACATTGAAGAGCGCCAAGCGTTATTCTGGTACTCCCCCGCTCCGAAAAGCGAGTCAGTAAGCGATGAACTTCTTGTTGAGCATATATTAAATTACGGCAGCATGGATGATGTAAGAGCGTTATTTAAAGTAATGAGCATCAAAGATGCTGCAAATATTTTTTTTAATTCTATCAATAAAAGCGAAAGACGAAAAAATAATTATTTTGATATAATTATTAATTATTTTACATTATTTTTTAATAAATATGCATCTTGATATTTTAACAAAACAGCAATTAGAAATTCTGGATTTTATAGCTGTATTTAAAAGAAGTTATTACCTTGTAGGCGGCACTGCTATAGCTTTGCATATAGGTCATCGCTGTTCAATAGATTTTGATTTATTTACTTCTAAAGCCATTAATAAATCAATAATTGATAATGCAATATTAAAACAAAAATGTAAAAAACAAACGATATTTATAAGTGACGAGCAAATGCATTTTTTTTTAAACGATATAAAAGTAACATTCTTTTTTTATCCATTTCCAATTATACACAATGATATGTTGAAGAATATCATTTCTCTGCCTTCACTGCTGACTTTATCGGCAATGAAAGCGTATGCTCTTGGACGCAGAGCAAAGTGGAAAGATTATGTCGATTTATATTTTATAATAAAAAATTATTATTCTATCAATGAAATTAATTTAGAGGCGAAAAAGATATTTAATGATTTATTTTCAGAAAAATTATTTAGAAGCCAGTTAGCATTTCATGATGATATTGATTATACGGAACCAGTAGAATATATGAATGGATTTGATGTAAACGAAAAAGAAATTAAACGGTTTTTGATTGAAAAATCGCTTGAAGCAATAGATTAAATTAACCAATGCCGAACACAGCTTTAAAAGTTGAACATCTCTCTAAAATGTACCGTCTTGGAGTAATAAACAATGGGACATTATGGCAGGATATACAGACATTTTTCGCTATCAAATTCGGCAAAGAGGATCCTCATTCTAAAATAGGAGAAGATAAATATTCAGGCGACAAAGACCATTTTTGGGCGTTGAAGGACATAAGTTTTGAAGTCAAACAGGGAGACAGACTCGGCATAATCGGTAAAAACGGAGCAGGCAAAAGCACTTTATTAAAAATACTTTCGCGCATTACTACACCGACAGAAGGCACAATAAAAATAAATGGAAAAATCGCAAGCCTATTGGAAGTTGGCACCGGTTTTCACGGTGAATTAACAGGCAGAGAAAATATTTTTCTTAACGGCGCCATTCTTGGAATGAAAAGACGCCGTATTGCGGAAAAACTTGACAGCATTATTGATTTCAGCGGAATAGAACAGCACATTGATACGCCCGTTAAACGCTACTCAAGCGGAATGTATGTCCGCCTTGCTTTCGCTGTTGCCGCTCATTTAGACAGCGACATTTTAATCGCGGATGAAGTACTAGCGGTAGGAGATGCGGAATTTCAGGAAAAAGCAATTGGAAAGATGCAGGAACTCAGTACAGGTGAAGGACGTACAGTTTTTTTTGTTAGTCATAATATGTTATCTGTCGGAAAATTATGTAACAATGGTATATTATTACATAAGGGAAATATAACATATAGCGGAAACATTAATGATTGTATAAATAATTATATTGGCAAGACGGATATAAAAATTGACGATATGCCAGTAAAAATATTAGACATTGATTCGTCAAAGCCATTCCAGGTTGAAAAAATTGAATTATTAAATAATGAAAATGAACAAACTTTAATATTTGAAAGAACGGATAATATTACTATTTTATTACATTGTATATCTTATACTCCAATTTCAGATATGTACGGTTATTTACGTATTAAAAATAGTAATGATTTACCAATAATTATTTGTGACAGCAGAGAAGATGGAAATGATATATTCAACAGCATGAGCAGCGAGAAATATCTAATTAGTTTAACCATTCCTTCTTGTATTCTGGCTTCTGGTGAATATACTATAGATATTATTTTTGGAAGCGGTTATTATAAAGATTTTTATATTGACAGTCATGAAAAATGTTTTAAATTTAAAATAATTGATTCTCTTTCATTACGAGGCAATGAAAGAAATTCATTAACTTCGATGATACTTGATTGGAAAATAAATTAAAAAGATTTTTTAAATTGTAAATATGTTTTTATATATTGATCCAGGTACCGGAAGCGCATTATTCACAATTATAATAGGTATAGCTGCCACGGTTGTATTTGCGTTTCAGGCATTATATATTAAATTTAAGCATGCTTTTTCGGGTGGAAAAGCAAAACATGGCGCTAAAAATAAATTTGTTATATATGCTGAAGATAAACGTTATTATTCACTTTTTAAACCGGTCTTGGAAGAATTTGAAAATCGACAAATTATACTGCTCTATTTAACGTCATCAAAAGATGATCCTGTATTTTTTGCGGGATATCAATATATAAAACCTGAGTATCTTGGAGAAAAAAATAAACCATTTGCCAGACTGAATTTCCTTTCTGCTGATTTTTTGCTCTCTACAACTCCCGGATTAGATGTTTATCAATGGAAACGCTCAAAATTAGTTAAGCATTATTGTCATATTTTCCATTCGCCGGAAATAGCATTGGGTTATGAGCTATACGGCATAGATTATTATGATTCAGTCATCGTTTCAGCATCAAGTCACGATAGAATATTTATCAGAAAACTGGAAGAAAAACGTAATTTACCTAAAAAAAATATAATTACTTTGGGTTGCCCGTATCTAGATGAATATGCAAAAAAAATTGAACAAATACCGAATATTAACGACGCTTTTACAGTTCTTATTTCTCCTACATGGGGAAAATCATCATTACTTTCGAGATTTGGAGAAAAACTTCTAGATCCGCTTATAGAAACAAATTGGAAAGTTATTATAAGACCTCATCCTCAGTCTTTAAAAGTTGAAAAAGAGATTATTGATTTACTATCAGAGAAATATAAAAATAATAATAATTTTATCTGGGATTTTGAAAGTGAAAATATTTATTCTCTTAATAAGGCAGATGTAATGGTTTCAGATTTTTCAGGAATTATTCTTGATTATTTGTTTTTATGCAATAAACCGGTTTTTTATATTTCAAATGAAATTGATTTTCGTCCTTATGATGCAATAGAAATATACAACAAACAAGAAGATATCTGGATTTTTCAGCAATTAAGTAAATATTGCATTGAAATAAATCCTCATTTATTAAATGAATTGCCTTCTCTCATTAAAGAAGCGTCAGTAAACGCGGATTTAAAAGAAAAAATATTAAAATTCAAGAATGAAGTTTGGAATTATCAGGGTGAAGCCGGAAAAAATATTACCAATTTTATGATTGAAACAACAGGAAAAGAAGTTGCCTAATATTCTTTATATATTATTTATCTACCCAATAGAATTATTAATCAGCATTTGTTACGCTTTTATTTTCCGTATTTTGGAGAGTCCCGGACTCTCAATTATTGGCTTAAGTATTCTCGTAAGTACGCTGATTTTACCGCTCTATTTAATGACAGAAAAACAACAACTTGCAGAAAAGGAAAATCAGAAATTATTTAAAAGAATGAAAGATAATATTAACGCAGTTTTTAAAGGTGACAAGCGTTATATGTTACTTTCTACTCTCTACCGGCAAAATAATTATCATCCAATATTCGCTTTAAGAAGCAGTTTAGGCTTAATTATTCAAATTCCATTTTTTATCGCAGCATATCATTTTTTATCTCATCTTGAACTACTAGAAGGACAAAAGTTTAAAATATTTAATAATTTAGGTGCGCCTGACAATCTGCTTTGGGGATTGAATTTACTTCCGATTTTAATGACTCTAATAAATATAGTGTCTGGTTATATATACACAAAAGGATTGGAAAAAAGAGATAAAATACAGGTTTACGGCGTAGCTTTGCTTTTTTTATTGCTTCTTTATAATTCACCTTCCGGCTTGGTTCTTTACTGGACTTGTAATAATATTTATAATCTTTTAAAAAATATAATTTTAAATGTTAAAAATTCGGAAAAGATGATTAAATTGGGAACGCTCATATTTTCTTTTTTAATTCCAATATATCTATTATTTTTTAATAACAGTTCCATAAAAATACGCCTTTTTATTGCTGGTCTGTTCCTTATTACATTATTTTTTATTTTTTATAAAAAACAAATTGAATTATTTTTTAAACAAAGAATAGATATTAAGAGTACAGTACTAGAAAAGCCGTTTGGTACTTTTATTCTCTCTTTAATTTGTTCGTTTCTATTAATCGGACTGGTTATTCCATCAATTCTCATATCATCTAATATTGATAGTTTCTCATATTTAAAACCGTTCTCGTCTCCGCTTCCATTTATTGGAATAACAATTCTTCAATCTTTAGGCATATGTATTTGGTTTATAGGCATTTATTTTTTATTTAATATAAAAATTCGCGTATTGCTTACTGTTTTCCTTACAGCGTCTTTATTCATTTTCCTGATAAATAATTTCCTTTTCCCAATATATCTTGGGCCTATGTCACCGGATCTGTATATTTTTAATTTTAGAGAAGCCTCAATTATTTATAAAACAATAAATATTATTGCCATTCTATTCGCTGTTTTCATAGTTATCAAGTTTCTTTTATTAAAAAGTAAATTATTATTTTCTTTAGTTCAGATTGTTTTTTTAGTTTCATTATTATTTATTGGAATAAATTATGTTATAAAAACTTCAACAGGATTCAATAATATCGCTGTTAATAATAATTCTTATGAATCATTTGATAATATTTATACTTTTAATGAAAATAAGAATCAAAATAATATTTTAATTATAATTTTAGATATGTTTTCTTCCGGTTATATCCCTGATATCTTTAAGGAGAAACCAGAACTTTATAATTCTTTTAATGGCTTTACTTATTACCCAAACACAGTTTCCTATGGTTATCATACTTTAACCGGTTTACCGGCAATTCTCGGAGGTTATCAATATACGCCGTTAAATATTAACAATAGAAAAGATGAATTGTTTTGGGATAAATACGATGAAGCATTTCAAGTCCTGCCTTTAATATTGGCGGAGCAGAATTTTACTGTAACTTGCTCGCATCTGTCGGAAACATCTAAGCTCAGGGAGCAAGTTCCTGATATTAACCTAATTGAAAATAATAAAATAAAATACGTAAAAACTCTCGGAAAATTAACCGAATATTATCTTGAAGATGAAAATATTATTATTAAACCATATGATGAAATTTTATTTACAAATCTTATACGTTTTTCATTATTAAAAGTCTTTCCTCTTGTATTTCATAAAATAATATATGATAACGGCAATTATTTATCAATTAACGAAAAGTATAAATCATCTTTGGATTATGAAACAATAGATAATTATTCAGCGCTTTATTATTTGTCTAAATTAACCAAAATTACGAATGATGACAATAACTATGCATCTATAATTTATAACGCTTTACCTCATCGTCCGTCTTTTCTTCAAGTGCCGGATTATATGCCAAAAAACGGCAAAATTGACAGAGGAGACGGCAAATATAGCGAAGATTCTTATTATCATGTCAGTATGGCGTCTATGTTACTCATTCAGCGTTGGTTTGATTATCTAAAAGACAATGATGTTTATGATAATACGCGGATTATTATCGTATCAGATCATGGAAATGAAAATTCATTATGGGATAGAAATAGTTTTAATTTAGATTTCAAATTTCCGCAATATTTTTTCTTAGATACATTTAATGCGTTACTAATGATGAAGGATTTTTATTCGAATTTTAAATTAAATACAGATTACCAATTTATGACGAACGCGGATGTACCTCATCTATCTACTAATGGAATTGCATTAAATTTAACAAATCCATTTTCTAAAGAGGAATTAAAAATACAAAAGGATAACGGCGCCGTTTTATGCGCTTTTGACCATGAAATATTTTTATCAAATATTAAAACAACAGGAAAAATATATTCTGACAATTTTCTTTATGTACACTCAGATATTTTTAATTCTAAAAACTGGAGTGTTTATGAAAAGAAATAATATATATTTAATGAATTTTAAATATATATGGTCAAAAGTAGATTAAATGCTCACTAGAATATTATCATACGATTTCAAAATATTATATATAGGATTACGGAAAATGTTATACGGCTTCAGTTATAATTATTGATTGTTTTGTAAAGGAGGATTCGCATAATATTATGAATAAAAAAAGTAATAAATTACAATTTTCTACAGGTGATAACAAAGGGTTCATAACAGATGACGGTAATTTTATTATACGCTCAGCATATGATATAAATGATAAACATCCTAAAAAGATATTCGATTTGTATGATAGATTCGCATTGAATATGTTTGGAGTAGTTGAAACAGAATATATAGCAGAAAGCAATCAGCTAAAACATACAAAATTACCTATTACATATCCACATGAATGGCCTCCCATAATGCTAAAAGACGCTCTATTGTTTTATCTGAATCTGCTTTTACAATTGGATAAATATGATTTAACATTGAAAGATGCATTACCTGAAAACATACTTTTTTCTGGAATTACTCCTATATTTGTTGATTTCTTTTCTATTGTACCTAATTCTGATCTTGAGAATGAAAAATGGTTGAAGGATTCATGCCCTGAGGGTGTTGATTTAAGAATATGGGTTTTGCAATTAATGTTTGTTCCATATTTCTTAATTCCTTTTTTACTTTATGTGCAAGGTGATTTTGAAAGCGGCAAAAAAGTATTAAAAAATTATTTTTGCAATAATTCAAACAAAATAACTTTCGATTGGAATATTCTCTCGAATAAATGTAAGATATTTTCAATTTTAAAAAATACATCAAAACAAATTAAAAAATTACAAAATTTATTTAATAATAATATTCCCTGGAGAACTTGTATAAATTCATTAATTCAGTATATTGAAACTACGAATATTAGGCCGCCTATTAGCGGCTATAATACCTATTTTACTGATAAAAAGGAAGATTTTGGAATTTGTGATACTAATAATTGGACACAGAAACAACATACTATAGCAAAATTATTAGATGAGCATAAGCCTGAAAGTGTTTTAGATATTGGTTCTAATACGGGGTGGTTCTCGTTACTTGCGCTTAAAAAAGGAGCAAAAGTTTTTTCTTTGGATTATGATGTATCTTGCGTGGATGAGTTATATAGAATTATTCAATATACAGATCGTAATAATTTAACGCCACTTTGGATATCATTCGATGATTTATTTTCTGAAGAATATTCTTTAGATGCTTATGGGGCTTTAGGAAAAAATCCTTTTCATATATCGGCTGACAAACGGCTTTGTTCTGATCTTGTTATGTGCCTTGGTCTTTTTCATCATCTTACACTTGGTTTGGGCAAAAGTTTTTCAGAGTTACTTAATAAACTGCTACAACTGTGTAATAAAATATTAATAATCGAATTTGTTGATTTAAATGATAATCTAATAAAATCAGATCCGGATTTTTTCCCTTTGATTCAACAGTGGAATACAGAAAGTTATTCCCTGAACAATCTGATTGAATTAATAAATTTGAAAGAACTAAAATATTCGATTTTTGATTCTTTTCCTGTTTCTTCACGACATTTGATAGCAATAACGAAATAATGAACAAGACCAGCATTATTACCGGAATAACCGGTCAAGATGGAGCATACCTCTCTCGTCTTTTATTAGATAAAGGACATAGCGTGATTGGTATAATACGTCATAATCAAAAAAATCAGCCTATTGCCGGACTTGAATATCTTAATATCT